>WNFE01002890.1_pt1 | contig 12681 bp, 6 predicted proteins | sample 5400451 | NCBI WGS metagenome assembly WNFE01 (sample SAMN13153344, study PRJNA577476) | soil metagenome | isolation source: 200 cm saprolite under Douglas fir tree site 2 hole 2 | place: USA:California | collected 2015-04-18
CAGAAGGGAAAGGTTTATTTCCGCCGGGCAGGAAATGAAATCCAGATGGCCGCGGACATCACTGAGCCTGACCAGAAATATGTCCTTTTCAGCGGTTCCAAGGTGCAGGTCTACCAGCCCAAAATCGAGCAAGTGACGGCGTACAACACCGGCAAGAAACGCGAGGAATTCGAGAGTTTTCTGGTGCTGGGTTTCGGTGGCCGCGGCCACGACATGCTGAAGTCCTTCCAGGTGAAGTATTTGGGCGATGAAAAAACAGATGCCGTGGACGCCGCAAAGCTGGAGCTTGTTCCCAAGGCAGCCAACATCCGCAATAACGTTGATCACATCGTCCTATGGATTGACCCGGCTCGTGGAATTTCGGTGCAGCAGCAGTTTTTTTTCGGTCCCTCGGGCGACTACCGCCTGGCCAAATATTCCGGTATCAAGGTGAACGAAAAGATTCCCGATGCTGCGTTCAAGCTGAAAACCACCGGGAAGACCAAATTCGTCTCAACGCAAGATTAGCGCAACTCGGCAAAAAAGCCCGAAGATAGAGGCTGAAAAACCCGCAGCGGAGCGGTATACTGCGGAGGCGTTTTCCGAAATCTCCCCGGACTCCTGAATTGCATGGCCAAGGTTTTTACCATCCCGGTTCCCCCCAAGATTGGCCGCAAACGCCGTGAACGTACCTCCGACCCGCGCTACGTGGACGGCCAGCGCCTGCTGGTGGAGGCCATGAAATATCTGGCCCAGTCTGATCCCATTTCCAACCGCGGTGCCATTGAACTGCTTTCCGAACATGTTCGCACCCGCTTCCGCATGAGTGACTCTCCGTTGAGCTAAGGTCCTCTGCTCTGCGTGCCAGGGTCTCCAGGAAAAAACCGCTCGCTGCTATGCGAGATTCCGATTGTGAACAATCAGGGCGTGAGACAAGCGGTGATTCCGTGACCGCCAGTCAAGTTTCCCCAGCATATCCATCCTGTTATGTGAAGTAGATTCCTCTTGATAGTTGTCGCGGGCGCCCACTAGACTCCGGCCTTGCGTGGACCGTACCAAGGGGGCGACATGGGGCGACATCTGCATTTCCCGCGTGCATTTTTTGCTGTTCTTTTGGTTGGTTTGTGTCTTGGCCATCCTGTCTTGGCCCAGAAGATCACGGGAGACATTTCCGGCACGGTACAAGACACCACCGGGGCGGTCGTCAAAGACGCGAAGATCTCCGCCGCGAACACAGCCACCGGAGAAACCCGCACTGCTAGCAGCTCGGAAGGTGGTTTCTATCGGATTTTGGAATTGCCGCCGGGATACTACAAGGTTACGGCCACGGCGCAAGGTTTCAAGACCTCCACTCGGGATGTGCAGGTTGCCTTGTCAATGGTGACGCAGTCGGATTTCCAGCTCCAACCTGGACAGGTATCGGAAACAATCGAAGTTGAAGGTACGGCGCCACTGGTAGAGACCACGGAGGACCGGCTGAGCACGTTATTTGAGGGCCGGCAAGTCGCGGATCTGCCCAACAATGGACGGGATTTTAACAACCTTCTCGACGGCGTGCCCGGTGTACAGCGCAGCCCGGGGGGCGGCTTTCAGAGCCTTAACATCAATGGACAGCGCGCCACCTCGAACAATTTCGCGGTCGACGGTATTCCTAATAATGACCGCTATTACGGCGAGTCATCGCTTGGACAGGCGGCTATCTCAGGAACTGCGGCTGCTCTGATTCCACTGGAAGGAATTTCCGAATTCAACGTGCAATCCAATCCAGGTGTGGAATTCGGAGTCCGCGGCGGGTCCGTAATCAACATTGGGCTGAAGAGCGGAACCAACGAAATTCATGGCAGTGCATTCTGGGACCGCCACACCGATGCTTTCGACGCCAGGAACTGGTTTGCGAGCAAGGTCACTCCGTTTCGCCTGAACCAGTTTGGCGCCTCGGGTGGGTTCCCCATCAAGAAGGACAAGGCTTTTGTCTTCCTGTCATATCAGGGATTCCATCTCAAGGACTCCTTCCCCTCCCAGATCACCCTGCCGACACCGGCCCAGATCGCTGATGCCACCTCGTGCGTGACAACGGGAGTAAATCCGAACACTTCTGGCACGATCGGCCCAGATGGGAATCCGTGGACGACATGTCTCAACGGCACTAGCCCGGGACCGGGCAGCGACCAGATCTTCGGGACGGCCGACGATGGTACCGTCAATTCCATAGGCGCGAATTTGCTCTCGTTTATTCCGACCAGCCCAACTGGCACGGCCAACATAGCGGCCAACAATAGCCTCGACCTGAATAATTTTCACGTGAAATTCGACTACATCTTTAGTCAGTCACACCGAGTGTCAGTCAAATACCTCTTTGGCGATAGCCTGCAGAGCCAGCCTGCCGCCCCCGGAGTGCCGCAATCGATCGGTCCCCTAGCAACCAACAAGAACATGTGGAACTCAGTGGCGCCCACCCGGGCCCAGCTTGCAGGCCTGAACTACACCTGGACCATCACTCCCAGCACGGTGCTCGAGAGCCGGTTCGGATATCAGCGATTTTCGCAACGCATTGGCGTGAACAACAACATCGATCCCAACGCTCTGGGCATCAACACCGGGCCATTGGGTGCCAATTCTTCGGACAAGGAAAACTTCGGAGTTCCGCCGGTCTACTATCTGGGTTACTTTGGAGCAAGCGGGTACCCAGTGGTCGGCGGTATTCAGGGATACCCCATCATCACCCGGCCCGATGCTTCCTATGACTGGCAGGAGCACTTCACCGCGATCAAGGGCAATCACACCATCAAGGTCGGCGGGCAATTTCAGGACGCCTACACCAAGTCGCGCCGTGATCGGGGGCGGTCCAACATGTCGTTTTATTACTACGGGTTCGCTAATTGCGGCGGGAGCGGTGACTGCGACCCGATATTTGGTCTCGACGCCGCAGGCAATCCTCAGGTTACTCAAAGCAATCCCGTAGCTGCGCTGAACGAAATACTGTTGGGGTTGACCGAAGACAGCGGCAGATCTTTCGGTGTTACCGATCGCCGCATCTTCCAAAAGTCGCTCGGTCTATACGTGCAGGACAGTTGGAAGGTGAAACCCAATTTCACCCTGGAGTTGGGTGTTCGCTGGGATGTTTCAGGTGCCTTGGGCGAAGCCAAAAATCAAGGCGCTAACTTCTTGCCGGGTGATCCCAAGGCCGATGCCAACGGGTTCGTGACCCTGGCTCAACAACCGCTCTACAATACAGACAAGAATAACTTCGGCCCGAGAGCCGGGTTTGCCTGGGACGTATTCGGGAAGGGCAGGACGGTGCTGCGCGTCGGCTATTCCTTGAACTACGATTTACCGAACTTTGGCGCCATCCACGCTCCCCAAACCTCATTCCAGATGTGGAGTGGCGCCCGTGCCGGGTTCTTTACTCAGGTTCCAGAGGGCACATTCGCCATTGACATAACCTCTACCCCCAACAATTCGCCGACTGACAACCTGGCGATCTTTAACAGCGGAACCAAACCCAACTCACTTTGCCAGGATTTCATTTGCATGGCTTCTGGCGTGAACATTTACGGACAGAGCGCAACACCGACTCCGCCCTTCAATGTGGTCCAGGTCATCCGGAATTTCCAGACTCCGATGAATCACGCCTACAACCTCACGGTCGAACAGCAGTTGAGCAATAAGACGTCCTTTAGCATCGCTTACGTCGGCACTGCCGGACGGGACCTGCTCAACTGGCGGGACCTCAACGCCTGTCCCGTCGCCGCGACGGGCGGCTGCAAAGGTACGAGTCGGCAGCCATTTAATGCAAGTTTCCCGCAGTACAATCACATTTTGCAGCTTAACAACGACGCCTTCTCCAATTACAACAGCCTGCAAACGGCTTTCAAGGTCCGTGATCTTCATGGCCTGAGCGGGCAGTTGAACTTTGTGTGGTCGAGATCGTTCGATACTGGCTCTGCCAATCGGGGCGGAAGTTTTCTCTCCGACTACCAAAACCCCTACCTACCAGACAAGAGCTACGCGCCTGCGGATTTCGATACACCCTGGAACGTGAACTTCACTCTCGTGTACGAGGTCCCCAAGTTTCACACTCTGCCCAAGGTGGTGGGAGAGGGATGGCAGATTAATTCCTTGTTCCGCGCCCAGGAAGGTCGCCCCTACACTGCTTATGTCTCCAGCGACCCCTCAAACCAGGGTCTCAAAGAGACCTATGTGAACTACGACGGGAGTCCGCTCAACTACGACTACCACTACATAGCCCATGGTAAGGATGCCTACTTTAATACGGCGGCATTTTCGGCGCCGGCGCCTGGGCAGATTGGAAATGCGGGCCGAAACAGCCTGCGGGAACCTCCGATTTCCCAGCTCGACATAGGATTGTTCAAGAATTTCAAAATCACTGAACGCTTCTCCGCGAAGTTCAAATGGGAAGTATTCAACGTTCTGAACCATGCCATGTTTGCGACATCGTTCCCGGCTAAATTGGGTGGGTCCTCTTTCGGAGTATTTTCCTTCACGCCCGACGTTGGCCTCGGCCTGAACCCGATCCTCGGTACGGGGGCCCAGCGTAACATGCAGTTCGGCGTATCCGTCGCGTTCTGAGCTGGTTTATCCGATGGTGGATTGATGGAATCGCAGCAGGGAGTCTACCGATGGTAGACTCCCTTTTTGCTCCTATGCGCCGTCTCTGCCTGCTTTTCCTGGTGGTTGTGTTGGGTGCAAGCACGTTCGCCCGGGCGGAGGCACCAAATATCATCCTGATTACGGTTGATACCACCCGCGCGGATCGCATGGGTTTCCTGGGCTGCAAGAAGGGGCTTACGCCGAATCTCGACGTACTGGCGCGTCAAGGCGTGGTTTTTGAAAAAGCCTATTCGCAGGCGCCGCTAACGCCGGTTTCCCATGCCACCATATTTACCGGGACTTATCCCCAATTTCACACGGTCACCGATTTCGGCCATCCCTTGCCGGCACTATTGCCATTCGTACCGGAAATCCTGCAGAAAACCGGCTACCGCACCGCAGCTTTCATCGGTTCGCTGATTCTGGATCCTAAAGCCAATATGGCGCCCGGATTCGACCGCGGCTTTGATTTCTTCGACGCCGGGTTTCATCCCAAGCGGGGGCCGACCGAAGACCGCTACCACAGCGTCGAGCGTCGTGCCGGGGATGTAGTCGGTCACGCGATTGGCTGGATGAACAAGAATCGCCAGTCTCCGTTCTTTATCTGGATCCATCTGTACGACCCGCACGCCCCTTACGACCCTCCCGCCCCGTTTGACAAGCGTTTTGCCGATGACTATGACGGCGAAATTGCCTACGCGGATTCGGCCCTAGGCAAGCTCTTCTCCTATCTGCGGCAGCGTGGCCTATACGACCGCGCCTTGATCGCGATGATGTCTGACCACGGCGAGTCGCTGGGCGCGCATGGCGAAAGCATGCACGGCATATTTCTCTATGACGAAACCATTCGCGTGCCCTTGGTTTTCAAGTTGCCAGGCGACCTTCTGGCGGGCCGGCGTGTGGGGTCACGGGTACGGCTGGTGGACGTCGCTCCCACACTTTTAAGCATGCTGAGCTTGCCCCTGCCGCCCACGTTTCAAGGCGAGTCTCTGGTGCCCCTGATGAAGCCGTCCATGAAATCGGGTCAAAAACCCAGGGCAGACCTGCCTGCGTATGCCGAAACCGATTACCCTCATCGAGCCTTTGGCTGGAGCTCGATACGCTCCATGCGCACCGGCAAATATCTCTTCGTACGCGCTCCCCGACGCGAGCTCTATGATGAGAGCCGCGATCAGGGCGCGGAACACAACCTGGCGGTGACCTCTCCCGCGGTGGCCGAAACTTTGCAGGCGCAACTCGATCAGTTTCGCGAGCACACGAGCAGCTACCATGAAAAGCCAGAGCCAGCCTCGGTGAGTTCGGAACAAAGCGAGAATTTGAGCGCTCTGGGCTACGTGGGCCCGACTCCCGGGACAAGCTCGACCGATCCACTGCAGGGCGCAGATCCAAAGGACAAAATCGGCATCTCCAACATATTGCATGAGGGCATGATTGCCGTTGAAGACGGAAGATACTCCGAGGCGATCCCGATGCTGCAGCACGTGCTGGACGATAGTCCGCTAATCGCCGTTGCGCAGATGCAATTGGGGATCGCGTTGGCCAGAGTCAAACGCTATTCCGAAGCCATTGTGGCTCTGCGCAAGTCCGTGCAGTTGATGCCGGACTCAACTCCGGCGCAATACGAGCTGGGCTTGGCGTTGTTCGAAACTGGCGCCTGGCAGGAGTCCGTGCCCTATTTCGAATTTGTAGCCAAGAAGCGCCCCAAATTCCCCGATGCTCAGTATTCACTTGCTTCGGTGTACGCGCGCGTCAAACGCGTCCCGGAGGCGGTTGAACTGCTGCAACAAGTGATTCAGCTCAACCCCGAACACTTCCGCGCCAACCTGCTGCTGGGGCGGATTCTCTTCTTGCAGGGCAATCCACTTGGCGCCCTTAATAATCTGGAAAAAGCAACTCAAGTTCAGCCCGATTCGCGCGAGGCGCATCTGTTTCTGGCTGACGCTTATGCGCAGCTGGGCCGCATCGCTGATGCGCAAAATGAACGGGCGGCCGCGCAGAGACTGGAGGATCCCGCCGTCCACTAGAGAGTTTCATAGATGGGGGGACTGGACGAGCCAATACCGCAGGGGCTGAAGGCGCTTTTCACGGCCTTAGTCGGCACCGCTGAAGCCGTACCCTTCCCGAAGGCATTTCTGGAGCTAGAGCTGGCGCACAGCTGCCGCTATCGGAAAACAATGCTGGCGAGAAGTATCACCACGGGGTAGCACTCCAGCGTGTAGCGGGGTTCGGGGTTTTCCAGTGTGCCCAGAAAGACGGACCGCAAGATTACAAACGCAACCGGCAGTCCCAAATAAACGAGGTTTCGGCCTTTCGCCAGACCCGTGGCCGCCAGGACCACGTAAGCCAGACCGATGACCCCGAGCGTTACTGCGAGCGCTGACCACTGCGGATCGTCATTGAATTCCCACCATCGGGTGTCGGAAGGCAAGGTTTCGGTACGTGGACGCAGCCACATGTCGGCGATGCGTACAAATGGCAGCCACGAGTAGTAACGCAGGGGGGCCGCTCGGATGCGTTCGTCGGCCAGCGCGGCAAACCGCGCATCGAGTTCCGGAGTGACGTGAAGCGTGCTGTTGTAGTCCGCCAGCAATTCAACCGTCTGCCGTCGTTGCGCTTCGGAATCAAAAGCGCGAGCGGGAAGTTTTTCAGCGTCCACGGTGCCTCCCGGCACGGGCCAGTAGATCTCCTCAACCGACGCGTAGTCGGCCATCCAGGTTTTCACCCAGCGATTGAATCCCGCGGGGACGAACTCATCCTCTTCGTTGGCATAACGGGGCGCGAGCGGCTCAAAGCGATGCAGGGTATGCAAATTGCGCAAGGCCCACGGCACCAACGGTGCCAGGGAGACCAGCGCAAGAATCAACCCTGCCTTGAGAATGTGGGATACGGAAAGCTCGTGTGGTCGCGGGCGACTCCCCCGCGCGTCGTCTCTCCAGGCACGTACCAGGAGGACCAACAGATAAGACTCGACCGCCGCCAGCAGTAAGCCGCCGTCGGGCCGCAACAGAATCGCGCCGCCAATCGCAACGCCACAGCCCAGCCACGAGCGTATTCCCTTCGCGGTCGTCAGCCCCGCAATGGCAAAATCCAGGGCCAGCGCGGTGAAGAAAACCTCCAGCGTCTCGGTCAGAGCGGCGGCTGAATAACTGGCCAGAAACGGGCAAAGCGCCGCTAATAGGAACGCAGCCCTTGCTGCCATCGGCGAAATCAATCGCCGTGCCATGTCGGCGATCACCAGGCATGTGCCGATATCCACGAATATCTGCACCACCAGCACCGCGCGGTAGTGCTCCACGCCGAAGACGGCAAACACCGCGGCCAGAAATGCGGGATAGCCCGGCAGCCGGATGTAAGTAGCGGAAATTTCGTCCGGCCCGCTCAGCCCGTAAATGCCGTGCTGCAGCCAGTTCTTGGCAATGTCTCCGTAGACGAACGAATCAGTGGTGATGCCCGGAAAGCGAAGAAGGAACAGGAGCCGCAACCCAAAGGCGGCCAGTGTGGCAAGCAGAAAGAACCGAAGATGTTGGCGCACAAGTTGGCGCACGTTAAGAATATACCTCAGCTGAGGAGAGTCTCTGCGAGGCGGTGCCGCTGGACGTGCTCTGCTTGCAACCTTGCTGCTTCTGCCCGGGTTTGACCGTCCGTACACCTCAGCTTAGGATGGATCAACAGCAATTTTCATGACGCAACCTGTCTTTTACGATCCCCGCAAGGCTCGCTGGAAGCGAATACGACTGGCTTTTGACGTAATCGGCGTGAGCATCACGTTGCTGGTCACTTTCTTCGCCTACACGGCATTGCGCGACGAGCCTTTGCCCGATCTTCTGCTGGCTCCGCAGAAGCGCCCGTATCACGCATTGAAACTTAAAGAAAAGGAGAAGGAAAAGTCGAAGGAACGGAGAATGGCGGCGGCCTTGTCCCGCGGCCATCGCAAGTCGAAGTCAGCGCCTTCACAGGTGAAGTTGAACGCGGAAGAAGGTATCCGCTCGGCATTCTACGTGCCCTATGACGCTGCCAGTTTCTCTTCCTTGCGCGAATACGCTCATCAGATTGACTTGCTCTTTCCCGACTGGCTGCACATCATCACCCCTGATGGCCGCCTGCAGAGCATCGACGAACAGACCAACAAATTTTTTGACGTGATGCAACAAGACTCGACCGTCCGCTCCGTGGATGACAAGGTCATGCCGTTTCTGAAGTCGGAAGATACCGGCATGGAAGTCTTTCCCATGGTCAATAATTTCGACGGGATCGACTGGGTGGACATTACCGGTTTCCTGAACGATGAAGCCGCGCATGCCCGCTTCCGGCAACAGGTAGCGGCATTTCTGGCTACGGATAAATATCGCGGCTTAATGATCGACTTTGAAACGTTTTCCAAGAAAGGCCAAGCCGGTTACGTGAGTCTGTTACACGGGCTGTCCGATGATTTGCACGCCAAAGGTATGAAGCTGTACGTCAGCGTTCAGGCCCGGAATACGGACTACAACTACGCCGCCGTTTCTGCCCATGTCGATGGCGTGGTGCTGATGAACTACGACGAGCACTATCCGTCCCCGGGACTCGCGGGGCCAGTAGCTTCACAAGACTGGTTTACCGACAACCTGAAGGCGGCCGTCAAAGTCATTCCGCAGGATAAGTTGATCTCGGCCATCGGCAACTACGGTTACGACTGGGTGCAGAAACCGAAGCATGGATCGTTGCCTCTGGGTGTGAAGGACATCAACGTTTCCGTGCAGGAGGCCTGGCTGACGGCGCGCGACTCGGAAGCGGACGTGGATTTTGACGGCGACAGTCTCAATCCTCACATCAGCTATCTGGACGAGCACAATCTGCAACATGACATCTGGTTTCTCGATGCTGTGACCGCGCTCAACCAGATGCGTATCGCACAGTCCCTCGGCATCAAGACCTTCGCGCTTTGGCGGCTGGGTTCGGAAGACCGCTCGCTGTGGCGGGTTTGGGACATACCGGGCGAGGCCGGCGCGGAGAACAAGTTGAAAGACGTTCCACCGGGCCAGGATGTGGACATGGAGGGCAACGGTGAGATCCTGCGCATTGAGGCGCGTCCTACCGACGGGCAACGCTCGATTACTCTGGATCCGGCAACCGATCTGATCACCGATCAGAGCTTCGACTCGCTGCCGGAGCCCTACCGTGTGGCGCGCTACGGATCGAGTCCAGACAAAGTCGCCATCACCTTCGACGATGGCCCCGATCCAGAATGGACGCCCAAGATCCTGGATGTGCTCAAGCATGACCAGACGCCTGCCGCTTTCTTTCTGATTGGCATTCAGGCCGACAAGTTTTCCGACGTGACCAAGCGCATCTATCGCGAGGGACACGAAATCGGCAACCACACCTTTACCCATCCTGACATCAGCAACGTCTCTCGTGGTTTCATGCGGGCGGTTGAGCTCAATCTTACCGAGCAACTTTTCGCCAGTCTGCTGGGGATGCGCACGATTCTGTTCCGGCCGCCATATTCGATCGACGCCGAGCCCGACACCGAAGATCAGGTCCGTCCGCTCGAAATCACGCAGGACATGGGCTACATAACCGTGGGGGACAAGATCGATCCTAACGACTGGCGCGACAGTCCACGTCACAGTGCCGATCAGATCGCCGCCGACGTCCTAGCCCATCTTCCGCCCTGCGCGGCGAACGACCTCCACTGCGGCAATATCATCCTGATGCACGATGGCGGAGGCGATCGCGAGCAGACTGTGCTCGCCCTGCCCAAAATCATCGCGGGCGTGCGGGAGAAGGGATTACGGATTGTTCCGCTTTCCGAGTTGCTGGGCCGAACCCGGGCGGATATCATGCCTCCGATTCCTTCCAATCAGCGATGGACCGCGCGCCTGAACCTGTTTGGTTTCGTGCTCTTTCCGTTGGCATTCAACGTCATTACATGGATATTCTTCGTGGGCGATGTGCTGATGACCGGACGGCTGCTCTTCATCGGAGCCTTCGCCATCTTCGACCGGCTGTGGCCCAGGCGTTATGGAACTCCGGCTGAGGCGGAATCCTATCTTCCCCAGGTTGCGGTGCTGATTCCTGCCTACAACGAAGAAAAAGTGATTGAGCGGACCATTCGCGCCGCGCTGGCCGCGACCTATCCCAACGTACGCGTGATCGTGATTGATGACGGCTCCAGCGACAAGACGCTCGAAGTTGCGCAGGCGGCGTTTGCCCGGGAAGAAGCTCTGGGCAAGGTCCTTATCCTGACTAAACCGAACTCCGGCAAAGCGGATGCCCTCAACTTCGGTCTGGAGCATCTGCGCGACGAGGAAATTTTCGTTGGCATTGACGCAGATACTCTGGTTGCCCATGACGCCGTCTCCCGCCTGGTACCCCATTTTCTGAATCCCAAGGTCGGTGCGGTCGCGGGCAATGCCAAAGTCGGCAACCGGATTAACCTTTGGACGCGCTGGCAGGCGCTGGAGTACATCACCAGCCAGAACTTCGAACGGCGCGCCTTGAACACAATGGGCGCGGTCAGCGTGGTTCCGGGCGCGATCGGCGCATGGCGGGTTTCGGCGGTGCGAGAGGCCGGTGGCTTCCACACCGACACGGTAGCGGAGGATGCCGACCTCACCATGGCTCTGCTGCAACTCGGATATCGCGTCGAATACGAAGATCTGGCCCTGGCCTATACCGAAGCTCCGGTGAACGCTCGCGGGCTGATGCGTCAGCGCTTCCGCTGGTCGTTCGGCATTCTGCAGTCGGTGTGGAAACATCGCGCCGCTTTTGCGCGGGAGGGAGTGCTGGGTTGGATTGCGTTGCCTAACATTGCCATCTTCCAGGTGCTGCTGCCGCTGGTCTCGCCGTTTATAGACATCATGTTTTTCGTGGGTGCGATCTGGTACTTCATTCAAAAGTCGTATCATCCCGAGTCCACCGACCCCGCCAGCTTTCAACGCCTCTTCGTTTTCTTTGTGGCTTTCCTGGTGATGGACTTCCTGGCCTCGGCGATTGCCTTCGCGCTGGAACGCCTGCGTCCGGAGGCCCCCGAAGACCCGTGGCTGCTAAGCCAGGTGTGGCTGCAGCGCTTCGCGTACCGCCAATTGTTTTCCGTGGTGTTGCTAAGAACCTTAAAGCGCGCGGCCGAAGGCCAGCGCTTCGCCTGGGACAAACTGGAACGCACCGCCGCCATGAGCTATAAGCCGGCAGAAACGCAAGAGTCAGTAAAAGTACCGTAAGCGAGCACGGACCACCACGAACCACGTAGGGGCGGGTGTCCACACCTACCCCGCCGGGCAAAGCCCGGCAGTTCTGATATCCCCTAAGCTCCGGCCCAGCTATGCCCATTTCCGGTGCTACAATTAACCGGGTTCTTTTCCGTCCCCGCGACCATCGATATCCTCTGAGGTGCAATGATGGCAACCGTTGAAGCTCCCACCCGCCCACAAGCACGCCTGCACGAAAGTCCGTTCGTAAACGAGCCACTGACCGATTTCACCAGGCCGGAAAACGCGCGCCAGATGCGCGCGGCAATCGAGAAAGTGCGTGGCCAACTGGGCCGCGAGTACGACCTGATCATTGGCGGCAAGCGGGTTCAGACCAAGGACAAAATCAAGTCCATCAATCCAGCCAAGCCCTCTCAGGTCGTCGGTTTGCATCAAAAGGCCGGCAAAGAGCACGTCGAGCCCGCCATGCAAGCGGCGCTCGAAGCCTTCGCCGGTTGGAGCCACACTTCGGTCGAAGAGCGTGCCGGCCTGGTCTTCCGCGTGGGCGATGCGCTGCGCGAGCGCAAATTTGAATTTTGCGCCTGGCTGGTTTTCGAAGTGAGCAAGAACTGGGCTGAAGCCGATGCCGATATCGCCGAAACCATCGACTTCTGCGAATACTATTCCCGCGAAGCCCTGCGGCTGGCCCGGACTGAACTGCCGGTGCAAATGCCCGGAGAGCGCGACACCTTGATGTACATTCCGTTGGGCGTGGGCGCAGTGATTCCGCCGTGGAACTTTCCCTGCGCCATCATGGCTGGCATGACGCTGGCCTCGATCGTCAGCGGCAACACCGTCATCCTGAAACCCTCGAGCGACTCTCCCACTATCGCGGCAAAGTTTGTGGCGCTGCTGGAAGAAT
>WNFE01002927.1_pt1 | contig 12681 bp, 13 predicted proteins | sample 5400451 | NCBI WGS metagenome assembly WNFE01 (sample SAMN13153344, study PRJNA577476) | soil metagenome | isolation source: 200 cm saprolite under Douglas fir tree site 2 hole 2 | place: USA:California | collected 2015-04-18
TATCGTGCCGGCATATCCTGCATCTGTAATGATTGGGCTTCAAGTCGGAACAAGGAGGGTCAACCCGATGGGAAACAGTGGGCCTGAAAGCGACCGCAAGGGAGTTTTTCTCATCTCCGGATTGGCGGCGTTGGTTGGCGGCCTGTGTTGCCTGACTCCGATCATCCTGGTGCTGGTCGGCCTGGCCAGCCTGACGGTGGCCGCCGACTAACGCCGCCAATCCGGAGATGAGAAAAACTCCCTTGCGGTCGCTTTCAGGCCCGCTGTTCCCCATCGGGTTGACCCTCCTTGTTCCGCGTTGAAGCCCAATCATTACAGATGCAGGAAATGCCGGCATGATACAGGAAACGCAGTACGATGAAAGTTGGGCGCTTCCCGCTTCAGCCGCAGTCCTGGCCGTTGCCCTGGTCCTCTATCTGGTCCTTCTCAGGCGAAGTCCAGGGGTTCAAAATGAAAAGTCCCGCAGCGCTTAGTACACGGTTTCAGAAGTTCCCTCACGTACTTCGCTATCGTCGGACCCGTACCTACAACCTTTCACGAAACACTAGCCGATTACTTGGGAGCTACTGACCTTCGTGGCCGGCCCATCAATTTCCCAGACCGCCGTTTCCGGGACAATTGAGCGACGCGGACCGACCTCCTTCGCGCCGTTAGTAAACCCTTGGCGACTTATGAGGAGTAATCTAAAGCAGCGGATAACATTCCGGAACTCCATCGCGTCTGTAGAGAAATGCGGAGCTGACCTCGAATCGCTTCACGCACCGTCGAAGGGGGCGGACCATGAAAGCCAAATATCATGCAGTGAATCGACTTGCGCGTCCTATCGTTTGCATCTGCCTTCTGTTTGTACTCCTGGCTTGGCCGGCGAAATCTGTCGCACATGATGAGTGGTTTCGCGACCTGGACTTGGAGCCGGTGCTGACGCTGAAGGGCGTGTTTTCACGGGAATCACTGTCGCTCACGAGTGCTGATATCGGGATTCAGGGGTTCAGTGATGCTGCGCCCATCGAGACTGGACAGTTGCGGCTGCTGATTCTGGGGCGCTCAATGGAGGGGTACACGGTCCTGCGACAGTCTTCGAGCCTCAAGCAGGCCGTCCCACTGCTGCGCGATAGCAATGACGCGCTGCTCGAAAGCGTGAAAGTACTGCTTGCGGTTAACGCGAACCGAGAGCGACCGGGAAAGGTCATGTTGCTGCTGGAAGGACTACGGAAGCAAAGAGGGCCGGCGGTGATCCCGCTGCTTGCCGCACTCGAGCGTCGTTCGCTGCTTGCAGCGCAGACACCGGGTGCAATGGCCGCCATCGCACCCCACCTGACTGACCCTTCGCCCGCCGTTCGCGAGCGCGCGGCAAGAACTGTTTACGCTCTGCTCCGCGATGACTACCTCGGGCAGCCAGAGCTTCGCGAGGGCGCTGTGAAAGCACTTGCCACCGTCCTTGGGATGCGGGAGTCGAACTTTGCACCGCGCGTCGCAGCGTTCAATGCGCTGGGCGCCGCTGGATCCAAAGTGCTCGAGAACAGGGCCGCTAAAGAGGAACTCGAACATGATCCACCCACCACTTTCGCCGAAGAGGGCGCGCGGCTTCGAGCGGTTGGCGAACTCAGGATACACGACCAAGAAGGCGCGCTGGTGATGCTGCTCAACCAGATGCCTTTGGATGCGCCGCTAACAATTCAGAGCCCAGCGGAATGGGCCCTGGCACGTTTGAATCCGACGCAAGGCGTCAAAGAGATCACAATCAGGAGCAAGAGCAAGTACGATGCGGGGCTTCCCGTCGCAACTGAGACCAAGGTGCTGGGAGACCTGCCGACCGCTGACGCAGCACCTGCTCTGCTCGAGATTTCGAAACTCAACTTGGACGACGCGGAGCGGTATGCGTTTGCTTCGGCGAGCAAGAAGGTAGCTGACCCGCGGCTTGTTGCACCGCTGGCGGGCATGCTCGCTCCGAGCCAGCAGGACGTCCGGTGGGCAGCGGTCGAAGCGCTGATCAAGATCAATACGGACGATGCTGCGAAAGCGCTGCAGGCTCATCTTCGCGAGGAAATGAACTTATCGCGGAAACTCGAGCTCGCCGAGTTTCTGGGTCGGCACGGAATTCGGGACGGCTATCCTTACGCTATCGAGCATATGTCCGAGCCCTCTCTTCGCGAGCAGGCCATCTCGGCATTGGCCGCGATTCGCGAGCCTCGGGCGGTCGGGGAACTCCGCAAAATCCTCGAGACCAGCAACGATGTTGACTGGAACAGCGCGGCTATGCGCAGCTTAGGGAGGCTGGGCGCGATCGAACTTGCGCCGCAATTCTTGGAGATCGCGCGAAACGCCAAGAACCCACTCGCTCCTTCGGCACTTGTCGCTCTCGGCGACCTTCATGAAGGTAAGGCTCTCGAGCTAGTGCGCGCAGGCTTCACCTCGCGCGACATGGAGATAGTGACGGCCAGCGCGCGAGCTGCTGGAAACCTTCTAGCCGTAGCCACCGTAAAAGCGGATGACGTACGCGATCAGCTCGCCTCGTTGTTGGCTGATCCAGGTTCCCCGGAGGAGGCCCGCGCTGCCGCCCTCGAATCACTTGTGGCGTTGAACGACCCACGCCTGGACGGCGCGCTGACTCAGGCAGCGCGCGATGCTCGACTTGAGGGAGGAACCCTCCTCCTCGGCAAAATCGATAAATTGCTGCGCGAACGAAAAGTAAGGCTCACTCTACCGTAGGCGATTTATTCTGTATGCAGCCGTCATCCTTGCCCATACGGCCACACTTTGGCTCCAGGGGAAGGCTTCTGTTCCGAAACTGTTGCCTTTCGGCACACTTCGGGCGAAGGGAGAACTTTCGGACTGCAGCGAGGGTAGACGTGGTTAGTGTTATCAGCTCAGAGAGCTGGATGGCTTGTGCTTTCGGCAACTTTCCACATACTCGGTTCTTGGCCCACACATGCCTGCAACAAGCGTCTCCAGCCGAGGCGACGCTCCATCCACTGAGCGACCACAGTATTGCGCTCAACGTGAATGCTCAACTGCTCGGGCGTAAGCCGCCACCAGACACTCCCAGTGCGTCGAACGGATCCGCCCTCTGGATCAAGCGTTCGAACTTCAACCTTTCCGTCTTCAATGCGGTATTCCTTCGCCGGAGAACCGTCGCCAGATTCAAGGCGAAGCCGGACGTTTCCTAATGACATGGTCTTGACCCTCGCTCCATTCCTCGGCCAGAATTTAGAAATGGCATCAAACCGACTTGCTGGCAATACAGCAAAATCCTGATGCTCGGCTGGGGGATTATGTATCGGACCAGGAATATGTATTCGAAACAAAGCCAGTTTTGGCTGGAGCCGATTGTTTGAAAGATCTTTTTTTTGGCACGGGACTGATTTCCCGGGAACATCTCCTCAATAGCCGCTGCCTGAAGGGGGTTGGACTCCGCCTAAGCGGTTCCTATATCGCGAATCCACGCGGCTTCCGGTTATGGCCGCTTCGCCGCCGTGCGCTTTTTCCACGTCACTGAGCGGCTGAAACAGAAAACGTAAACTAACCAGGTGGTCCACGATTTCCAAAAGCCTGGGTATGCGCTCCGACTTAGACACAAAAGCGTCAACAGTTTCCAGCGTGCCCGGTGGCATCCAATCATCGGCGGATGAAAGCGCGACGGGGACATCTGGTTTACAGGCCTTCATGTGCCTTGCGGCCAGGTCGCCATTCATCTCAGGCATGCGGTAGTCAAGAAGCACCAAATCGACCGGGTGCGAGACAAATACCTGCAGAGCCTCTTTTCCGTTTGTTGCCGTCAGAACCTCATAACCCTCCCGTTTCAGTAGTGCCTTCCAACCTTCCAGCACGCCTGGTGAATCATCAGCACAGAGAATTAACGGCTTGCCAGTCATGGGTCTCCTCCGAATTCCTTCAGCCAGAGCGAACCTAAAAAAAGGACTCCCTGCGTCCTCTACTGTGGCAGGTGATCCTCTTTCAGATTTGTGACTTACCCGGGGCGGCACCGGCTGCTGGCGAAGTATCAGTCGTGGAAGAGAGAAGTCCTACAACCTCTCACGTTGGCCGATAGAAACGTGGACAGTGTCGGCAGCGCTCCACCTGAAGACTACCTGCCTTGTCATATTTCATGACAATGCTACCTCGGGTATCGGTCACGAATGCAATCCAGAATGTCGGGTATTTGCAGAGTAGAGGCTTCAGGATACAACGAGAGCATTTACAAGAAGATACAGTTTCGGCGCATTTTGGGGATCCATGCATCGGGATAAGTGTCGAACACGAAAGACGTTTTGCAGCTGGACTTGAAGTGGGTCCTACGGTATTAGCTGTAGGTCATCCCTAGTTTTTCCACAGACTTTGGTGGTGGAAGCGCATTGCGACCGAGAATTGCGACCTGGAATTGGGACTTGTTGCTGCCAAGAGACTCGCCACAAAGGCGAAGCACGACAGCTTTTAAGGAGCTGGAACGGTTGTTTTTCGGAACAGTTGTGACGAGGATCCCATATTTTCAGCGGAGGGCCCGGTACAGTAGCGGCGCGCTGTCGTAGGGTCCATTTTTCCACTGCGCCGCAGATATTCACAATTGCTACTTGCGATCTGTTATGTAAAATTCCGCGGCGTGCAGGACGCGCGCTTCGGGTTGGCTTCACAAAGCTACGCCTTTTTTCAAAGGTTTGCTTTCAGCCCTCCCCCCATTGGCGTGTCCTGCACTTACCTGCCCCTCGACGGGGGGAGCCTGCGCTGAAACTGTTCCCTTTCGGGACATCTATAGAGCTTTCTCAAATACAAAAGGGAAATTTCCCGAAAAAGCTTAAAAAGGTGGACCTTGCGGCCGCGTGGCAGCGGGCGGACGCCGAGCAGAGGCTGCGTGTTCAAAACTTTCTGTTCCAAGGTGGTGTCGCGTACCACCGAAACCAGAAGTTTTTGAACACCTCTAACCCGTCATTGTTTCAACAACTAAGAGGGCTGGCGCACTGCGAAAGAGTGGTTGGCGTCCCCGACGGGATTTGAACCCGTGTTACCGCCGTGAAAGAATTTGGACCCAAGTTCATGTTCTATCGTCCCCACAGCGTCCCCGCCGATTTGAGAAATAGCTGTCGTGCTTCCCTCTTCTGATTCGAGTCGTGCAAAATTGGACACTCTCCAAGGTTGACCCCAGTGGGACGGCGTGGTTGAGGTTGTCCACCCCCAGGCGAGTCTCCAAAGGCACCGACCGATTTCCGTCTCTTCGATTTGGAAAAAATTAAAAAAGCGAGCCAGAAGCCCAAACTACTCTCAGGGACCGGTTGTGAGTGTAATCCTGTTTACCGCAGCGAACCCCAAGTTTAGATTGCCTCTGTCTCGAGACCTGCTAAAACCGTGAACCCACCAGTTCGAAAATAGCGTGACAGGGGACTCTGGTAGTCAGAAAATGACTCCTAAATCAATTCCGGGCCGCGGCTCTATCATAGAGAGGCGAGAGTATGTCAGGCGACACTAGGCCAATTCCGCGCGATACCGCACGCTTGAGCAATTTTGTGCCGCTGAAGAAGGCATCTGGGGGAAGACCCGCTGACAGTCCGCAATGGGTCGGCGAGTGGCTCTGTCGTATCTTGTACGTGGCGGAATGGCATCAGTTGCTGGTGGGTCTATTTCTGGCGGCCATAACGATTTCCATCGGATTTGCGGATACCACCAGGGACCGGATTTTATTGCCAATCGAGGTTTTGGGTACAAACACGACGGTGACTAGGACCGTCGCCCTTCAGGAGGGACGGGCTGAGTCGGTGCGATCTCTCTGGCTGCAGATCCATGGGCTGCGGTATGCGGATCAAGCTAGTGTCCAAATCAACACGAGCGCCTGGATACCCCTCAACAACAATACGGTCACAATCGCCGAGCCAGGCGGGAGTTACGGCGGAATCGGCGGAGGCTTCTCCACGCTGGTGATGACCCTCCATCTTCCCATCGACACGGTGGTGGGTGGCGATAACACCATCCGCTTCCGGTTCAACCAGACCGACGGGGTAGTCAGCAGCTATCGCGTCCTGGCATGGAACTTTTTAACCGTCGAGGGAAAGGAGATCCTCCCGCCAGACGATTTTGTGGAGGATGCACCCGAAAGCTGGACACCACCCTTGCCCGATGCAGCTTCTATCCAGGCAGGGCGGGAGCTGTGGCAGACCGCCTCACTGGCGGCAAGCAGCCTTCCAAAAAGTCCGAGGATCGAGGCGCACTGTGGCGACTGCCATGCGCAGGATGGGCGCGACCTAAAATACTTCAACTTCTCCAACGCCAGCATCATCGCCCGCGCACGCTTCCATGGCCTGTCCGCGCCGCAGAGCGAGCAGATCGCAAGCTACATTCGCAGCTTGCCAACGCCCAATCCTGGACGCCCTTGGAACCCTCCGTACCAACCTGGACCGGGACTGGACGAGCAACCGATATCGAGCTGGGCGGCAGGTGCCGGACTCCCCTCGGTCCTCGGTCGGGATACGGACACATTGCCCTATCTGGTTCGCCAGCACGGCGACGGGATGAGTGCTGGCGCGTCAAACCCTGCGGGAAATGCTCCCAATCTCAGTGAACTCGCGAGGCAGATTACTCCGGACATCTTTCGCCCCGACGGCAACCTCCGTGCTCGTCAGATTCCCATCGCCTTGCAACTCCCGGATTGGAACCAATGGCTGCCCCGCATCCATCCCAAGGATGCATGGGGACCAGCCTTTACACAGAGCGCCTTCGCAGCCTTATACGACGGGGAGACGACTCTGGACAGCAAGAGCAAGATTGGAAAGAAGCCGCCGCTGCGTAAACTCCTGGCTCGAGCCCAGACTACGGATCACGACATTCGCTCGGTCGTTGCCGCCTTCGCGCAGTGGTCTGAAGCCCGACACTCCTTTCTCGGACACTTTGGCAAAGCAGAAGCGGCGTGGTCGCCCGAGCGGACTAATAAGGTTTACTCGACTCAGCTGTGGCAACTGGTGAAGACGTGGGAAATGATGCAGGAATTTGGGCTCGAAGGACGCGGGCGCGATCTGTTTGGGCTGACCGCGGATTCCCGCACGTGGTGCAACATTATTCCGGGAGATGCTGCTCCGGCGGCTGCCCACATCCCCAATGGGCCGGCCGGAGTTGGCGGTAGCGCGTTGACCAACGAATATCTCACAGCGGCCTGGTATGAGTTGCAGATCGTCCTGAATAGCGGCAATCATCAACACCGAGACCGCGCCCCGGTGGATTGGGTATATGTGATCGGCGGGTTTCTCGACCTTCATGCGCAGACACACCAACCGGAACCGGCGCGCCTGCTTGTGGCCGTCGTCAAAGCGCTGCAATCTACCGATCCCCACTTGGGTCCCGACGATCTCAAGGAGGGTTGGCGGCCGGATGACAACATCGATCCCCGCATCATGATCAGTCCGGTTTGGGCGCCGATCTTTAAGCCACTGCCGATCGAGGTACATCAGGCTCTAACCACGTCGCTACTTGCCGCATGGATGGACAAGAACCTACAATACCCGATTGCGAAGCACTTGCCGATTGGGTTGCCCCGGCGCACTTACACTCAACCCCGCGCCTACGGGGGTATCAGTGGCGGGAAGGTATGGGAGGCGGCAAAGCAATTCCGTGATGCCGGCGTGCCGGCCGAACTTGTCCAGCGCCTACAGCAATGGGGAATTGCTTACGCCGACCGTGCAGCGCGTCTCCAATACTAACGGTATGGGCTTGCCGCCAGACACCAACCTGTTATGAGTGCAATCGCCTATTTACGTAGAACCCTTTAACGCTTTCGTCCCAAGCTCACCCACGATGTGCTCGATTCGCCGCTGTCGTGCTGTCCCCACGTTGGCGGCCTCGAACGGTAGAGAAGGAAGTTTTTGGAGTGTCGATTTTTTGGAGGGTCGAGCTGACAACATCCAAGGTTCTAACCTGGGGAGTTCCTGCCAATATTTTCTTTAGAATCTCCAATACCTCCGGATAACCCGTTGAATTGTAACTTTGTGCGTTCTCTTCCTGATCCCAGAAGCTAATCGACACGACTTCTCTGCCGCTGCGGACAGCCAGAGTGATCGCATCCAGGAAGCCTTTTTGCTTTCGCAGCCAGGGAAGGATTTCGCTGTCCATGACCCTGGTAAATTCGGGTAATGAACCCTGTTTCAATTTGACGGTGACGTGTCGAGCAAACATGCCAACCTCCCTGGGTCACCGGGTACGAAAGGAGCAAACCTCTCACTGGACGGTAAGTCCCAAGTTGAAAGGGGGCTAACGAAACCGAATTATAGCGAATCGTGTCACCTGTGGATTAGGGTCGTGAAATTTCCAGTTCCTTCATTGACCGGGGTTGTGAGTGTACTCGCCTGTTTACGGTGGTTATCGACGCTCTGAGAGCTACTGCGCACCACAGAGGGCGTCATGGACGGCACTAGCCCCGACGTACGAAAGGGATTTCTTGCCGATGAGAGTTCCGTTGGCATCGAAACCCTTTAAGGCGCTCCCGTGATCCTGCCGATCGTGCGCAGGCAGTTAGTGCATAACTTTTCATTGGCACAGAGGTGGTGGCCCAGCCTAGTAGGTTGAGCCATTCACGAAAAACCGAGAAGCCGATAGGGTTCTGCACGGGTGGCTTGGTGCGAATCATGCCACCCGATTGGGGCGCGCCCTGCCGTCCGGAGGAGGGCGGCAGGGGTTGGGGGCGCCCCGTCTCTCACGGTTCCCGCATGCCTAAACGGCTTGCAATCATTCTCCTGCCGTTTTTGATCGCGACGAAGGAGCGAGCATCCGTTCCGTGCAGGCCTAAAGCATAGTAATGCGACGCCCAACCGGACCCGGACCGAACATCACATGCGAACTCACGTGAAATGTCTCCCCCCGGTTGGGCGGAGCTTCTTTGTAAGGGATTTTGGTTTAATGTGCCAGATGTCGGACGAGTAGTTACGGGTGGTTACCGGCGTTGAGTCGTTCCGTGGTTCTTTCTTAATGCTTTCTTTGTTGCCAAATTTTGTCGACGCGGCCGCTTTGTTGCACATCGCGCTTGCTGATATCTCCCTAGATTTCAATTGCTTTGATGGGCAATAGGTTTTGGAGCGCTAACTGCTTAAAGATTGACCACAGAGAGTCTCAGCATGAGCATTCAGCGAGAGGAAAGTCTCGGCAGTCTCATCGCCGGCGGCGGAATCATTTGGTCCGTACAAGAAGCAACCAAAGGCTTGGCGGAATTGTGGCAGCTTAGATTGCTTCCTCCCGGCCCGCTGGAGGTGTGTGCGATCGGAATCCTGATCTGGCTGCATGCCAAATGGCGGAGATCCGTGAACGTGAATCGCTGACCACTATCCGCCGATTTCCGGGTAGTCTCTGTCGAACGCCTTTCGTGTTTCCAAGGGGAGGCTGCGCATCTACTACGCCGCCTCCCCAAGAGAACATAAAATTGCGATTTTATATAGCGGAAACTCTCAGAAAAGCGGGAGATGCGCACGATCCCTACTCGATTTTCACGCGCATGGTGTTATCCGGTAGATTCGATGAAGTATTTGCGAGGCTCGGTGTGCGAGTGCCTCCGCGACAGAGCGGGCTGCAACCGCCAAGGCTTCACTGATCTTCCGTGGCTTCTCTTACGATCCGGGCAGCGGCTTGGCTGGCGTCCTCTGGTTTGCACTTGTGCTCATCAAATCGAGTCTGAATCTCCCATTCGGCCTTGTCCTGCTGAGGAAGGTACGACTTGAACTGAGTGTTACAGGCTTCGCAGACGCCCATTGTTTCGCGCGGGTATCTTTTTACGATCCGAAGGTTGCGTTTCGGCATGAGACAGTTTCCCACAGGCAAACCCGAATTGATACTCCTGTGAATATTCAAACTGCACCACTACCGATTTCCGCGTTGTTCATCTTTCATTCTTTCCAATCTCTATATAATGAACCGTTGTGGATACGACTGCTGAGCTGCGAATAAATCGCGACATCAAGGTCCTGGTCAGGGCGAAAGGACTTGTGATCTACCTCACGTTCGTGGTCTCCGGACAGCCCGATATCGGCCCGATTGAACTCAATCGCGCCGAAGCCATCCAGGTAGGTGGGCGCATCGCCAAAGACGGCTACTCAGATCGCATCTCGATTACTTTTGAGCCCAGCGATGCCAGCGCCTTCGGAAGTTGGTTGATGCGATTTGCTGCTGATGCATAGCGGCGTACCAAAATCCCCCCTGGACTGTCAGCCTTCTAAGTGCTTTCCCTGCCGTGCTCGAAAATCATCTTTCCTCCGTCTCAAATACACTTGTTTATGGAACCCGGCAGAAAGACCACGTCTGGCAGCGCCGCCAGCTTCCGAGTGTAACCGAGGGGGTTGTCGTGGAAACATCGCCCTTGACCACGTTCTGAGTGTAATCGCCTTCCATGAGAAGGCCGGTCGGTGTCAAGTTGGTTCTTGATGGTTTTTGTGGGTCACTTGTTTTTTTCGCAAGCCGAGCCGCCACTGTCGCCACCCTTCCATCCGCACTCTTCGATGAGCGATTTGTTCGCTCGGTGCAAGTTGGGTGTTCTCGTTTCAGCCGGTGCTGCCACCTGTTTGTCGACCTTTCTTCGATCTGCAAGATGGAAGTGGGCCAGGCGATAGACGCAGTCACCGAAACTCGGCTTTGGGCTTTGTGTTCGCTTCCTACCAGATTCCTCGACTATGCTGCTGCTGGCATGAGTTGACGGCTGTTGCGCAGCGGTTCGTAAACCTCTCCGATCACCCACAGCCGATGGAGCAACACGGCTAACTTTCGTGCGGTCGCAATCACCGCTCGTTTCTTCCCATTCTTCCCGCCACGCTCCGCTAGCTTTAGCCCCCAGCGCCGCAGATCGCTGTCCGCTCCGAACGGTCCCAGAATGTGGTGCGCACCCTGCACCAGCAAGGTTCGCAGATACGGGTCGCCCTCTTTGCTGATGTGCAGTTGTGGTTCGCTCTGTCCCGAGTTTCGCCGTCCCGGTTGTAATCCCACATAGCAGCCCACGTCGCGGCTCTTGCGAAAACGATGTGGATCTTCCAGCGTCAGCAGGTAGGTGAGCGCGATCAGCGTTCCCACTCCCTTCACCTGTTTCAGCAGCGCCACTTGCGGATAACTTTCCACGGCGATCTTTTCGATCTGTTGGTTGTATTCGCCAATGCGTTCGCTGAGCGATTCGATGGCCGCCAGCAGCGGTTCCAGCGCCGCTTGCAGTTCCGGGCTCAACCCCTGAGCTTTCTCGGGACTCAGGTTGCGCGGATTGCAGCCCCGCAACCGCTCCCCGTAGGACTTGGTCAGTCCTCGCGCCGTATTGATCAGCGCCGTCCGCGCCCGCACCAGTCCGGCTCGCGCTCGGATCACGGTCAGATCAGCTTGCGCCTTCGTGCTGCGATGTTTCACCGGAGCCAGCAACTGGGGGTCGATTCGCCCCAATCGCGCCAGCATTCTGGCATCCAACCGATCGTCCTTCTTTCGACTCTCTCCAATCAAACGCACGTTGCGCGCATGCGCCACGATCACTTCATGCCCCAACTCGCTCAACAACCGGCTTACCCAGGGCGAGTGCATTCCCGTTTCCAGCGCGATCCGGCTCCGCGGCATGCCCCGAACCCCTCCCTCATGGCTTTCGGAGTTGTGCCCAGCTTTTGCTCCCGCAGCACTTCACCCGCTTCATCCAACACGCAATACCAGCTTGATCGATCGCCTAAGTCCAAGCCGATCGTGAGCTTGTGATCTGGAAAATTCCTCGTCGCCTTTGCCGCCGCAGTGCTAACCTTCTTCATTGCCGGTCTCCTTTATCTCTTGCGCTTCGAGCGCGTCGATAACTTGGGAGCGTACAGCATCCCGTCGGAGACCGGCCTTCTCATCCCATCTGTTTACAACATCTCTAACGAGGTCGGCCGTGTCAAGGTACTTGGGTTGTTTTTTCATGATTTCGAACACACTTTTCACGTCAGCGCACACGCACTGTTTCCCTTCAAGAGAGTAACGATCTTGCGTCGATGATTTGTGTCCAACCAAATGGCTCGGCCCGTTTTCACTTCATCAGAGGTGGCGTTGCCCACCAGACATCTCTCCGGTCACGTTCGATCATGATGACTTATTCGAACTCCCCCCATTCGGGGAGGCGAGTAGCCTATTCAGTTACCCGGTCACTGCAATGCAGGACCACTGTTGTAATTTGGCATTCCCGCATGGGCTTCCCCGCACTGCCGCTGCTGTCCGCGGCGGCAGAACTCTTTGTAGTCAATCTGGTCGCGCAACATGATCCACAAGCGGATACCCAGTTTGTGCGCCGCTGCAATCCGCGCCTTGCCCATCCCTTTCTGGATAAGCTTGCGACGATAGAAGCGTTTCAGTTCTGGATCTTTTCTTACCGCATGGATCGTCGCTTCGGTCCACAGATAGCGCAGCAGCGAGTTGCCCTCCTTGGTCAGTTTCCCCAGCCGCTGCCGCTTACCGCTGGTGTGTTCACAGGGGATCATTCCGATGTAGCTGGCTACGTTCTTGCCATTGGCGAAGCGGTTCGGGTCTCCCAGGAACACCTCCGTCGCCAATGCTGTCACTGGTCCCACACCGGGATGCGTCAACAAGCGGAGCGCTTGGGGTCGTTGCTGGACTTGTTTTTCTACTTGCCCGTCCAGTTCCTGGATCCGCTCCTGCAATTGCACGTATAAGCGCAGCAGTTCGTCCCGCCTTTGACTGGTGTAGCCGGCCAGAGACAAGGCTTGCAGTGCCTTC
>WNFE01004000.1_pt1 | contig 12681 bp, 11 predicted proteins | sample 5400451 | NCBI WGS metagenome assembly WNFE01 (sample SAMN13153344, study PRJNA577476) | soil metagenome | isolation source: 200 cm saprolite under Douglas fir tree site 2 hole 2 | place: USA:California | collected 2015-04-18
CTTTCTTCTTCGGCAAGATCAATCAACTCCTGCAATAGTTGGGTGTCCACAAACACCCAAGGAGCGCCAGCCACAAGCTCGTAGTTTTTGCCGGCTTTACTTGCGGCATGCATGCCAAAACTCATTTGTATGTCCTTTGGTTCTCAGTTAGACCTGTTTCCACATCTCGGCGCGTGGGTCTTCGGGATTCATCTTCTGGAGTTGCTGCCAGAGTTCACGCGCTTTGAGGTCGCGAGCCTCAGGAACAACGATCTTGATCTCCACAATCTGGTCGCCGCGCACACCCTCTTTCGTAGCTGAAGGCACACCTTTCTCGCGCAGGCGCAGTTTCTGACCGCTCTGCGTGCCGGGCGGCACCTTGAGTTGTGCCCTTCCATCAATGGTTGGCACTTCAATCTTCGCGCCCAAGGCGGCTTCAGGCGCAGTCACAGGCACGGTAATGTGAATATCATCGCCCTCGCGGTGAAATACAGGATGGTCCCCTGCGCGCACAATAATGTAGAGATCGCCCGGCTGCCCGCCGTGCAGTCCCGCGTTGCCTTTGCCCGCCAGGCGAATACGCTGGCCATCGCGCGTGCCCGGCTTGATGCGAATCGTGATGGGCTCGGTGCGGGTCACGACTCCTTCGCCCTTGCAAACGTTGCACTCCGTGCGGTCATGACCGGAGCCTCCGCAGCGCGGACAGGTCACGTTGAACTTCATGCGTCCGCTGGTTTGTGTGATCTGTCCTTTGCCGCCGCACTCCGGGCAGGTGGCGGTGCTTTCCAGGTATCCCCGGCCGCTGCAGTTGCTGCACATATCGCGGCGGCTGACGTTCAGACGCAGCTCAGCGCCGCGGATCGCCTGCCAGAAGCCAACGTTAACCTTATACTCCAGATCGGTGCCGGGTTGCGGACCGGTGTTAAACTCCATCTCATCGCCTCCGCCGCGCCCGCCAAAAATGTTGCTGAAAATATCGCGGAAGCCTCCGCTACTGCGTCCGCCGCTGCTCCCGGCGCCGCTGGCAAAATCTGAAAAATCAAAGCCGCCAAAATCAAATGGGACCCCTTGCGCCCCACCTCCTGGTGCACCAGAAGCCCGGCCCGAGCCGCCCCCTGATGCGCGCCCTCCGCGTGCGTAGGCTTCAGCAGCTGCAGGATCAATGTTGTCGGAATAAAAGCCGAGCTGATCGTAGATTTTGCGCTTCTTGGGATCGCTCAGAACATCGTTGGCTTCGGAAAGTTCCTTGAACTTTTCCTCCGCCTTCTTGTCGTTGGGATTGACGTCCGGATGGTATTTGCGCGCCAGCTTGCGGAAGGCTTTGCGGATTTCTTCAGCCGAGGCGCTCTTCTTGACGCCAAGCGTGCCGTAATAATCTTTGGTTTGAGTGGCCATTTCTGATTACAAATCTAAGTTCTCGTCCCGAGCATTATTTTTCAACCTGTCATCCTGAGCGAGGGCGAATGCCCGAGTCGAAGGACCCGGGAATGTCTGCTGTTTAATTGCAGCCGCAGGGAATTCTCTTCGATTTACTTCGAGCTTATCTTTTCCCCAGGAAACAATATCTTCTGTCCCCACTTCTCTGCCAAGTCTTCCCATCTGGGATTCATCTTCTCAATCAACGCGACCTTCTTTGAACGTCTCCAACCTTTCAGTTGTTTCTCGCGGGCAATTGTTTTGAAGACACTATCAAACTTTTCGTAATACACCAGCCGCGAGCAACCGTATTTCTTAGCGAAACCTTCGAGTTCACCCGATTTGTGTTGTTCAACGCGCACCATCAGATTATTCCCTCGTTACGGCATTTTAATCTTATACATCTTCGGGGTCCTTCGACTCGGGCATTCGCCCTCGCTCAGGATGACAGTGAAAAAATAATTTTACAAATTATTAAGGGGCGCGTTGTTGCGCCCCTTCTTTTCGTAGGAACTTTAGTAAATATACTCTGCTTCAAATTCGAACGGTTCCATCTTGCCAGTGAGATTCCATTCTTTTAATCGCCCCTCAAGCCCGTTCGGAAATGTCATTTTGAAACCTCCGTACGATGCTCCCGCACTAGTTACGATTGATTTGGCATGTCCATGCCTCTCAATTGCTACCTGGATGGGATCGGAATAATTTTTGTCGCTGAGCGCTTTCTGAATATCCTCAGGAGTGACATGTATTTTTTGATTTTTCATACCTTCCAACATTCAAATAAGAGACCGCCTTATCTGAGGCGGTCTCCTTCAAAGCTTATTTTTTCTCATCTACATCCACATACTCGGCGTCTATGACTTCGCCTTCTTTCTTTTGACCATCAGGCTTGGCTGCGCCGTCGTCGCCAGGAGCCGGTCCACCAGTTTGCGCTCCCGCTCCCGAAGGCTGGGCCGATTTGTACATCTGCTCGGCCAGTTTGTGGGAAGCGGCAGTCAACTTCTCGCGGGCCGAGTTCATGGCTGCGGCATCGCTGCCTTCCAGGGCCTTCTTGGCATCCGCCAGCGCTGACTCGACGTTGGCTTTCTCGTCGCCTGAGATCTTGTCGCCGTGCTCGCGCAGCATTTTTTCGATGTTGTACACCATGCCGTCGAGCTGGTTGCGCGCTTCGATCTCTTCGCGCTTGGTCTTGTCTTCCGCCGCATGCGAATCAGCTTCCTTGGCCATGCGGTCAACCTCGTCTTTGCTCAGACCGGAAGAAGAGGTAATCGTGATCTTCTGGTCCTTGCCGGTGCCGAGGTCCTTGGCCGTAACGTTGAGGATGCCGTTAGCGTCAATATCAAACGTCACCTCAATCTGGGGCATGCCCCGCGGAGCCGGTGGAAGTCCGGTCAGGTGGAACTTGCCGAGGGTGCGATTATCTCTCGCCAGAGGACGTTCGCCCTGCAGCACATGCACCTCGACCGACGGTTGATTATCGGCCGCCGTAGAGAAAGTCTCCGTCTTCTTGGTCGGGATGGTGGTGTTGCGCGGAATCATCTGCGTCGCCACGCCACCCAGGGTCTCGATCGAGAGCGTGAGTGGAGTCACGTCGAGCAGCAGCAGGTCTTTCACATCCCCTGCCAGCACGCCGGCTTGCACCGCCGCGCCTACTGCGACTACTTCATCGGGGTTAACGCCCTTGTGCGGCTCTTTGCCAAACAGGTCTTTCACAAGCTGCTGGATGCGAGGCATGCGGGTCTGTCCGCCGACGAGCACGACTTCATCTATGTCTTTCGGCTCGACGCCGGCATCCTTCAGCGCCTGCTTGGACGGCCCGACCGAGCGCTGGATGATATCTTCCACCATCTGCTCGAGCTTGGAGCGGGTCAGCGTCTTTACCAGGTGCTTGGGACCTGAAGCGTCGGCGGTAATAAATGGCAGGTTGATCTCCGTCTGCTGCGTGGTGGAAAGCTCAATCTTGGCCTTTTCCGCCGCGTCGCGCAGACGCTGCAATGCCATCTCGTTGCCCTTGGAGCGCAGGTCGAGTCCTTCATCTTTCTTGAACTCATCGGCCAGCCACTCCACGATGCGGTTATCAATGTTGTCGCCGCCCAGGTGCGTATCGCCGTTGGTGGACTTCACCTCAATCACGCCTTCGCCGACCTCAAGAATGGAAATATCAAACGTACCGCCGCCGAAGTCGTAGACCGCGATGGTCTCGTCTTTCTTTTTGTCGAGGCCATAAGCCAATGCCGCCGCCGTGGGCTCGTTGACGATGCGCTTTACGTCGAGTCCGGCAATTTTGCCGGCATCTTTGGTCGCCTGACGCTGAGCGTCATTGAAGTACGCCGGAACGGTGATCACCGCTTCGGTCACCCCGCCGCCAAGGTAATCCTCCGCCGCCTTCTTCAGCTTCTGCAGGATCATCGCCGAAATCTCGGGCGGAGTGTACTGCTTGCCCTGCGCCATAACCGCCACGTGATCGCCCGCTGTGGTGACCTTGTAGGGCACCATCTTCATCTCTTCCGATACTTCGTCGTAGCGGCGTCCCATGAAGCGCTTAATGGAATAAATTGTGTTCTCTGGATTGGTAATCGCCTGGCGCTTGGCTACCTGCCCCACCAGACGCTCGCCGGTTTTTGTGAAGGCCACTACGGAAGGCGTAGTCCGGCCCCCTTCTTCGTTTGCAATTACTTTAGGCTCGCCACCCTCCATCACCGCTACCACGGAGTTGGTGGTTCCCAAATCAATACCGATTATCTTGCCCATAGCAAACCTCCTTACTTTTCTAAGTGCTTTTATCTAAGTAACTTGAGCAACTTCTCTCAATTTAGTCGAATTGCATGATAATACTTGAGTGACTTACTGTCAATGTTTAGATGTAGGGCTAGACCTGCGGGTTGCAAAAACTGGAACCCCAAAATACTGGAAGGGTGTCGCCCCTACAGGGCTCGCGCTCGTTTCCCAGCTTACCCACCACTTCGTGGTGGGCTAAACTCTCCGGCGCGCCTCCGGCGCTAAACATATCGTCCCTACTATTGCTGACGCATCCCAATGAATAATCCAGGCAATGATCCGATGACCCGATGACCCAATTCTTTCCTTCAGTCGTATCTTTCGTAAATGATAGATTTTTTGTCCCAGCCAAACTCTTCCTTCAACAATTTGCGGTTGGCTGAAACCATGTTGTTCAAGCCACAGATGTAGGCGTCCATATTGGCGCGCGCTTCGAGAGGGCGCGTGCTCAAGATTGCGCGAACCTGGTCCTGGACATAGCCGCGCGCTCCCTGCCAGCTTTCATCGGCCCGGCTCAGAGTCACTATGTAATGAAAATTAGGATGCTGCTTTGCCGTCTGCTCGAACAACTCGCGATAATAAATGTGCTTTTCGTAGCGTGTGCCATAGATCAGCCATATTTCGCGTCCGGCGTGGCGCGATTCGTCAGCAAAAAGCCATTGCACAAAACCTCGCATGGGCGCTATGCCGGTTCCAGTCGAGATCAATAAAGAATCGCGCAAGGGGTTGTGCAGCACGAATGTCCCATGCGGACCGTGGAACTTCAGCTCTTGCCCTTCGTTCAGGTCGCAAAGCATGTTGGAGAAGAAACCCCTCTCTACGCGGTTCAGGCAGAGGTCGAACTGATTGTGCCGCGGCGAAGAGGCGATGGAATAGGCGCGCGTCATGTGCTTCCCCTGGTTGTCAGCCAGCATGGAGACAAATTGGCCGGGAGTGAAATCGAAGCGCTCCGCCTCCTTCACCTCGAATTCCAGGTGCTTGGTTTGATCGGAAAGCGAGACCACGCGATTTAAGTGCGCGGTATAAGTTGGGCGTTCGTGCACCGTTATTCCCTGAATCCTGTCTTTAGCTATTTAGATTCTACAGTCGATGGGAAGTATTCAGTTTGTAGTGCGTGCTTGATGCCTGGGCAGATTATCAGCGCATGGCACAGCCGGGAAGGGTTGTGCCACCATGCCCTGAATCCTTTTCCTTTCGACGATTTCTGGGTCTGTCCCAACCACCTTCATACTGTCATGTTGAGCGGAGCGCCTGGAGAAAATCTGCAGTCCTTGAGGCGGATGAGCGCGGAGTCGAAACACCCCGAGCATGCTTACGCCGGAAATGTTGATTCAGGGAATTCTCCCCATGAACGCCCGGAACCTGCCTCTCATCTCCGTGATATAGAACAACCTACAATCGTTGCGCAGCCAACGTGTTTTGGCAAACGCTGCATGGGAGAGAATTCCCTGAAGCCGCGTGGATCGGAGAGAACTCTTCGGGGTGTTTTCGACTCCGCGCCGCAGATTCTCGTAATCTGGAATTGGATCGTGGCGCTCCGCTCAACATGACAGAGATATTGCGACATGGCCTGAGGAAACGATGATTTTCTATTGTGGTTCATTCGGGCTGCGCCACACAAGAATGCAGATATCTACTCTACGGTCACCGACTTTGCCAGGTTGCGGGGTTGATCTACGTCGCATCCGCGGCGCACGGCAATGTGATAGGCCAAAAGCTGCAGGGGCACAACATCGAGGATGGGCAGAAGCAGCTCCGGCGCCTGGGGCACATAAATGACATGATCGGCCGATTCGCGGATCTCTTCGTCGCCATCGTTGGCCACGGTGATTACCCGGCCGGAGCGCGCTTTAACTTCCTTCATATTGGAAATGGTTTTTTCATAGCGCACCATCGAGCCCGGATCTTTCAAGTCTCGCGTGGCAATAATCACGACCGGCAGGTTTTCATCAATCAGGGCGTTGGGGCCGTGCTTCATCTCGCCGGCGGGAAAGCCCTCAGCGTGAATGTAAGAGATTTCCTTGAGCTTGAGTGCGCCTTCCAGAGCAATGGGATAGTGGACCCCGCGGCCAAGGAAGAGAAAATCCTGTGCGCGGTAGTATTGCTTGGCCAGGTCTTCTAAGTCCTCGTCACGTGTCAATAGCGACTCCAGCTTGCCCGGGATGAGGGTCAGTTCCTTGATGTACTCCTTCGCCTCGGATGGAGAAAGCGCGCCACGAACCTCCGCCAGATAGAGCGCGAACAACAACAGTGCGGTGAGTTGCGCGGTGAACGCCTTGGTGGAGGCCACACCAATCTCCGGCCCGGCGTGCGTATAGATCGTACCCGAGGCCTCGCGAGCAATCATGGAGCCTACCACGTTGCAGATGGCCAGCGTCTTTGAGCCCTTGGCCTTGGCCTCGCGCTGCGCGGCGATGGTGTCTGCAGTTTCGCCGGACTGTGTAATCAGCAGCGTCACGGCTTTTTGCGAGGTGATGGGATCGCGGTAGCGGTATTCGCTGGCGTAATCCACCTCAACCGGCATGCGGGCCAGGCGTTCGATCATGAATTTGCCGATCAACCCGGCGTGCATGCTGGTACCGCAGGCGGCAATATTGATTTTGTCGGCGGCGCGTAACTCGGCCTCGGTAATTTCCATCTCTTCCAAAAAGATCTTGCCGCTTTCGAGCGAGACCCTTCCCATGGCAGTTTCGCGGACGGCCCGCGGCTGCTCATAAATTTCCTTGAGCATGAAGTGCCGGAAGCCGCCCTTTTCCGCCATGATCGGGTCCCAGGTGATGTGCTGCACCTGGCGCTCAATGGGCCGTCCGTCAAAATCAGAGAGTTTCACGCCTGAAGGAGTAATCACCGCCAGGTCGCCATCGGCGAGAAAGAACAGATCGCGGGTGTGATAGAGGATGGCGGGCACGTCGGAGGCGACAAAATATTCATTTTTTCCCAGTCCGATGACCGCCGGCGGGCCATTGCGCGCGGCCACGATTTTATTGGGCTCCTCTTTGGCGATTACAGCAATGGCGAAAACTCCGCTGAGTTCCTTGACGGTTTTGCGCACGGCTTCTTCCAGGGAGTTATGCGTGCCATTGTTTTTGCTGAAAAAATACTTTTCTATCAGATGAGCGATGACTTCGGTGTCAGTCTCGGTGACGAACTTGTGCCCCTCTTCGACCAGCTTCTTTTTGAGCGAGAGATAGTTCTCGACGATGCCGTTGTGCACTACGACAACGTGGCCACTGCAGTCGCGATGAGGATGGGCGTTCTCTTCGGTCGGACGTCCGTGCGTCGCCCAGCGCGTGTGGCCGATGCCGTAAGTGCCATCCAGCGGCTTCAACCGAATGGCCTCTTCCAGGTTGCGCAGTTTGCCTTCGGCGCGGCGGATCTGCAAGCCGCCTCCATTGCCGGAAACAGCGATGCCGGCAGAGTCGTAGCCGCGATATTCCAGCCGCCTCAGCCCGTCAATAATGACGGGGACAACCCGCTTGTTACCTACATATCCGACGATGCCACACATTTTTGACTTTAACCCTTATCTACCCTTGGTCAACCGGAACTTGAAAAGAACCCCTTCAATCTTATTGGATGCAAAAACAAGACCGCCTCAGTAACTTACTGTAATCTGTAATCCAGATTTTATCCGTATTCGTTAGCAGAAACTAATCTTCGATGGAATAACGGTATTCTTCGATCACGGGATTGGTCAGCACTTCGCGCGCCATGCGCTCCACTTCAGCCTGAGCCTGCTGCTTGTTCAGGCCGCCATCCAGGGTAATTTCAAAATATTTGCCTTGCCGCAAATCGGCTACACCCCGGTAGCCGAGCTTGTTCAGCGCGCCGTGAATGGTTTTTCCCTGCGGATCAAGGACTGTCTTTTTCAGCGAGACGTAGACATAGGCTTTCATTGCGATAATGAAATTATACCCTCAGAGCGCAAACAGGCCGGGGTTCTTGAGTACAAGGTCCCTAAAGGGATTTAATTTGGGGCCCTATGAAGAATAGATCTTTGCCGTCTTTTGACAGAGCAGTTCTTCTCTAAAGAAAAAAATGGACAGGAGCATCCTGTCCAGTTCTATTTTTGGAAGCCTCTTATTCGTTCTCGCGGATATATTTCAAAGTTGCCCGTACTACTTGCTCAAGTGCGGTATAAACCCCTGGCATTGGTTTGGTATTTTCGCGAGATTCTTCCGTAGAGTCCAGAAGCGGCGGGCTATTGTTAGGTTTGTTCAGCTTGTAGGCCAACATGACGTCATAGGTGCTGGGTTTTCCCGAGCCTACGCCAAAGAAGCCTCCAATTTTTGCGCCGGCAGAGCTGCCTTTGATGCTGGCGATATCCACATAAAGAATGTAATCACAATCTTTAGATTTGGCATCGGCGATCAGCTCGGCTGGTGTATTGCCATCTACCGGGACGGGATCGAGTTGGGCGTTCTTGAGCTGCAGGATGAGATAATCGCGCATTTGATCCAGTTTTTGCGAGCTGTCATTTTTGATAAGCGGTACTCCGACGCGAGTTATGCCTGGGTTCTTGCGTGGAATCTTCGTGGGCGCGATTGGGGCGCTCTTCCCTTCCCCTGACTGCATCTGGCCCAGGATCTGCCCCGCGGAGATGCCCATGAGGTCGCTGTAATTCCTGGCTTCGGTATAGCCTTCGGGAATCTCGAAAAGATCGGGGTCAAGGGTTGCCTTGGAAAGTTGCGTTACTTCAACCGAGGTGGTAAAGCTATTTTTGCCGGTATTGTAGGTCGTGATCAGCTTGAGTGGATACCCTGCATTGGCAAACCCGCTGTTGTGAAAGCGATACGTATCCTGACATCCGGCGCGTTCGCCGCCTCCGCCCATGGTCATGTTGTGCACGTGTGTGCGGCACACCAGTGTGGGTGAGAGATCGGCATACCATCCGTCGTTTTCGAGTTTGAAATCTCCTTTGGCGCAGGCGTCAGGGCTGGCATCCATGCTCATGGTGCTGGTGACATGGCGGGCGGTGTAGCCAAACATCTTCTTGCGTTCCCCGGTATCGCTCGAGGAGAGATTCATGGTTACGACTCCGCCGCGACGCGATTCGCCCTGATCTTTGTTCTTGCCTTTGGTTTTGCCTTTGGCCGGCTGGCTCTCGCTGGTTTGCGCCGGAGGAGTGCCGGCTGCCGCGGAGCCCGCTTCGGTCTCTAAAGGACTAATAATGTAGGTCTTGTTTGCGGGGTTGAGTTGGATGTAGCGGTTCTTATCGCACTGCAAGATGGTGATGATGTTGACATTCATGCCCATCATCGCGCCCATCTCCGTACGCTCGCGCGCCCCTTTGATATAAACCGTGTCTTCGCTGGCATGGCCCATGGTTTCACGCTTGGTTTTGATCTTGATATCGGCGGAAAGAGGCACCGCCATCCATGCCGCCAGCGCACATACGATCAGTCGTTGAAAAATGCTCTTTGCCATACGTCTCCTCGTCATGCCTGCAGGATGATCTTGCTCATGCCACAACTGTTTTTGCCGGAAAACGATTTCTCAGGGTGGTTACGAAGATAGTGTCCGCCTTGCGGGAAAACGTTTCAAGCGGAGAGAAGCCGCGCTTCCACGCCAGGTAAAACGTCCCCGCCAAGGCTGCGATCGTGATCACAAAATTGGGCCACGCATTCAATGCCCACTGCCCGTGCCAACTCCACTGCCAGGCCTGCGAAAAAGGTGCAAGATACGGGATGGGCCATTGCTCACCATCCGGTCCCCGGGCTCCCACCAGGTCGCAAAGCAAGTGAAGATGAAAACTCAGGAAGACCAGCAGAGCGGCCTTCAGTTTTACGCCCTGGCTTGCAATCAGGTATCCGGCCGCAGTTACCACCAGCGCAAAGCCGAGATTATGTCCCAGCGTGTGATGGTATTCGCTAAACCAGCGCACCGGATGGGCCGAGTTGCGGGTCAACCATTCCGGCACAATTCCGAGCCCATCCAGATCAGGAGCCACACCGGCCAGCGTCACCAGCGCGCGTTCTTTGCGCTCAAGCTTTGCCGAATTGGCTACCATCCAGCTAACCAGAAAATGCGTAACTGGACTCAAATCCGTCTCCCAGTCCTAATCAATCTACGTATTCCGCGGTCGCTCAGATTTCCACCAATACGTCATCGCCATCTACCTTAATGGGATACACCGCAACCTTGGCGGTGGGATTGTGCGATGCTGCGCCGGTTTTGGGATCGTATTCCCAGCCATGCCAGGGACAGATGACCTTCCCGCCGTCTATCATGCCCTGTCCTAACGGGCCGCCCCGATGGAGGCAGACGTTATCCATCGCGGAGAGAGTCCCATCAACATTGGCGACGCAAATCATCTTGTCGCCGCAAGGGAATTCGCGGGCCTCCCCGGCAGGCGGCAAATCACTCTTGGCAGCTATTTTGACAAAATTGCCCATAAGTCCTCATAAACATAGGGGTTGAGATAAACTTCGTGGGGAGATTGTATCCTGCGAAGCGGCTTTTGGCGTCTTCTATAATGTAGGGAGCCTGAGTCATGCCAGAAGTCAACCAGCCCAACGCGAAACCTCGTCCCGGCGTGCTGATCGCGCTGATCCTTGGCGTAGCTGTGCTCTTTACCATGGTGTTATGGCAGGTGTCGTTCAGGGTGGGCTTCGATCCCCGCACCACGAATCAGACTCTGATTCTTGTTGCTCTTTCCGCTCTTATCTTTCTGTTATTCGTTGCCCTGACTTTTGTTTTGTTGCGTAATTTGCTGAAGCTGTATGCCGAGCGGCGCATCGGCGTGCTGGGATCCAAGTTCCGCAGCCGCATGGTGGTAGGCGCGCTGATTCTTTCTGTCATCCCTGTTTTTGTTTTGTTCCTCTTCGCCTACGGACTGATGAACCGTTCGATTGAGCGCTGGTTCTCGCGGCCGGTCGAGGATTTGCTGGAAGATTCAAGCCAGGTTACGGGACTGCTCTCGCATTACGCCATCGAAAATGCCAATGTGGAAGCGGAAGCCCTTGCTGACATACCGGAGACCCAGCGCTCCTTTAATTCTTCAACGCTGGTGAATGAGTTCCGCGCGCGTCAAAAAACCCTGCAAGGTGGCTTTGCCCTGGCCCTCTCCAACGATTCTCTGGTCGCGGGTTACAACCTTCCGGAGGCCTGGGGGGATTTGCGTAAGAAAATTCCTCTTCCCAGCCCAACCGGGCCGCAGAACGCTGCGCCTTTCAACATGAATGGACGCGATTACATCATGGGCGTAGCACATGTGAAAAACAATCCAAACAATCTGATCCTGGTGGCCATCCCTCTGCCGCCCGGATTCCGGCAGACGATAAACCATATTGAAGTGGCTGATAACACCTACCGTGAGCTGAGCAAGCAGTCGAAAATACTCCGCAGCACTTACACGGGGCTGCTGCTGCTGATCACCATGATCGTGCTCTTTTCCGCCACCTGGCTGGCGCTGTTTTTATCGAAGCTGGTGACGCGCCCGGTGGCAGCGCTGGCCACAGCCACACAAGAGATTTCCCGCGGGCACCTCGACTACCGGGTTGAAATTCCCGCCATGGACGAACTCGGAGAACTGGTGGCATCGTTCAACCGCATGGCCGCCGAACTGGAAACCTCGCGGCACGCCATTGAAGCTTCCAGCAGCCAGCTCACCAGTGCCAACGTTGAGTTGGAGCAGCGCCGCCGCGATATTGAGACCATTCTGGAAACTATCCCGACCGGGGTATTGACGCTTGATGCCTCCGGCTGCATTACACGCGCCAATCACGCTCTCACCCGAATGCTGACCGCAGTCATCACAGCGGGCGGCGTGCCCAGCTTCCCTCTGGGAGCTACGCTCGGCAGCCTCTTCCATGAAGATGTCGTTGCCGACCTTGAAACCATGATGCGAAAAGCTGATCGCATGGGATCTGTAACCAGCCAGATGGAAATCCAAGTCCAAGCCTCGCGGAGCAGCCTGGATGTAGCCGTCACGGTTGCAGCCCTGCAGCATGGCCCACAAAAGCTGGGCTACGTCATCGTGTTTGAAGACCTCTCCGATCTGCTGAAGGCGCAGAAGCAGGCCGCCTGGCGCGAAGTGGCGCGCCGCGTCGCCCACGAGATCAAGAATCCTTTGACCCCGATTGCACTTTCCGCCGAGCGTATCCGCCGACACCTGGAGCGCGGCAGCCCGCCCGATGAAGCCTCGCTGCAGGTTATCAGCACCTGCTCGACCACGATTGCAGAAGCGGTGGAAACCGTGCGCACCCTGGTGGATGAGTTTTCCGCTATGGCGCGCTTCCCTACCTCGCAGCCGCAGCCTTCCGACATCAACACGATTATTCAAAGTGCGCTCTCCATGTTTAATGGCAGGCTGGAAGGAATCCAGGTGAACACCTACCTGGCGCCCGACCTGCCGCCGGTGATGGCCGATCCCAACGCGATGAAGCGCGTGATTGCCAATATCGTGGACAACGCCGCCGACGCCATGCAGGATTCTCTCGTGCGCGAGGTACATATCTCGACCTCGCTCGTCCAAACCGGAGAGATGGTGGAAATTGTGATTGCCGA
>WNFE01004856.1_pt1 | contig 12677 bp, 11 predicted proteins | sample 5400451 | NCBI WGS metagenome assembly WNFE01 (sample SAMN13153344, study PRJNA577476) | soil metagenome | isolation source: 200 cm saprolite under Douglas fir tree site 2 hole 2 | place: USA:California | collected 2015-04-18
GCCCGACTACGACGCCGAACCCAAGGAGCTCGCCGCCCCATTCAGCGACATCGGTTTTCATGGCCCGGCGGCCTCGGCTAGTTGCGCTCAACACCACACCTGCCAACGCCTGCCTTGCTAGGCCGCTCCGTCCAACTGCATGGATCGCTGGCAATGGACCACCGGAGTGCCAGCCAAGACTCATCGAAATAGGGGACTGCGACCAGAGCTACAGTCATTGGCTTTCACCTCACGAGGCGATCAGGTGGCGGAGGGTACGCCGTAACGGTGCGTGCTGACGAGCGGTTCGCAGACCAAGGCGGGCCTGGAGGGCGCCGTTGATCGCTCCGATGATGGCTGAGCGCTCAGTGTCGGGCTGGCGACCTTCGTAGGCGGCAAACCAATCCTCCACTTCTGACCACCGCCACAACGGGTTGCGTGTCGCATGGCTCGCTGGCGGCGGGAAGTCGCCCGGGCCGCGCACACCTCGGATGAGATGATCGACCGAGGCGCGGGTGCGACCGGTTCGCTCCGCGATCTCGGCCGCCCATACGAGCTCGTCGGGATCGACGTGGAGGACCTCGACGCCGGGCACGCTCTCCACGGCTGTGATGGCGCTGTCAATGGCATCGACGAGGGTCGTCGTCTCGCGGTCGAATTCGGCGAAGGTCAGCTTTCCCTTGGTCGAGAACGTCGCATCGTTGCAGCCGGCCTCGTAGAGAGCATCGAACCGTTCGTCAGTTAGTGGCCCTCGGATGGTGAGGGTGAAGTGATGATCAGGCATCGCTGGTGACCTCCTGGCTACGCGGACATCAGTCAACTGCTCGGCAAAGGGCCCGCGCATGGTTCTCCGGGACACGCGGCGTGGAGAAAATCGAGACCTGCGGGCAGTCGCCCTGGCAACGAATAACGCCCCAGGCGTGAGCTGCTCGGCCGCCACTTTTAATCACGGTCCAGCCGTGCTGTCGGGCATAGACGAGGGCCTCTTCGATCTCCTTGGTTGGTGTCGTCCGACCGGCATGTTAACAGTATACTACAGCGTTGACGGATGTCTACGGATGCCGGGCCGCTTGCCGAGGCCGTCGACCGAGATGGCGGCGCGGAGATCGACGGACGTGCTTATCGGTTAAACCATTTGGGAATTTCTTTGACGGGCGACTGGTGAGGCTGGTGTTTTCTAAGTAGCCTTTTGGTGCTCATGAGGTTGGTGTGGCGTCGACTGCTGGTCCGCTGGCTTCCTCTCACGATGGTCACGACGGCAGTGACCACCGGCCTGCTTGGCGTTACTCCGCATTCGGACGCGGTGGTGGCGGACCACGTGACTCGGGTGCCTTCGGCGGCAGGGCTCCGCGAGATCCGTGTGGACCAACCGATCGACCTGGTCGGCTTCGCCTGGAACGGGTCATCGCCGGGCACGATTCAACTGCGCGCATGGGCGAAGCGAGGCCGGTGGCGGGGCTGGACCACCGTCGCGAGTGATGTGAGCGAAGGCCCCGACGCGCACTCGAGCGAGCGCCGCGGCCGCACCACGGCCGGGCCCTTTTGGGTCGGCCGGGGTGTCACCCGGGTGCAGTTCCGGGTTGTGCGAGGGCTACTGATCCACTTGCAGGTCCACGCCATCCGGTCAGAAAACGCCGGCACATCGGGGACGCTGGTGAGCGCCGACGCCGCCGTGAGGGAGCCCTGGTTCATCACCAGGGCCAAATGGGGCGCCGATGAAAGCTGGCGCACCCTCGCGCCTGGCTGCCCGAGCACACCTCGCTACGCGGACACCGTTCGCCACATCGTGGTCCACGACACCGCGACCGCCAACAACTACGGCCCGGCCGACTCTGCTGCCATCGTCCGCGCCATCTATTTCTTCCACACCCACGTCGTCCAGTGGTGTGACGTCGGTTACAACTTCTTAGTTGACAAGTTCGGGCAGATCTTCGAGGGACGGTTCGGCGGGATCCGCCGGCCGGTGATCGGCGCCCACGCCGGCGGCTTCAACACCGGGAGTTCCGGGATCGCCCTCATCGGTACCTATGACAAGGCGGGGCCGCCCCGCGCTATGTACTCGGGATTGCGGGTCCTGGCGAGCTGGCTGTCATCCACATACCGGATCAGGCCAAAAGGAACGGTGACCGTCACCACCGGCGACTTTCCCGATGCCAACTGGCCGCCCGGGACTGTCGTCACCGTTCCCACCATCAACGGCCACCGGGACCTCGACAAGACGGACTGCCCGGGCGACGCCGCCTACGGGCTGCTGCCCCGGCTCCGGAACGACGTCGCTATAGCGACCCACCTTCGGTAGCCTCGCCCCCAAGTTCTGCGCCCCCGTTCAGCGGACTCTCAGACCATTTTCAGAGTCCCTCCCCATAGTGGATCCTGTGACCGAGCACGAGTCGAACCCGTCCGAAGCACCCCAGCCTGAGCGTTCGGTCGAGCAGACCGATCAGTGGGCCCAGTGGGCACCTCCTCGCTACCCGCCCCCGCCCTACCCCTACGCGGCCGATAGTGGCCAGGGCTGGCAGGGCGGCGGGATGTGGGGCCCTCCGCCGCCGCCTCCGCCGGGCATGCCCTCGACCACTCGGCCCGGCCCGGGACGGCGCGGGCTAGCTGCCATTGTCGTGGTCGCTCTTCTGGCCGGCGTCATCGGGGCGTTGGCGGGGACGGCGATCAGCCACCGGCACCGCGTGTTGACACCGTTCACCAACTCCAATGTTCCATCCGTGGACGGGAACGGCAGCAACGGTGTCAGTCCTGACGTCGCCAACGCGGTCGCCGCCAAAGTCGACCCGGCGGTCGTCGACGTCACGTCAAACCTTGGCTACCAAAACGCTGTTGCCGCCGGCACCGGCATCGTGCTCACACCAACCGGCGAAGTGCTGACCAATAACCACGTGATCAACGGCGCAACCAAGATCGCCGTCAAGATCGACGGCCGGGGCCCGAGCTATCCCGCGACCGTCCTCGGCACCGACCCGACCGACGATGTCGCGCTGCTCCAGATGCAGGGGGCGTCCGGTCTCAAGACCGCCACAACCGCCAACTCATCGAAACTGTCCGTCGGCGACAAGGTGATCGCCATCGGCAACGCGCTCGGCCAGCAAGGGACGCCGGCCGTCACGTCGGGTGCCATCACGGCGCTGAATCAAACCATCACCGCGACCGACGAAGGCGCCGCCAGCTCCGAGACTCTCTCCGGGCTGATCCAGACTGATGCACCCCTCCAGCGCGGCGACTCCGGCGGACCGCTGGTCAACACGACCGGACAGGTGATCGGAATGAACACCGCTGCGTCCGGGCGCAAGCCGTTCGGGTCTATCTCGAACCAGGCGTTTGCGATCCCGATCAACAAGGCGCTCAGCGTCGCCAACCAGATCCGGGCCGGGAAGTCCTCCAGCACCGTCCATCTCGGGCAGCGACCCTTCCTCGGTGTCGAGGTCCAGTCGAACAACTCGGGTGTCGGCGGGTCGTCGCCATCAACCTCGGGTGCGGTCATCGCCGGCGTCGCCAACAACACGCCGGCTGCGACCGCCGGCCTGCAGAGCGGCGACGTGATCACGCAGTTCGATGGCAAGACGATCGACTCGGCCAGCGCCCTCACGTCGGCCATCGGAACCCACCACCCCAGCGACAGCGTGACGGTCGGCTGGGTCGACCAGGCCGGCCAGCATCACACGGCGACTGTCAAGCTGGCGGCTGGGCCGGCTGACTGATCCGGCGAGGCATGTGGCACCGCCGTCACCGCCCGTGCTCGCCGCGGGCGCTCGCCGGCACCGCCATCTGGTGGCGAACAGGCGTGATTTCCCTCAACTTTCGTTCGAAACGACCCGAATTTCGATGGAATCGGACCAAAGGTGACGAATTAACACCAGAACAGCGCCCTTCTGGTCAAGCTCAGTGTCCTCTTGAGTAATTTTACTCGCAATACTGAGTAAAATGTAGCGATGCAGCTTCCGTCGTACCGTCGCCCATTGGAAAAGACGGTTGCTGACCGGTTGAGGGAGCCCCGCCGATTCCTGCAAGTCCTTGCGGGACCCCGACAGGTCGGAAAAACCACCCTCGCGCTCCAGGCGCTGGCTGAAGCGGGAACCCCAGGACACTACGCATCAGCAGACGACCCCGGGTTGCGGGATCTGGGGTGGCTGAGGGCGCAATGGGAGATCGGCCGGCAGTTCGCGCGTGACGGCGGAACCGCCGGCGCTGTCCTTGTCCTCGATGAGGTCCAGAAGATCCCCCAGTGGTCCGACGCCATCAAGCTGCTGTGGGATGAGGACAGCGGAGCGGGTCTTCCCTTGCGGGTCGCCATCTTGGGGTCGGCACAACTGCTCGTCACGAAGGGCCTGACGGAGAGTCTCGCCGGTCGTTTCGAGCTCGTGCGTGTCCCGCACTGGTCGTTTGCGGAGATGCGCGACGCGTTCGGGTGGGACCTCGATCGCTACCTCTATTTTGGTGGTTATCCCGGGGCTGCGCCTCTTGTATCTGACCGTGATCGTTGGGCTCGCTACGTACTCGATTCCCTGGTCGAAACCACGCTGTCTCGTGACGTCTTGTTACTCAATCGCGTCGACAAGCCGGCACTCCTTCGTCTCCTGTTCCGGCTGGGATGCGACTACTCCGCGCAGGTACTGAGTTACCAACGGATGGTTGGCCAACTCCAAGACGCCGGCAACACGACGACGCTTGCCCACTACCTCGAACTGTTGGGGCAGGCGGGTCTTGTAACGGGTATCACGAAGTACTCCGGGGCGAGGATCAGACAACGGGGCTCGAGCCCGAAGTTGCTCGCTTTGAATACGGCCCTTATGACAGCGCACCTGTCAACCGCTCTTGCAGAGACGCGTCGCGTGCCCGAAGTCTGGGGTCGGATCGTGGAGACCGCGGTCGGGGCGCATCTGGCCAACACCGGCCCGACCGAGAACGTCGAAGTCATGTACTGGCGTGAACGGAACTTCGAGGTTGACTACGTCCTTCAGCGCTCGCGCGCGGTCATCGGCCTCGAGGTGACGAGCGGGCGTCGGAAAGACAGACTCCCCGGCCTAGAGGCGTTCGGCCGGCAATACCCGGCGGCCCGGACGCTTCTTGTCGGCGGACAGGGCATCCCGCTATCTGATTTCTTGTCTCGTCCGGCGTCGGCGTGGCTATGACCGGACCCCCGCTCCGCAGAGGGGCATCACGATGCGGCGGGCGTTGGCGCCGTCCGCCGCGAGATGGGTGAGCAGGCCGGCGTAGACGGCGGCCGCGGTGGGCTCGATCGAGAGTCCCAGGCCCGCCAGCTCGACCTGGGCTCGTGAGATGGCCTCTTCGTCGACAGCCACGAAGCGGCCGCCACTTGCCCGAACGGCGGCCAGGATCTGGCTGCCGCGGGGCGGGGTCGCGATGGCTATACCGTCAGCCGCGGTCGGCCGGCGGCGGATGGCGACAGGGTGGGAAACGTTCTCCCGCCATGCTTGCTCCAATGGGTTGCAGGCTTCGGCCTGCACTCCGATCAGGCGGGGCCGGGCGGTGATAAGGCCGGCAGCGAGGAGTTCGTCGAAGCCGAGGGCGGCACCGAGGAGGAGCGTGCCGTTGCCCACCGGGAGCACCACCTCGTCGGGAGCTTGCCGACCCAGCTGTTCCCACACTTCGAAGGCGAAGGTCTTCGTGCCTTCGAGGAAGGCGGGGTGCCAGGCGTGGCTGGCGTAGAAGGCTTCCGAGTCTTCGACTGCGTCGATTGCCGCCTTTGCCGCGTCTTCCCGGTCGCCCTTGACGACCTCGACGGCAGCGCCGTGGGCGGCTATACGAGCCACCTTCCCGGGTGACGTGCCCTCGGGCACGAACACCTGGCAGGGGAGGCGGGCCCGGGCGGCGTAGGCCGCGATGGCGGTGCCGGCGTTGCCGCTGCTGTCGGCGACCAGCCGCGTGGCACCCACGCCGGCCGCCACCGACACGAGAACCGCGGCGCCCCGGGCCTTGAAAGACAGGGTCGGCATCAGGTGCTCGAGCTTGGCCAGGACCTGGGGCCGGCCTGGGTCCAGAGGGATGAGCGGGGTGCCGCCTTCGCCCATGGTGATGTCCTGCCAGGGGCCGGGAAGGTCGAGATTGTGCTGCCAGCGGGCCACTTTAGGGTCAACACGGGGTGCCGAACTGAGGTCGTACGGGTTCCCGCAGTCGCACCGCCACCGCCCCTCATCGAGGCCTGGCTGCCTCCCGTCGCGAGGACAAATGAGACCTCTCATCGGCCTCATCGTGCCACCCCTGCGCCTTACACTCTCCGTGTGCGGTCGGAAGAAGGGGAACGAGCCCAGAGAAACCTGCGGCTCTTCTATCTGCTCACCGTCGGCGGCTGGCTCATCCTGACCGAGCTGGTCCTGGTCGCGACCGTCCGGAGTGGGCGGCGCCCCCTGGGCGTGGTGGGCGGGTGGTTGTTCGTGTTCCTCAGCATCGGCTTGCTGATCGGATTGGGCGTGCGGGAGCTGGCGGCTCGCCGCCAGCAGAGCCAGTTGCTCCGCCAGCATCAGGCGTCCCTCGCCGCTCTGGCCGTGCTCACCGATCCGTCGCTGGTGGTCCTTTCCGTCGACGTACTCCTGGACGAGATGCTGTCTCGTCTCCAGCGGGTGCTTGGTGCAGAGGTCGCGTTGGTCTATATCCGGAGTGAGGAAGAAGACACGGAGCTGGTCCCGTGGACGTGCCGGGGGCTCGATCTGGCGGACTGCGCTCGCCTTCCGGTTGGACGGGGATTAGCCGGCCGGATCGCGGCGGCTCGTCGAGCGGTCGTGTCCGACGACCCGGGCGAGATCGACGCCCGGACCGAACCGCTGCTGGGGTTGCGCATCTTGGCAGGGTGCCCTATCACCGTCGAGGACCGGTTGATGGGTATCTGCATCGTCGGAAGGACCACTCCAGCTCCGTTCGATGAGCGCGACCTCCAGTTGCTCCAGCTGGTGGGTGACCGTGTCGCCGCCGCAGTCGAGCGCTCCCGTCTCGACGAAGCGGAGCGCCGATCTCGTTTGGCCGCCGAGCACGCCCGCCGCCACGTCACCCTGCTGGCACGAGCGAGCGAGGCGCTCTCGACTGCCATCGAGGACTTCGAACCAAACCTGAGCGCCCTGGTCGATGTCGCCGTGCCGGATTTCGCTGATTGGTGCGCGGTGCATGTGGTCGAGCAAGGAACGTCCCTGCGCCCGCTGGCGCTCCGGCACGCCTTCGACAAGCCGGGCGGAGCGTCAGCGGAAGGACTCACCGAGCACTTCCCTGAATGGCAGGACCTGTCGACGAGGGCCTTGCGGCACGGCCGTCCTCAGCTGGCCTGGAGTCGCGAGGATGAGTCAGGCGAAGGCGCAGTGTCCTGTGTCGTCGCGCCGATTCGGGCTCGCGGGCTGACGCTGGGGCTGATCACCTTCGCCACCGACAGCGATCGACGCGGCTACCGGTGGTCCGACGTGTCTATCGCTGAGGAGGTAGCCGGGCGGGCAGCCGTTGCGGTCGAACGAGTCCTCCTCTACCGGGAAGTGAACGACGCGGCCCAGGCGTCGGCGCGGACAGCGACGCAGCTGCGTCAGTTGATGGAAGTTTCGATCAGCCTCCAGAACCTCCGCTTAGAGAGCGAGGTGTTGCTGGTCGTCGCGAACCACGCACACGCGGTGCTCGATGCAGAGATGGCGGTTGTGACAGCGGCGTCGCCAGGAAGAGAGTCCATGCGTGCCGTCGCCCGCCATGGCGGGACTCCCGTATGCGGACCCTCGAACGATCCGCGGGTGGCGGTCGAACTGCCCGAACCAGGCGGCCCGTCTGATGGCGCCAACGGCTGGCTGACCATGCCTTTGCCGGGGTACGAGGGCCAGCCTCGCGGATCGGTCGCCATCGCGCAGCCGGGTGCGACCAGCCCCGACGACCAGGCTGTCGTCATGCTGCTCGCACAGATGACCGCGGCGGCACTGGAGAGCGTCGAGCTGTACCGTGCCGTTCAGACCCGCGAGGCACGCTGGCGGGCGCTGGTCGAAGCAACCCCGGCGGCCATCGTCGAGACCGACCGTGACGGCAGGATCCTGCTGTGGAACCGGTTCGCCGCCCAGATGTTCGGGTGGGTTGATGCGCCCGAGCAACCGCGGACCTTTGCACCGGACACGGCGGAGAGCCTGTCGGACCTGTGGGCGAGAGCTGCGGACGGGGAGGAAATTTCCGACACTGAAATCCTCGCCACGGTTGCCGGCGCCGAGCAACGGTACCTGGCCATCTCGGCGGCGCCGCTGCGGGCCTCAGACGAATCGGTGCACGGAAACCTCACGCTGGCTGTCGATGTGACCGAACGACGCCGGCTGCAGGAGGGTCTGCAAGAGGCACAGCGGATGGAGGCGCTCGGTCAGGTCGCCGGTGGTGTCGCCCACGACTTCAACAACCTCCTCACCGTCATCATCGGATACACCGATCTGCTGACACGACGGCTCCAGCCTGCCGACGCCGAACGGGAGTTGTTCGACAGCATCCGTACCGCGGCCGACGAAGCGGCCATGCTCACCGGGCAGCTGCTCACGATCAGCCGGCGCCAGGTCGCCAAGCCTGTTGTGTTGGCGCCGTCCCGTTCCCTGCAAGCGCTGGCCGAGGTGCTGCAGCGGATCCTCGGCATCGACATCGGCCTTCACTGGGATCTCGCGGTCGACACCGGCAACGTCCGCATCGACCCTGGTCGGTTTGAACAGATGGTGCTCAACCTCGCGATCAACGCCCGGGACGCCATGCCCGAGGGTGGCCGGTTGGAAATCTCGACCTCGACCGCCGTCTTGGAAAACGAGCGGGCCCGCCGGGTGGGCGTTCGGCCCGGGCATTACGTGCGCATCACCGTGGCCGACGACGGCACCGGCATGGATGAAGAGACTCGGGACCGCTGCTTCGATCCATTTTTCACCACCAAGGACCGCTCAAAGGGCACCGGGCTCGGGCTGGCCGCGGTGCAGGGCATCGTCGCCGACGGCGGTGGTGCCATTCAGCTGGAGAGCACGCTCGGCGTGGGGACGACCTTTACCGTGCATCTGCCAGAAGTCGAAGAGGCAGTCGTGACACCGGTGCATGCGCCGGCGGTCGAAGGGCCCCTCGGGACCGAGACAGTGCTCGTCGTCGACGACCAGCCGGATGTCCGGCACCTCATCCGGAAGGTGCTCCTCCACGACGGCTACCTGGTGCTTGAGGCCGACAGCGGGCAGGAGGCGCTTCGCATCGCCGACCGCTGGGAGGGCCCCATCGAGCTGCTCATCACCGATGTCGTGATGCCAACCATGCGCGGACCCGAGGTTGCCGTCGCGGTGAGAGCGATCCGGCCGTCGATATCGGTGCTATTTATCTCCGGCTACGCGCACGGCATCACCCTGCCGAACGGCGGTGGGGCCGACCCGCCGACCGTGCTGGCCAAGCCGTTCAAGCCGAGCGAGCTCGCCGACAGTGTCAGGCAGATCCTGGACCGGACCCGGCAGCGGGCTCAAACCGGTAGCCCACGCCGCGGACCGTCGTAATCCAGAGAGGGTTGTCGGGGTCAGCCTCGATCTTGCGCCGGAGCCGGCGGATGTGCTCCGTGACGGTCGCTTCCGTCTGCCAGTCGCTCGAGGAGGCCCAGACGTGGTCGAGCAGCTGAGCTCGGGAGAACACCTGGCGGGGTGACTGGGCCAGGAAGACCAGGAGGTCGAATTCCCGGGCCGTCAGGTCGACGAGGCGGCCCGCCACTTTGACCTCGCGGGTGACCGGGTCGATATGAAGCTCGCCCATGACGATGCCTCTCGCCATTGTGGGAGAGCGGGAGTTGTTTTGTGCCGTGGTGGCCCCCGGTGCCGGGGCGTACTGCCCTCGGCGGCTGCGGCGTAGCACCGACTCAACCCGGGCGGCGAGCTCGCCGGCAGAGAACGGCTTCACCACGTAGTCGTCGGCGCCCATCTTCAAGCCCGCGATCCGATCGATCTCGTGGGCCCGCCCGGTGAGGAACACCACCGGCAGGTCGCTCATCCGTCGGATCTCGCCCAGGATGGTCCGTCCGTCCTCGTCGCCCAGCATGATGTCCAGGAGGACCAGGTCGGGCTCGTTTTTGGCCACTTCCGCGATCGCGGAGGCCGAATCGCCGGCCGGCTGGACCTCGTAGCCCTCGGTCTTCAGGAGAGCTTCCAGCAATCGTGGTGCCTCGCCCACTTCCATTCCTTGTTGGGCAGAAATTGTTTCTCAGTGGTGGGGCTGGTGTGACGTTACTGGGACGATCGCCTCGTGGCGAGAGGCGCTGACGAGCCAGGGGCACGTAAGGGGACCACCGCAGCCGATGGCGGCGGCGGTGATTTCGTTGGCGCCTCGCCACAAGGCGAAAGTCAGGACGCACAAGGCGAAAGTCAGGACGCTGAGGTCATCGAGCTTGCTGCCCACAGGCAGATCACCGTGCTGGTGGTCGGGACTGAGGATTGGGCCAATGAGCAGGCTGCGGCGGCGCTCGAGGCGGCAGGGCATATCGTCTTGCGTTGTCATGAACCGGGGGAGCGGCCGTTTCCGTGTAATGCATTGATTCCGGGGCGGAGGTGCCCGCTGCTGGTGGGCTTTGATGTCGTGCTGGCCGTGCGGACCCGGCCGGCGCCGGTTCCGTCGCCGGGCGAGATCGGCGTGGTCTGCGCCCTCGGCCGCAACATCCCGCTGGTCGTAGCCGGGCTGCTCGGGGACAAGCACTTCGGTGAGCAGGCCACCGTGGTCGTCGGCCGCAATGAGGATCTGGTCGCGGCGTGCGAGGTGGCGGCGGCGATGGGCGGGAGTCACTACGTCGCCAAGGTCATACCGCTGCCGGCCAGCCGGGGTTAGGCGTCCCGCCCGGTAGTTCGGCGGAGCAGTTTGGGTTCGGAAAATGGCGTCGAGTTCGGGTCACACCGTCCGCCGGTGACCTCTACCCGGTGGCTTTGAGGACGGCTACGTCCTCTCGCAGGGCCTGGATAGCGCCCTCGACGCCCGAGAAACGGCTGTCGATCCGGCGGTCGAGGTCCACGAACCGTCCCTCCAGTTGACCGAAGCGTCCCTCGAGGTCGCCGAAGCGTCGATCAAAACGTCCCTCGAGCTCACCGAACCGTCCTTCGAAGTGATCGATGCGACTCTCGAGCCGGCCGAACCGTCCGTCGAGCTGGCCGAACCGTCTGTCGAAGTGATCGATACGACTCTCGAGCCGGCCAACAAGGAAGTAGATCACGCCAAGGATGGTCGCGGTCATAAAGACGGTGAGTGAGATGATCGTCGCGACCGCCTCGTTGCTGCTCATGACCCGTCTCCTTCCATGCCAAGCGTATCCGCCCAGAGTCCTGACCGGCCGCGCTCAATGCGACGTGCAATCTACGTTGAAGGTGTGACGGTTAAGGCGAGGCGCTCCGGCGGACGGTGGCCACCGCCCTCCCCAACGACCGGCGCCGCTTGATCGAGGTGTGGTGGGGAACCTTCAGGCGGCTCTGGCGTCACGAAGTATCCCCGGCTCGAACTCACCGAAACAGCCGGGGAGAGAACGTGTCGCTCCGGCGACCCGCAGTTTCCCCAGCGGCCTGAGACCGCGGGTGGCTAATGAGACTTCAAATCGCTATGAGGGCGAACGCGACCGCAAGAGTGATCCCAGCGAACAGGGCGACAATCACGAGGGTGGTGCCGATGCGATGCTGGTTCCTGCGCGGCGCCTGCATCATGACCACCGTGGGCCGGGAATAACTCATCGGTCTCCACGTGGGCCCGGATGACGGAGGTCCTGACGCAAACGGATCGGTAACGGTCATCTTCCCGTCCCTTTCGGTCTTCGGCGGCGTGCTGTGTAAGAAGACCGTACGGTCGCGTACCAAGTCCGAAACGGGAGAACGGGCCATTTATCGGGCCATTGCGGGCCCGGAATGGACTAGTCACTCCTTAGCGAGAGGCAGATCAGTTCCGCGCGCTTTGGGCATGCCTTCGTTGGTTGGTTTCGGTGGCTCGACCGGCGCCGTCGCTTTGCCATCGGCGGCCGTGAGCACGTCGACGATCTCGTCGCCCACGAGTTCGTCCCTGTCCAAAAGGGCGTCGCGCAATACCTCGACCAGATGCCGGTTGGCACCGAGCAGCTTTCGGACCTCCTCGTGGCTGTCCTTCAAGATCTGCTCGATGGCGGCCCGCCCCTCGTCGGTGCTTGTCACCTTGGCTACCAGGTTGCCGCTGGGAGTCGCCACGGCCTCGTACGACAGGAGCGATCCGGCCATTCCGAAGGTGCCGATCATTTGGGCCGCGGCCGAGGTGGCGGCTTGCAGGTCGCCGGCCACACCGGTGCTCGTCTCGCCGAAGAACAACTCCTCGGCCACTATCCCGCCCATGGCGATCTGGATGAGGATGATGATCTCGGAGTGGGTCTTGGTGAACCGCTCCTCGAGTTCGGAATGAGCAAGCAGGCCCAGGGCATCGCGGCGCTTGATGATCGACAGAACTTCGAGTTTCCGGCTTCTGCCGACCAGCCAGGCCACAGTGGCATGACCGGATTCGTGGGTGGCGATGGTTCGGCGCTCCGCCTCGGTGTAGGAGACCTTCTGGCCGAGGCCGATCTCCTCGGTCATCTTGGCCTGGTGGACGTCGTCCCAATCGAGCCGGTCGTCACCGCGGCGCAGAGCCCAAATGAGCGCTTCGTCCAGAATGTGCTCGAGCATGGCGGGGGAGTACCCGAAGGTCATGGCCGCCAGCGTGTCCCGCTTGCCCGGTTCATCAAGCTCAGGGGCGTG
>WNFE01002894.1_pt1 | contig 12675 bp, 13 predicted proteins | sample 5400451 | NCBI WGS metagenome assembly WNFE01 (sample SAMN13153344, study PRJNA577476) | soil metagenome | isolation source: 200 cm saprolite under Douglas fir tree site 2 hole 2 | place: USA:California | collected 2015-04-18
TAGAAGTCGCCCCCATGCGCAATGCGTTCCGCGGATCGCGCTCCGGCGCGCGTTCCCCAAACCAGGCATTCGAGCAGGGAAGTGCTCGCGAGGCGGTTGGCTCCGTGTAGGCCTGTGCAAGCAACTTCGCCGACAGCCCTCAGACGGTCCACAGTGGTTCCCCCGTGATCGTCCGTGGCAATGCCGCCGCAACTGTAGTGCGCTGCGGGCACGACCGGGACGGGTTCCCGCGTGAGGTCAATCCCGCGTTCGATGCAGACCGCATGGATGCCAGGGAACCGCTCGCGAAGCTGCTCGGCAGGCTTGTGCGTGATATCGAGATAGACGCAGGGCTCGCCCGATTCGAGCATCGTCTGATAGATGGCGCGAGCAGCGACGTCGCGCGGGGCGAGCGAGCCCGCGGGATGGAACCGTTGCATGAATTCTTTTCCGTGGCGATCCACGAGGCGGCCGCCTTCTCCGCGCACCGTCTCCGAAATCAGGAAGCAGCCATCCGGCGCAAGCAGCGCGGTTGGATGGAATTGTATGTACTGCATGTTGATGCAGCGAGCCCCGGCGCGATAGGCCATGGCGATGCCGTCGCCGCGTGCACCCGGTGGATTCGTCGTATGAAGGAAGACGCTGCCAAGCCCACCGCTGGCGAGAACAGTCTCCTTGGCCAGGATAGAAAAAACCTTTCCGGTCGTCTGGTCGAGGACATACGCCCCGACGCAGGTAAGCGGCCGATAGACGTCCGTGGGTTCAACCGAGTGGTGCGATGCCGTCAGGAGATCCACCGCGGTGGCGTTCGAGATTACCTTCACTTTCGGGTGGGAACTGACCCGCTCGAAGAACGCCCGCTCGATTGCAAATCCGGTCTGATCTTTGTAATGAATAATGCGCTGCAAGGAATGGCCTGCCTCGGAAGTCAGGTCGAGTTCTCCGGGATGCTCAGGAGAGGAATCGAACGGAACATGAAGTTCGTCGATCAGGATTTCCTTCACCAGGCGCGGGCCTTCCTGACTCAACAGCGCCGCCGCCGCAGGAGAGCTGAGCCCGGCGCCTGCCGAGAGAATGTCCGCGACGAGTTGTTCGGGCGCCTCGCTATCGGCTCGATAGATGATCCCGCCCTGCGCCCGGTACGTGTTGCTGTCCTCGGGGTTCGATGCGCGCGTAAGCAGCGTGACCGCACAGCCCCGTTTTGCAGCCTCCCACGCGGCCGCCAGGCCGCCCAGGCCGCTGCCAATCACGAGAACGTCGGTTCGGATTGCGTCGTTCATAAGGAAGGCTTCAAGCAGGCTCGATCTCGAAACTCAAATCCACTGCCGGGGCAGAATGCGTCAATGCGCCGACCGAAATCCAGTCTACGCCTGACTCGGCAAATTCCCGCACGTTCCCAAGGGTGATTCCACCGGAAGCTTCCGTGCGAATCTTTCGCGCAGGATCATGCGCGTTCACTTGCTCGACTGCCCGACGCACCAGGGCTGGACTCATGTTATCGAGCAAGACGACGTCCGGATGGTGCGCGAGCGCGGAGCGCAATTCGTCCAGATTCGTCACCTCGATTTCGATCCACGCGGCGCGGCCCCTTGCGGCTTCGGCCGCCGCAAGCGCTGCGGGAACGCCTCCGGCCAGGCGGATGTGATTTTCCTTGATCAGGACGGCTTCGCCCAGGTCCTTGCGGTGATTGCGGCCGCCCCCGGCGCGGACTGCGTACTTTTCGAAAGCGCGAAGGCCCGGCGTGGTTTTGCGCGTATCCAGAATTTCGGCGCCCGTGCCGGCAATAGCCCGCACAAACTGCTGGGTGAGCGTGGCGACGCCGCTCAAGCGTTGCAAGAGATTCAGCGCCACGCGTTCACCAGAGAGCAGGGCGCGTGCGGAAGCCGTGAGGCGTGCCGGAATTTGCCCAGGCTTGAGTTCTTCGCCGTCGTGGCAGCAGATTTCCGCTTGCGTCGCGGAGTCCAGGAGGCGAAAGACCTCGACGAACAAATCGATCCCAGCGAGCACGAGCGGCGCCTTGGCGATCGCTTCGCCGCGCGCGCGTTGCGTCGGCGAAACAACGCTATCCGTGGTGATGTCACCAGGGCCGAGATCTTCGGCAAGAAACGATCGCAACAGGTGGTGCCACGCGGACGCGTCAAGTGAAAGAGACATGGGGAGGAGGGGTGGCCATTCCTAACTCATCTCCAGCATCCGGACGATGGGCCGCAAGGCGCGCCGGCGCAATTCTTCATCCAGAGTGATTTCCGGCTTCCGGTCCCTCATGCAGAGATAAAGCTTCTCCATGGTATTGAGTTTCATGTGCGGACATTCACTGCAGGCGCATCCACCCTCACCGGGCGCTGAAATAAATATCTTCTCTGGGCAGGCCTTCTCCATCTGGTGAAGGATTCCGCTTTCGGTCGCGACGATAAACTCGGTGGCCGGGCTCTGTTTCGCGTAGTTCAGGATGCCAGTCGTGGAGCCCACGTAATCCGCGCGGCGCAGGACGGCTTCGGTGCACTCGGGATGAGCCAAAATCACCGCCTGCGGGTGGCGCTCTTTCAATTGCACCAGGCTCCGCTCGGAAAACATTTCGTGGACGACGCAGCTCCCCTGCCAGAGCCGCAATTCCCGGCCTGTTTTCTTCATCAAATAGCGCCCCAGGTGCTGGTCGGGCGCGAAAAGTATGGGCTGCTCCGGCGGAATCTGGAGGATGATTTTCTCCGCATTGCTCGAGGTGCAGATGATGTCGCTCAGCGCTTTGATCTCGGCGCTGCAATTGATGTAGCTGACCACGATGTGGTCAGCGTACCGCTCGCGAAACGGCTGGAACAGATGTGCGGGGCAACCGTCGGCCAGCGAGCAACCCGCTTTCAGGTCCGGGAGCAGGACCGGTTTGTTGGGGTTCAGAATCTTGGCCGTCTCGGCCATGAAAAGCACGCCAGCGAAGACGATCACATCCGCAGAGGTGTCCGCGGCCTGCTGGGAGAGCTGGAGGCTGTCGCCCACAAAATCCGCCAGGTCCTGAATCTCCGAATCCTGGTAATAGTGCGCCAGGATGACGGCATTCATCGTCCGCTTGAGGCGCAGGATCTCTTGTTCGAGGTCGAGGTGCGCTAGGGACGCCAAGTTCTCGGTTTGTGCTGGGGCGATCATTCCTTCTTGGCAATCTTTCCAGCAGGTCTGCTCCTCCTAGTTCCCACTTGTCTGGAGGCTACACTCCTTATTATAGCGGCCAGGCGAGAAGGAAACAAAGTCCTACGAACATCAGGACCCATGTCCAAAGAAGAGTGGTGAATTGGAGGCCATTTCAACAGGGTGCATTGTGCAGAATCCAGACCTGTAATACCATTGGAATTAGATCGAGAAGCGCCCGGAGACTAGGTTGGCCAAGAAGCTTAAGAAAAAGTCGAGGAAGAAAAAGATTTCCGCTCGGGAATTCAACCGAGAATTCACGGGAATTGTTGCCGGGCATCTTGCGACTCTACCCGCTGAAGAGCAGGACAGGCGCATCCGTTCCGCGCATCGAGTGGCCATTAGTCGTTTCCGCGGCGTTTCCTCCACAAAGCAAGGAGCTTGCGAAACTCGTCAGACTCCTCTCGCAGCCCGAACTCGCGAATAACTTCCAGATAGGTTTCCTTGTTACAACGCGGATCTTGCAGCATCCTAGCCATTCGAGAAATCATGCGCTGGCGCGCCAGCGACAGCGCTTTCTTCGGTTGTTTCTTGCCTCGCGTCGTCTCTTCCGCTTGGATGTCTCGCAATTCCTGATCTTTGTCATCGGGCATTCTGCTGCACCTCTAGAACGCAGTGGATGAACGGTCTTAGGTTTCTATTCCTTCAACGAGACGTACTTCTCGCGCGCCTTCTTTGTGACACGAAATGTGTGTGGGTGTGTCTCGATGGCGGATTCAATAGCTTGTCTAGATACCTTGAACTCCAAAGTACGGAGAACTGTTTCCAACTCCACAACGCGTATTTGTGTGACTTGGCGGGTGATCTCTCGGACGACCTTCCACAGGGGGGTATTTTCTCTCTCTTCTTTAAGGCTGGGAATGCTCACACCCAGGTCTGCAAGGTCAGAGAGGTCCTTTTCCCCGAGGGCAACGTCGCTCAACGTGCCGACAGTTGCACGGATTCTTTCCTCTAACGCTCTGGCCACGGTATCCAGTTCGCGGTACTCTTGAAACTGCGGGCGAAGCGCGTTAAGGCGCTGGTTAAGAGATTCTAGCTTCTTAACATCGGCCTCTCGCTGCGTGACGAGTGCCGGAAGAATGTCTGTCCAGCCAGGCATAGGTAGACCATGCTACAACAGCGACGCAACCCGTGTCACGTGTTTTCTTGTGTCGCTCTTCGGGCAGTTTTCGTGATCAGAAATCATTGTTATTCTCCTCATTTTGTGGAATTCAAATTAGGTGAGAACCAACGCAACAGACCTTTTGCCACGGGTGCGCGCGTCGGCTAGAATGTCGGCTTTGCCATGGGTGTCCAACAAGGGTTGAGGACCAGTGACCGAGCCACGATGACCGAGATCCGGTTCCACAATACTTTGACGGACCGGACGGAACCGTTTGTGCCGCTCGTCAAGGGCGAGGTGCGCGCCTACACCTGCGGGCCGACGGTCTACGATTTTGCGCATATCGGAAACTTTCGCACGTTTGTGTTCCAGGATGTTTTGCGGCGCTATTTGAAATCGAGAGGTTATCGCGTCATTCAGGTGATGAACCTCACGGACGTGGATGATCGCATCATCCAAAAAGCCGCGGCGGCTGGCGTGAGTATTCGCGAGTTCACCGAGAAATACATCCAGGCGTACCTCGATGACCGCCGGGCGCTGAACCTCGAGCCTCCCGAACACATCGCAAGGGCCACCGAGCATATTGACGACATGGTGGAGCTGATCCAGCGGCTCACGGCCAAAGGATTCACCTATACCAGCGAGGGCTCGACCTATTTCCGCATCTCAAAATTTCCGGGCTACGGAAAACTCTCGAAAATTGATGTTGCCGGCATGCAAACCGGTGCGCGCGTGGACATGGATCGCTACGACAAGGACAACGCGCGCGACTTCGCGCTGTGGAAGGCGCCCAAACCCGGCGAACATTTCTGGGAGACACCGATTGGACCGGGGCGTCCCGGCTGGCACATCGAATGCTCGGCGATGGCCATGAAGTATCTGGGTGAAACGCTTGACATCCACAGCGGCGGCGTCGACCTGACATTTCCGCACCACGAGAACGAAATTGCGGAGTCCGAAGCGGCGACTGGGAAGCCGTTCGCAAACTACTGGCTGCATGCCGAGCACCTGCTTGTCGATCAGGAGAAAATGTCGAAGTCGGTGGGGAATTTTGCGACTCTGCGCGAACTGTTCGCCCGGGGGCACAGACCGTCTTCCGTGCGGTTTCTGCTGGCCTCGGTGCCTTACCGCCGCCAGTTGAATTTTACGCCGGAGAGTTTGCAAGGAGCGGCCAGCTCAGTAGAGCGCCTGCGAACATTCGTTTCGCGCATTCAATCGGGAAAGTTTCCGGCGGGCGCATCCCCGGCGATGGCAGAACGCGCCGCGAAGTCGCGAGAGGACTTCGACCGTGGACTTGCGGACGATCTGAATACCGCGCAGGCCCTCGCGGCAATTTTCGACCTGGTGCGCGACGTGAATACGGCCATGGATCGCGGGGAATTCCGCCAGGGAGATGCCACCCCCGTTCTGGCCGCGCTCGAATCATTCGACGCCATTTTTGCCGTGCTTCGCGATGACGATGCGGAGAAGCTCCGTGCGCTGGGCCTTGCTCCGGACTCCCCTCCTCTTAGCGAGGCTGAAATCGAAGCGCTCATAGCCGAGCGGCAAGCCGCGCGCAAGCGGCGCGATTTCGCCGCGTCGGACCGCATCCGCGATCAACTCGCCGAGCGAGGAGTAATTCTCGAGGATTCGCGCGATGGCGGAGTCCGCTGGAAACGCAAGTGAAACCGCGAAGTTCCATCCTGGTTACCCTGTGCGCTTCACGTTTCATGGATAGACCGCGTTGATTCGCGTAAACTACCTCCTAGTTCCTTCCCTCTCGTTGGGCTTGTTTACGCGCCAACAAATGGGAAGTTCTTGCCCGGCACTGTTCCGGGCCCGGGATCGAAGCCGCTGCCTTGGAGGACCCCGTGAAGCAGTCAATGATTGGAACCGCTAGCGAAATGAAGCTGCCAAATCTCATCACGCCACTCCCCGGGCCGAACGCGAAGAAGATCATCGCGCGGGACGCGCAAGTCATCTCGCCGTCCTACACGCGCGGCTACCCGATGGTGGCTAAATCCGGGCGTGGCGCGATGGTTGAGGACGTCGACGGCAACACATTTCTGGATTTCGCCGCGGGCATTGCCGTGGTCTCCACCGGACACTGCCATCCGCGCGTCGTCGAGGCCATTCAAAAGCAGGCCGCTGAGTTGATCCACATTTCCGGCACTGATTTTTATTTGCCAAACATGGTGGAATTGGCCGAACGCCTCGCGGCCGTGGCCCCCGGGAAGGAGCCGAAGAAAGTGTTCTTCGGCAACTCGGGCACCGAAGCCATCGAGGCGGCCATCAAGCTGGCGCGTTATCACACGCGGCGCGACAAAATCATCGCGTTCTACGGGTGCTTCCACGGACGCACGCTCGGCTCGCTTTCGCTCACCGCTTCAAAGGCCGTGCAGCGAAAAGGATTTGGCGCGCTGTTGTCCGGGGTTTTTCACATCCCGTACCCGAATTCCTACCGCTGTCCGTATGGGAATCCGTCACCCTGCAATTGCGTGGAGTCGGCCACGATTCTGGAGCGCGAGATTTTCAAGCGCCTTGTCGATCCGGAAGAAGTGGCGGCAGTCTTTATCGAGCCGATTCAGGGAGAAGGCGGCTACGTGCCCGCGCCGAAGGAATTCCTTCTCGAGTTGCAGCGAATCTGCCGCAAGCACGGAATCCTACTCGTTTCCGACGAAGTGCAAAGCGGCATGGGACGGACAGGCAAATGGTGGGCCGGAGATCATGCGGGCATCGAGCCGGACATCCTGTGCGTGGCGAAAGGGATTGCTTCGGGGATGCCCCTTTCGGCCACAATTGCGCGCGCGAGCCTCATGGACTGGAAGCCCGGCGCGCACGCCACCACTTTCGGCGGCAATCCAGTATGTGTCGCGGCGGCACTCGCGACATTGGACCTGCTGGAAACTCAGTACATTGAAAACGCCAGGCGGATGGGCGAATTTCTATTCGGCCGCATGGCGGATTGGCCCGCCAAGCACAAGATTGTAGGCGACGTCCGCGGCAAGGGGCTGATGATCGGTATCGAGATCGTGCGGGATCAGAAGACGAAGGAGCGCGCGCACGATTTCCGCGAGGCCATCGTGGACCGCGCATTTGAGAAGGGCCTGCTGTTGCTGGGCGCCGGAGAAAATACAATCCGCGTCGCGCCGCCATTGATGATCGATGAAGAGCAGGCCGACTTCGCCGCGCGAATTCTTGAAGAATGCATCCGCGAAGTTGGATCGTCCGCATAGTGCGAAGATCGCGAACGGTCGGTTACTCTCTGTGTCCTCTGCGCTCTTTGTGTTAAAAGTCTCTTCGCCGTTCGAGCAAAGCTTTCAACACAGAGGGCACAGAGATCACGGAGAAGACCGGGAAGGAAACCGCATTGGCGGCTCGCATGCCAATGCCGTGTAAGACAGGAATACGCCGTGCCGATTTTCTCGCGCGCAATGTTTGGGCTGGTGGACTGGGCCGCACGTAAGGGGCTGTCGGATTCGACCGCGCCTCCTTCGCGGGAAGCGGCGAAGCAGAGGGCGCGTCGAACCGGAGTTCGTGGCGAGACGTACGCGTATTGGTATCTGCGGCGCCAGGGATACGTGATGATCGCGCGAAACTTTACTTATCGCGGGATGAAGGGCGAAATCGACCTGGTGGGATACGACGGCGAGACGGTCGCGTTTGTCGAGGTGAAGACGCGAACCGCGGTGGGAGGCGAGTTCGGCTCCCCCGAAGAAGCGGTCACCCTCGAGAAGCAGCGGCATCTTTCGAGAATCGCGCGGCAATTCCTCCGCGAATACCGCGCCGGAAGCACGCCGTTCCGATTCGATGTCCTGGCGATTGAGGCGCCTCCCGGGGAGCATCCCGTGGTGCGCCTGCACAAAGGTGCCTTTGCTGCTTGATTGGAACCTCACCTGCTCTCCTTGAGTTTGCAGCCTGGCAGGGAATAGTAGAATAAACCCGCTATTTCTAGTACTGTCCGATTTCCATGAGAGTTGCTTTTTTGCCCAGGAGGAAGCGTTGCCAGAGTTAAGGAAGGATCCCATCACCGGACGATGGGTGATCATTTCAACGGACCGGGCCAAACGGCCCACGGATTTCTTGCGTGAGAGCGTGGAGATTAAGGGAATCGGAGTGTGCCCGTTTTGTTATGGCAACGAATCGAAGACGCCCCCTGAGGTTCTGCAATACGGCCGCAATGGAGGCGGCGCGAATACACCGGGCTGGCAGGTGCGCGTCGTCCCCAACAAATTCCCCGCGTTAGGGATCGAGGGCGATCTCGACCGGGAGGGCGAAGGTCTGTTTGACAGGATGAACGGTGTCGGCGCTCATGAAGTCATCATAGAAACGCCCGACCACCGCAGCACTCTGGCGACGATGACGGAAAAGCAGATTGAGGACGTGCTGTGGGCGTTCCGGGACCGCATGCTCGACTTGAAAAACGACAAGCGCTTCCGGTATGTCCTGATTTTCAAGAATCATGGCGAAGCGGCCGGCGCATCGCTCGAGCACCCGCATTCGCAACTGATCGCCTTGCCCATCGTTCCCAAGCGTGTGCGCGAGGAAGTGGACAGCTCCCGGCACTACTATTACGACAAAGAGCGCTGCATCTTCTGCGACATGATCCGCCAGGAACTGGATTCCGGAGAGCGTGTGATCGGCGAAACTCAACTGTTCGTTACGCTCGCTCCTTACGCGCCGCGCTTTCCATTCGAGATGTGGATTCTGCCGAAACAACACAACTCATCCTTTGAGAATAACCAAGCCCCGGTGTATGTGGGGCTCGCTAGAGTTCTGAAAGAAAATCTGGCGCGGCTGGATGCGGTGCTCGACCGGCCCGCGTACAACCTGATGATTCACACGTCGCCCATCGGAGAAGAAGTCAGCGAGCACTACCACTGGCACATCGAGATCATCCCGAAGCTGACGAAGGTGGCCGGGTTTGAGTGGGGCACTGGATTCTATATTTGTCCCACGCCTCCCGAGGAATCCGCACGCTTCATTCGCGAAGCCCAGATTGTTCCTGCGCCGTCACGATGAGATGCGCCCCTCGTTGCCAGGCCTTTCCGAATAATTTTCCATCAACAAATAGATTTGTTGCAGTGCAGCGATGCAAATTCACCTGGCACGCTGGCAACTGACAATTCGATGGCAGTTTCGTTATACTCCTTGCATCCGGCGCGGTACCCAAGAGGCCTAAGGGAGAGGTCTGCAAAACCTCCATTCGTCGGTTCAAATCCGACCCGCGCCTCCACCCGCCTCCGCAGCGGCTACGCCGGGCGACCTCGCTTTTTCTCTGCAGCAATCAGCGGTAGCGCACTTTTAGAATCAGGATGACCAGCGACAACACGAGCGTTACCGCGTTGGCGAGTATGAGAGGCCAATTGGTCAGCAGGAGCCCGTAGATGAACCAAAGCGTGAGGCCAATGGTAAACACGGCTTGTGTGACGAGAGAAATTCCCTGGGTTTGCTTTTCGCGAATGATCTTCAGCGCCTGCGGTACCCAGCAGAGCGTAGTGCATACGGCGGCGAGACTTCCGATGTATTCGACCCAGACCGCCATGATCGCAAAACCAGTCCCCGAATTAATTGGATTCGCCGAGATTCTTCAGAGCAGCAGGCTCGAAATAGGGGCTGGCCAGGACCCCTCGCACAGCATCCGTATCGGATCGCATCGCCGGAACGGAACTCCGAAGCCGCGCGTAAAGGCTATCATAAAACTCAAAGCCGCCAAGCACGGCGCTGACGGCCGGCGCTTCTACTTTGCTGGCCGTGACATCTTTTTCGGGGAGCAAAGGTCCGGCATTTGGGATCTGCGGAAATGGCGGCCCAGCGGTAATGACGTTTTCCATGCCGTATGGTTTCATGTCACACCCTTGAGGCATATACGTTGACCTGAAATATAAAGACCGTGTAAAACTTAATTAGTGTTGCCCTGATATGTCCCTAAACGCGACAACTCGCTTTCGGGAGGAATGATTGGCCCGCCTTCCCACAAAGAACGCTTTCGGTCCGCTTTGCGCCATTTGCCTGCTGTGTGTCCTTGCGGGCAGCCCCGCCACGGCGCAGGCGCCGGTCCCTCAGGATATTCAGGCGGCGCTACAGCACACCACGGAGCTGATGCGAGCCCCTCTGCATGTGGACGCGCAATTTGACTACACTATGACTGCCCGTTTGCGCCTGCTTCTTTTTTGGGTGGGAAAAGACGACGTTGGTGGCGGCTATATTCGTCGCGCCACGCTGCCCCGAGATCCGGCCTCGGATGTGATCGAACTCCTCATCGGCTCCGATCCAGCCAAGGCTCCACGAGCCATCAATCGCTGGGGTGCGGCGTCCGAGATCGTCCACAGACCTTCGGGCTACAGCCACGATGTAGAGTCGAGTACATTCTTCGGTTTCATGAAGGTTTCCAACGGCGCGTCCGCCGCGGAAATGGAAAAGGAACTGGCGCGGGAAAAACGAGGCGGGACGTTTTTGTTTTCCGCAATCATCAACCAGGGCGAGCGAAATTTCGATTTCGCGAAGGTCGTGCCATTCACGAGCGACACGGATTTTACCATCCATCAGTTCGACCAGGCCAAGTCGATGGTCTTCGACCGTTTGCTCGGGTCTGAGGGACGTCTCAAGGAAATAGGAGCGAGTCAGTTTCAGGCCTGTGGCCGCCGCGAGGGTTTTCTCGAGTCTGTCGCCGAGCTCATAGACGCCGCCCTCGAGAAACTCGCGCCACCTTCGTCTCTATGTTATCTCTACAATGGCGAGCGGCATCAGTTGGCCCTTTCGCAGATCACTCAGGTGCCTAGCGAAACCATCCGGCTTTCCTTGCGGGACGAACCTCGCGAATATGTTCGAACCTACCAGGACCTCGTTCTGGCACGCTTTGAGAACTTCAACCAAACTACCAAGAAGAAGACAGGTTTCGAACTGCTTTTAGGAACCACAGGAAGTCTCCGAGGCGTGCCGGTGCAAATCCGGTATCAGCCCAACTGGTGGTTTCAGGCGGTTCTAAATCTGATGACCCCCGAACCGCCCAGGGAGGCTCAGAAACGATAGCAGTGCCGAGCTTCAATTCGCGGCCAGCGCCGGTGCAGCATGACGGGCGGTCTGACTTGAGAAACTGGCTTGATAAGCTTCACGCAAGTCATCTAGAACACAATCCCGTGACTTGCCGATAGCCCAGGTACGGCAGGCTTCCCGAAAGCGCGCGTGCTGTTCGGAATTCGTCATCAGCAGTTTCACCTTGGACAAAAAGTCCCTCTTGCCTGGCGCTCCAACCACCAGTGTGTCTCCGCCTCCGCATTTTCCGAATGTCCGCCCTGTTGTTATATATGTTGACAAGTAATGCCGGTTGAGCGTATCAGAGAGCGTCTTAACATTCATGTTAGCGTGAGCGGACTCGATTTGGGCCTTCAATTACTCGGGCGGGTGGCCCACCTTTTGGGGCGATTTTGACCTTCCGGGTGGCCGATCCTTCGTCCGCCGCGGCGGAAAGGGTGGGAGGGTTTGTTTTTCGTTCCGTTCGTAGGCCCATCAGTTGACGGGGTCGACTCGGAGCAGGCCGTGTTTGGGATTCGAGTGGAAGGAAAAACTGCTCCAGGGCCAATCCTTGGGATCATCGACCAATTTCCTTTTCGACGGATTCATGTGCATGTATTGAAGCTTTTCGACCCTCGTTTTTAGACTCCACCCATTGAAGTCGTAAAACCGCCGCTGCCAAAAACGAGGCAGCGAATCGTCGCCGGTTGCAAACGTTAAATTGAATTGTCCGGTGGGCGTGCGCTTTTTGCGGCGTAAGCGCCGCGAGACGCGCTGTTTCAAAACCTGAATGACTGTAGAAGGCGTACCTTTGATGGGTTCGCTGATGAGCAGATGGATGTGCTCCGGTATGACGACGTAACCCACCAGTGAGAAGCCGCAGCGGTCACGAATCTCGCCTAGCAATTTGACGAAAGCATTTCTGGCGCGAACCGAGCGCAGCAGGGGCAACCGCCGATAACAAGTGAACGTAATGAAATGCAGATGCCCGCGTCCGTAGTGGCGAGTGAGATTGTTGGCCATGGAACGGAACACCAAAACCCCGACCCTTTAAACCGAAGCTGTGAAAAAACCTCGCTACTCGATTTTCGTGTGATCTGGGCGTGGTCCGAAATGTATCCCCTAGTGTGAATAATCGCCCCTGGGGCTTTTAACTAACAAGTTTCAGAGAGTGAAAAGCCTCACTTTTGCGAATTGGGGTTTTTTCACAGCTTCACGGCGTCAAGGGTGGGGCACCCGACGACCCGGTGTCGTAACTCCGTGTTGGTCTTAACAATGCTGATATGCGAAGAGAAGAGCCGCCAAAAGATAAACAAAATGGTGTGCCACGCGCCCTAACCAAGAAATTTCTCGAGCGGCTCCCAATAATTTGCTTTCCATCCGGCCGCCAAGTGTTCTCCATCTCCCTTGGGAAAGCCCGTGTG
>WNFE01004343.1_pt1 | contig 12675 bp, 12 predicted proteins | sample 5400451 | NCBI WGS metagenome assembly WNFE01 (sample SAMN13153344, study PRJNA577476) | soil metagenome | isolation source: 200 cm saprolite under Douglas fir tree site 2 hole 2 | place: USA:California | collected 2015-04-18
TGCTCGATGCCCAGCGCAAGACCGATTCCCACCAATCCCCCAATTGCCGCCAGGACGGCGGATTCGGTCAGAAACTGAAGGACAATGTGCCTTCGACGGGCGCCCAGCGACCGCCGGATGCCGATCTCCCGCGTGCGTTCGGTGACGCTGGCGAGCATGATGTTCATGATGACGATCCCGCCCACAACCAGGAACACCGAGGTGAGCCCCACGGCCATGTGAAACAGCGTGCTGGTGAGCTGCTCCCAGAGGCTGGTGATCGAGGCGGAGCCGATGATGCCGAAATCATCCGCAGCAGAATACGGCAAATGGTGGCGCGCGCGGAGCAGCATCCGCGATTCGTCTTCGGATGGCTCAAGAAACTCGGCCTGCTGCGCCTGAACAAAGATCGTAATGGATTGCCGCGGCGCGTGCCATTCCTTGTGAAATGTCCCGAAGGGGATCAGGACAAAATTATCGCGGGAGTTTCCGAACACCGACCCGATAGCCACAGCGACGCCGACGACTTCGTACGAGTAGGAGCCGGCGCGGATGGTTTTGCCGATGGGGTCCACGGTGGAAAAGAATTTCTTGGCGACATCGGCCCCGATGAAGCACACCGGCGAGCGGTGCGCGTCGTCCGCCTCGGTCATAAAACGCCCGCTGGCCAGGTTGATATTCCGGAGCTCCGCATAATTGGGCGTCACGCCGACGATGTTCACATCTTCCATCAGGTCGTTCCCCGAGCGCACGTCGGAAGAGGTGTTCTCGATAGCGGCAATCCGTTTGGCCGAGCCCATCTCCTCGCGCAAAGCCTGTAGGTCTTCCGCCGTGAGCAGCGGGCGCTTCTGCGCCTTCGTCCAGGCATCCCAACTGGTAATGATCCCGAAGCGGTCCACGACGAAGACGTCGGCGCCCAAATTGGCGATCTTGTCGGCGACGTAGCCGTTCAGGCCGTCCACCAGGCTCATCACCGCCACAAGAGTGGTCACCGCGAGGATTACGCCGATGAGCGTCAGCAGGCTGCGCAGTTTATGCGCGCGGAGTGCATCGAAGGCCAGCCCGAACGTTTCCGAGAAGGCCACCAGCGTTGCTTTCACACGTTTTCCCAACCGCACACCCCTCCGCCGTGTCGCATCGGCGGCCTACATCCTTAGACGGAACTACCCCCCATTTCGTTCCCTGTTAAAACCGCGGAATGCCCGATCCCGCATGTGAGCAGCAGTTGTCGCCAGTGGCGCTTTCGGGTATGGTACCTCGGCTGGGTTAGGAAACCCCGGGAGGCATCATTATGACCAATCTTCGCATGGCATTTGCCAGCCTCGGTGTTCTTGTGGCGGTTCTTGTTGCCGCGCCACAATCCGCTCTCGCTCAGGCCGCCACCCAGGCAGCTCCCGCCACCGGTTTTCGCGCGGAGTTTTTGGCCGATTGGGACGATTTCTCGAAAAAGCTGGTGAGCCTCGCCGAGGCCATGCCGGCGGAGAAGTTCACCTGGCGGCCCAATCCACAGGTCCGCTCGGTCAGCGAAATTTACATGCACATTGCCGGCGGCAACTTCAGCTTTCCGCGGGCCGTGGGAATGCCGCCCCCCGCGGATGTGGACCTCCACGGCCTGGACAAAATCGCCGACAAGGCCAGGGTCGTAGAAATCCTGAAGCAGTCGGTGGAGTACGTCCGCCAGGCCGTCCTGAAGACTTCCGACACGGACCTCGACAAATCCGTTAAACTCTCCGGTGCGGATACGACGGTGCGCAACGTATTTTACATTATTGGCACGCACCAGCACGAGCACTTCGGCCTGGCCATTGCGTATGCGCGCGCCAACGGCGTCGTTCCGCCCTGGACCGCGGCGCGCCAGGTCCAGCAGCATGAGCACGAGCAGCAGAAACCCAAGCTGTAATCATTTCCAACGAATCGAGGAGAACCATGAAAGCCAATCGAGCTGTTCTTACAATAGTGGCGTTTTGTTTTGCCCTGGCCATTCCAACCTATCCACAAACCGCTCCCCAGGGATCTTCGGCAGCGGCAGCCGCTCCAACATCGGGAGCCCGCGCGGAGGTTCTCGATGGACTGAAATATTTCGAGCAGCGCTACACGACTCTGGCGGAAGCGGTCCCGGCGGAGAAGTTCACCTGGCGGCCCGGTGAAGGTGTGCGCTCCATCGCGGAGGTATATCTGCACGTCTCCGCGGCAAACTACAATCTTCCCAGCCTGATCGGGACGAGCCCGCCCGCCGGCCTCGATGTCCGCGGACTGGAAAAATCCACCACGGATAAAGCCAAAATTATTCAGACGCTTCACGAATCGTTCGCGCATATCCGCGGGGCAGTGCTGAGCCTTTCGGATGCGGACGTGGAAAAGAAGCTCAAGCTCTTTGGCCAGGACACCACCGATCGCGGAGCGATGATTTTCATGCTCCGGCATCTCGGCGAACACCTCGGGCAATCCATCGCCTATGCGCGCATTAACAATGTCGTCCCGCCGTGGACCGAAGAGCAGCAGCGCCGGCAACAACAGCAACAGCAAAAGCCCCCGGAAAAACCGAAGCAATAATCGCTTTCCCTTCGGGAAACACAGAGAATCGCGGGCCGGCGCAGCCGGCCCGTGCCTCGCACCTCCAGCCCGTTTGCCAACCGAGCACGCGCGCGTCTCCATGCAACGGCGCTGCGTTAAAATGAATCTGATGAACCACGGCCTTGGGCCGTGATGGCTTGCCTATGCGACATTGGAATTTCAGTGCGATTCTCCTTGCCGGCCTTGCGCTGTGGGCCGGCGGGCAGGGCACTATCCGGCCCGGCGGCGAAGACCGCGCGCCCTCTGCGGAAGAGCGCAGCGCGCTCTTGAACCGCGTCATCGCGGATCAGCACGCCAATGATGCCGCGCTGGACCTTTACGAACGGATCGAACGGCGGGAGACTCGCAAGACTGCCCGTGAGTCGGAGCCCGCGCAGGTGCAGGTGTTTCGCGTGGTGCCTGCCGGGACCGGCTCGGGCCGCATTCCTGTAGGCGCCGACGGCAAACCGGCGGACCCTGCGGCCTACACCGCCGAACTGCGCAAGCTCGAGAATGCTCTCGTTTGGGCGTCGGAGCCAAGCAACCGCGAGCAGCGCGATGCCCTGGCCAAATTTCAAAAACGACGCAAGGACCGCGCCGAGTTAGTGGATGCGGTGCGCGACGCCTTTGTATATACCTGGCTCGGCCGCGAGGAGCGCGGAGGCCGCGTGCTCGCGAAATTCCAGTTGGACCCCAATCCAAAATACAAGCCGACCTCCCGGCTGACGGGAGTCTTTTCGCACGTTCGCGGAGTCGCCTGGGTGGATGAATCCGCCGGGCAGCTCGAGCGCATCGAGGCGGAAATCACAGAGGATATTTCTTTCGGCGGAGGCTTGGTGGCCAAGGTGTATAAGGGCGGGCGCTTCGTGCTGGAGCAAGTCGAGGTAGCGCCCGGCGTGTGGCTTCCCACTCTTTACGATTACAACTTCGACGGCCGGAAATTCTTTTTTGGCGTGGGCGTGCACGAGCGCACAACGGTGAGCCAGTACAAACGCATCGGACCCCCCAAGGAGGCGCTCCAGGTCATCCGTGCCGAATTAAACAATCCCAAATCGTCTGAAACAAGCCGTTGATGGCGCGCCCGATATACTGAAGGCAAGGCAGGGAGGCTCATGAGGCGCGGCGTTCTTTCACTAGCCATCTTTGCTGTTTGCTTCGCGGCAACTTTCCTCCCGGATGCGCGCGGCCAGTCTTCTTCCCCATCACAAACTTCCGACAGTCCGGCCCAGCCGCCGGCCCAGCGAAATTCTTCCGGGAATTCGGAGCCGGCGAAATCCGCGAACCCGAAGAAGGTTTGGACCGAGGACGACCTCAATTCCCTGAAAAGCCGCGTATCGGTCGTCGGCGGTCCCTCGAAATCGCCCAAAACTTCCCAGAAGCTTCCCCAAGATAACCAGGCCGCAGCATCACTTCCGCCCGAGAAAGATCCGGCCTGGTACCACCGGCAACTGTCGCCGTTGCGCGCGCAGATCGAAGAGATGGATGCCCAGATCCGCAAACTGAAAGAAGTGCAAGGCGGCAAGGAAACCAGCGACGCCGGCCGGCGGGCCCATGGCTTCGATCTGCCGATGAACACGCAGGACCGTACCGAAGTGCTGGAAAAAAGGAAGAGAGAGCTGCAGGCCAAGGTTGACGCCCTCGAAGACCAGGCCCGCCGCAACGGGTTGAATCCAGGCGATTTACGCCAATGACGCTCCGAGTTGCCTGCCCAATGCCCTCATAGCCGCTCTTTAGAATCAATAAGTTAGCAGCAAAATGTTTCACGTGAAACATTTTGCGGCCCCCCTGCAGGAATGGCTCGTCGGGCCATGAAACATTTTTCGAGCTCCTGCGTCTAGTAGATTGTCTACCAATAGCGTGGTAGACTTTCTACCCATGACAACCAAACTCTCTGCCGACGAACGGCTCGATCTCCTGCAAGGAACCCTGGACCTGCTCATCCTGCGCACGCTTCGCTGGGGGCCGATGCATGGCCACGGCATCGCCAAGTTCATCCAGCAGACCTCGCAGGACGTTTTCAAGATCGAGCACGGCTCGCTCTACCCGGCGCTCCAGAGGCTCTTGCAAGAAGGATGGATCAAAGCCGAATGGGGAACTTCCACAAATAACAGGCGCGCAAAATTTTACCGCTTGACTGCCGTGGGCCGGCGGCACCTCTCGGCGGAACATTCCCGTTGGGAGAGGATTACTGAAGCGGTCGGACGCATTCTCCGTCCTGCACGCACCGAGGAGCAGCGATGAGTTGGCGGCGGCACATTGCGCGAATTGGGTCTCTCTTCCATCGACGGCCAAGCACGGAGGAGTTAGAAGAGGAAATCCGCGCGCATCTGGAGCTGGAGGCCGATGAAAACCGGGAAGCGGGAATGACGGCGGAGGAAGCACGGTTTGCGGCGCGACGCGCGTTCGGCAACGTCACGCTGGCCAAAGAGGGGAGCCGGGACATGTGGATCTATCGGTCGCTGGAAATTTTCCTGCAAGATGTTCGCTACGGCTTGCGCATGCTGGGGAAGAATCCGGGCTTCACGGCCGTTGCTGTACTGACCCTGGCGCTGGGCATTGGCGCCAACGCGGCAATGTTCTCGGTGCTGCACGCCGTCTTGCTTGAGCCATTGCCTTACCCGGAATCGAATCGGTTGGTGACAGTTTGGGAAAAAGTTCGCCTGCCGTCCTATCAGAACAATCGGAACGAGCCGTCGCCTGGAAATTTTGCGGACTGGAGAAAGAAAAACACCGTTTTCGAAGATATGGCGGCAGTCCGCGCCCGCAGCTTTAATCTCACCGGGACAGGTGAGCCAGTGCGGGTTGAGGGAGAGGCTGTTTCCGCCAGTCTGTTTTCAGTCTTGCGGATGCAGGCAGCGCGCGGCCGAGTCTTCACGACGGAAGAAGACCGACCCGGCGGCGCGCGCGTCGCGGTGATCAGCGAAGGCTTGTGGGGCAGCCGATTTGGCTCGGATGCGCAAACAGTTGGCAGAACGATTCTTCTGGATGGCGAGCCCTATATGGTCATCGGGATCATGCCCGCGGGCTTTCATTTCCCCGATCCCGATGATCAACTTTGGGTTCCGCTGGCGCTGAGCGACGCAGATCTAGCAAATCATGGAAGCCACTTCCTGTATCGCGTCGTCGCTCGTCTACGGCCCCAGGTAAGTCTCGCGCAGGCGCGCGCAGAGATGGATACGATCGCCGCGCGTATCGCCGAACAGTATCCGCAGAGCAACACCGGGCAGACGGTCAATCTTGTGCCGCTACGCGACGACTTTGTGGGTGCTTTGCGGCCGGCGCTTCTGGTTCTTAGCGGAGCAGTCGGCCTCATTCTCTTAATCGTTTGCGCGAACGTGGCCAATCTGCTTTTGGCCAGGGCCGTGGCGCGTCAAAAGGAAATGGCTATTCGTGTGGCCCTCGGCGCCGGACGGACGAGAATCTTGCGCCAACTTTTGACAGAGAGCACGTTGCTCGCGCTGCTTGGAGGCTCTCTGGGACTCGTCCTGGCGTATGGGGGAGTGGAGGCACTGAAGTTGGTCAGTCCGCCGGACCTAGGAGCGGAGTTCGGCGGTCTTCCACGGGTGAGCGAAATCGGAATTAGCGGCCCCGTCCTCGCATTCTGCCTGGGGATTTCGCTTCTGGCCGGCACTGTGTTTGGAACGGCGCCTGCACTTCATGCGGCGCGGAATAACCTCCAGGATGCGCTGAAGGAGCGCGCGGGCGAGCCGCGAATTGGGCGGTGGTTTCAAAAGCGCAGTATGCTGGTGGTCGCGGAGATGGCTCTCGGTTTGCTGGTGGTCATCGGCGCGGGACTTCTGCTGCGAAGTTTCCTGGCTCTTCAACAGGTGTCTTTGGGATTTCAGCCGCAGAGCGTTCTGACTTTTCGCGTGATTCCTCGAGGAGAAAGGTACGCGCAATCGTCCGCGCGGGCCATCTTCTACCAACAGGCCATCGAAAAAATCGAAGCCTTGCCTGGAGTGAAGTCGGCCGCTGTGGTCACGTTCATCCCGCTGACGTTTGCCCGAGGGAGCAAGGGCTTCACGATCGAGGGCCAAGCGCCGCTGACGCCTGGACAAATTCCCATCGCCAGTTACGACGTGGTGACCCCCGGATACTTCAGCACCATGCAGATTCCCCTGCTTGAAGGAAGGGACTTCTCGTGGGCGGATGCGCCGGACACGCAGCCGGTTGTTGTCATCAACGAGGCCATGGCGCATACCTATTGGCCGAACGAGGACGCGCTCGGCAAACACGTCAAGCAAGGCTCGTCAGGCGAGACGAATCCGTGGCTGACAATTGATGGAGTGGTTGGGGACGTTCGCAGCTTCGACGTAGTGACCCCGCCTCGTCCCACCGTATATTTCCCGACATCGCAGTTCCAAGGTGGAAGCGGCGGGAGCGGAATCCTGCGCGATTGGGTAGTGCGTACCACCGGCGATCCTTCCGCTCTCGCGCCAGCCGTTCGCCAGGCCATTTGGGCGATTGACAGCAATCTTGCCGTCTCGCGCATGAAAACCATGGAAGAAGTCCGCTCCGCTTCTGTGGCGCCGCAGCGCTTTAATGCATTGCTGTTTGGGATTTTCGCCGGACTCGCGCTGCTGCTCGCTGCGGTGGGAATTTACGGGGTCACCGCATATAGCGTCACGCAGCGAACTCACGAGATTGGCATCCGCATGACGCTTGGGGCACGGCCCTACGACGTGCTGAAGATGGTTGTCGGACAGGGCGCTCGGCTCGCGCTAGCGGGAGTCCTTGCGGGACTGGCCGGCGCCTTGGTATTCACGCGCTTAATGGGCACTTTGCTCTACGGCGTAAGCGCGACCGATCCGCTCACGTTCGCCGGAGTTGCCGGTCTGCTGGGCATCGTGGCGGTGGCTGCGTGTCTAGTGCCTGCGCGCCGCGCGACGCGAGTAGATCCCATGACCGCCTTGCGGCACGAGTAGCGCGCGACGCTCGTGGGGCCGCAGAATTCCTAACGTCTTAGGTTGACAACTATCGCGCGGCGGCGGCGGCGGTTTCTTTTTCGATGGGAGCGCCGACCAGGTTGCCCCATTCGGTCCACGAGCCGTCGTAGTTGCGAACCTTGTCGAAGCCGAGCAAGTATTTCAGCACGAACCAGGTATGCGAGCTGCGCTCGCCGATGCGGCAGTAGGCGATGACTTCCTGGTTGCCGCTGATTCCTTTCGCGCCGTAAAGCTGCTTCAGCGCCTCGGCCGATTTGAATGTGCCGTCTTCATTGACGGCCTGCGACCAGGGGATGTTTTGCGCGCCGGGAATGTGGCCGCCGCGCTGCGCCGTCTCGGTCATGCCCGGCGGCGCGATGATTTTCCCGGTGAACTCATCCACCGAGCGGACGTCCACCATTTGCGCGGGCGAGCGCTTATCGAGAACCGCGAAGATTTGGTCACGCTTCGCTCGAATCGCCGCGTTCGGTTGCTTGGCCTTGTATGTTGCCGGTGGATTGCTTGGCTTGTCGTTGGTCAGCGGGCGCTTCTCTTCGAGCCACTTTTTTCGCCCGCCGTTCATGATTAGAACGCGGTCGTGGCCGTAGTACTTCAATTGCCAAAAGGCCCACGCCGCAAACCAATTGTTGTTGTCGCCGTAGAGAACAATGGTCGTCTCGGGGGAAATGCCCGCACGCCCGAGCAACTCCTCAAACGCGCGCGGCTCGGCCAAATCGCGCCGCAGAGCGTCCTGGAGCTCGGTCTGCCAGTTCCAGGCCGCCGCGCCTTGGACGTGTCCTGAATCGTAAGCGGAGGTGTCCACGTCCACTTCCACGATGCGAAGATTCGCATCGTTGGTGTGAGTGGCCACCCAGTCTGTAGAAACAAGTACTTCGGGATGAGCGTAGTCTGCCATGATTTCCTTCCCCCATTTCGTCAGGGAAATGGGCCTTAGTGGAGTGTTCCGTCAGGAATCACCCCCAAAACTATCAAGATTCGATTCGCGGCGCAAGTAAAACGATACGCCGCCATAACTCACTGATTCCCCGCAACTTGCGTCGCTAGATTGGCGCCAGCCCCGCGCCTGTGCTCTCGAACTCAATGCGCAACAGCAGATCGAAGTGAAAGCCCTCCGCATGCAGCCAGGCTTCCAGGGCTTCGCGGTCCTTGGCTTCAAACTCGACAACCATTTTCCCCTCGATCATGTTCACCAGCACGCGCCGAGTCTTGACCGCGGTGGCGGCGTTCAGCTTTTCGTTTAGCGCTTCAGCTCCCTGGCGCGTCAGGCAAGCAAGGGTGTGCATGGATAGATAGCGTGGCATTTGTCCCCCGGGGTCTCGCGTAAATTGGATACATGGAGAGCAATGAAAAATCAAATCCCCTCGGGCGATTCCTGCGCGGCTTCGCAAGGAACACTTCAGACCTCTGCGGATTCGCGGTGGGAGCGCTTGGACGAAGAAGCCGAGTAGGTTAGTCTATTTGCCAACGCGCCCGTAGCTCAGTTGGATAGAGCATCTGGCTTCGAACCAGAGGGTCGGGAGTTCGAGTCTCTCCGGGCGCGCCATTTATTTTTCTAAGGCAACGAACCGGTGCGCGTGACGTTCACCCGTCGTATAATGCGCGTTTCCCCGGCGCCGTGGAGCGATGGCGAGACGCACCGGGGATGGAGCCGAAGTGAGCGTCAACATCGCGATTCGCGAAGCCGGTAACATCCGCATCCTCGACGCCAGCGGCCGCATCACCATCGGCGAGTCGAGCGACCGCCTGCATCATGAGTTGCGCTACCTCGCCGAACACGGCTGCAACAAAATCCTCGTCAATCTCAACGACGTGCAGCAGATTGACAGCTCCGGCATATCGTCGCTGGTGCGCAACTCCATCACCCTTTCCCGCACCGGAGGCAGCCTGCGGCTGCTTTGCGGCAAGGGGCGCGTTCGGGACGCGCTCACGGTTACGCGCCTGGTGGAAGCCATTCCCACGTTCGACAACGAAGCCACCGCGCTGGCCAGCTTCGGCTAAGTCTTTCCGATCGACAACTCTCACTTGAAGTTCGCACGAACCCTGCGTGGGTGTATTATTTGGTGCCTTATGGTGCGGCTAACTTATCCGACAAGCTTACTCTGCCTCGGCATCCTGCTGCCATTGGGCCTTGCCCGCCAAACGCAAGAAACGCCGTCGCAAATGGACACTGCGTTTGCGAAGCTCGCTGCCCGCATCGCCGAACCACTGCGAAAGGCAAAAGCGAAAAAGGTGGTTGTGGTTGACCTGCGAGCGCCAGGACTTCAGGCGCATCCGCTCGGCAAGTGGTTGGCGGACCAGTTGTCTAGGTCATTGCAAAAAGATTTTCCGGAACTAGAAATCCTAGACCGGTCTTCCCTCACGCCAAATGCAAACGACTATCGCGCTCCCACCGACCCAAGCGCCGCTTTTCAGAGGGATATGAAACGGGCTCGCTCCCTAGGGGCGCGTGTGGTGATCAGCGGGACATTCGCGAAGGTCCCTCAAGGCATCGGGATTTCCCTGTCATCCACAAGTCCGTCGAACGATAGACGACTATTCGTGCAAGCACACGGAGCTCTCCCGATTTCTGAACAGTTCGCGACGCTATTTCCGGAACCAATCCCCGTTATGGAATCCAAAGACGGATTCCCGAAAGGCGGGATCGGTGGCCTTACCAGCCCTGAATGCGTTTCTTGCCCAAGTCCAGATTACTCAGATGCGCAGCGAAGAGCACGGTACGAAGGAGTCGTAGTTCTCGAAATTGTAGTGACCGCAGACGGCCGAACAGGCAAGGTTAGTGTCCTGAGCGGCCCGGGGACAGGCCTGGAGGAAAATGCTGTCCGTGCTGTTCAGGGCTGGCGGTTCAAACCGGCTCTTGATTTAGACGAAAGACCCGTTGCTGTCGTAATACCGGTCGAAGTAGCCTTTCGACTAAGATAATTAGCCTAGGCACCCTTTTTCAGTTCGGCCAGGACCATCTTCGCCAATGCGCGCAGCGTCTCGAAGACGCCGTGCCCGGTGACGGCCACGGCCTCGAGCGCCGGCTCGCCTTTTTGGTTTAATTGCTTTCTTAACTCCGCGACGGAGAGGATATTCGGCAGATCGCGCTGACGTAGGGAATCGAGGCGAAGGCGAGATTGTGTTCCTTGAGATGCTCCTGGAGGTTGTCCAACGTCTCGAGGTTGGCGTCCATACGCTCGGCCTGCGAATCCGCGACGAATACCACGCCGTCGGCGCCCTTCAAGATCAGTTTTCGGCTGGCCTCATAGAACACCTGCCCGGGAACGGTGTACAGATGGAAGCGCGTTTTGAATCCGCGCACGGTGCCCAGGTCCAGGGGAAGAAAATCGAAGAACAACGTCCGGTCGGTTTCGGTCGCCAGGGAAATCATCTTCCCTTTGTTGTTCTGCACGGTGTGGTCGTAAATCCACTGGAGATTGGCGGTTTTTCCACCCAAACCTGGACCGTAGTACACGAGCTTGCAGTTAATTTCGCGGGCAGGAAAATTGATAAAAGGCACAGTTATCCCGTCAATCCAGAGAACGTACTTATAGCACAGTGCGGATTTCGACCCTGCTCCAACTTGACACTGAGCCCTTTCACTTTCGGTTACTATGCAGGCCGCGTTGACCTTTTCTTCGCCCTCTGCTAGCATCCGGTCATGACTAAAGCAGGAAGGCCGCGTGCGGGACGAAGCAGGCGGTCCTCATCGGCGGCCCGAGCCCACGCTAAGCCTCTGAAACAAAAGGGGTTGTCTCGAAGTTCCGGTTCTTCCAAGCGAGCCGTTGAGTTGGTTGACCCGTTGGTGCAGGCTCAGCTGAAACTTTACGAAGAGGCAGTTCTGCTGCTGCACCAGCAGAAATATCAGAAGGCCAAGCAGGAACTGGAAAAAGTCGTCACGGGTCCCAGCAAAGAATTTGCCGACCGCGCGCAAATGCATTTGCGCGTGGTGGAGCAGCGCATGAGCCGCATCGCGGAACACAATCCGCGCACGCCGGAAGATCATTATCAGCAGGGCGTGACCATGATGAACCTGGGCCGCTGGGATGAGGCGCGCGAACACTTGCTGCGCGCGCGGAAGCTTTCGCCGAAGGCCGACTTCATATATTACGCCATGGCCGCGCTCGATTGCCTCACCGGCGAAGCCGATGCCGCGATGAGCAATTTGAAGACGGCGATCGAGCTGCGCCCGGAAAACCGCTACCACGCGCGCAATGACGAAGACTTCGCCTTCCTCCAGGAAGATCCACGCTTCACTGAGCTGCTTTATCCCGAGCGCGACGGGTCTGCTGGTTAAGCCTGCGGCGGGATAGGTTCCCCTTGAAAGCAAGTCCTGCGCATTCGGATCCGTCGAATTCCGCCAAGCCGGTGCGCATTGTGGCGCTTGGCGGAGGCACAGGCCTTTCGACGCTGCTGCGCGGATTGAAGGAACATGTGTCGCGGCGGGGCGACCGGTGGGGCCGTCGCCGCGGAGAAATGAAGCATCCGAAGTCCGCCCGGCGCATCGCAGACCTTGCCGCCATCGTCACAGTCACGGACGATGGGGGCAGCTCGGGCCGCCTGCGCCGCGAATACCGCATCCTGCCTCCCGGCGATATACGCAACTGCATGGTGGCGCTCTCGGCGGACGAAGCGCTTCTGGGCCGCCTGTTCCAATACCGGTTTCACGCCGGGCGGGGCCTGCGCGGGCATAGCTTCGGGAATTTGTTTCTCACCGCCCTCACGCACATCACCGGAGATTTCAACGAAGCGGTCCGATTGAGCGGCGAAGTCCTGGCGATCCGCGGGCGCATCTTCCCTTCGACGATTGACAATGTAAACCTCGAAGCGGTCCTCGAGAATGGCGGCCGCGTCCTGGGCGAAACCCGCATTTCGCAGAGCAAGTCCCGGATTCAGCGAGTGTCGCTGGTTCCGCGGCGCGTGCGGCCCCTGCCCGAAACGCTCGAAGCCATCGCCCGCGCCGACTTGATTTTGCTTGGCCCTGGATCGCTCTACACCAGCGTTCTCCCCAACCTGCTGATTCCGCAAATCACCGAGGCCATTGCGAAGTCGCATGCCACTCGCGTGTACATAGCCAACCTGATGACCCAGCCCGGCGAGACGCGCGGGTACTCGCTGGCCGAGCACGTTCGCGCAATTCACCAGCACACGCGGCGCCACTTGATTGACTGGGTCATCGTCAATCGCAAACCCGTGTCGCCGGGTGTCGCGCGCCGCT
>WNFE01002895.1_pt1 | contig 12673 bp, 9 predicted proteins | sample 5400451 | NCBI WGS metagenome assembly WNFE01 (sample SAMN13153344, study PRJNA577476) | soil metagenome | isolation source: 200 cm saprolite under Douglas fir tree site 2 hole 2 | place: USA:California | collected 2015-04-18
GCCGGCTGCCGTCAATTCGTTGTCTGTAGCGGCAGCGATGTTCGCCAGGCTGCCATATTGTTTGAGCAGGCGGGCCCGTTTGATCTCGCCGATCCCGATTACCTGATCCAATGGCGAGGCCATAAGGGCTTTGCCGCGCAGCTTGCGATGGAATGCGATCGCAAATCGATGGGCTTCGTCACGAATGCGTTGCACGAGATGGGTGGCCGGGGAGTTCGTGCGAAGCACTATGGGATTTTTTCGACCGGGCAGGAAAATCCGCTCATCCTTCTCGCCGCGTGCTTTGGCCAATCCTATAATTGCCAGGTCCTGATGGCCAACCTGTTTCAGCCCTTCCATGGCTGCGGCGAGTTGGCCTAATCCTCCATCGATGAGAATGAGATCCGGGCGCGCAAGATTCTCGCTGTTTCCATAGCGGCGCGTGACGACTTCCTGCATACTGGCGAAATCGTTGGCGCCGGTCACGGTTTGAATCTTGAAGCGGCGGTAGTCGGCTTTCTTCATCTGGCCGTCTTCCCATACGACCATGGACGCGACGGACTGGTTGCCCATGGTGTTCGAAATGTCGAATCCTTCGATGCGCCGAGGTGCAATGTCCAGTCGTACGAGCCGCTTGAGTTCTTCAACGGCTTGCCGTCCGATTTCTTCGTCTCGCAGGTGATTGGCGACTGCGGCGCTGGCGTTCTCTTCCGCCAGTAGGAGCAATTGGTGTTTTACGCCCCGCTCGGGCGCCACGACGCGGACGGCGTTCCCGCGCTTGCCTGAGAGCCACTCTTCGATCACCGTGATGTCATCGAGGTCGGTGGGAATGAGCAGCTCTTTGGGCGGCTGACCGTCTTTGTTGTAGAACTGTTCAATGGCGGATCGAACGAGTTCCTCGTCGCCGGCGTCGGCAGAATGGGGCCAAAAGAAATCTTTGCGTCCGATCAGGAGGCCGCCGCGCACGAAGAGGATCTGGAGATCGACTGCCGAGCCTTGCCGCGCCAGACCGATCACGTCTTGGTCGGTTGTCGTCGTTTGCGTGATGCGTTGCTTTTCAAGTGTGCGTTCGATATTGAAAAGCCGATCGCGCAAGCGCGCCGCCTCCTCGAATTTCTCACCCTCCGCCGCCCCTTCCATCTGGGTGCGCAAGTCGTCCAGCAATTCATGGTCGCGCCCTTCGAGAAACTGGCGGACCTGCGCGACGATGTGCTGGTAGTCCTCTTTCGATTGATTGCCGGTGCAGGGTGCCATGCACCGTTTGATTTCGAATTCGATACAGGCTCGCGCCGCCTTGCCATCGATCTCGATGGTGCAGGTGGCCAAGGGGAAGGCTTTCTTGATGACCTTCAACGTCTCCCGCAAAGCTCCTGCCGGCGTGTAGGGGCCATAGTAGAGCGCGCCGTCTTTCTGCACGCGGCGGACGATGGAGAGGCGCGGGAAGTCCTCTTTGATCGGCAGGCGAAGGTAGGGGTATTGCTTGTCGTCCCGTAAGACCACATTGAACCGGGGCCGATGCTGCTTGATCAGATTGCTTTCAAGGATGAGCGCTTCGAGTTCTGAGCGAGTGACGATCGTTTCGAGGTCTGCGATGTGGCTGACCAGGACGGTGTGTTTCGGGGAGTGGTCGGTCCCTTTTTGAAAGTAGGACCGCACGCGGTTAGACAGGACTGCGGCTTTCCCGATGTAGAGCAAATCGCCCTGCTCGTCCCTGAACAGATAGACCCCCGGCTGGTCGGGGAGGTGGTCGAGTTTAGATTGGAATTCAGCAGAAGTAGCCATCAGCTGTCAGCCTTTAGCGGTCAGCAAGGGAAGAGTGCTTGTGTGGCACCATTCTATCAGGCTGCGAAGAAACTATTTTAACACGCGAGAACTTCGAGGGTCCTCACGTGTAGTACAACAGGAGAACACTCCCGCAGGCTGCTCAAAAAGTTCGTCCAGCAAGGCCGCAGCGAGTGAAGGGCCGAGGCGTACCCTCTGGGGTACGTTGAGGGTCTGAACGATGCGAGAACGCTGCTGGCGGACTTTTTCAGCAGCCTGCTAAGGCCCGAGACACCCTGGGGCAACTTGGTCGGGTGATTGAGGCTGGAAGCTGATTGCTCGCTCAGCGCAGGCTACGCACGAAGGAGGGACTAAGGCTTCCACGCGCGACTTCCGCGACCGGACCCTTCATGGTGACACCGAAGTCCGCGGCGACCTCGATGTTGAGCCGCCCCCCGGGCATCTTCACCGTGACAGGGCTTTTCACCAGCCCTAGCCGAACGGCCGCACTCGCAGCGGCGCAGGAGGAGGACCCGGAAGCCTGGGTTTCGCCGGCCCCGCGCTCCCAGATCAGGATAAAAAGTTCCTTGGGGCCGGTCGGCACGGCGAGTTGAACGTTCGTTCGCTTCGGGAACAGGGAATGGTTCTCTAATGCCGGTCCCAATTTCAGGAGATCCTCGCGCGACCAGGACTGTCCGGCTGGTCTGAAGACGACACAGTGGGGATTCCCCACACTCACCCCGGTGAAGATGAGGGATTGGCCGGCGGCGTCGATGGGCTGTTCGACAAGCTCACTGGTCATGAGGGTACAGGGAAGTGCGGCTGGCTGGAACGTGGCCCGGCCCATTTCGACGGTGACGGCGCTCGCATCCCCATGCCGGTCCACATGCAGCGCAATCGTTACCAGCCCGCCTTTGGTCTCGACGGTGAAGTGTTTTTTTTTCGTCTTGCCGGTGGCGTGAAGATAGCGGGCAAAGATGCGCAGGCCGTTGCCGGATTTTTCTGCTTCGCTGCCGTCAGGGTTGAAGATGCGCAGGCCGAAGTCCGCTTTCTTTGACGGGACCAGCGCAAGGATCCCATCGCTGCCGAGGCCCCAGTTGCGATTACAGATGGATGTGATCCTTGATGGGGTGAGCGAGAACGACAGGTCTTTGGGGTCCATCACAATATAGTCATTGCCCAGCCCATGCCCGCGGAAAAATCCGTTCTTCATGCATAGCTCCTTGAGTAGAGAGGAAAACAGGAAGAGATACCTAGCATGAACGGTGTGGGCGGGGAAAGAGGGACGTGAAGCGGGGTTCAGACGATCCTGACGCCGGGCGGGCGTTCGATGAGTTCGACTTCATAACCGTCTGGAGCATCGATGAAAATGAAACGGCTGCCGGAAGAGCTTGTGGTCGGCCCGTCCGTGATTCGAATCTGTTTGGTGCCGAGTTGTTCAATGACGTCGTCAAGGCTTTCGACTTGAAAGGCCAGATGGACCAGGTCTTCCTGAACTCTCACCGGTCCACTTGACGGGAAGCTGCAGAGTTCAATCAGTTCTTCGCTGTTGGGCACCTTGAGAAAAGCCAAGTGCGAGCCGCGCGGCGAGACCTTCCGTTCCAGCACCTCCAGCCCGAGGATGTTGGTGTAAAAGTTGATCGTCTGGTCCATGTCGCTGACGCGCATGCGGGTGTGGAGGAGCTTCTTGACTCGCATAGGTTCCTTCTAAGGAAAAAGTTAAAAGTAAAAAGGCAAAAGCTGGATACAAGGAATCGCCACTTTTTACTTTTACCTTTCTATTTTTTACTTACCCCTTGCTGGGCCACTGGTCTTGCGCAGTAGGATTTCGGCACTGTCTGGGATCAGAAAATTTGGCATGGGGCCGATCTCCTGGTAGCCCTGCTTCTTGTAAAAGTTCCGGGCTTGGTCGTTGAAATCCGATACGCAGGCGAACAGGTTCTTCGCCCTCGCGAAGACCGCCGCTTCGACGTGGGTGAGCAACCGTTCCCCTAGCCCCTTGCGTTTCGCCCAGTCCGCTACTCCAAGCAGTTCTAAATAGTCGCCGAGTAAGAATTTCTGACGAACGACCGCAACGCCGGCAACTCTGCCATTCTGGTCCACAACGTAGCCGTCGCGTCCCTGTGGGAGCGGCGTGAAATAGCTGTCCCAGTCTTTGGCTTGGTAGCCCAGCCGTTTCCACGGGTCGGAGTCGGCGAGCAACTCAATGACGGCTGCCCGATCCTCCGTCGTCATGAGCCGAACGACCGGGTCGGTCATGGGGCTGCCTGCGTGCAGGTTAAGAGATCACTCATGGTCATGGGGGTGAGGTTTCGCTTCGGCAAGAGATGTTGATGGAGATCTTGCACCACTTCGTGCGTATGTTTGCCTTTCCCGTTGGCGTGCATCACGATGACACTACCCTTCCGGACTAACTGCTTCAGTCGGTTTTCGATGCGCATCGCCGTGAGTGTCGGGTCGGGATCGCCGGACTCGACATTCCAGAGAATGAACTGGAGGCCGAGGGCGCGGGCCACGTTGACGGTGTCGTCGTTGAACTCCCCATAGGGAGGGCGGAACAACGTCGCGTCATGACCATACTTGGTTTTGAGCAGACGAACTGGTCCGAGAATTTCTTGTCTCTGCTCGTCCGCTGAATGGAGCGGCAGATGGGCGTGGACCTTCCCATGGGTGCCGACTTCAAAGAACGGGATCTGGAGGAGGGCCTTTACTTGTTCATCGTGTCTCATCATCCAATTTCCGGACATGAAGAAGGTGGCTGGGATCTTCTGCTCAATCAAGTAGTCGATCAGTGCCTGATCGTAGCCCGCTCCTCTCCGCACCGGGCAGAGGTCGAACGTCAACGCGACTCCAGGACAAGAAGGCGGGCCTGACTTGATCACTTGGGCTTGCGTGAAAGGAGGCATCGCTGGAACAAGCAGCATCGTGAGGGCCAGGCACAGTATCCCTGAGGAGTCGCGCGGTCGCATGGTGATGAGTATACCCGATCCAGGAAGCGATGCCGAGTTGACGTTCGAATTCCTCCACTGTTACGGTGGACACATGCTTTTGCCCAATTGGAGAATCGGCCGTGCGCTTGGCATCCCGATTCACGTGCATGCCTCCTGGTTTGTGGTGTTCTTCTTTGTGACCTGGTCATTGGCGACGGGCTACTTGCCGGAGACGTTGCCTGGTCTGTCTGCTCCACGCTATTGGGGGATGGGTGGCATTGCCGCCCTTTTGTTGTTCCTCTCCGTCCTGCTCCATGAATTGGGACATTCCTATGTGGCGCTACGCTACCAGATCCCTATCAGGCAGATTACCTTGTTCATTTTCGGGGGGATGGCGCACATGGGAAAGGAACCACCCAGTCCGCTGGCCGAGTTTTTGATCGCGATGGCAGGACCGCTCGTGAGTTTAATCCTGGGGGCTGGTTGCCTCGGCGGAGCCATGGCTGTGGAATCATTGTTCGCGCGATCCGGGCTTCAAGGACTCGTCGTCCTTTGGAGCTTGCTCGGCATGGTGAATGTGCAGCTCGGACTATTTAATCTAGTCCCGGGGTTCCCGTTAGATGGCGGACGTGTCTTACGGGCTGGACTGTGGGCCTGGAACAAGGATTTCAATCGAGCGACCAGTCAGGCCGCGCTTGTGGGAATAGGATTCGGTGTTGCTCTTGGGTTGATCGGCGCGGTTTTGATGGTGGGGGCCTGGTCCGGCGCTCTGGGACATTCCCTCGCGACAAACGGGGGCTGGCTCATCTTTATCGGTGCATTCCTCTTTTCGGCGGCCCTGACCAGCAGACGGCAGGCAGCCCTGCGGACTCCATTGGCGTCGGTGACGGTTCGCCAGGTCATGGTCCATCGCGTCGTGACCCTGCTACCGGATATGAGCGTACAGGAAGCGGTCAATCAATACTTTGTCGCGCATGGATTCGGTGGATTTCCCGTGTGCGAAGAGGAGCAGGTTCTCGGGCTGGTCACAGTGCGAGACGTGCAAGCGCTTCCCGCGGCACTCTGGCCGTCGCGCCGTGTTCGCGAGATCATGTGCCCAGCGTCGCCGGCCTTCTGTATCCCTCCGGACTCGTCCGTCATGGAGGCGAAGGAACGTATGATCCAGGGCGGGTGGGACCGTCTCGTGGTGATGGAGAACGAAAAGATCGTAGGGCTCATCACTCGATCGGCCATTGCACACTTCCTGCAACTGCACAAAGCGTGAGACATAAGGCGTGAAATGTGAAATGTGAGATGTAACGCGTCAAGAGATTGAAAGGGTTTTCCCTCTCACCCCTCACGCCTTACGTTTCACGTCTTACGATCAGTCGTTCGCGCGTGCGATGGAAATGTTTTGCGCAATGGCAATACGCACGAGGTGGACCACGAGCAGGAATCCGTAGACGACGCAGAAGAACTTGAAGGTGGCGCGGTAAAAGTCTGTCAGAAGGATGGGGAGACAGAGGGCAAAGAGCAGGCTTGCGATCAGCGTCATGAAGGTCAACCGCTTGCAGAACTCATGAGAGGATTCCCGGCCGATCTGTTTCAGCGCGCGGGCATAGCGCTCGGCTCGTTGAAGTCTGGCTGCCTGCAGGGCGGCCTCGCCTGTGCCCCAGCATCGCAAGTAGCCATAGCCACCCAGAATCAGCAGCCAAGGCAATGCCCACAAAGGCCAATAGGCCACTCCTCCATAGGTCTCGCTGCTGAGCAGGGCGGCGAAGGAGGGGGCATAGAGCAATCCCAACACCAGCGGCAGGATGCGTTCATCATTCGGACGTTCACCCTCCGGTCCGCCATGAATCAGCTCCCTTTCAAATAGGGGGTAGCCGTACTTGAGGACCACGAGCGCGATGGCGGCGCTCATGGTTTTGTCAGGAATATAACGGATCCAGTTCTGGAACCAGTTTACAATCCACCAACTCAGACTTTCGCCCCAGGTGAACCCGAAGAGGGATTCGAGGTAGAGATGCGCAGTGTGTTCCCATTGGAGTACGCGCAGGCTCACCGACTCGGCAACGTCGGGGTTCAAGGCAAAGGTCGTTTGCTCATGCAGTGCAGCCTGGACAAAGGTTCCCGGCAGGCTCATGACGATCGCGCTGCCGACCCCAAAGATATAGAGGAACCAGGCATGGGACAGGGCGGAACTGCGTCCTGTGCGCAGATACTTTTGAAAGCCCGTTTGTTTGGCCATCCAACCCCAATAACAGGCGCCGGCCATACTCACCAGCGACCAGGGGAAAATCACCACATCCCCGCCGGCTTCCGGGTACAACAACCAGTTCACGACGGAATTCGAGAGGAGGGCCACGATGGCTCCCCACCAGGGGCCCAAGAGGAACGCGACCAGCGCTGTTCCAGTCATGTCGAGGAACAGGATGCTCTCTAGATGTCGACTCAACGTGAGCCCAACATAGTTGAGAAGCAGGCCTGCTGCGACGATCACGCTGGTTTCGTACAAGAGGAGATAGGAGACACCACGGAAGGGCTTCGACGAAAAGAAATCGATCGTGGGAAACGAGTCAGAGGCCGGACGTTCGGTTGGGGAAGGCGATTTTCGTTCCTTCTTCGATGTCAGCCGGTTCTTGACATCCAGCAGCTTCTCCATCAGTGTCAACAACGCCGCGATGAAGCCAATCACGGTGCCACCGAGCATGAGCATGTCTTTGCCGAAGTCTTCGGGCATGAGGCGGTTCCCTTATAGTACCGGTTGCCATTCTAGCCACGAAGGGATATCCCCGCCAGCAAAAGTCCAGAAGCCGACAGGCTAATTTTGTTAGTCTGGTTCATCTGGTCTTTCTGGTTAATCTGGTTTGTTTGGTTTAACTGGTTTGGATTTGTTCAACCAAACACACGAGACAGACCACACAAACCAAATAAGCGAGACAGATCAGATCAACCAGCCGGTCCGCCCGCCTCACGGTCTTCTTATGCTGGCGGACCATTCGGCAAGGCCGGGTCTGACTGAGCGGTTCTCGTGGCTGCGGCGGACAGCATCTGCGCCTGTTGTTGGAGGTGGTGGGCGACCTCGGCGCCGAGCAGCAAGAGGGCCGCGGAGTAGTAGACCCATAAGAGCAGCAGGATGACTTCCAAGAGGGTTCCATAGAGATGGGCGTACACGGTCGCGTAGGTGCTATAGGTCACGAATAAGAGTTTGGCCGCAACCCAGAGCAGGCTGAAAGTCAGAGCCCCGATCATCGCCTCACGCCATTGCGGCGGCCGCCGTGGAACGAGCCGATATAATCCCGTGACCGTGAGGAAGGCCAACGCGAAGGGGAGCGTATAGGTGAGAAACAGATCATGGGCTGCGAGGGCCAGGAGATCGAGCCCCCAGAGTCTTGGCGCATACCCCGTTAAGAAGTTGACGATTTGGGTCGCGCCGTAGGAGAGAAGCAGCACGAGTCCGGTCACAGCGAGCAAAGCGACGGCGATGCCGGTTGAGATGAGGGGATGGCGACGCCAGGTACTCTCGAATACGACGTTCAATGCATAGTCGAGTTCATAGAACACCAACGTGCTGAACCAGGCGAACGTCAGAAACACGGCCCAGCGGACGGTTTCCAAGGCGCTCACCCGATGCAATTCGTTTACGATATGTTCTCCCAGCGAGGGGAGGAAGCCCTCGAGGAAACTGAGGAGGACCTGTTCTCCGATCACGTCATGACTCACTACGAAACTCAGGCCGTAGAGCAAGAGGAAGACGAGCGGGAAGAGGGAGAGCAAGGAGAAAAATGCAAGAGAGGCCGCCAGACTGGCGCACCCATGGCGCAGAAATGATCGTACGAGGTCTCGGAGAAAACGTAAGGGCCGCATAAGGCGCGATGGGTGAAGGGCTTGTCACCAACGTAGCACGAGTCGCCCTCTCGTGCACCTGTCTAGCCCGCATCATTCACGAAGGCTTCTACTGCAACCGCCGATACGTCGCTGCGACAAGCCTGACGGCGGGCGGGCTCGCCGCTCGGTCGGTCAACATACTGTTTCAAGTATGCCTCCCTCCCGTCGCAGGCTCGGCTCTGGAGCCTGCCTCGCCCACTCCTATAAAGGGGGCCAGCCCCCTTCTAGAATCCCCACGAAGGGGGGCCCACCCCCTTCGGAACTCCCAGGCGGGGTTGCTCCCCGCCTCACGGCTCCGCGCGCCCGTCTCGCTTGCCGTCTAGGCGGTTTCGTCAAGAACCCTCGTGAATAATGCTGGCTAGGGTGTCGTCCGGTGAGAGGATTATTTGAGAGTCAGGACGGATTGGAGCGCGAAGCTGACGAGAGGGTTGGGAAAGAGGCCGAATAGAATCACGCCGGCGACGGCACAGGCCAACACGAAGGATAAGGCCGGCGAGGTCACGAGGCGTGGCTGCGCGATGGAAGAGGGATTCGGATCGCGCATATACATCACCATCACCACCCGCATGTAGTAGTAGGCCGATACGACGGCAAAGATCAGGGCGATGACGGCGAGCCAGGCCAATCCTGCTTCGACTGCCGCCATGAACACATAGAATTTTCCGACGAAGCCTGCGGTCGGCGGAATGCCCGCGAGTGAGCCCATGAAGACCAGCATGAGAAAGGCCGCAAGCGGCTGGCGCTTTGCGAGTCCCGTGAAATCTTCAATTTCTTCTCCCTCGATCCCGCCTTTTCTGAGCATGCCGATGACGGCGAAGGCGCCGAGCGTCATGAACGAATAGATGGAGAGATAAATCATGATACTCGCGAGGCCGGGCGTTCCCCCGGACGCGCCGACCCCACGGCCTGCCGCCACAAAGCCGATCAACGCGTAGCCGGCGTGCGCGATGCTGGAGTAGGCCAGCATCCGTTTGATGTTGGTCTGCACGATGGCGACGACATTGCCGAGCACCAGGGTGACAAGGGAGATGAGCAGGAACAGGAGCGACCAATCTGTCTTGAGCCCGCCGAGCCCTTCGACGAAGACACGCATGAATGCGGCAAAGCTGGCAGCTTTTGCGGCCACCGCCAAGAAGGCCGTGACGGAGGTCGGGGCGCCCTGATAGACGTCGGGCGTCCACATATGGAACGGCACCGCGGCGAGCTTAAAGCCGAAGCCGACTGCCACCAGAATCGTGGCGATCAGCACGAGGGGATCATCCGCCCCGCGAGTCCCGATGGCGCCCGCGATCGATGCCAGCTTGGTGCTGCCGGCCAGGCCGTAGAGCAACGAGATGCCGTACAACAGAATCCCCGAGGAGAAGGAGCCCAGGACGAAGTATTTGGCTGCGGCCTCCAGCGAACGCGGCTTAGACCGGTTGAGCCCGGTCATCACATAGAGCGAAAGGGACATGAGCTCGGTGCCGAGATAAATCGTGAGCAAGTCGGCACCGGAGACCATGACCATCATGCCCGAGAGGGCGAGGAGGATGAACCCGTAGTATTCGCCGAGGTGTACGCGCTCCGCTTTCAGATAGGGCAGCGACATCAAAATGGTCAGGCCGGTCACGCCGTAGAGGAGGATTTTCCAGAATCTGGCATAGGCATCGATCACCACCAGGTTGCTAAACGCAGACACCCGGACATTCAGCACGCTGATCTGCCCGCCGGTGAGCCCAAGACAGAGGGCGAGGGCACCCACACTCAGCCAGGCCAGGAGATCTCGTCGCGAGGCTGGGGTGATGGGGTCCAACGCGATGACGAGACAGGCTGTGACGACGACAATGAGTTCGGGAAGCAGGGCCAAGAGGTCAGCGCCGTACAGACTCATCGCGATGTGCCTTGGGTCTTCAGCTGCTCTCCGCTGTCAGCCAGCAGCGGCGCTGTCACTCCGGCAGAGGGGTGGGCGGTCGGCGCGACCTTCGCGCGGGACATGGAGGCAATCGTGTTGGTCACGCTCTGGTGCATCCGACTCACGAGCGGATTCGGAAAGAGCCCGATCCAAAATACCAACAGGGCCAGTGGCGCCAGGGTGGCGAGCTCCCGCTGGTTGAGGTCCCTGAGCTTCGGGAGGTAGTGTGGGGCTGGGACCCCGAAGACCACTCGTTGGATCATCCATAGGAGATACGCGGCGGCGAGAATGATGCCCAACGACGCAAAGGCGGTCGCGACCTTGCTCCATAGGAACGTGCCGACGAGCACGAGGAATTCTCCGACAAAACTATTGGTGCCGGGGAGGCCGAGCGAGGACAAGGCGAAAATCACCAACAGGGCGGCATACTGCGGCATCGGTGCGGCCAATCCGACATTGTCGGCGATCAACCGGCTATGGGTGCGCTCATAGATTATGCCGACGCAGAGGAACAGCGCGCCGGTCGTAATCCCATGGTTGACCATTTGGAGGACGGCTCCTTCGATGCCCTGTTGGTTCAAGACAAACAGGCCGAGGGTCACGAACCCCATGTGGCTCACGCTCGAATAGGCGATCAGTTTCTTGAGATCGACTTGGGCCAGCGCCATATAGGCGCCGTAGATGATTGCGATGATGGAGAGGGCGACCATCATGGGCGTGAAGGTGCGGCTCGCGTCCGGCAGCATCGGTAAACTCAATCGCAGGAATCCATAGGCGCCCATTTTCAGGAGGATGCTGGCGAGGATGACGCTGCCGGCGGTCGGGGCCTCGACGTGGGCGTCCGGGAGCCAGGTGTGAAACGGAAACATGGGGACCTTCACAGCGAAGGCGGCGAAGAACGCCAGGAAGAGCCACGTTTGCAGCGAAGCTGGGTAGGTGCCCTGGCTCAAGGCAAGGATGTCGAACGTGTGACCCCCATAAAAGTACAGGACGAGGATGGCAACGAGCAGGAGCAAACTCCCTGCGGCGGTGTACAGAAAGAACTTGATGGCTGCATAGAGCCGGTTGGGTCCTCCCCAGACGCCGATAAGGAGGTACATCGGAACCAACATGGCCTCCCAAAACACAAAGAACAATACGAAATCCAACGCGACGAATACCCCCACCAGGGCCGTTTCCATGACTAACAAGATGGCCATGAAGCCCCGGACTCTTGTGGTGATCGCATCCCAGGATACCAAGACACAGAGGGGCATGATCGCGGCGGTCATCAAGACCAGCGGCAGGCTGATCCCGTCGAGACCCAGGCTGTAGTAAATGGGAGGGGTCGTGATCCAGGCGACATGTTCAGTGAACTGCATCTGACTGGCCTGTGGATCAAAGAGCCACCAGAGCGGGAGGGCGACAAACAGATCGGCCAGGGTCGCGGCCAGCGCAATCCATCGAGCGGTCGATTCCGTCACGAAATACATCGCGATGGCTCCCGCAAGGGGAAGAACGAGGAGGAGTGAGAGCCAGGGAAAGGAACTGGTCATTGGTCATCGGTCATTAGTCAATTGTCATTGGCAAGAGAACAGGTGTTCGCTGTTCCCATTGACCAGTGACCGTTGACCATTGACACTCCTTAAAAGAATAAGAACATCGTAAAAAGGACCACAGCTCCAAGCGCCATACCGAGCGCATAATGTTGCGTCTGTCCACTTTGCATGACCCTCAAGAGCCACCCTCCCCAGGCGATCGCGCGGGCTACGCCGTTCACTGCGCCGTCGATCACGTTCACATCCACGCGCTTCCATAGTTCGGTTGCGGCAGAAAAGGTGGGGCGGACGATCGTTCGATCGTAGGCCTCGTCGACATACCATTTATTCAGTGAGGCCTGATACAACGACTGCCACCGTCGAGCGAATTGATCCGGCAGCGCCGGGTTGAGTACATAGACATAATAGGCGCCGGCGATCCCGAGTAATCCCATGCCCGTGGCCACCACCATGATGCCTATGGCGGCTCCTCCCTCGTGAGTCGCGCCGCCTGCGTCTGTCTCGAACGTCGGTCCAAGAAACTCCGGAATGCCCAGATAGCCTGTGAGGATGCTGAGCACTGCCAGGATTATGAGCGGCAGGGTCATGGTTTTCGAAGGTTCATGTACCTGGGCTGCATGATGAGAATCGACATGCGAGGGGCCCCAAAACGTGACGAAGACCAGCCGGAAGCTGTAGAACGCCGTCATCAATGCCGTCACGAG
>WNFE01002896.1_pt1 | contig 12668 bp, 14 predicted proteins | sample 5400451 | NCBI WGS metagenome assembly WNFE01 (sample SAMN13153344, study PRJNA577476) | soil metagenome | isolation source: 200 cm saprolite under Douglas fir tree site 2 hole 2 | place: USA:California | collected 2015-04-18
TGACCAAACCAGGCCCCCCACGCTTGCATGACCGCTGCTTGTTCAGCTTCAGTCTCGGGCATGCTGCCGCCGCTATAGAGTAGGACAAAATTCGCCATGGCTATACCTCTTTCTTCTCACAGAACTTTTTAAAGGGCGTTCAATCAGGCCCTTCTAATATAACGACGAATAACATCTGATTAAATCGACATCGGTAACAACAAATGGATCACACCAAAAACTTGCATGAGCCAGCTACACATCGGCGTTAATACATGTATGCTATTCTTGCCCCTCCCTATAATGAAGAAGGAGTACAAACGCTAGTTCAAGGGTTCTCTCTACGAAAACATTGCTCGTGGTGAGCTTCCCTGTATATGCCACAGATGGAGAGTCTATCCCCATCTAATCTATCTTGATGGATACAACAATGAGGAGAATTTTATGACCACAACTACCAGGGAAAGAACGCGTGAGCGAGCAGGCGAAGAGCAAGGTGGCGAGGAGCAGGAGGAGTCTTTCGGAGGGATACATCCGCTCCTGTTAGCTGCCCTGATGGCTCGCCGCGGGGAGCGGGAGGGGATACATCCGCTTCTCTTGGCCACTCTGATGGCTCGCCGCGGGGAACGAGAGGAAGGCGAGGGGATATCTCCGCTCGTATTAGCCACCCTGATGGCACGCCGCAGGGGACGAGAGGAAGGCGAAGGGATATCTCCGCTCGTGTTGGCCGCTCTGATGGGTCGCCGCGAGGAGCGGGAGGAGGATGAGGGGATATCTCCGCTCGTGTTGGCCACCCTGATGGCACGCCGCGGGGAGCGGGAGAAGGAGACGGTGTAGCACATCGAAGCTCTGGCTCCTCTTTTGTTCGCCGCTCTCGGCGCTTGCAGAGAACAGGGAGGCTTCCCGGCGATTTTAGTGAAATGATAAGTCATCCAGAGTTCATACGCGAGTGTGTATGAACTCTGGATAACTCATTGCAGCCCAAACTGCTCAATATGTTACTGAAGGAAATCATTATGACAACTAATCCTGAACAAGCAGCCCGGGATCGTATGGATCCTATGGTCGAAGCGCTACTTAAAGAACTGATGGAAACTGCATCATATCCGAAAGCAGCATCAGGAACGGAAGATGTAGTCACCGCAGCTCTCATGGCATCCCTGATCTCCCCAGCGCGCACCGTATCACAGGCTTCATCATTTGAAAAAGTCATACTTGCAGCGGCTCTTGCCCCCGCGCTTGCAGATGCTCTTGCTCCCGCGCTTGCTGAAGCCCTTGCTCCTGCAATCGTGAAGGCTCTGAATACTATAGTTTCTCCCAAGGAAACCGGCCGGGAATCAGTTCCCAAAGAGGATACCGACAAGCAAGAAGGGAAAAAAAGTAAGTCATATGGATGAGGCAAGTTGACGGCTCCGCTGGCATCTATTTCCCCCTGTCTTCTGAAACGGCGGCCATCAGCTATATATGGCGAAGTTCATATTGCATATTGAAAGGTGACGACATTTTCCCTCTCGAAACCCCCCACCGTCGAGATGAGGAAAAATTGTCGTTACCCGATCCTGGTTTGTCTACCAGCGCTCATGGCACTGTAGGACTAAAACGTTACTGAGTTACAATAACCCTCCCCCGCTCGCTATAATAAACAGATGTATTAGGTCTGCCCACAGCTTTTTCTTCGGCAGCTATATCCATGCATATAAATACAGGCATTCATCCAGGAGCAAACCAATGCAAGACAAAAGCTTTGTGCAAGCTATACAAGATCTGCAAGACAGGCTTTCCAGCGACTTTCAAAACACCATCAGTCATATGCTCGTGCATCGCACGACTGTGGCTAAAGCCAGCTCAAATATCCAGGATGAAAAAGTGCGAGCGATTGTCAAAAACACGCTTATTACTGGTCAGATGATCACCTTGCTTACACTCATCAAAGAAATGGGAATCCTCGACGAAACGCAATACGACGAGTTCGCAGCGTATCTTATGCAGTCTCTTACCTATCAGCTATATAATAGCTGATAACCCCCTTGACAAAGAATAAAATTCATACTAATATATTTTCAATATAACAATATCTCAAAGAGAGCGCATTCTATCCGCTCCTTTGTGAAGGCGACCACTAAAGGATACCGTCATGGAACCTGCCCCCGAGCCACAGCAGATCCGAGCTGTGTTTGAGTTTATGATGTTTCTGGGTGAAACCCTGGGCCACACGTCCCGGCACTTCGAGAATGAAACCATGTGTTCTCCTGAAGAGACCAGCGTCCTGCGTGTGCTCTCACCGCGTGGCCCTCTCATGGTCAAGGAAATTGCCCAGGCGGTGCCCGGGATGAGTCTCAGTAAACTCACACGCGTCCTGGACAGCCTGGAAACACATGGCTACCTCACCCGTACCCTCAACCGCGAGGACCGCCGCAGTTTTCTGGTGGCTCCGACCGAGCAAGGCATGCTGCTGGTCGGCAAATTTGTCCACGATCTCGAAGAGGCAGCTCAGAGTATGCTCGCAGCCCTCACCCCCACGGAACGCCTGGTACTGGTCGAGCTGTTTACCAGGATACAAACCAACTGGAGCAGCGTTACAGGCCAGCAGCACAGCCCGCCCGGGTCTGGCTGACGTTTCTCCTGGCCGGGGGACGACCAGTATCTCGTTAGCTTGCCTGGTCCTCTCTTTTTTTGTTCCAATTTATTACCAGATTGGTAATAAAGCATGATAGTAAATTATTAGGAAGAGGAGAATGAAGATGAACATTGCACTGTGGATTGTCCAGGGCCTGCTGGCTCTGGCGTTTCTACTGGCCGGTAGTATGAAAGCCTTCGCGCCACTGAACACCGTGAGGAAGAACATGTCCTGGGCGAATGACGTTGGAGTGCCATTTGTGCGCTTTATCGGAGTCGCTGAATTGCTGGGGGGTATTGGCCTGATCCTGCCCGCCATCACAGGCATCCAGTCCTGGTTGACCATAGCAGCCGCCCTCGGATTGGTGGTAGTCATGGTAAGCGCCTCCGTCTTCCACGCCTCGCGCCGGGAATATCAGAATATCGGCATGAATATCGTGCTCTTGCTCCTGGCAGCGTTTATTGTGCTTGGCCGCTGGGCGCTGGCCCCTCTCTAATCAGATCTCTAGTTCGATTGCCCGTTTTTTTCGAAAAATTGATTGTATGGAGAATGAACTGCATCTGTGAGAGCAGCGAAGACTTCCCATGACGATGCCCATAACACTTTCATGACGCCTCCTCCTTAGAGTAGTACCAGGCAGGACAAGGCGCGTCACCCGAGGAGTGGCCCGAAATCCTGCTGGGTAGGCCATTGAGGTTTATATGCTCCCAGCATTCCTTGAAGCTCATACGCAGTTTGCCTTAGTAATGGCAGGTTTGGAACATGTTTGATCTCATGTTGATCCCTGCACCCGTGAGTACGCCTTTCGTCTTTGACCTCCCCCGCCTGCCGTGGATACTCTATCATCAGGCACGTGCCTTTCGCCAGAGAGCGCTCAGGCTGCTCGGCATCCTGTTGCTCGCGGTGCTGGCAAATTTCTACCTTGCCCCGGGCGCGCCGCTACCGCGTTCCAGCGTGCCCTCAAGGAAAGTTCCCTTGTTATCCTTATCGCCTGACGTGCACTCGCTTCCTGCTTTGAAGAGCACCGACTGGCCTACCTATCACCACGATAACGCCCGCACTGGCTACCTGCCAAACGAGCCCGATCCAACACGGCTCAGCGCTGCCTGGACAACGCAATTAGACAATGCCGTCTATGCCGAACCCCTGGTCATTGGTGAGCGCGTCATCGTCGTCACCGAGGGCGATTCCCTCTACTCCCTTGACGCACGCACGGGACGGGTACAATGGCATACCACCATTGGGCACCCCGTTCCCCTGTCAACGCTGAACTGTAGTGGGAATATCAATCTGCTTGGGATCACCGGCACGCCTGTCTATGACCCTGCGACCGGGCTGGTCTTTGCGGTTGCTGAGGTCACCGGCCCGGTGCATCTGCTGGTGGGCGTCGATCTGGCCACCGGCAAGCTGCGCATCCGGCGCCCGGTGGATGTGCCAGCCATGGCTCCCCCACGGGTGTACGAGCAGCGTCCAGCACTGGCCCTCTCCCATGGCATGGTCTATCTCGCCTTTGGTGGGCTTGCCGATGATTGCAGCCCTTATCATGGGACGATCGTCGCCTCGCGGACCGATGGGAGTGGGCCTTTACTCTCCTATCAAGTCCCGACACGGGATTCAGGTGGCATCTGGGGACCTTCGGGGCCAGCAATAGATCGGGAGGGGCGAGTATATGTGTCGACGGGCAACGAAGACCACATCAGCGGAAGCTGGGATTTAAGCAATGCGGTGCTGCGCCTCTCGCCAACACTGCAGCTGGAAGATAGTTTTGCCCCCGCCCAGTGGCGGGAGGAAGATACTGGGGATCAAGACCTTGGTTCAATGGGGCCAGCGCTGCTGCCAGGCGGCCTCGTCTTCATCGCGGGCAAATCCGGTTTTGGGTACCTGCTCCACGCCAACGCCCTGGGTGGCATAGGGGGCCAGGCGGCAGTGGTGAGCGTCTGCGGATTGGCTCAGGGAGGAGTTGCCGTAGTTGGCTCACAGGTCTTTGTACCTTGCTTCGACGGCCTGCGACGCGTCCTGGACGCGCCAGGAACGACGCTGAAGGTTGATTGGCACACGCTTGGCCAAATCACGCTGCCTCCCATTGTGGGAGGCCACACGCTCTACAGCCTTGATCACGATGGCACCCTCTATGCTCTCGACATTGATACCGGCCTGGTGCGTGCACAGCTCTCGTTGGGCATGGCGGTCCCACACTTTGCCACACCAACGCTCTCCCAGGGACGCATCTTTGTGGGCACATATGAGGGGGTGAGCGCGGTGACTCTCAACGGAAGAATGGAGCACACAGCGCCGGAGGATGCCCGGCCTGAGCAGGAGAACAGCTGTGGTACAGCTTTCCATCCCATGTCCGCCATCGGAACAGCCCGCAGACGGAAAGGATGGTGTGACGTGCTGTGACCGTTTCGCTTCATCCAAACAGCTATCACCATACTGTCAGCAGCAGACGGGAGTGAACAGAAATGAACATGTTCGGAATGAGATGGGAGGAAATCTTTACCCTCTTGCTCACTGCGATGGGGCCGGTCGGCATTAGCATGAGCTACATGCCCATCGCCCAGGCTCTTCCCCCTGAAATGCGGCGTCAACTGGCTCGGCGGACGATCCTGGTCGGCTTCATGGTAGCGCTGGGGCTCATGCTCCTTGGCGATGGGGTTATACAGGGATTGCACTTGAGCCCAGCAGTGCTGCTGCTGGGAGTCGGGGTGACCTATATCGTGCAGGCGCTTCCCATGCTCTTGGCTGGGCCAAGCGATCTCTCTGCGCCGGCGGACATCAAAGAGCCGCGGCGGCTCGCCATTTCACCCCTGGCGGTGCCAGCGTTGATCTCTCCGATGGCGGTGGCATTGCTCTTGAGTGTCTCGGTGATCGTACCCAGCCTGACTGCTGCGCTGATCTTTGTTGGTATGGTGGGAGTGGTGCTGATCATTGACCTGGGGCTGATGCTGTCCTTCACGTACGTTGCACAGTACCTCACGAAGCCGATTCTGGAGGTGCTGCAGAAGATTTTTGGGTTTCTCATGCTGACATTTGGCATCCAATTGGTGCTGCTAGCGCTGGCGAAGTTGGGCATCATCACGGCGACGGGCTTCTAATCCCAGAGTGATTCGCCACCGTATGCTTGCGCCAACGCATCTAGATACGCCGCCACCCCTAGTTCCTGGCACACTCCTGCCACGATTCCCAGGTAGTCCAATCTTTCACTTTCGTAGCTCTCCTGCCCTCTTTCGATGATCTTTCTGTCCCCCTTCCTTTGAATTGGCCACACTGTATTAAATATGCGCATTACTGTCTACTTTCCTGCGGAATGGGGGCCTTAGAAGCCGAGAGGGCCTCTAGTGGAGAGTAAAGAAAAGAATGTACCCCCCTATTACAATGACGAGTACAATAACAAGTGCCACTAGCGCTGCTCTTCTGGAGAGATGTTCATCGGCTCGTTCTCTATCAGCCAGGTACCCAACCATTATTGATATTCTCCAGCGCATGGTTAAAATTTGTAATAGGTCCTTGTTTTAAACGAGAGGAGAAAGCCTTTCTTCCGGATAATGAGAGGAACAATCATCATGGATTTTCAGAATGACCACCTTCTCATTCAGTTGAAGCTCCACCTCAGCGCTCCCCCGCACCAAGTCTATGAGATGCTGGCAACAGACGCTGGACGGGCCCGGTTTTGGGCGGAGTCGGCTGTTGAAACACGGGGCTACATTGATTTCAGCTTTCCCAATAGGCAGACCTGGCAGGCGAAGATCCTTGACGACCAGCCTCCACACAGGTTCGCTCTTGCGTACTTCGGTGGCAGCACCACCACCTTTGACCTCACCCCGGATGACGCTGGCGGCACCGACCTCACGCTGACAGACAAGGGAGTAGCTTCAGAGGATAGAACCGAAGTCATTGCTGGATGGGTCTCAGTCCTCTTAGCGCTCAAGGCCGCCGTCGATTTTTCAATCGATCTACGAAACCACGATCCACAGCGCACCTGGGATGATGGCTTCGTCGACAATTAGACGATGCCCCAATTTCCACCATTCAGCCCAGATTCAGGAAACTTTTATATCCACTTCAGTTTCCCCCTCTATAACATAGATAGTACTGCACGATACGGTTATAATAGGCTTGTACAGCAAACATATACCCGGAGGAGGCACTTATGAAGAAGCGATCATTCGTCTGGCTTGGCCTGCTATTGAGCCTGCTGCTCACGCTTGTCACTGCCTGCGCAGGTGGATTGCCGCAGGCGGGCAGCAATTCCAACCCGGCAGCGCGTCCGGCAGGCGACGAGCTGTATGTCCTCGACAGCTACACCGGGGCCGGGCACAACCAGGTCGCCCAACACATCGTTGCCTTACCGGTGGGGACGTCGAACCCGGCAGCCCTGCTCACGCTCCCTGCAGGACTCACAGATCTCAAGCATCAACGGGTATACATTGCCAGCTCACTCACTGGCGGGAATGGGACTGTGCATACCACCATCTCCGTTCTCGACACCAGCTCAGGCGCTGCCGTGCGCACCTTCAGCATCCCAGGAAACTACTCGACAGCCGATCGCGGCTACGCGGACTCGATGCTTTCAGGAGATGGACGCTGGCTGGCGCTGCGAGCGCTGGATACGCCTGCAGGCATAACCAGCATTGCGCTGGTCGACACACAGGCCGGAAAACTCGTGAAGAGCATCCACCTGAACGGCGACTTCACGCTGGATGCGGTCTCACCCAAAGGCACCATGCTCTACTTGCTGGAGTACTACCAGGTCGGCACGAGCCACTACAACGTGCGCGCCTATGATGTCAATGCCAACCAGTTATTGCAGGGCAGCATTGTTGATAAGAACGAACTGGGCGAGAAGATGCAGGGCCAGGCCCTCGCCCGCCAGGTGTCCGATGATGGCGACATGGCCTACACGCTCTACATCAACCACGTGACGAACAAGGCCTTCATCCACATCCTCTGGCTGACCGATACTGTAAACAACGCCACTCCTTTCCCGGCTATTGCGCGCTGCCTCGACCTGCCGGTGGGCAGCTCTCCCGCGCTGCTGCACTACTATACCCTGACCCTCTCGCAGGACGGCAAAACGCTCTATGCAGCCAACGCCGCGCTCGGGTTGGTTGCGATGGTCAACCTCGACCTCGGCCTGAACTCATATCAACTCTGGCTGATCGGCGGCGCGAGAACCAATCACTTCAATCCGGCCAACCGCGTGGTAACCGCGGCCGACCAGGCGCGCGCACTGCACAACGGGGCAGCGCTCTCGCGTGATCAGCACCTGCTCTACGTGGCGGGTCTGCACGGCATCTGGGTGATCAACGCGGATACCCTTCAGGTGCAGAGCGAGTACCTGCAGCAGCAGTCCTTCACCGGGCTAGCCATCAGCGGCAATGGGAACACCCTCTACGGGGTTGACCCCGCGACCGGCATCACCCTGCTCGACCCCAGCAGCGGCACTATACGCACAGTGATCAAGGGTGTAATCCAGGCCCCCTGGGGCATCGAATGGGCGACCAGATAAACTGCTTATGACTTATGGCCGTGTTCCGGCAGAACACGGCCATACCCACCCCCATTGGCCTACACTCGCCCGCCGCCAAAACACGACCATACCTACCCCCCATTGCCCTAACACCGTAGGGGCGGGAGTGCTGTGGAGCGGAGTGGGGGCCTTTATGGCCGCCCGCCCCTGGGGGCAGCTATGCCCGCTTAGCTTTGCTCGTGGATCTGTTGAACCTGTTGCAGCGGCTCCTGTTTCGGACGATCAGCAATCTCCACCCTGTTTTTCTTCACAGTAGGGCCAATAATAAAGACAAAGAGCAAGAGCAGCATGGTTTGCGTAAGGAGGAACGCGTAAGAGAAAGGGCCTCCCACGTGGAGTAGCATGACCCCTGTGTAGAGGAGGAGGAAGAAGAAGAACACAGCCGAAAGGACAATGATCCAGACCTTTTAGCCTGGAGCCAGTCGCTGTTCCCCAATCGAAACCACCCGGTGCAGCGTCTTGAGCTGCTCGCGCAGCGCTCTCTCTCCCGTCCCCGTGATGCGATAGGGGCGGCGGCGCTCCTCGGCTTCCAACGCCTCAATCCAGCCCCGTCGCTCCAGTCGCGCCAACGCGGCATAGAGCGTACCGGGTTCGAGCCTGGTTCCGCAGAACTCGGCAATATCTTCCATCATAGCGTAGCCATGCTTTGGGCCATTCGCCAGGCTGGCCAGGATCAACAACGACGGGTCCGAAAAGCGCCCCAGGTCAAATTGTTTTTTGTGCATCAGAGATCTTCCTCTTGGCTATGCTCTTTCACGCTACATAGTATCATTTACTATGTGAAAAAGAATACCATGGATAAGGACAGGTGTCAAGCATTCGTTTCTGTTTGGTGCGCTGTGGGTCGAACAGCGTTTTCGACTGATATGTAGTGCGAAACATGCAAATAAACCGATTTCAGGGAGAATATTATACTGATTTTTCACACTCTTTCCGGGCCGCTCTCCGCGTTAGCTGACCGCTTGCGCAGGTCCCCAATCAGCATGTGTACGCTAATCACCAGCACCCATGCTGGAAAGACGAGTGTAAACCACACACTCAAACTAATACTCACCAGCAGTACCAGTGCCAGCGCATAGGTGAAGAATACCAGCCAGCGCGGCATCGTCCTGGTCCGCAGCCAGATCGTCGCTAACGATATCATAAAGACGCCCGACATGCGCAGGGCATAGGTGTTGCTGGCTTCGAACACCACCATACGACCGAACGCGTACACGCTGTTTTCCACCAGTCTGCCCGGACCCTTGGCGTAGCTGGCAAGAAGGCTCCCCGCCACGGCAGCGGACACAAAGGTCAGGCCAAGGTACAGCAAACCGCTGCCAACAAACACCGTCGAAAAGAACTGGTCTTCCAGGCGCCCGAGGTGGTCGCGCACCACACCCATGAACCACAGAAAAGCGATCCCTGCGAAGGGCACCAGGTTCAAGGCAAGAGAAATTGTGCCGCCTTGTCCGGCAAGCCACGCGCCGCTGTCCTTCGCATCGCTTGGAATAGAAAGCCGGACGAGCACCTGTGCCGTGCCCGCAAGCACAGCAAAGAGGATTCCGGCAATGGCAGCGGCGCGCGGCGTCTTGAGCTGCCTGGGAAGGTTGACTGGCTCTTCAGCCATCGTTTTCACCTCGGCTTCCAGTTGATGAACTTGGGGCAGTGCCTTGATCTTTTTTTCAGTATAATATGCAGAAAAACAATGGTCTGTGTACTCCGTTTCGTTTGGCCCTGTATGCTATACTATAAATAGCAAGTCATCTATGATGACCATGTAACTCGCTGCCATACAGTTCATCGCGAAGCGCACCCAGGTTTGGGAAATTCACCTACTCATATCTCAAGTGTCCCAAATGTCCCAAATGTCCCAAACGTGAGAAAGTCCCTTCCAACAGGTTTGTGTAAGTAAAGTCTCAAAACATTGCCTATGTCCCAAGTGTCCCAAGTGTCCCGAAAGGAACATTCACATGCCAGATCCACATCATCAAAAACTGGCTCAAGTATTGATCCACTACTCCCTTGCCATCAAACCTGGTGACAAACTATCCATCAGCAGCCATGCCATTGCTGCTCCGTTGATACGCGAAGTCTACCGTGAGGCCATCCGTGCAGGTGCTCACGTCACGACATACATTGATATCGATGGACTGCGTGAAATCCACTACCGTGAAGCCAGCGATGAGCAGTTGAACTACATCTCGGAGCTTGATAAGCTGGAGGCCAAATCGTTTAGGCTTGTGCAATCTCAGCAGCACGCTTGTGGATTCCCTCTGCTGCCTTGCGCCATTGTTCCGCGCCCATTTCCGGCACGCCAATCACCGCGCCTTCAGCCTCGCCCAGCGCCCCGTAGAGCATACGCACCAGCCGCTCGGCCTCACGTGGGTGGCGATCGATACCTGCCAGCGTCTTTTCCACCTGGATCGTGTGCTGCCGCAGGTGAGCATCGAAGCGATGCAGGCGGAACCGGATCTCCATCGGGTTGTCTTCCCAGAAAAACGATGGCATGCGCAGCTCATCGTCGCTGATGCTTGCCAGTTCATGGAGCGCTTGAAAGTGCAGCATATCGTAGTTGCTGAGAATCTGCTCAAGTGTACCCGCGCTGTTGTCAACCTCATCTTCCACATCGTCCTCTTCAGGCATCTCCAGTGGTCGCCCATCCCCACTGCGATGCCGCTCCAGAGCGTAGCGAATGACGCCCAGAAAACCCTGCTCAGTGTCAATAACATGTCCGAGCACCACCCGTAGCGGCCATTCCCCAGGGACTGGCACGCGGTCTAGTTCGTCTTCGCTCACGGAAACCAGGATACCGCACAGGTCCCTATATGCCGCGTGGTGCTGTGCCAGGATACGCTGCGCCCACGTCATCGCGGGTCCATCGATCGTCCTCTGTACCGCTGTCTGTGCTGCTACCTCGCGCAATTCCTGGTACGTCAGGAAGAACGCGAACCTCACCCCTTCCTCGTAATCGCCCCACTTCCATTCGTTTTCTAGCTTAGCGTCCGAGTACTTGACTCCTACACGTGCAAATGCCTCAACAGCCTGGGTTAATAATATTTGACTCATAAAAACCCCCTCTCTAAAAGAAGTTTTATCGCTTGGAAAACATCACATAAAGTGTAGCACGAAAATCGGATAGGCGTAGCCGCGACATTTATGGCGCCCTGGGGTGGGGCAAAACCCACATAAATTTGTTCATCTCAATGTAGTTGTCGTCCTCAAATGGTAAAATAATATCCTGTAGTTCTCGCTGAATGGAAGACAAAATATATGCAAGATCAATCATCACTTTTTGGGCCGGATGATACCCCATCCTCGCAAAAGACATCTCTGCCAACGAGCTCGGCAGCTTCCACCAACCCTGGCGAGCCATTGGCCTCGCGCATGCGCCCGCGTACGTTGGACGAGATCCTTGGGCAGGAACACCTGCTGGCGCCGGGGCGAGTCGTGCGGCGCAGCATCGAAGAGGACCGCATCACCTCCATGATCCTGTGGGGACCTCCGGGCAGTGGCAAGACAACCCTGGCCGAGGTTATCGCGCGGCAGACACAAACCCATTTCGTCTCGCTCAGCGCCGTCTCTGCCGGTGTAGCCGATCTACGCAAGGTGGTGGAAGATGCCCGCAAACTGCGCCAGTTCTCCAGGCAGCGCACCATCCTCTTCATCGACGAGATCCACCGTTTCAATAAAGCGCAGCAGGATGCCGTCCTGCCCCATGTCGAACGCGGCACCGTGACGCTCATCGGTGCCACCACCGAAAACCCGAGTTTTGAAGTCATTAGCGCCCTCCTCTCGCGCTGCCGTGTCTTCACCCTCAGGGGCTTGTCCGAGGAGCACATACTGACCATCTTGCATCGTGCCCTGGCCGACAGGGAGCGCGGCCTGGGTCAACTCGGCATAACAATTGATGAGGATGCAATACAACAGACTGCCATCTTTGCCAACGGCGATGCTCGTACTGCACTCAACGTCCTGGAGTTGGCCGCCTCCGCTGCGCTTACCCCTTCCGGAAACCGGGATCTGGAGGAGCGATCCATCGCACCTGCCGCCCACATCACCCTCCCCCTGGTCGAGGAGATAATGCAGCACCGCGCACTGCTCTACGACAAAAGCGGTGATCAGCATTATGATACCATCTCGGCCCTGCACAAATCGCTGCGCGGCTCAGACCCCGATGCAGGCCTGTACTGGCTGGCGCGCATGCTCGAGGCCGGTGAAGACCCGCTCTATATAGTGCGCCGCCTCATCCGCTTTGCCTCTGAAGATGTTGGCATGGCCGATCCCCAGGCCCTCCTGGTCTGCGTCGCGGCCCAGCAGGCCGTCCACTTTGTGGGCCTGCCCGAGGCCAACCTCGCATTAGCTCAGGCCGTCGTACATCTCGCCACCGCTCCCAAAAGCAACGCCCTGGAGGCCGCGTATAGCCGTGTGCAGGAGGACGTGCAGCAGACCCGCAATGACCCCGTTCCCCTGTGGATACGCAACGCGCCGACGCAGTTGATGAAAGACCTCGATTACGGCAAAGACTATAAATATGCCCACGACTACTATAAAGACATGCAG
>WNFE01002901.1_pt1 | contig 12663 bp, 12 predicted proteins | sample 5400451 | NCBI WGS metagenome assembly WNFE01 (sample SAMN13153344, study PRJNA577476) | soil metagenome | isolation source: 200 cm saprolite under Douglas fir tree site 2 hole 2 | place: USA:California | collected 2015-04-18
CGCTTGCTGGATCACCCGAGCGCCGACGGTCGGAATCCCCAGCAACCGCTTGCCCTGCCCGGGGCGCTTCGGGATCTCCGTGCGCCGCACCGGGGATGGGCAATAAGTCCCTGCTCTCACCGCCCGGCGAATGCTCGGCCAGTGTTCTCGCGCACAGGCCGGGAAGGCCTCGATGGTTATCCCCTCGACGCCCGGTGCGCCCTGATGGGCCTTGACCTGGTGCCAGGCTTTGCAGAGGTTCTCCGGCGCGAGCACGCGCTCCATGAGATCCTCACTCAAGGCTGGGGCGATGGCCAACCGCTGCGAAGGCGTGGCCTACGCGGGCCTGGCTTCTGCAAGGTTGTCCTCCCTCCTCCGTGTCCTGCCTGTGCGGTCCTGCACTCTGAGCCCTTGGTGTAGCGCCCCGAGCTACTCTGACCTCGGCTGACTGCTGCGCCGCGGTCAGAGCGGCTTACGCCCGCGCTCAGTCAGTGTCCGTGGCCCGCCCCTGCCCCGGACACGACGCAGCTCTCCCCGGCTAAGACCGTGAGGTGTCGCTGCACCAGCGCGGCATTTACCCGCTCCCCTGGTTCACCGGACTTTGCTGTGTTGTGCCAGCTCGTCCCAGGGACGTGAGCCTGCTCTACCGTTCGGGTTCCTCGCCTCGCCGCGCTATCGCCGGCTTCCTTCAGCCCCCCCTCACGGTGCCGCCCTTGCCTTGGACTCGTAGTTAGCCTCAGGTATTCTCTTGCTCATGAGGGTGACCCTCCTACCGGGGACTTGCACCCCACAAACTCACGCCCATGCCGGGCGTACACAAAGCCGCTGCACCCGACCGCGGCCCCGCAGCGGTTTGGGGTGAACGTGTGAGGTCACGGTTTGGCCGCGGCGGGTGACCGCCGGGGCGTTAGGCAACGGAATGGAGAAACAAACATATTGCAGGAGTTTTAGCTAATGCTGTACATGGTCATTGAGTACTTCAACGTAGGCGCGGCTGTTGACATCTATCGTCGTGCTCGTGATCGGGGTCGCCAATTGCCGCCCGGCCTTGAGTATGTAGACAGTTGGGTAGACCTTGGCTACTTTAGGTGCTTTCAGCTCATGCGTACTGATGATGCATCCTTGTTCGATACTTGGATCAAGGCTTGGAGTGACCTGGGGCATTTTGAAATCATCCCTGTACGCACCTCGGCGGAAGCTGCCCAGCACATCGCGCATAAGCTCTAGGTAGCATAACCCTTCCGTGGTGGCGCTGCTGCGTGACATCGATCTGAGGCGGACGGACGAACAGCAAGATCACAACTGCGACCACCGTGGAGTCCGCTGCTCAGAAAGACGTTAGGCAACTTTTCTGAATGTTCCTGATACAATCGGAGATGAATGCCACGAAAAATCAGAGAACTCATCCGAGACCTTGAAGCCGCTAGGTTTGTGAATCGAGGAGGGAGAGGAGACTATAGGAACTTCGTCCACCCCAAGGTGACCAAACCGGTAACCATATCTGGGAAACTTGGCGATGATGCCAAGCACTACCAAGAGAAAGCCGTCAAGGCCGCGCTAGAGGAGTCCCAACGATGAAAGACAGTGCGCGTTACGTCAAGATTGTCGAATGGTCAGATGAAGACCAATGCTTTGTAGGGAGCTGTCCGGGATTATTCTATGGGGGCTGCCACGGGGACGATGAACAAGCGGTGTTTGCGGAACTGTGCAAGATTGTGGAAGAGACGATTGAGTTGTACAAGAAAGACAACAAGCCTTTGCCCCCTGCCACCTGCGGAAAAGACTACGCCAACAAGATGTTAGACGTTGCCTAACAAACCCGGTGATCACCGGCGTTAAGCATCGGGCTAATGTCCAGCGGTAATAGTGTCAGCGGTAATAGCAGCAGCAGCAGCAGTAATAGTGTCAGACTTGTCTAAATTGCACAATCGCCGTATCCTGCGTGCATGCCCCGTCACCCCCGCATTCATGCACCAGGCCTGCTCTACCACCTCATGGCCCGCGGGAATAATGGCCACGGGGAATTTAGGGTCAGGTCTTGAATTATTACTTTTGCCTTGCTAGAAGCGAGCCAGCAAGGAGGAACAACCAGAGTGCCAGCAATTCACAGTTCAAGTCCTGACCCATTTCTCCATGACTCACTTCTCCTCAAGTGAGAGAGCCTGGTTTTCAGCCATTGTCTGCAATGAGCTAACCCGACAGCGTGAAAAACCCGTCGCGCCGCATGCAGCAACGCGCCAGGTGCCTCTCTCTCGAGCCACTCGCCATCGGCTTTCATGTCCAAATAAATGCTACACGTCGTGCAAGAAATATCTGCCCTTGCAACTCTTTTCCCCACGAGCATATCCCGCGCATATTGCATCTGCTCGCTGTTGACACTCTGGAAGAGTCCCTCTATGAACGCATTCCCGCCGAAATCTCCCCAAAAGTTCCGGCAACATCCTAACACCTTGCCATCTCAATTGATCTGCGGCGCGTCCCACAGTTGGTGGCAGATCTCCTGCATGGAGTCCACTCCATATTGCTGCTTGAACTCCTGCCGTGAAGCGGCGCTGAGACCCGTTTCCTTCCTGACCAACTCTTGATCGCGCACGGGCGAGAATTTCGCATCTCACGACAGTTTCATGCGAAACTCCATGCCCAAATCACCGGCCAGTTTTCTGGCGATCGGGCTCTCGTGCTCATTATGGCCAAAGACGACAAACTGCCACAGCAAGCGGGGAAATTCCGATTGGTATTGTTCCTTGAAGCGATTTATTCTGCGGATATTTTCGCTGACCGTATCACAGTCTCCCCCGCACGCGGTAAATGCTGTAGGTTGCGTCACTGGCGCCATCGATAGGGCAAGTCATACTGCGGAATTGGTACTTTACCAACCCCTCCAGTACATTTTCTCTGACATAGTTTAGATTGACGCCGTTGTCAGCTCTCAAGATCACATGTCGTTCGTAAGCGTACGCAATTATCGGTAAGAGTTCCAGGTTGAGAAATATCTCCCCGTAGTTCGAGAGCTCGATTTCTTTCAGCCTCGGATTCTCATCAAGGAGTTGGTGAAAATCGCTGAGCCTAAGAAACTCGCTCCTTAGAGCCGGGTGGATCGCTCTGCTTGTCGTTGGACACGAGGGACAGCGCAACTGACAAACGACAAGGCTTCGAGCCGGATTTTGACTGGCCTGACAGAAGCGGCCACAGGCTTCTATCCTTTCCCAGACCGCACCGGAGTCTGGACAGCAACGACGAATAAGCCTCTTCCGCAGTCCTCACTTAACTCGCAACGACGTCGTACGGCCGCATCATGTCGTTGTCCTCGTGCTCCAGGATGTGGCAGTGCCAGACATAACGAAACTTCGCCTCAGGATTAACTTTCGTGCCGGTGGGAAGGTCGAATTTGGCGATGATGCGGGTGACCTCTCCAGGGAACGTTTTTACCGTATCCTTCCATGCCGGCCTCTCGTTCAGGTCGGGCGCAACCGGAGGTCCGGTAAAGACCAGGTTCGTCGGGTACTGGTCCACGTCGAACGGCTGCCGGTTGAGGACCTGGAATTGGACCAAGTGGAGGTGAGTAGGATGTCCATCTTCTGTCGTGTTGATAATATTCCAGACTTCCGTCGTGCCGACTTTTGGGTTCTCGGTGACCGGGTCCTCCCAATGCATGTCGCCGAGCAACGCAATGATGGGACTTCCCGCATCTGAATCTAATTCGCTGAGGGTCAGGTTTCTCTGCCTGACCGCCACAGCAGGATCCATCAGCGGGACCGCGGACAGGCGCGCAGGCAGAAAACTGGTATCCGGACCGCGCAGCGGCTTGGTCACCTTGAAAAGCATAACGTCTGCCGGGATCAGATCATCTCCATCGGGAAAGGGAGCATGCGCATCGTTGGCGAGGAGAAAGAATTTCCCCGCAAGACCCGCAAAGTCGATGATCACGTCGAAGCGCTCCGCAGGAGCCATCAGCAGTTCCGTGAGCTGCACAGGAGCGGGCAGGAACCCCCCGTCCGTCCCAATCTGATAGAAGGCTGGCCCGGGCCGATCCAGGCTCACGCCAGCTTCCGTGCTTTCCCTGAGCAGCAGATTGTAAAATCGAGCGTTCGAAGCGTTTAAGACTCGGAACCGATACTTTCTCGGCTCCACCTCCAGAAAAGGCCAGACCTTGCCGTTCACTAAGACGGTATCCCCGAAAAACTCTGGTATCCAAATTGGAGGAACTCGCGGATCAGGGTCGCCGGGCATTTGCACTGGGTAGAGGAGAGAGCCGTCGGCATTGAACATCCGGTCCTGGATCATGAGTGGAACCTCATACCGCCCTTTGGGGAGATTCATGATGATCTTCCCTCCTCCGCCTAGTAGAACATAACAGGTAGTGAAATTACCCAACGAGGCCGGCAAACACTGTAGCCTCCACGGTCTACGCCGGAACCGTGGAGAAGCTGTCGGTTACCAACAATGCGGCGAACAATAGCACCTGCGGTGACCAATCTTCAAGCAGCGGGTCACCTGGGCAAGACTGCGAAGCTTTGCCGCCTCACTTCCCCAAGCGGACTGATGCTCCAGAGGCGATCGACCGGGCTGTGCACTCCCTTCCCCACTGGGCTAAATCGAACCACATGACATTGGTACACCCACCGTAGCGTGCGCTGTGCGCACGCCTGTACTGCAGCCCGCCTCTTTCCGTGCGCATGGCGCACGCTACTGAATTCAGGCACGGTTGAACACGTGTACGAATCTCCTGTGCTCTGATTTAGTACGCGGGAGTGGTCTGTAGGAAACGAGTTGCTTTACCGCGTTGTGGTTGTCATGCTGTCGTGGTAGTTTAATCGCATGCGCCGACTGCGGCAGGGTTTGCTTCTCGTGTTTTTCTTCTTGGCCTTTCTCCTGCATTGTACGCAGTTGTGCCTCGCCGCCGGCCATGGCCACAGAACAACCTTTTCTGTCGCCTCTCCACGCCGCAGCTCAGAGCATACCCCTTGCCACTTTCCCTCAGTTCCTCCGCAGAGGGTTCCTGACAAATGCCCAGATTGCAGAGACCATTTCTTTCTGAGAGCCGCTCCTTCCGGGCCAGCGACGTTGACTGTTTCAGGACCTTTGTCCTCTCTTTTCTGTTGGCTGACTCAACCGCATCATTCCCTGCTAACACAACGAGCCGCAGGCGTACTTTGGCTCGACAAGACCGCTGTACCTCCACCGCGCTATCTCACCCTTGCCGTTTTGCGGCTCTAGCAGTCTGCTGAAGCCGATCCGTCTGCGCAAATCCGGGTGACGCGGGCGTCGCCCTTCTCTGGTGTTGGAGGAAATCTTCCATGTCCATCTCTTTGAGTGCACGTGTCTGTCTGCTCGTCCTGCTGCTGCCAGGTCTCGCGGCGGCTTCCTGGCAAAACTGGTTCGAACAACGGAACCAGCGCTTTTACCTGCGCGGCCCGTGGAATTGGACTATCTCCCGGCAGCTTCCCGAACTGCAAACCGAGTTCAATGGCATCGACTTCGGTCACGCGCACCTAGCGGAAACCCTGCTCCATAGTAACGATGCCGCCGTTATCGAACAGGCGCGACTAGAGATCCTTGCCTTTATCGACAGCAAGCCAGCTTTACCACCGGATGAAGCATTCATCGCGCCGACGTTCTACCGTTTGGCCTGGGCGCCGCAAAATGTTTTTGATTGGGCCCACCAGCTCCATCGCGACCTCTATGACCTATTCGCCGCGGACAACATGCCCGACAAGGAAACGGCCTATCGTCAGATCCTCGCCAACTACTTGGCCCAGCCGCAGGCGATTACCCCGCAGTCCCTCGACCACGCCGGCGCCTTGTGGAGTTTCCCTGAGTCGCGCAACTTCGTCCATCGCTTCCCCAAGTTCAACGCCCAGATCTGGGCTTATCACTGGGTACAAGCGAAGATCGCCGAGGTGCAAGTCGGACACACTCTGGCTGAGCAACGAGCTGCCCTGCAGCCGGTCCTGGCCGAGTATCATGGTTATCTGACTAATCCACCGCTGCAGTGGAGCTTCATGCCTCTGTTCCACGAACTCGCCCCGACGTTCTCACAACGTTTCCCCGAGGCCGCCAATATCTTCGACAACCTGCACATGCTCCACGACAATCTCGACGACGTGCTCAGTTCGTCAGATTTGTTCCCCACCATGGAAGCTAAGCGCGAACGGATCTATCAGATCCTGGAGATTTACCTGCACCGCAATCACCACCCTGGGGATGAAAGCTACGCACGGTATCGCGCGCCGGCAGGCATGGAGCATCATCATCACCACTAGAGAGAAGATGCGAAACTCTCCACTATGAAAACACACATAACAGCAAGACACATTTTACAGTTCTGCCAATCCGCATTCCGCTTCGGCCTGGCCTTTCCATTGGCCATACATTCCGCATTTGCCTTGGCTCTGCTCTGCCTGATCGCCAAACCAGCATGGGCGATCGATCACAACAACCTGGACGAAGGACGGCCGCTGCGGTTCGAAGACGCATATCCCATTGCGTACGGCGAACTGTCCACGGAGACAGGAGCGCGGTTTCTGCTGAACCGTCACAAGACTGACCGCTTCGCCTTCCCTCTTGAGGTCCTGTACGGGGCGTACTGGAACTTGCAGGTGGGCGTCGGGTCCACCTTGTCCACTCAGCCCCGCAGGATCGACGAATCCGAGAAATCGGGTGACCTGCGAACATTTGCCTTGTACAATTTCAACCAAGAAACTCTGCGGCTGCCGGCACTGGCAGTGAAGCTCGGTCTGGACTTTCCCACCGGGGTGCACTCACAGGGAGTGGACACGAAACTGACGGGGATCGTGACGCGCTCATTTGGGCCGGCTCGCGCACATCTCAATGTCGGCTATGAATTTGTCGGGAGTGCTGGCAATGGCGAGCGTAACGACCGCTACACCGTGGTGCTGGGGGCGCAGTACCCCCTCGGGTATCCGCGCCACTTCGATACCACGCTGCTTGCCGACGTTTTCACCCAACAGGCCGTTCGCTTTGGAGAAACGAACCCTTCTGGACTCGAGGTCGGCATCCGGCGCCAGATCGCTCCCCTGGTAGTCATTGACGCCGGAGTTGGGACAGAGTTCATCGGTCCGGCCGAGCGCACCTCATTTTTCGCTACGGCCGGGATTTCGGTGGGGTTTTGAACGCTAGGAAAGCACCCTAGCGCCCCTTGCCGCGGAGAGACTCAAGGATTGGTGAGGAAACCGCGCAGGTAGAAGTGGATTGGCCCAGCAGTGCTACCATTGTACAAGCGGACGACGCCCCCTGCAGCGAACTCGAGCCCTGTCGCGAAAGTGTGTGAAAACGCCGAGTTTGGAGCAGCAGTAATAAAGTCAGTCACAGCAATCACATCATTATAAATCCCCACACGATGTGCGGCGGTGGCGTTGGGGTTCGAGATCACGACGTCAGTGATCACAAGCCGCTTCCCACCTGGCACCGTAAAAGCATCAACTGTGGCATTATTGCCAACATTGCTCTGGATGATCTTGACAGGGACCTTATCACTTACACTGGCGATCACAAAGTTCTGGGCGCTCTCCTGCCACTGGAGCGAGACATCCTTGTCTACATGCGGAAAACCGTCGAGGTCGCATTTGCCACTTAAGCCCGCGAGGAACTCTCCCCCCAAGGTCGTCACTGTGAACGCCGCGCTGGCAAACTGCACATCGTTGTCATAGACGCGGATGGTGTGTTGTCCGTCGCCAACAAGATTCCAGTTGAAGAGAGACCCAAAGCCGTTGTTGTTATCCCCGCATACCGGGATGGTATCGTTACGACTCGTCCCATAGGCGAGCTGAGCGGCCGGGCCGTTTCGATTGTGAAGGTGGGATTTCCTCCCGTGCACTTCCAGCCGGAAACTATCCCGATGCCGCTTTGGAAAGAGCTAAGCGGGGGATTGTCCAGGACCCCTCAAGCCCACGACGGCAAAACCAAACTGAGAACCCACAAACAACAGGTCAACGTCATTCGCACGTGCCTCATAAGACCTCCTTGCGGCATTGTCGCTGACTTTTCCAAAGAACGCCTGGATACATTTGCAGGCCTTCGCCTTCCCCTTCGAGGTCAAGCAGGTGGGCTACGTTGCTGCGCGAGAATGAATTGGACGAGGAACAGCATCAAGATTGCCTCCCGACGGGACGAAAGACACTCAGGCACGATGATTTCTGAAATCTCAATCCGGCAAGAGCGTAGACCTGCTGCATACGTTTCAAACTGGGCAGTAGAGACGCCCCGGCGGGGCGTCTCTACGCAGCCTAACCGCCGTAATGGATGACGAACACATGGCAGGGCGCTTTGCGCACCAGCTTCTCCGGCAGGTTAGAGATCAGGTGCAGGTGAAGGCCCTGATGCGTGTGCGCGCTCATGACGATCAAATCGATGTGCTTGTCTTGCACGGTCTTGAGGACGTGCTCGAAGAGTTCGCCGCGCTCCACGAGAGTCTCACAGTTAGGAGAGCTGTTCAGATGCTCGCGATGAAGCTGCGCCAGCCACTCCTGAGTTTTTTCCCGAGCGTTGCGGTCAAGGGCGTGATAGTCACCGCTGACCATGTCGTAGAGCTTACGGGTCGGGTCTTCAATCACGTGCAAGACATATAACCGGGCGCCATATTTTTCGCCAAACTCCCGGGCGTAGGCGAGCGCGTCGGTCGCCTCAGGTGAGAAATCGGTGAGAAACAGGACACGTTGTATCGCTACCATGATCTACCTCCTCTAAGGGGTCAAAACGTGCACTCCTCAGCGCAGCCTCAGGCAGGCGGCACAGCTATCTCTTCTCTTCGTTTGACGCAACTCTCACTTTTTGCTCTCTACTCCCTTTGAGCGGATTTGGCAAGAAAATCCCCCTGCCCCGACACCCGCAGCACGGCCGCGCCGTTAATCTGGTCGTGCTTCAACTTCCACAAAGCGTCATTGGCCTGTTCCAGTGGGAATTCTTCTGTGTGGGTGCGCAGTGGAATAGCCGTGGCCAGATCGAGGAGTTCTTTGCCATCCTGGCGCGTGTTCGCCGTGACACTGCGCAGGTTGCGCTCATAGAAAAGCGTCGCCTCATAGTCCAACGTGGGAATGGGGGTCATATAGACACCCGCCAGGGCGAGCGTCCCTCCCCTGTCCAGGGCGGCAAGAGCACGCGGGACTATTTCACCTGCCGGCGCGAAGATGATGGCAGCGTGGAGCTTTTCTGGAGGCGTATCTGCCGCATCGCCTACCCAGGCTGCCCCCATGCTGCGCGCCAACGCTCTGTGCTTATCTCCTCTCGTGGCCACATAGACCTCACACGCCCAATAGCGGGCAATCTGGATGACGATATGGGCTGAAGCGCCAAAGCCGTAGAGGCCCAGCCGTTCTCCTCGGCGTACGCCGCTGCGACGGAGCGCCCGATAGCCGATGATGCCGGCACACAGCAGCGGCGCCACCTCGACTACGGACACGCTGGCCGGAAGCGGATACACGAAGCCCTCCGGCGCCACGAGATACTCGGCGTAACCACCATTGACGTCGTAGCCGGTGAAGCGCGGAGCCGTGCACAAGTTTTCCTCTCCCCTGGCGCAGTACGGACAGGTTCGGCAGGACGCATGGAGCCAGGCAACGCCGACCCGGTCTCCCTCTTTCAGCATGCGCCCGGCTCCCGCTCCCAGCTTGACCACTGTACCAACTGCCTCATGTCCCGGCGCGACGGGACTCTTATGCGGAGGCAGATCGCCCTCGGCCACATGCAGATCGGTGCGGCACACGGCGCAGACTTCAACCCGAATCAACACCTCGTCTGGCCCCGGCTCCGGCACCGGCAGCTCAACCAACCTCAGAGGATTCTTCTCAATCGGCCCCGGGTGTTCGACTACCATCGCTTTCATGGTTGCGCTCCACTTCCTCTTTTGTCTTCCGGCTGCCATTTTCCATGACAGCGCCTTTGCCAAACTTCGCAGAAATGTCGCTTGAGTTCCAGAGAGCGTGCCTCTCCCGCTTCTCCCGGCTGTCTCACTGCATGAGAGAGAACACGGGCGGGCGCATCGTCGGTTGCTTGACAACCTGAAGGAGGAAGACTAATTTCCTCCGGCAGTCGCGCATCACGTGCTACTCATCTGAACGACAACACTACTGGGAGGTTTCGATGAGAACACCTGTAGGGCCTAGCCTGCTCCTCGCCCTCACGCTTGGTCTTCTGTCATCGTCTTGCACGATCGTCACCGATCCCACGAAGGCGTCCTCTGACTCCACCTCTAGCTCGAGCGGAAAGTCAGCGTCTCCAAAACCTGGCGCCCTGAACAACGAGGAAAAAGTCAGAGACTTCGCCGCGGTCAACTTCGAGCGCTTGAAAAAAGACATGGCCGCGGGACAAGGCGAACACCTGGCTGCTCTCGCCTCACTGCTGGGCGTGCCGAGAGACCAGCAAGCGGAATTCTTTACCTTCGCCAAAGAAAAATTTCCGCTCGTCGTTCCCTCCGCGCGAGTCACATCTGACGAGATGGTAGCCGCGCTGACGCGCGAGATGGCCGGGCATCTACAATTCCACAACCTGGCTGCGAAGAACTCATAGTTTTGCCGCGCGTGCTCCTTGGTCGACTAGAGCACGGTTCCAGCACCGGTTTGGGAAACAGATGTGTTTCGCGCACCCCACTCCCCTTGTCTGTTCCCCGGCATCTTCCTCTGCTCGTTGATGATCCTGCTTATGGCGGCTGTCTTCTCGGTGACTGCCGCAAGCGGGGATGAGGCTTATCTCGCCGAACTGATTCGTCGCAGCGCCGAGACCAATCTCGCCGACGCGCGTGAGTGGCACCTCCTGTTGCACTACCGTGCCAACGTCCTCGGCAGTGGCTACACCAGCGAAGTTGATGATCCCCACTTCTTCCTCGCGCCACAGGGCAAAACTGATCCTCAGGCCGAGTTGGCAGCGACGCTGGGGGCTTTTTTCTCGACCGCCAAGGTCGGACAATCCGAACAGCCTGCCCAATGCGCGTTCATTGCCCGCTATCACTGGTTGACAGCGGCATTAGCGATTGACGACCAACGCCTATCTCCGCAATCCTGCGAACCGTTCGAGCAGTGGTTTCAGGAACTGAGCCCGGAGTCCATGACGCTAATCTTTCCCTCCGCCTACATGCACAACCCTGCCTCGCTCTTCGGCCATTCCCTGCTGCGCATTGATCAAAAGGGACAGACCGAACACACCCGCCTCCTGGCCTACACGATCAACTATGCCGCCCACGACACGAGCCGCAACCGGCTGGGATATGTCGTGTCCGGCATCAGCGGCGGGTTCCATGGAGACTTTTCCATCAAGCCCTATTACGAGTTGGTAAAAGAATACGGCGATTTCGAGAATCGCGACATTTGGGAGTATCAATTAAACTTGACCGCGGGGCAGATCAGGTTGATATTGATGCATCTCTGGGAACTCAAGAACGGCTACTTCGACTATTTCTTTTTCAAGGAAAACTGCGCCTATCATATCCTCGCCTTGCTGGAAGTCGCGATCCCTGAACTGCATTTCACCGATGCCTTCCGCGCCTGGACGGTCCCGGCTGACACTGTCCGGCTGCTTGCCTCCTACCCTGGGCTGGTCAGGAGCGTCACCTACCGACCGGCCCCAAGTACACAGATCCGTAGCAAGCTGGCGAGTCTGACGACAGAGGAGCGGCACGCTTTAGACATGGTTATCGAGAACCCAACAGGAGCAACCTCGACGGTTTTGACCAACCTGCCGCTTGAGCAACAGGCATTGATCCTTGACCTTGCCATCGACTATCTGCAATACCGCCGCATCACCCGGAAGCAGCGCACGGCAAGCACGCCGGAAGATCCGCTCTATCATCTTTTTGTCCTGCGCAGCCGCCTCGCGGCGCAGTCCCAGCCGGTCGCCATCGAACCCTTTGTGACACAACCAGACCTCGGGCACGACTCGCTCCGAGTTGGCTTCGGTACGGGATGGCGGCATAGAGATTGGTTTGAAGAGTTCACCGCCCGTGCCGGCTATCACGACCTCCTTGACCCTGGCCCCGGGTATACCCCTGACTCTCAGATCGAGATCCTCGCCTTCCGCGTGCGCCATTACCACGAGGGAAACCGGATCAGGCTGGATCAGTTTACCTTGGCGGACATGATTTCCCTGTCACCGCTGGATGCGCTGTTGCCGGCTCCATCGTGGAAGTTGCGGGTCGGAATCGACACGGTCAATAGAAAGAGTTGCCACTATTGCCACAACCTCAACTTGAACGGCGGCCTCGGCGTTGCCGCGGAAACTCACTGGCTCCGTCGCGAGGTGTATTTTTTCTTCCCCGAGCTGGATATGAACGTGAGCCATGCCTTTGCTAACCATCACCGCATCGGCGCGGGCGGCACCGTTGGCATGCTGGCCAGCCTCACGGACCGCTGGAAAATCATGGCCTCCGGAACGTATCTTCACTATCCCCTGGGAGAGTCTGCGGACGAACTAGAAGCATTCTGCGGGCAGAGCTACGCCTTGCGGAGAAACTGGGTGCTACGCTGGGAGTTCCATCATCGACAGCACGATGACGAGGCAGTGTTACGGCTGCAAGCGTATTTTTGACGGATTGCCGCTCTCTTCTTACACGGGGGGCGTAGTTGCCGTCGGCAAAACTGAACCGACTTGCACTGACTTGAACTGGAATTTTAACGCTTGCGGGATGGACCTAAGCCGTCGCCTCTTGTATTTTTTTAAATTGTGTCAAAAGGGTTG
>WNFE01002905.1_pt1 | contig 12656 bp, 12 predicted proteins | sample 5400451 | NCBI WGS metagenome assembly WNFE01 (sample SAMN13153344, study PRJNA577476) | soil metagenome | isolation source: 200 cm saprolite under Douglas fir tree site 2 hole 2 | place: USA:California | collected 2015-04-18
TACTGGCGGAGTTACCTTGATACACTCAGAGCTGTGGAGAAGGTTCCGAAATTCTATGAGACTTGGCATTTGGGAGATACCAAGAAACTTTCAAACGAGCTAGTGGAATCGGTGAGAACTGGCCAGAAGACTGCGACAAGCGCCTTGGTCTGGGCGCTTGAGGCAAAAGGCGAGAAGCTTCCTAGGATCGACGACATCGTCGTCGTGACCAACTGGAAAGGAGATCCATCCTGTATAATCGAGATTACAGAAGCCGAAGTCAGGCCGTTTGGTGAGATAGATGAGCGGTTTGCATTTGACTACGGAGAAGGAGATAGAACACTGAAATGGTGGAGCAGGGCTATGTGGGACTATTATTCAGATGTATGCCGCAAAGTCGGTCTGGAACCCTCGACAAACATGCCGATATCATGTCAAAGATTTCGTTTGCTTCACAAGTAGGATAGAGAGGAGATGGGCCTTTTTCGACCCCGCGCTTGGTGAGCCATTCCAAACGCGTCGTCTCGGCCGATCCTTGCCGGCTCATCCATAATAGTCATCGTTGGCAAGTTTGAATTCCCTTCCGGTTTTCGAATGCCTGGGCCGGATTTATTCCCAAAGAACGTGTATTCCAGCCCGGCCTCTATACCCGACCCTGTTTGAAATCTCTGGCTACATGCCACCCTACTTTGAGGATTTCTTCTTACTCTTCTTCTTCGCCGGCATCTACTTCTTCACCCAATTCAACTCTCTCAACCTTGCTTAAGATGCCTCCGTACTGGAAATGGTCAATGTCGATTCTAGAGGAAATCGGAGGTACGGAGGATCGGCAACACTGATCAGCAAGCCGCTTCCTGAACGCTGAGGTGAAATAGGACGGATGCACCACAAGGTGGGGAGCATCTGGAACATTAATCGCCCGTCTTCTCCTGAGCCCTGCCTTCGCATCACAATTAGCGAGTTGAATCAACAATGATGGTCAGAGAGGTACAGTTGAAGGTAGCTGATGCTAAGCAGCGAGATGTTGGGCATGGTAAAGCCCGCATCGATAATGAGACCATGCAGAAACTCGCCATAACGGCCGGCGACTTCATAGATGTGCGCGGAAAACGGACCACGGTCGCCATTGCCTGGCCCGCTTATGCCGAGGACCAGGGTCAGGAGATCATCCTGATTGATGGACTTCTTCGGAAGAACGCAGGGGTAGCCCTAAACGAGTTTGTCAGTATCAAGAAGGCGGAAGTAAAAGACTCCCAGACAATTGTCTTCGCGCCCTCGGACGTCCGCTTGAGCGTGGACGACGAGTTCCTTGGCTTTGTCAAGCGTCGATTCATGGACATGCCCTTCGTCGAAGGAGACATGACCCTCCTCAACATATTCGGGAGCGCGGTACCGCTCATAACAACCCGAACCCGGCCCCGCGGTCCGGTCAAGATCACAGAGTCTACCCTCGTACAAGTGATGAGTGAGCCTATCCCTGACAAGAAGGGCCTACCCATCGTCACCTATGAGGACATCGGCGGACTCCACGGTGAGATTCAGAGAATCAGAGAAATGGTGGAACTTCCACTCCGACACCCAGAGCTTTTCCAACGACTGGGCATCGAGCCTCCAAAAGGGGTCTTCCTGTACGGACCGCCAGGCTGCGGCAAGACACTAGTTGCGAAGGCAGTTGCCAGCGAGTCAGACGCCAACTTCTACGTCATCTCCGGACCGGAAATCATCTCGAAGTTCTACGGAGAGTCAGAAGCCCGGCTGAGGGAGATTTTTCAGAAAGCTCAAGAAACGGCTCCCAGCATCATTTTCATCGACGAGATGGATGCCATCGCCCCCAAGAGAGAAGAAGTGACGGGCGAAGTGGAACGTAGAGTTGTGGCGCAACTGCTCTCCCTCATGGACGGCATGGGCACTAGGGGAAACATCATCGTGATAGGCGCTACCAACAGGCCCAACGCCATCGACCCTGCGCTTCGACGCCCCGGACGCTTCGACCGGGAAATAGAGATCGGCGTCCCGGACAAAATAGGCAGGCACGAGGTTCTGCAGATTCATACGCGAGCGATGCCATTAACCTCGGATGTGAACCTTCACCGGTTGTCGGACATTTGTCACGGCTACACCGGCGCGGACATATCAGCACTCTGCAGAGAGGCCGCGATGAAGGCACTACGACGCTACCTTCCAGGGATCAACCTGGCGGAGGAGAGAATCCCGAGTGCGATGCTTGAGAAGATGGAAGTGAGCTTGGGCGACTTCATGGACGCCTACCGGGAAATAACACCCACTGCGATGCGGGAGGTCTACATCGAAGTGCCCACTGTCAACTGGGCTGACGTCGGCGGACTGACGGATGTCAAGCAGGACCTTCAGGAAGCGGTCGAATGGCCCATCAAGAAGCCCGAGGTCTTCACGAAAGTTGGGATCAGGCCTCCAAAGGGCATTTTGCTCTTCGGGCCGCCTGGATGCGGTAAGACCATGCTGGCAAGAGCTGGTGCTACTGAGAGTGAAGCTAACTTCATCTCCATCAAAGGTCCTGAGGTCTTCAGCAAGTGGGTAGGGGAATCAGAGAAGGCCATACGCGAGGTCTTTAGGAGAGGTCGTACCGCCGCCCCTTCCATTGTCTTCTTCGACGAACTGGACTCTGTTGCCTCAAGGAGAGGGGCGGGCTCTGGCGACGGGGACGCCTCAGAACGCGTGATAAGCCAGTTGCTCACTGAGATGGATGGCATCGAGTCCCTAGTCAATGTGGTCGTCATAGGCGCCAGCAACCGGCCAGACATGATCGACCCCGCGATTCTTCGACCTGGCAGGTTCGACAGGCTCATCTACGTGCCGGCACCAGACCGCGCCACCCGTCTGCAGACCCTCAAGATCCATGCCCGAAACATGCCATTGGCCCAGGATGTTGACCTGGACCAGATCGCCAGTCAAGCCGCAGGCTACTCAGGGGCAGATCTAGAAGCTGTATGCAGGGAGGCAGGTCTCATCGCATTGAGGCGGGACATCGAAACGAAGAGTGTTACCATAGAGGACTTTCGTGATGCGTTTTACCGCGTCAAGCCTTCAGTGACTCCTGACATGGAGAACTGGTACCAGGGCTTTCGCAAGAGGTCCAAGAAGGAAAGAGCCGCGCTCGCCGTAACGTAGGCGGCTTCGGTTAGAATCTCTCCCGGTGACACTGGGCGTTGAGCAAGATATGGAGTCCCCGGCCTATGTCCCTATCCATAGTGGACGTTCTGGAAAAGAAGGGTCCGATGACGGACATTGACTTGCTAAAGCAGCTTAGGTCAGATCTCGGAGATGTCAGTTTTAGAGAGCTCAACCGGGAGCTGATGAAACTTGAGCTGGGGGGGATGTTGCGGGTCTCAAGGCTAACGAAGGGTAAGAGACAAGTCGAGCTGACAGGAAAAAACCGATAATCGGCTATCGACCAATCCTGAGCGGGAACCGGGTAAGGCAACGCTAAACAAACTACGCATGATGCGATAAGGTGCCACAAGTCGGGTCTTAGGCGAATCGGGGGGTTTCTTCTCTGATTCCCCGTTCGGTGATGATCATCAAGTCCACACCGTCCCCGCTGGATATGTCTCTGGCTATGGCGGATTTTACGGCTCTAAGGAGTAGGGGCTCTCCCTCGTCAACGGACAGTTCCTCATTGTAATCCAGTTCCAGAACACCTATGGCGATTTGAGCGCCTGTCCCCACTACCGAGAACTTGTCAGGGAGAAGAGATCCTATGGGGTCTAACACGTAGAGCTCGGGTTTTCCGTCGCTGAAGCCAGCGATGATCGTCTCTGCAAGGTAGGGAAACATGCGACGGCTGGAGAGAAGATTGGAGATGAGCTTGGCCGCGTTCTTCACCGTCGCCTGTCTCCCCCTCTCGTACTCGTAGATGCTCATCCAGGCCCGAGCTTCCCTGGTCAGGACCTGCATATCACCCACAATGCCCGCGCAGGCGACGCCTATCTTGTCTGTAATGCGGAACAGCTTCTTCGCGGATTTACTCATGACGAAGCTTCCATATGCGTACCGACGTTCGGATGCTAGCAGAACTCCATCTTTGCAGACCATGCCAATTGTGGTCGCGCCTGGTATGTAGGGCTCTCTACTCATGAGAAAGGACAGCCGTCGCCTAGCCTCCTCCCGGTTTAAAGCTAGCGAACACGGGAAGCCTTCGACCTGGACGAAGGTTCGCCCGGAAGGCGGGATCAGTGGAGTTCGAACCGGCGGACCCATCTGAAAGGAGCAATCAATAATACTTCTCGGGCAGGTGAGAGGTCATGAATCCTAGTAAGGTTGGGTTACGCTTGCACCAGGTGCTGTTGCAGGTGAAGGATGTAGAACGATCTAGGGACTTCTATACAAGGAAACTGGGCTTCAAGGTACTCTATGACTTCTCTCCCGAATATCTTGCCGTTATTACTCCGAACAAGCTTCAGATCGGCCTACACCCGATTCGAGGAAGTAGTCGTCGATCGGGGACTGGGGACCAAACTGCCGGGATAGAGTTTGAAGTCGATAATGTTAACTTCTGGTACCGCACGCTCAGAAAGCGAGGGATAAGGTTCAGCGAGAAACCGAAGGATTCCTGGGGAGAACGGGAAGCGCGTTTCAAGGACCCGGATGGCTACCGCCTAGCAATATCGAGCCCAGCAAAGAAATTCTCAAAATGAAATCAGCTCACAAATCACTCGCCCTCGAATCCGAGCTTGGTTCTTGGCGTCTTCGCCGTCAGGACTCGCCATGTGACAAAGGGGGGTTTCTTGTTGAGAAAAAATGAGAGGGGGACGCTGTGAATCGTCCTCCTTGGGGCCGCTAGTGTACGGTTATGGTGACGGTCAATGAGCGTACAGGCGAACCGCTGTTTGGGGCTGCGCTAATGCTTACCGTATTGGTCCCGGAGCTGAAGTTGCAAGAGAGCGTGGAGGAGATGGAAGTAGTGGTGGAGCTTAGGGCTACGGGATCGGGTTGGAGGTTGCACACGAAGGATGGCTCGTTCACGGAGTAGTTTATTGTTCCACTGAACCCATTTTCACCTGTCACGGTGATAGTGGAGAAGGCTGTCTGGCCCGCAGAGACTTTCACCTTCGTCGGGTTGGCGGTCAAGGTGAAGTCGTCGACGATGAGCGTAGCAGTCACGGAGTGGCTGAGCCCGAGAGTCGTATCTCTCGCGGTCACGGTGAGCGTGTAGGTTGTCAACGCGGCACTCTGGCTAGCGTTGACGCTGAAGGTGCCGCTGCCTGATGTGTGGGTGGACGAGAGGAAGACATGGTAAGTGGCCTGGTGGATTGTAAGCCCGGTCGTGCTGCCGGGTGATGTGATAGCTACTCCCCAGCCGATGTCGCCGGTTAGCCCGCATACACTGGCGATGGTTATTCTGAAACCATCGGTGGACCCTCTAGTTAGGGAGGTGCTTGTCGGAGATATCGTCAGCGTGAAGTCTTTCTGGCTACACGCTGCCCTGGCGGCCAGCGGATAGGCTGAGAGGAAGCCTAGGAAGAAGATGACGAGGCTGGCGGATAAGATGAGAAAAATGCTGGTCTTGCTCTTGTTTATTCTGATCAGAACTACTCACTTCCTACATGCCATAGCTATAGTAGGTTATGACGGCGGTAGTACGTTATTTAACGCTATCTCAGTAGTAGGTTAGTTTAGCTGGAACTCCGGAAATATCTCAAGCCAGCGTCCAGTTTCGAGGGCTACCTCTTCAAAGTCAAATTCCCAAATTACTAGACGTCAGCTGTTCGGCGAGAACAGCCCAGACAAAGGAGCAAAACAGATGCCGTGCGGAGAGTCTCGGCGCTAATCTAGTCGGGCACATATCAGTGCCCTTGCGCTGATGCTATGTTTCGAGGCCGATTTTCTTCAAGACCTTGATGACTCTGGGGTCGAACCTAATGCCGGCTACGAGAGGTTCCTGGAGTAGTTGTGAGAGCCAGTTCGCCCGTGTTTCATACTCTCTTTCAATCAGCTCGATCGCTTTTTCCTTTTCTCCCAATCCCACGTAAGCATAGACTATTGGCTGGGCTCCGACATACGTTCCAGGAGGCAGAGATCTCAGCTCATCTAGTATCGTCCTTGCTTCTTCATTCCGCCCCGCGAAGGCGTAACCGGCTGCTGTCCAAGCCTTTACCCACGGGTTACCCTTCGTAAGTCGAAGTATTTCACTCACTTCCTTCTCCGCCTCTGCATACTTTCCCTGGTGAAGGTACACTAAGTGAAGGCAGCCGTGCGCTGTGAGAAAATTGGGTTCGAGCTCAAGGACCTTTCGGACGAGACTCTCCGCAAGGTCATACTTTTCCATTGCATCGTAGACGAAGCAAAGAGAAACCGCAATCTGCGGAGACAACGGATCCAGCAGCTGAGCCTGCGACGCCTCTTGTAGCGACTTGTCAAGCTTGCCTACTCTCCAGAGAAGGATTCCATACCAATGGTGAGCCGTCGCGTAGTTGGGGTTGAGCTCGATTGCTCTCTTGAACTCGCGCTCTGCCCGATCCCAGTTGTATTCGCCTTCAAGCGCGGAAGCCAGGGAAGTGTGGGTTTCCGCTGAAGATTCGTCGAGTTGTACGGCCTTCAAAGCGTTCTCCTTTTGTCTTTGATAAGCTTCGAGGTAGGGAAGGTGCTGTTGGTCGACCAGCACCGAGTAGCAGTCGGCAATTCCCGAGTAGGCCAGAGCGAATTTCGGGTCTACCTTGATCGCCTGCTCGAAACACTCGATCCCCTTGAGAATGGTTTCTTTCGTTCTCTTGTTCCAGAAGTATCTTCCCTTTAGGTAGAGACCATATGCTTCAGAACTGGTTGTAGGCTTCTTCTCTATCCGTCGAGTCTCTCCAGGGAGGATTCGAACCCTGAGTGCGTCTGCGACCTGCTTCGCGATATCACTCTGAATAGAGAACAAATCCTCAAACTCCCTATCGTAGGTCTCGGCCCAGAGGTGTTTGTCGCTACTTGCGTCAATGAGTTCAACCGCGATGCGCATCCTGCTACCGGATTTCCTTACGCTTCCCTCCAGGACGGAGCCGACGTCAAGCTCATTTCCGATCTCGCTGACCTTTCTCCTAGTACCCTTGTAGCTCATTGCAGAAGTTCTTGAGATGACACTGAGCTCGCTGATCTTCGAAATACTCGAGATGAGTTCCTCGGTCAGACCGTCTGCGAAGTATTCATCTCTGGGGTCCGGGGATATGTTGGCCAGCGGTAGAACCACTATGCGACGCTTGTCCATTTGGACAAGCTGCGATGCACGAGCATCGGACTTGGAGTTCTTGGATCTCGGTCCCGACAGCCAACCTTTGAGACCGACACCTCTGTCCTCGCCCATGGCCCTAATTCCGCAAGTGTTTGGACGGCTCCCTCAATTTAAACAAGGAGCGAACAGGTCAGGCTTGAACCAGGGCGTATCGCGATCATGGAACTCCCAGTACAGTCCTCTTCCCAATCCTCTCATGGGAGAAAGTTCGAGAAGGCTCCTTGGTGCTACTTGCTTTGGGGCGTGCCTGTTGTTCTCGTAACAGCATCTGGCATAGCTTACGGAGAGTCCGTAATCTCGCTCACTGCTAGAGGAGTCGTTTGGGTGACGGCTGTCGCTTGGGCTGGAACTGGATGCCTCATGAACGGCCGATCCTGCGGAAGAGTCCATTGCAGAATAGATGGAATCGCTCTCCCACTCCTCGCTATCGTAGGCGCGTTGAACGTGTTCTCGGTTGTCTCGTTTGATTGGAATTTGTTCTGGCTCGCTTTCCTCGTGATCCTCGTCGGTAGCTTTGTTCCCGAATGGACCTGGAAAAAGTACTCCTGACAGTATGCAGACCCAGTGCTCTTAGGCCATGACGATCTGAACTTGCAATTCAGATCACTCACGAGGTTCCAGTTCAGGGAGCTGCCTACGGCAAGACTAATATAACATACGTCATATTTTGCACCACCCTTGACTCAGTTGGAGAAGTTGCTGAAAGCGAACGAGGACTACGCCAGAACTTTCAAACACGGAAAACTTCTGATCCCACCCGCAAGGAACCTGGCCATATTGGCGTGTATGGATGCGAGGCTCACAGTAGAGGGCTTTCTTGGGCTTCAAACGGGCGACGCACACATAATTAGGAACGCCGGAGGAATCGCCACAGATGATGCTATTCGTTCGCTGATCATATCCCACGAGCTCCTTGGGACAAAGGAATTTCTGGTCATAAACCATACAGACTGCGGGATGCTGACCTTCAAAGACAAGGATCTCCAAGCAAAGCTCAGGGACAAGTACAACGCAGATGCGCGAAAGATAACCTTCCACGCGTTTGACGACCTCGCTGACAATGTGAAGCAACAGGTCAAGAGGATAAGAACAACTCCGTTTATTCCAGAAGACGTTCCTGTCCACGGTTTTGTCTACCACGTCGAGAACGGATCACTGGAAAAAATCGTCTAATGCAAAACCGCCCGACAAGACGATTTGCTGTCTAGCACTGATAATTGGCGAGTTGGCTGAACAGGGCATCATACGGGCTTAGATGGCAAGGTGAAACTTGCCCTTTTTTCGGCAGATCACGGACGGTCCTCGGGGGGAGTGATCAAACTGCATCCCAGAATCGTGATCAGGGTCGAAAACGGGCGATTTCATGCTCAGGCGATTTCCAGGACACGAAGGGCGCGGCGCGGAAAAACAATCCCCTAGGGGGTCGCATTTTAGTTAGCAGAAAAAAATAGTTATCGAAAAAGAAAAGTTACAGAAAAACAATTCTTAGCTTGCGTCTTGTCGCCATAGTAGATGGCTGTCGCCGAACTCGTGCCAGAGATACTGTTTCCGGATTGCTTCACCGTACGCTTTCTTGACCCGATCAAGGCCCGCGATCGCGCTTAGCATCGCAAGATGGCTCGTTACAGGATCGTGCAGTCCGGTGAGAAGTCCATCGATAGCATGGACCTTGTTTCCGGGATGGATGTAAAGGCCGGTGGCTCCAGAGCAGGCGCGAAGACCATTTGGTGTCCAGGCGGTCTCTAGAGCCCGGACGACCGTTGTTCCGACGGCGATGACGTGGCCGCCTCGGGCGTGCGTCGCGTTGACAGCGTTTGCGGTTGCTTCGGGGACACGGAAGACCTCCGGGTAGAGAGCCTGGTGCTCCACTGTTTCGTCTTCAATCTCTAGACTGGAGACACCGGTGTGAAGGATTACTCCAACAATGCCGATGCCACGTGAACGAAGCGTATCGCGGACATGCTCTGTGATAGGCCGTGCGGCGCTTGGCATCTCGACACTTCCGGGGAAGCGGGAGAAGATCGTCTGATAGTTTGACATCGGATAGGCAGGAGCGTAACCGTAGTGGATGGGCTCGCCGTACTTGCCCATGAGAAGGCCAGCTGGAGTGTCGAGGTGGAACAACCAGAGTCTCGGGATTCCAGGATACTGCTGGAGCAGGCGCGCTTTCGCTTCGCCTATCTCCAGTATATCGTGTTCCTTGAGGGGTAGAGGGCCAGGTCCTGACGGGCTCCATCTTGGCTCGGCGAGCCAGAGATCATCGGCGAATCGTGTTGAGAGGTTGAGTAGGATATTGCCTAGATGGCTTGAGGCCCGGAGGCTTGCAGGCAAGGTCGCGCTCTCATTGACGACAAGCAGGTCTCCAGGTTCGAGAAGCCCTGGGAGTTCATTGAAGGAGTAGTGTGCGTCTCCCTCGGATGTCGAAACCATTAGACGGACGTCATCTCGATCGTGTCCGCGCATCTCTGGAGGGGCGGAAGCGAAGAGATCGGTGGGACGATCGAATTGGAGTTCGGATCGATTCAAGCTGGGATCTCCCAGAGTGTTCCTTGCGCCTGGTAGCGCATTCCGGTGATGCGTTCAGGGTCTTGGCTGACGAGCCATGCCCAGAACGGAAGTGTTACTTCTGGGAGCGGGCGGTCGGATATGTCCTCGCCGAGAAACGCGTCCTGGTGCATCCGGGTCCGCATGTCGCCAGGGTCGACGCTAACGACGGAGATGTGGCGGGGTTTGAGTTCTGCTGCAAGTGTTTTCGAGGCAAGGTCGAGGGCGGCCTTACTTGATCCATAGACTCCCCAACGCTCATAACCTCCCTGGCTAGCGTCGCTCGAAATATTGACAACTAATCCTCTGGTCTGTTCTAGCTGGGGGAGTGACTCTTGAATGAGCGCGATCGGTGCGACGAGATTTGTTTCGAGAGTCAACCGAAAACGCTCAAGAGAGGCGGAAGCGAGTTCGGGACGCGGGATCTCACCAAGGTCCGAAGCGTTGTTCACAATCAGACTAAGACCACCCATCTCTCTCGTCTGTTGCAATAAACGGGTTCTATGGCTCGGGTCCGTGATATCACCGGGAATTGGGACGACTCTTACCTCGCTTCCTTCTAGGGATTGAGCAACGTCATGGAGCTCTGTGGATGTTCGGGCTGTGATGACGATGTCGTGTCCTTGGCCTGCGAGGAAGGTTGCTATGATTTGGCCGAGACCGCGTCCTGCGCCCGTGACAAGGGCGACGCCTTTCATCCGGGTGTCCTCCGTTTGGGTGTGACTAGGAACCGGCAGACGTTGGCGCCTGCGACGACTCGGTGTGTCGTCTCAACGTTCGCGTCTAGAACTTTTCGGAAAAGCTCGTTCTCGACTGTGCATGCTTCCCAGTAGTTCTCGGCGACTGCAAGTATCGGGCAGTTGTGCTCTAGGATCTCGAACTTTGCGGGTCCCGCTTGGTGGTCTTCGGCCATGTATCCTTCTCGGTCGCGGAGTCCGGCTAGCTGGTGGACGCGTTCAGCTAGGGTCTCCGCTTTCACCTGATCGCGGTAGCCGGTGAGTGTCTGGGCTTGTCGGCGCCGGAGGGCTTCTTCGACAGCCTTTCGTCCGAGTTTTTCCTCAATGTAAGCAAGGGCGGCGCAGGTTATGCCTGCGTAAGCTCTCGGGAATAGTGATGTTGCGCTGGGTGCTAGTCGCAAGGCTAGGCGCGGCCGCCCGGTCGTGCCTCTGACGGGTATGCGTTCGATCAATCCTCTCTCTTCCAGTTCCTGGGCGTGTTTGTGAACCGCCATCTTCGAGATGCGTAGGTGTTCGGCGAGGGTTTGGAGGTCGGTCTGGCCCTGGCGCTTGAGGATTAGCAGGATCTCGCGCTTGGTGGATCCAAAGACTGGATTGTCTGCAGGAGGATCGGGTAATGAGACGCTCATTATGACAGGAGTTGTCCCGAGAGTATTTCAACTTACGGGTTTACAAAGTTGCGAAACCCCTCGATCTCGGGCTCAGCGAAGCCCGTAACTACCCGAAGAGAGGCCAGGAAGGATCAGGCGGAATGTCCATGTCAGAACCGGAAGAGACTGACATTATTCCCTCGCCATCCAGTATCGTGCGGGCACCTTCGGAGATCACAACGGCAAATTCGACCCTGGCGAAGTCAGTCATACCTAGCGGCGACCTGGTGGCGAAGGTCACCTACTGGAAATTAGACCTGGACACTATCCTAGATGGGTTAATTCCTGATCCACTTCCGGAATCGATCGGAAAAGACAATGCTATTCACCACTTGAACATCATAATCTTTGGGAAGCCGAATACTGGGAAGACTACTCTTGCTGAATCGCTTGCTCAAGCGCTAGCGCGTAGGTATGGTCAGGGGAATGTGAAGGCGTTGCGTGCTACGCGGGATCTTCCGGCATTGTTCGAGAATTTCGATAAATTGTTCAAGCGATTCCGGAAGCCGCCGAAGGCGATTTTGTTGTTTGCGGATGATATGACGAAGGCGCTGAAGAAGCTCTCTGGGACGGTTGGGGTGAAGGATTCGAATGGGCAGTTGCAGAAGATGCGGAAGGTGGACTACTGGCTGGACAAATGGTACGATATCAGAGGAGAACTCTACAAACGCGGCATGCGCCAAGGAATCGTAATAATGGTCGCCGCCCTCCACCGGTTCTATGGAGGGGACATAGACTTACGGGCTGACGCGGACCTGCTGCTTGTCAGAAGCACGGGGACGCCGGGGACTTTTGACGCGAACAAGGTAGAGAAGATGCTTGGGCCAGTTGTCTATTACGCGATGCGTCAGCATGAGGTTGATGCTTTACGAGATAGAAAGGAACTTGCGTGGACTGCTTACGTGGCCAAGACAGGCTCAGGGGTCTTCCGCGTTCCTCGACCCTTAGCCACGAGCAAACACTTGTTGCAAAACGTGGGATCCACTGAGACTGTGGAAGAAACAACTGTCGAGATAGTTGAGCCACTCAAGAAATCTGAGCTAAGGCAGCCGGGCAAGAAATCAGCAGCCGAAGAAAAACTGGTGATTCAGGCTAAGCCGCATCGGAGTAAGTGGGGTCGGCGATTCGTCATTGCCACGGGGGTCTTGGCAGTACTATACTTGGCTTGGAACTATCTCTGGCCCCTTCTCCTCGCCTTCGCCGCAAGATAGGGACAAACCACTCTTGCGTCGCGAGACTAGCACGCATACCCTGTTTTTCGAGATGCTCTATCGCTGGCAGGTCCTAAACAGGAATCAATCAACAACCCCGTTAGCATCTCTTTACCGTCAAGCCGATTCTTATCATCAACTCGAACCCTCAGGCGTTTTCTAGGCGATTTCCTAGGCATCCTCAGGGTCGCCAGCCTTAGCCGGCTCAGAACTCTCCCATCCACCGCCTTCTCCGCTTTCTTATCCTCTGGCCTGCGACAGCGTACATCATGCTCTATCCCGAAAA
>WNFE01002909.1_pt1 | contig 12651 bp, 7 predicted proteins | sample 5400451 | NCBI WGS metagenome assembly WNFE01 (sample SAMN13153344, study PRJNA577476) | soil metagenome | isolation source: 200 cm saprolite under Douglas fir tree site 2 hole 2 | place: USA:California | collected 2015-04-18
CGTTGCAGTATCTGTTCGCTGATGTGCACGGGGTTGATGTGCTTGCTCAACATATGATCCAGGAACTCCTGGTACGTAATCACTTTGGCTACAGTGTCGCTAATCGACTTATCCCGCTCTCTCCTTTCACACTGACCTCTACAACCCTCTTTGGACGTTTCGAACTGCTGGTGGACCTGGTAACACTTGGACCTTTCACATCGCTTGTGAGTGGGGGGGTGTTGATCGGCTGCCGCGGGCTTCTCACGGCACCAAACTTGACCGTTGTGAAGAAGCGCCACAGCTTAGCCTGGTATCTCTTGATGCCTTTTGTTTGTTTTCCGCTGCTAGCTTTACTGGGACGTGCTCCTGCCGCGACGACACTTAACTATCTTGCCAAATCTTCCCTCTCAACAGGAGACGCTATAACAGCTTTGAAATTGCTTGATGTTGCGCGGGTTCTGAACCCCGCGCTCGATCAGGTACCTTACTACCACATAGAACGCGGACAGGCAAATTATACCCTGGACCCTAATGACCAGAGCGATGATGGTCGTGCCTACCTTGCTTCTGTGTATCATGTGGAGGGAGATAACCTGGACGCTGATCAAGAGCTATTTGCTCTCTGGCGTGCGCATCCCACAGCTCCCTGGGTCGTAGATGAACTGAGCATCACGCTTGAAACGCAGGCGGAATTTACACAGCAACCAAACGCTCCGCCTGTAGCAAGGGCGGATAACGATATTGCCGCGATGACGTGGCTCCAAATTCTTGCACAAACGGATGCCTCCAATGTATATGCTCAGTATTTTATAGGGCGTATGCAATATTATCTGCATAGTTATAGCTCATGTATAGGACACATGGCGAGGGTGGTACAACTGAGCCGGAATGCCGACATTCAGTCGTCGGCATATACCTATATGGGATTGAGTGTGGCCGGACAGGGAGATATCGTGGGTGAACGAAGCTTCCTTTTTGAAGCTATAAAGCTCGACCCAAATTATAATAACAACACTGCTCGCGAAGAGCTCTCGGGGCTTCATTAGCTGATCACAGAAAGCGTGTTCGATGGCCTTTTCAGATATACAAATAAAACCTACAACGATGCCTCCCGCAGGTATTTCAACAAAGCAAGCATCCTCAGCTAAGCACCGTCCAAGTAAGGTGGCGATATGGTTCTGCCTTGTACTGGCTTGCCTGGGAGCAAGTTGGTATTCCGCTCAAATCTTTCTGGTGCCACAACCAGCACGTTTTGCCGCGCCTTTGCAGAATGCTCAGTGGGTGCAGGCGGTAGATGGAAATGGGCCTGTAGCCTATTTTCACTATACAACCGATCTCGACACGTTGCCCGACGCTGCATTTGTCTCGGTAGCGGCCAGCCAGGTCTTTCGTCTCTATGTGAATGGGATCTTTATCGCTACAAACGCTACTGACGTCGTTCAAGGTGGCGGGTCGCGTGCATACATTTACGATGTGCTCTCCGCTCTGACCCTCGGGCCAAATGCGATTGCCATACGTGTCGCTAATCTCGATCAACAAATACCATCTCTACGAGCGAGCCTGGGCATTGTGGTGGGCTCATCTATCATTTATCGTGGGACAGGCCCTGGATGGCAGGCAACGGCACAAAGCGCTCTTGCCAATCCTAGCTATATTGTGGGCTTGCCCGCATGGGTAAAACCCACATTTGATGCCAGTTCCTGGTTACCAGTCCAGGCCGCCACGTATGCGCCCGCCTTGCCTCTGTTGACGGAGAATCCTTTGCTCTATGAACAGGCGCTCCCTACACAATGGATGACTGCAGGCGCTAGCCATAATGCCTACTTTGTGCGCAACTTCTCGCTCCCTGCCAGTATAACAGGCACCTGGCTTCGGATCGCTGCAACCGGTCCTGCTACCGTATATCTCAATGGGAATCTCTTGATCGTTTGGAATGGCGAGGTTCCTTTACCTCAGCAACACATTGCCGACTATCTCAGTGATCTGGAAACGGCCGTCCAGTATCAGAAAGGTCTCCTGGTAGGGCTATACGATATTTCACCCTATCTCCACACGGGTATCAATACGATTGCGGTGCATGTTGCGGCACCGGGAAGTAGCGCGGCTCAAAGCGGGTTAAATACATTGAGTGCTGCACTCGCGACGGACATACTCGCTGCTGATGGTCAGGGTAATCATACCTGGATTGCTTCAGGCGTTGGCTGGCACGCGTCTCCCCAACCGGTTCCTAATTGGGAGCAGGGAGATAGTGCTACTCAGCAATGGCCATCCGTATTGCCTGTTGGACGGCCAGGAGCGACCCGGGCTCTCTATATACCGGAGAACCCGACTCCGCACAATATCAGCCTCCTCCCACTTTCGCTGCTCGTTATGATCATTGCGCTGAGCGTATTAACAGTGCTTGCACTCTGGTTGTTGATGTCGCTGTTGGTCATGCGTCGTTATTCGCTTTCACATGTTGAAGCGCTTGAGATGATGAGTGTCGCATATGTGCCTGCTCTTGCCTGTGAAATCCTGCTCATAGTGCTTTCTCGTGAATCTCAGATACCGCAGCCCTTCCCCTACACATGGCAATGGGGAATAGTATTGCTTCTGCTTGTGGGCATTGGCTATATCTTAGTCTGGCTAAATGCCCGCAAAGTACGCGATCTGGCAATATATCTCTTGAGAATGCGGTGGTCACAGAGGGTAGTTTCTGTTACCTCTGAGTTACAGGCCTATATGAGGAATACTCCCAGAGTACATCCTGTCTTTGCATGGTTACGTGTACATTGGGGATTAGTCTTACTTTTCCTCATTGCAATACCATTGAGTGCTTACAATCTGAACTATGAACCCTACTGGCAGGATGAGTTGACGAGTTACTTTGCGGCCAAGGGCGTTCTGGCTCATGGAATTCCTTTACTGCCTTCCGGATTTCTCTATGCCAAAGGGGAACTGTACTCGTATGTGCTGGCTTTGTTTATAGCGATCTTTGGTGAGCAAAATGCTATAATGCGCATTCCTAGTGTTTTAGAGTACCTGGTGAGTTTGCCTCTCTTTTACTATGTCTGTTGCTACTTTTGCAATCGACGTGTCGCCCTACTGGCAACAGCAATGCTTGCTTTCTCTCCCTACACGCTGCTGTGGGGGCATGAAGTGCGCATGTATGAGCAGGCGCAGCTGCTGACGATCCTTGTGATGTACCTGTTCTATAGAGCATTGCGGGAGCCCCAGCGTCCTCACTTGATCTATCTTGCCGTGGCCAGCCTGGTAGCGACGTACTTGAGCCATGAGGAGATATTCATTACCTTTCCCGCGCTCGTGATATGTGTGTTATTGGCGAGTGCAATGGAGAGTAGGCGCAGAATGCACAGAGTGCACAATCGAGCGCTGCAAAGTGGCAATATGGGTGTGAAACGTTTGCTTCCCCCGATACTCTTTCAGAAACATTGGTGGTTCGCAGCAGCACTGGGAGCGGGCTTGATTGGCCTCCAATTGTTCGTCACCAGGGTATCGCATCCACCCATTCTTGGCACGGATCAGAGTCAACAGCCGCTTATTCAGGTGTCGACCTATAACCTTTCATACTACTTTAAACTCTTGTTCTTTCCTCCCGCACTGAATGGTTCGTTGCCCTGGCTTACCTTGAACTCGCTACTTGCAGTCATTGGGTGCATAGCAGCAATACGCCGTGCGGATGCACGCGCAATGTTTTGTGGGTTGTTCCTTTTCATCTCCCTTTTCACTCTTGCTTTGTTGTTTACCCTGACTGCCGATCGCTACATCTATCCACTACTCCCTGCTTTGTACTTGATGGGAGCCTACGCCTTGCTGCTAATACTACGTGGCGTGAGGAGGCTTGTATTGTCCCTGCTAGCAACTCAACAAGATGCACAAACCGATGGTACCGCTAAAGTATCCTCACAACCGCTGCGCGTGATTACCGCGATTACAGCTACATTTCTGTGTGCCAGCGTCTTGATCATGCCAATATTGCCCATCAGTAACTATAATCTCTTCGTCAGCCGGCAAGCAGGTTTTATCTATCATCGCCACTATGCCGATTATGACGCTCTTGAGCAGTACATGCAGCAGCATTGGCGGAAGGGAGATATCGTGATCTCTGTGTCACCTGCAATCTCCGTTCTCTACTATGCCGGTCACGTCGACTACTTTTTCTCGATAGATCGAGCGCTCTATCTCTTTGAGCGGGATGGTCACATTGTAGATACTCCTACAGGTTCAACTCCGCTGCTCAGCCAGGGAGATTTTCAATCTGTACTTGCTACACATAAGCGCATCTGGATTATCTCAGATAATGGTCAATACCAGGCGGGCGTTACAAAAAATGGGAGGTTTACCTTCCCCCCTGATTTTCGTGTAGAATACGAGGGGTATGGATGCGCTGTTTACTTTCGGGAGGGTTGAAACGTTGCTTAAGTTGGATCCATTAAATGTTTCTACTATCAAAAATCCTGAAAGGAGATTTTGATTGTGCATTTCCGTTTACCCGGCTTCACTCGTAAGAAGATAATGCTGATCTTTCCCGTGTTGCTGATTGCGCTGACAGGTTGCTGGCCGTTTACGCAGAATTCTTCACCGTCCAGCATACCAACTCCTTTGCCAACTTTACAAACAGGACCTTCACAAATAGGTACGCTTTCGCCTGCTATTGATACTATTGCGCAGCAGGTGCTCACCAATATCCATCTGCATGGATGGAATCCCAATGCCGTGACACATGGCAAAGTCACGGGGGGGCTTTACACCAATTGGGTAATGAATGATCCCGCGATAACGAACAATTTAGGGGTTGGTCCTAGTGATCAAACCCAGAGTAAGCATGACATACAGGTAGATCTCTTCTACCTCGTGTCGTTGGCCGATTATCATCAACTCCATCCACAGGATCACACTTTCGATTCCGATCTGGATCGCATAACGAAGCTGGTACTCGGAGAATATCAGACATACAACCTTCCAAAGGGCTGGATTTACTTCTTTTTGCTCCGCAGCGGATTGGATCTGAACAATACTGCCCTCGTGAATGAGGCTCGCGACGTTGCCGATCGCACCTATACGAAGTGGTATGATCCTACGCTCGGGGTTGTCTATAATCGTAACCATTCACCCGGCGATTACAGTCCCAACCTTACTTTGCAGGCCGGGGCTGCACTCGTCGATGCTGGCTTCCGTTGGAAACAGCCCGATTGGATAAGCGCCGGTGAAAAAACAATTGACCACGTGATCTCCGCTGCGCTAGACCCGAAGTATCAAATGTTCTACAACGATATGATCGTTGGGAGCGATGGTCATGATCAGGTAGTGAACTACCAGGCGAAGCCCAGCACGCAAGGCGAAGCAGCCACCGCGCTGGTAACTGCCTATACGCTCACTCATAATCGACGATACCTGGATGTGGCTGGTCAAATACTGCAAAATGTCTTCGGGTCAAGCGGTATATGGGATCAGCAGCGTGGGGGACTCTTCTTTGCATTTGATATGCAAAAAGGGCAGTTGCTGGCCGGCTACAAAGAGACCCGCAGCCAGACACTTGTCCTCATCAGCCTGCTCAAATATGACCAGGCGGCAGGTAAACCTCAATTTGCCCAGCAGGAACAGCAACTCGTGTCAGTGTTGACCGATCAATTTTATCAGCACACCTATCATGGTTACTTCTACCGTGTCACGCCGGACTTCAAAGTCTTTGTTGACAAGCCGGGTCAAGGTATAGGAGTTGAAGACTTCTTCACGACAGAGGCGATGGGAAGTAGTCTTGATGCGCTGCAACAAACAGAGTTTGCGTAACTATTCAGGTGCCCGATTCCTCCCCGCCTGGGGCGGCTCGGTCATTCATTTGCAGCGGACTTTGCAGCCTGCGGCTGCAAAGTCCGCTGCAAAAAACCTACTGCGAACCGCCGCAGGCGATGAGGGGTCCTGAATAGTTACAAATGTTTCATTATCTAGGAACTTTTAGAAAAGGAATAATGTATTATGTGTGGCATTTGTGGTTTTTTGAGTTTAAACGGTGATTACAACGTAACGGAAGATATATTGCGCCAGATGACATCTGCCCAACGGCATCGTGGCCCTGATGATGAGGGTTATCTCTGCGAAGCAGGTGTCGGCTTGGGCTTCCGCCGCCTGGCAATTCTTGACCTGACTCCCGCGGGTCACCAGCCAATGTCCAACGAGGATGGTACAGTCTGGCTGGTCTTTAACGGTGAAATCTACAATTTTCAGGACCTGGTTCCCACGCTCGAACAGGCAGGTCACCGCTTTCGCTCGCGTTCGGATAGCGAGGTGATTATTCATGCTTATGAGCAATGGGGCACAGAGTGCCTGCAGCGCTTCGTTGGCATGTTCGCATTTGCCATTTGGGACAGCCGCAAACGCACCATCTTTCTCGCTCGTGACCGTATGGGCGAGAAACCGCTCTATTATTGGAGCGACGGCAGCCACTTCGCTTTCAGCTCTGAGGTGAAAGCCTTGCTAAGCCTACCCTCAGTACCACGCGAGTTGAACCTGCGTGCACTTCAATCCTATTTGGTATACGAGTATGTCCCATCACCCGAAAGTATCTTTACTGGCATTCGAAAGTTACCGGCGGCTCACTTCCTGAAATTTCAGCTCGATGGCTCTGCTCAGGGGCGGCAGACAACTGACTGGGATCCCCAGCAGTACTGGGACGTACGCTTCCAGGAGTCTGAAGAGAGCCGACGGTCGGTTGATGATTATGCACAAGAGCTACGTGAATTGCTCAAAAAAGCTGTCGCGCGCTGCTTAATCAGCGATGTTCCCCTGGGGGTGTTTCTGAGTGGCGGCCTCGACTCAAGCAGCATCGTTGCGATGATGACCGAGGTCAGCAACACGCGACCTAAGACCTTCAGCATCGGCTTTGCGGAAAAAACGTACAACGAATCGGACTATGCCCAAATCGTTGCACGTCACTTTGACACTGAGCACCATGTAGAGATCCTCAATCCTGATGCCAATGATCTCATTCATACCATCGCCAATATCCTGGATGAACCATTTGCTGACGCCTCGGCCTTGCCCACCTACCTCGTCTCGCGCATGGCACGTCAACATGTCACAGTAGCGCTTTCAGGGGATGCGGGTGACGAACTCTTTGCTGGTTACGATTGGTATCGCGCACAGCGTTTCGCTTCAGCCACTATCGACCGCCTCCCCACTCAATTGGGCCAGCGGCTCAGCACTTTTGCCTCACATATTCCTCCCACCCCTCAGAAGAAGGGTATGCGTGATATCACGCGGCGCTTCCTGGAGGTCGCTATCTTACCAAGAGAGATGCAGCACACACGCTGGCAAACCTTCTGGCAAGATGACGACCTGGCGCACCTGCTGACGATTCCTAAAAACGAACGCTCTGCAGCTGTCGACCCACGATTTCTGGCCCTCTTTGCGGCCAGTGGGAGCCTCCATACCCTTGATCAACAACAATATGCAGATCTCAAACGCTACCTTCCAGATGACATCCTGTTTAAAGTGGATCGGATGAGTATGGCCGTTTCTCTGGAGACACGCGGGCCACTTATGGATTATAAGCTCGTCGAGTTTGCGGCACGCCTTCCTATGGAGCTACGCCTGAACGGCTTGTCGACGAAATATCTACTCAAGCGGGCAATGCGGGATATCCTCCCCCAGCAGATATTACGTCGTCCCAAACTGGGCTTCAATATCCCCTATAAGAATTGGCTGCGTAATGAGCTGAGCGATCTTTTGCAGGATGCGCTCTCACCAGCACGCCTTCGTCAACAGGGGATTTTTCAGCCTCTGTACGTCCAGAAGCTGATTCAAGAGCATAAAGAAGGAGTTCGCGATCACGCGCACAAGCTCTGGCAATTGCTCATCTTTCAGCTATGGTCTGAGCGCTACCTTTCCAGCACAATCACCGGTCCTCGCCTCATTGAAAGTCGAGGGGTATTGTTGTCATGAATCCCCGGGCTAAAGACCTCATCATTGTAAGGGTGGGGACCCTTGCGGTCGCCCTTCGGGTGTAGGATAGCTTGTGTTTGACTCTGTCCTCTCCGCTCCCTTATCAATCATGACCAGATGTGTCAGGGAGAGAGCTCTTCTCCTCTCCTCTCTCCCTCATACTTTCTGGCTTCCCACTCACACATCGGCCCGCTTGCGGCCTCACCTCTTTCAGTGTGGAAGCGGCAGTGCATGGCTTGCGCGTGGCGGCGCCACGCGCAAGCCATGCACTGCCGCTTCCACACATTTTATTTTATTGGACGCGACCTTCAGGTCGCCAGTCTTATCGAGATAGAGTCAGGCCGCGGGAGGAATAATAACACAAAAAGCCGTTTCGCCAAAAACCCACCCTGTTTGGTATAATTGAGTATGCTGCAACCTTGCAACCACAGAACTGGAGAAACTGCCATGGAAACAGCCGAAATTCTTGAAAAAGCCACGGCCGAAGACGAAATCCCCCAAGGTTGGATCGTCTTAACGCTCTTGCGCGACAAAGTAGCGCTGGGCATCGTCGGATGGGTTTTTGGCATCATTGTCGGTTTTGGACTCTTCGCCTTGATGGCCTCTGTTATGATCCCTCACAATTATCAATCCGGTGTATTCGCCGCCCTCTTTTCGACCATTTTATTGGGCATCGTGTTTTTCATTGGTGTGGGGAGTATCTGGCAAATCATCGTTGACGTGCGCCGTTTGCGACATGCTGATAAACACGTCATCGTCATTACCCCCGAAGACTTTGTAAAGCAAGAGGGCGAGAAAATAATACACGTGCCGTTAATGTATGTGCGACATGTAACGTCACGTGGTGCAACTCCTTCTGCTGATCGCAGCCCTCCCAGGGAAGAGGTAATCGGCCAGATGCCGCGCTCTGGCGAAAATTTTGCCGGCTTTCTGTTTGGACGCGGCCTGGTACCTGGTATGAATCTGCGCCGCAGGCGCAAGCGCACATCCACAACGCTGGCGTTCATCGATAGCCGTACCGATAGCGAAGTGATTGTCGCTACAGACGCCTCGTATGGTGATCCTTTCACGATTGCTGCCGTACTAAAGGAATATGCGACCAATATACAGCGAATCGCCTGAATTCGCGCCCGTATTCTGGATAGCCTAAAAATTGGAGTTGCTCAAATGCTGCTTGCCATCGATATCAGTAATACCAATATCAAACTGGGCCTCTACAACAGTTCAACCATGAGTCATCACTGGGTCGTGTCAACCGCTCGCCAACGCACCGCGGACGAATATGCTATGGTGCTGAATGACTTGATTCGCCATGCAGGTTATCAATTGACCGATATCGATGACATCATACTGTCGAGCGTGGTTCCGCCGCTGACACCAGTGTTTCAGGAGTTAGCGGTGCGCTACTACGACAAAGAAGCGATCGTGCTGGATTATACGCTTGACATGGGAATAAAGTTGCTGGTCGACAACCCTTGGGAGATTGGCGCTGACCGCATTGCAACAACGCTTGCCGCATACCATTTCTATGGTGGGCCTGCAATCATCATAGCCTTTAGTACTGCCACTACCTTTGATGTCATCTCCTCAGAGGGAGATTTTTTAGGAGGAGCAATCGCGCCTGGCCTGGTTATCTCCGCTGAGGCCCTGAGTAGTGCCGCTTCCCGCCTTTACCGCGTGGATTTAACGCTGCCACGCTCCGCACTGGGCAAAAACACCACTGAAAACATGCAATCGGGCATCATTTACGGGCATGTCGGACTGGTGCAAGGTCTGATTGGCCGCCTGCGCCAGGAGATACCAGGAGTGACGGAATATAGCGAGGTAAAGGTTATCGCACATGGAGGGTTGGCCCAGTTGATGGCTCCCATCATACCTGAGATTCAGTTTGTGAATCAGTATTTGCCGCTAGAAGGCTTACGGCTGGCTTATATGCGGCTGCGGGGCTAGAGGCCGCACGCAACCGAGATAGGATTATCCTTTGATGCCGCTCTGCTTGTACCCTTCTACAATGTAGCGCTGTAGGAAGAAGAAGATGATCAGCAGCGGCAGGATGCCGATGGTGGCCCCGATGAACAGCTCGTGCAAGTTGAGCACCTGCGCATTCAGAAAGTTGGAGAGCACCACCTGCACCGTCCAGGCCGACTGATCCTGACCGATCACCAGCGGCCACAAAAAGGCGTTCCAGCTGGCGATAAAGGTGATCACACTCAGAGCCGCGATGATCCCGCGGGAGTTGGGCACCACGATACGCCAGAAGATCCCCCAGTAGCCCAGACCATCCACGCGCCCCGCTTCCTCCAGCTCATGCGGGAAACTGAGGAAGAACTGGCGGAACAGAAAGGTGGTAAAGCCGCTGAAAATGCCAGGCACGACGAGGCCCTGCAGCGTGCTGACCCAGCCCAGGAACGAGGCGATGACGTAGACCGGCACGAAGATCACCGCGAAGGGGATCATCAAGGTCAGCAGGATGGCGAAGAACACCACGTTGGCCCAGCGATAGCGGATGCGTGCCAGGCCGTAGCCGGCCAGCGCCGACAGCAGGATCTGCCCCGCCGTTTGCAAAACGGCGATCACCGCCGAATTGATCAGACCGTCCAGAAACGGCACTTCCGGATCGCTGAACAACTCCTGGATGTTCTCGAAATGCAGCGTGCTGGGGAAAAACGTCCAGTTGGGTGAGGTGATCTCCCGCTCGGCCGCCAGGCCATTTCTGACTATCAGGTAGAACGGCAGCAGGAACAGCAACGCCAGGATGATCAGCAGCCCATAGCGCAGGATCAGAATCACCAGCTTCCCCACCGCTGGACCTGGAGCCTGGTGTGCCTGCCTTGCTCGCGAGACGACTGTTGTTGCCATAACATCCTCCCTGGTTTGCTCTCTGCGTGTCTGTCGGGGCGCACTCAACTTATGGACTGCGCCTCTGCGCGCTGCCTACTCGGACCTGCCGAAGCCCAGGAAACGTCCCTGGAGCAGGGTAAAGATCACAATGATCAGCGTCAGGATGATGGCCCCGGCGCTGCCATAGCCGTAGTTCTGATCACTTAAGGCAATGTTGTACAGGTACTCCAACGGCGGGCGCGCCAGCACCTGGTTGCCACCGGACAAGATATTGAAGAACTCGTCGAAGGCCTGAAAGGCCGCAATGACGTTGAGCAGCAGCACCGCGATCGACGCGTTGCGCAGCAGTGGCAGGGTGATGTGCCAGAAGGTCTGCCAGCCTCGCATGGCCCCATCCACCAGCGCGGCTTCGTACAGTTCGCGCGGAATTTCCTGCAGGCCGGCGATAAAGATGATCATGTAAATACCGACCTGGAGCCACAGGCGCACCGTCACCAGCACCAGCCAGTACCAGGGCGGGTTGGGGCTTGAGATCCAGGAAATGGGATCATGCCCAAAGACGTGCAGGAACGTATTGGCCAGGCCAAAGGATAAGCCATTGAAGATGGACATTTTCCACACGATCGAAGCCAGCACATACGAGCAGGCCGTGGGTAGAAAGAAGACCGAGCGGAAAAAGCCCTGGGCGACCTTGACACTCGTGACCAGCAAGGCGAAACCCAGGGCGCATACATACGTCGTGGGCACGATGAAGACCGCGAAGATGGTAAAGGTCACCAGGGCCTTGATAAACTCCGGATCCCCCAGCAGCGCACGATAGTTTTGGAAACCCACGAACCCGCTGGGGGTGAGCGTGGCACGCGCGTCGGCGAAACTGAGCACGATACTCCAGAGGATGGGAATATAGAAAAACACGATGAGGCCCAGCATCAAGGGGCCGACAAAACTCCAGAAGAGCAGCGTGGTCTTGAGCGAACGCAGGCGCACCCGCTTCATGCTCTCCTGTGCGCCTGAAGTCAGCGCTTCTGCCGGGGTAATGGTACTGACGGACTTCATTGATCCTTCCTTCCTCACGGGGTACGTGTGGGCACCCTTGCCCAGTCACGACGAACGAGCCGATGCCCATACGGAGAGCGGCAGTGACCAGGAAAGTAGGCGCAGCACGTGCACACTAGCAGCAGGAACCCCTGTCAAGAGCGGTTCCTGCCACCCTCTGGAAAGGCGCGTGAACGTGCAAACGCATCCCGGCTCGTTCCCCCTGCCCGCCTAGGTTAGCTCAGCAGGGTTTGCAGCTCGGTATTGGCCTTGTCCGCCGCCGTATTCAGCGCCGTCACCGGGTTGGCGCCATTCTTCAAAATGTTGCTCACCGCGTCGGTCAGCGCGGTATCCATGGCAGCATCCCACAGTGGCGGCAGCGCATGCCCATACTTGTTAATCAGATCCACCGCCTGGGCGGCCGAGCCGCTCTGCAGCTTGGTGGTCTTGGCCGCGATACTGGCGCGCGGCGGCACGTGGAAGCCGTAGCCCACGTTCCAGTCGATCTGCACCGCCGAGTTTTCGATCCACAGATACTTGACGAATTCCTTGGCCGCCGCCACATTCTTGCCCTTGGCCCACACCATTTCCGCCCAGCCGCCTAAGTTGACCGCCGGCTGGCTCTGCGCGTTCAACGCCGGCCAGGGGAAGATGCCGAAGTCATCCCCCAGCGCCTTGGTGATGCCCGGCATGGCCCACAGGCCGCAGAACTGCATGGCTGCCAGGCCCTGCGTGAAGGCCGAGGGGTCCCACCAGAAGGTGGGCGCGTCGGGCAGCAGACCGCCTGACGCATTCAACTCGTGCAGCTTCTCATAAGCCGCTGCCACGGAATCGGTGTTGAACACAATTTTG
>WNFE01002910.1_pt1 | contig 12648 bp, 11 predicted proteins | sample 5400451 | NCBI WGS metagenome assembly WNFE01 (sample SAMN13153344, study PRJNA577476) | soil metagenome | isolation source: 200 cm saprolite under Douglas fir tree site 2 hole 2 | place: USA:California | collected 2015-04-18
GATATCCACCCGCGATGCACTTAGTCTATACTGTGATTTCGGAATGACTTTCGCATGCAGCTCCTCGCGAAATATCCGCCCATCGTTTTTTGCAAGCCTTCCCGCTGCTGGGTCGAGGAATGCGAGGGTTTGAGAATTCAGAATTTGAGGACGCCGTAATCTGGACAACAAAGCGGCCGCATGCCTCCGGACTCTCGAACGAAACTCCTTCAAATTATGGAGGTCGCCGAGATTCCCGAGGGTGAACGTGGACTCGGTGGTGACAGCTCTCACAAAGCGATATCAGTGTTCCCCAAGGAACGGAGCACGTCATCCGGTGATTTACCGATCTTGACCGTGTCGGCCCTCCTTTGCCTGGTTGAACCGTTCCTCCATCAGCTTCCGCAAGTGGTTTAGCTCTTCAGGTTCATTGTAATTCCCCAGGTCGATCAGCCGTTGACGTACTCTTTTCTCGAGAACCACGCCAATGTCCCTCAGAATTTCAAGGCCTAGCCGGCCATTTTTCTCCTGTCGTAACTGGTGCTGAACGGCATCAACGGCATCGGATCCCAAACCGTAAAATTGTGCTCGCAGTGCCAAAACATATTCTCGCACCTCGTCCGATTGCACCAGGCGTTTGACCGTCTCACGGTCCCGTTTTTCTTCGCGGGCGATTTTTCGAATGCTCTGGCCGCTGATAAATCGCTTGATTACCCGTGCCACCTGCGGCGGTGGAACATTTGTTCGGGGTTTTTTGGCGGGCTCTGGCTGGGTTTGGCTGGTTTTTGGGGCTTTCTGTTTGTGGGTCATTATAGACGCAACTCCCCTTAAAAAAACTCAGGTGCAAGTCAGCGTCCTGTCTATCCCGGCATGGCCCAGCAAACTTACAGCCGGCATCTGGTAAAATTATCTCTCCCCGCTAGCTCGCTGTCAAATCGAGAACCGTTGTGGAATTGGAATGGATCATCGTATCCCCATGGCAGAGCTGCTCCGCGTGAGTCCGACGCGCCGACAGGAGTTGGCCGCCCGGCTGGGCCGAGAACCGCATAGTGCGCGACTGCTGGAATAGTCGTCCCATGGCTATTTGGGACCGTTATTTCGATTTCGTGCGTGAAATGAAATACGCCTACAACCATCATCAGCGGATGCGCTAGTCAGCTGGCGGTGTAGTCCAATTGGAACAGTTTTTATGGGGGACAGTACCGACCGGTGAGGAGAATCCGGGACAGCCAGTCCGCATGCGGGAGGCCCGAACACAGGAGTTCTTCTGCTTCACTCTCCACCTGGTATTCGACTTGGCGAATGGTGATGCTCTCTCCATCAATCACCAGATAAGATGCGCGCTGATCTCCGTCATAGGATTGCAATCGATCTCAACGTGATCTCACGGCCGGGCGCTGCTTTGCTTCGATGGCAGGAAAGATGTCATAGACATAGTCATGGGCGGCCATGGCAATCTTGTTCAGCGTGCCTGCTTCAACGCGCTTGACGATTTCCTCGCGGGACAGGTCGAAGATCGCCGCCAGAATATGCGCGCGCTCCTGTTTGTTCGCCTCCCCCACAACGAAGAGCACGCGGGCGCTGTGCTGGACGTAACGGGGCGAAAGCAGCTGCCGATTCAAGAGTTCCATGATGATGGGAGCTTTGCCACGGTCAAAGCGGCCTGGATCGCCGCGGCGGTCCAGCTCGGCAAAGAACTCCGATGTCCATTCGCTGTGATATTCCAATACCTTCTCGAACAGCTCTTTGGTCAAGCGAGCCCCGGCCTTGACCGCGGTGGCGTTCACAGCCGGCACCACGCCATCCTCGGTAAGAGCTGGCCGCTTGAGGTAGCCGTCCTTGGTAATGGCGGCCTGGTGATGGAGGAGACTCCACAGCCACGACACATTGATCCGGTAAGTGGCAAGGTCATTCATGAACCGCAGCATAAGTTCGTAATCATCAATCGCCGCCGCGAAGTTGCCGTTGAGAATCTGGAATCCATAATTCGCCGACATGTAGAAAGCGTGCTGGATGTGTTCGATCGTGATCTCACCCTTGGGCACCCCGTAGATGGACTCCCAAAGTTCCTGTGAGAAGAGTCTCTCCGGCGTGGCCACCATGTCCTTGGTGATGACCCACGGTGTGATTTTGCCCTGCGCGTTCAATAACCCACGGGATTGCAGCACCTGCCGCTCCGCATCAACGAGACCGCTCGTCACCGTCGGCACCGCTTTGCCTTTTACGTCCGAAGTCTCCCGCGGCGCATCGAGGATCGCTTGGAGCTTTGTCACCGCGACTTGCAAGGGCGCGTTGCCGGCAGCGACATACGCCGGTTCCGGGCTGGCGACCCAGCTTTGCCGATAAGCGTCGTAGAGCCGTCCCTTCACCCGGCCGGCGAGGAGGTCCTCGAGCGGGGGCCGTTGACCTGCGGTAAGCGGGCCCTCGGGCATAAACATGAGACCCAGCAAGCGTTCTCGCAGCTTGTCGATGGCTATCGCACGCAGAGCCAGCGGGTTATATCTTGACCGGCCATAGGCATCGCCCGGCTGGTAGATCATCACCGCCGCCATCCCACCGATGGGAGCGCCATTGTTGAGCTCGCCATTTTTCATACCGGCCATAAGCATCATCAGCGCGTTGTAGCGCTGATAGGCGATCATGTTTGGGGAGGCCATGCCGATCAACTGTGGATCCGGAAAGACGCCTTTCGGGTCGTCCTTCCACATCTCGATGATGCTGCCCAGGTAGTCCCACCGGCCCACGTTCGTCCCAAGCAGCCGGCGCCGGAGCACCCAAGCGATGGCAGGCAAGAACCGCCCGGCATTACCCTCCTCATAGAGCACTTTGATCTTGAACGTGCCCGCCGGGATACCCATCATCCCTTCCAAGCGCGCGAGCAGCTTCTCCAGGATCAGGGCTTCCTGAGGAGTCTGAATCTTCGGAATGTAAAAATACACGCCGGTGCCGGCGTTCTTGAGGGACTCGTAATTGTTCAGAATCCAGAGGACAGTGATGGGAATCAAGCCAGGCACCGGTTGACCTTCGAACCGGATGTGGTCAAACACCACGTGGATGCCAGGAGGCCGGGCAAACCGGATCGGCCATCGCGCTGGAGGCGTAGTGATCTTGTATGCGCGCTTTTGGCCTTTCTTTATGACCTCATATTGGCGGTTGGCCCAGCGGCCTTCCAAAATCTCTTTGGCGTTCTGCAAGGCGGCAAAAATTCCGACCGGTTGAGTTGTTGGCGTACCGTCAGGCTGGAAATGTGGCGGTGAGGCATCTTCAAAGTCCGGCATATTCATGGGCGCTGGGCTATTCAGCGCATTGAAAGCCATGTCTAGCGGATGCCACGGCCCGGTGAGCTCCAAGCCGGGATTCGTCAGTGGGTGGGCATCCTTCGGGATGGGCACCTCGTCGTTCAGCCGCCAGCGCCACTTGCTGTCCCTGCTGAGAACGTTGTCAATCAGGCCTTGGACGATCTGGCGAAACGTCCAAAATTCCCCCGACACAGGATCCTCAAACGTGTCCTCCCACTTCGGCCAGGAATATTTCTCGCGGACCGGCGCGGGGGACTGAAGGAGCATCCGCCGTGCGGTGAGGGCCGCGGCGATCTCCGGACCCAGCTCTTGGGTGAGGGTCGCGATCGTCCGTTCGACATTGACTTCTCGTCCGTTTACATTCTTGGTTCCGAAGAGGTCAGGGAACTTCTGGAGAATGTCCTCACGGATCATGGCCTCGGCCATCCTCAACTCCCCCATATCGGCGCACCGAGCGTGCACGCAAAATAGAGCACTGTTGCCGACAGGCGTCAAGCCCCCATCGGGCATCTGATTGTGATTGGGTGGGTCAAAATCATTTGGGGATGTTGAAAAACTATTTTATGGGTCTCCAGCCCACCTCCCGCAAACGAAGAATCAATAATTTACAGGTACTGCGTCGGGGCGAATTGGGAATTTCGGGTCTTTTTCAACAGCCTCATTTCCTTTTGACCCTAAGAGAAGCGCTGCATCCAAGTCAATTGAGCGCCGTTGCTCAGCCCGTGCGAAAAAGGCCGTCGGAGCAAATTCGAAACAGCAGGAGCGGCCTAAGACAGCTACGGGAAATCACTCTGAGAGTGATCTTTGCTTCCGAAAGGTCATGGGGGCTTCAAACCTCAAGTTTCGCAAATCGTACAGCCTAGGGAGCTAAATCCTGATGTCGGGTTATCGGCGCCGAGCGAAGGAGGAACCCATGGAGCAATACATTTTTGTAAGGCTGCATGCGCGGGAGGGCGAAGAGGGGGCCGTGGAGGAGGCGTTGCTTGTGGTGGCTGGGCGTGTCGAAATGGGTCGAAGTACAGCCCTGTGGGATATGATGGTAGCATTTCGCCCTGCGCTTCAACTCACCTCGGGCTGAAATGTCATTTAGACAAAAATCATTCTGGTCGGACACGGCCGGTTTCTCCCAGCGGGAGGCGCTGCGTCCTTTGCCCGAACGCACGGACGTGGCAGTCATCGGCGCCGGATTCACCGGCCTTTCGGCCGCGCGGACGCTCGCGAAAGCCGGAGCGAGGGTTGCAGTGCTCGAAGCGGAAAGTGTGGGCTGGGGAGCGAGTTCGCGAAATGGCGGGATGGTGCTCACCGGGCTGAAACTACCGGTTGGGAAGCTCGTAGCCTTGAAGTATCGCGAAAAATGTACGCGGCTTCGCTCTCGGCGATTGATTGCGTCGAGCGGATCGTACAGGAAGACGAAATTGACTGCGACTTCGTGCGTAGCGGGCACCTGGTGGTGGCGTGCAAAGCCTTTCATTTCGATGAATTTCAGCGGTCGGCCCAGAGGCTCGCGCGCGAATTTCAGCATGAGGTTAGGGTTGTTCCCAGGAATGAATTGGAGAGCGAAATCGGTTCCGAGATTTATTACGACGGCTTGGTGGACAAAACGAGCGCGGGTGTGAACCCGGCGAAATTTGTCGCCGGACTGGCGCGAGCTGCGGAAAAGGCCGGTGCGGAGTTGCACGAACAAACGCGCGTCGAGGGCGTGGAGCACGTGACAAAAGGAGCCGCGAGCGGGTTACGCATCGTCACGAGCCGGGGAATGCTTTGGGCGCGCGACGTGTTCGTGGCGACGAGCGGGTACACCGGAAAAGCGACCCCGGGGCTGCAAAGGCGAGTGATCCCCATCAGTTCTTACTTCATCGTGTCGGAGCCGTTGCCGGAAGAACTCGCGCGCCGAGTGAGTCCACGCAACCGGATGATTTACGATTCCAAGAACTTCCTTTTTTATTTTCGCCTCACGCCGGACCGTCGCATGCTCTTCGGCGGGCGAGCCGCATTCCTTCCTGAAACGCCGGGCACCATCCGACGGAGCGCAAAGATTCTGCGCGATGGGATGCTGAGCGTATATCCGGTGTTGCGTATTGCCGCAATCGAGTACGCCTGGGGCGGCACGCTCGATTTTACGTTCGATATGCTCCCCCACGTCGGCAAGATCGATGGCATGTACTACGCAATGGGATACGCCGGGCACGGAGTCGCGATGGCGACATACCTGGGAGCGAAGATCGCCGCTACCATCGGCGGCGCGCGCGACGACAATCCCTTCTCGAATCTGGCCTTCCCACGCGCCCCGTTCGGTCTCTACAACGGCACTCCATGGTCCCTGCCATTCGCGGGAGTCTGGTACAGGCTCTTGGATTGGGTCGGCTGAGCCAGGGATCGCCAGATTGCGCCCGCACCAGAACGGAACAGCCTGGAGTTCGACAAGCACATATATTTTCGAAGAACCTGATTCGGACGCGGCCGAAAGGCGAACAAAAAAATCGTTCGCAATTCAATCGAGAGTCAAAAAATCCGCGCGGAGGAGCAGCTACCGAAGTAAAGTTGGTCACTTCTTAAGCTGCGTCGAAGACTGATTTGATTCGAGACGCATTCGAAAGCAAAAGAAATCAACAAGAGGGTCGCGGACGGGGAGAAACCGTGCTTGCGTTAGAAACTTGGCAGAAAAATTCCAGTTTGCCAAAAAATCATCAACATAAAATTACCGGATGGCAAGAGGATGGGAAAGCAAGGCCGTGGAAGGGCAGGTGCAGGAATTTCAGGAAAGAGACAGTGCTGGAAAAAAGAGGCAGCTGACACCAGCTCAACTGGAATCGCGCCGGCGCAGGGAAGTGCTGCTGCTTTCGCGGGCGCGCGTGGAGAAGGATCTGCAGTCGAGCCGCGACCCGCGTTACAAAGAACAGCTCAACCGTGCACTGGCTGATCTGGATTCGCAACTCGCTGCGCTGATAGACGCCGACTGACCGGCATCCCGCCAGCATACTTCCAATACAATCATTCACCTGGCATTAAGTTCCTCTCGAATCTCCGGCAAACCTGGTCTGTGGAAAGCTGACGCGGATTCTGCGCATAATAGCGGCTTTCGCAAATGAGTTGGGAGGGCGCCACGAAAGAAAGCCTGTCGGACTTCAATGAGTTTCGCAGCAAAATGAACGAAGAAATCCAGGCCAGCGACCACCTGGGGATGAAGCGTTTCTTTGCGCTTGATCACCAGGCGTATCAGGACGGCGCGCTCGAGGGGAAGACCAAGGAGCTACTGGGACTTGTGGCATCAGCAGTGTTGCGCTGCGACGACTGCATCACCTACCACCTGGTGCAGTGCGGGGAGGCGGGCTGGAAGCGGGAAGAAGTGTTTGATGCACTAAACGTTGCGCTGATTGTCGGCGGGTCGATCGTCATCCCTCATCTTCGGCGCGCTTTCGGGCGCATGCGCGAAATCCATGGGCTGCAGGGGTGAAGACAGGAGGAAAGAATTCTATGTGAGCGTCAATCGCGAGGATGGCCTGGCTCAGGATCTTCGATGAAGACCACGCCGACGCCGTTCTGGTTTTTTTCGCGGCCCGGGTCAAAGTGGACTACCGTGCCGCGGAGCGAGAGAACGCTCGAGCGATTCTGATCTCCGGCGGCTTCGATCACCACACGCATTTCAGATTGCAACCGCGGCCGGCCGTTCAAGCAAAGATAAGCTCCTTGCAGACTCAGGTCGCGCACCGTGGCTTTCTCTTCGAAAGTCGTGCCATCCTCGGACTGGCCGGTGACGGTCGCGTTGAAGCGAATGCGCCGCCGCTGCCCTAGTCGTGATTCACGGATGGAGACACCCACGCCGCGCTCGCTCAGGCTGATGGTCATTCCCTCGGTGGCCGCCCAGGTGGCAGGAAATTCCTGGCGGGCGGCGGAAAGGAAACTATCAATCATCTTGTCGGGTGAATCGGGATCGTGGTGGAACAGGATGAGGTTTCTCACTTTTGCTTCGCGCGCGATCTTCACGGCTTCAAGCCAACTCGAATGGCCCCAGCCCTTGCGGTCAGTGGCAAGTTGCTCGGGCGAATACTGCGCGTCATAAATGAGAACATCTGCGCCGTGGGCCAACTGCCGCAAGCTCTGATCGAATTCCGCGATTCCGGGCTCGTTGTCCGTGGCATACACAATCGAGCCTCCTGCGGTGTCAAAGCGATAGCCGAGGCATCCCTGCGGGTGATTCAACCAACCGGCTGTGATGCGCGTGCCGTGCACTTCCCATTTTTCGCCGCCGATGACCTCGCGGAACTCGCGCGCCGCGGTCATCATGCTGACGTCCACGGGAAAATACGGGCTGGCAAGTTGCGCCTGCAGCACCTGCTGGAGGCTATTAGGGCCGAGTGATTTCGATTGAAAACTGTAAAAATGGAAGTGGTTCTGAGACTCGAAGAGTGGATGGAAAAACGGAATGCCTTGGATATGGTCCCAGTGAAAATGGGTGACCAGAATGTGGGCTTGAATACTCTGGCCGGGCAGCGCCTGCATCAAGTGGTTGCCGAGCATGCGCAGGCCGGTGCCGCAATCGAGTATGAAGCGCGTACCGTCCGGAGCGGTCAATTCGAGGCAGGGCGTGTTGCCGCCGTAGCGCCAGGTATCGCGCTCGAGCGTCGGCGTCGAGCCGCGCACTCCCCAGAAAACCAACTTGGCTAGATTGTGCGTCATCGCCGGGCGAATCGTGGCGCGCGCCGCCTGCGTCCCCTCAAAGTACCACTGCGAAATCAATGGTAGGCGGTGGCGGCGAGGGAAGTCAATTGCGTTTCCTCCTCAGCGTTCAATCCCGCGGCTCAGGCGCGTGCCGCCCAGCGATCCAGTCACAATCTAGCCTACTTGGTCGCGCTGAGGGCTATTCGCCGGGACGCTTCTGCGAGTAGAATTTGGGCGATGCACTCACACGAACATGGTGCGGAGGGGCGGAGCCATGGCTCGCACAGCCACGGCGTGCACACGCGCGTTCACATTCCCCCCGGAGGCATGACCGCCATTCTGGGTGGCGCCGTGGTCGCGACTTTTGCGCTCGTGTTTGTGGAATTGGCCGCCGGCTACGCCAGCCACTCCATGGCGCTCGTCAGTGACGCAGTGCACAACATGACCGACGTGCCCACTATGGTGATTTCATGGCTCGCCACAGTCTGGGCCAGCCGACCACCCACGCCCGAGAAAACCTACGGATATCATCGCGCGGGAATCCTGGCAGCCTTCGTGAACGCCATGCTGCTGGCGATTGTGGCGATTTTTCTAGTGTTCGAATCGATCGAACGGCTGCGCCATCCGGTGGAGGTGCAGACCAACGTGATGCTCTGGGTATCGGTGTTTGCATTAGTGATCAATGGCGGCATCACGCTGGCCGTGCACAGCGAGCGGCGCGACCTGAATGTCCGTTCAATCTGGATTCACAATCTGGGCGACGCGCTCTCGAACATTGCCATCGTCGCCGGAGCGCTGGCGATTCGCTGGACAGGAGCGGCGTGGGTGGACCCGGCGATCAGCATTGCAATCGGCGGGATGGTTCTTTTGTCCAGCGCGGGAATTCTGCGCGAGAGCAGCCACATTCTCCTTGAGGGGCTGCCGCGGAATATGCAACTGGAACAGGTGGCGGGCGCGCTGCTGCGAATCGAGGGCGTGCAGGAAGTCCACGACATACATATCTGGACATTAGGCACCGAGCTGAATGCCATCTCCTGCCACGTCCGCATCCCGGACATGCATATGGAAGAAAGTGAAAAAATTTTGGCGCAAATTCGCGAAGTGCTGGCCAGAGATTTCCGTGTTACGCACACCACCATTCAATTCGAGCGCGCGGGACTCCCGGCTGAAGCCGGACTGTACATGCCGGAACCAGTGCGGGGCTCGAAGTAACGCGCGCAGAAATACACTGCCAGCCGATCAACGATTGCATTCTTCCGGAAAATCAGAGGGCAAGCTGAAGAGGGACGCCGCGTTCCTGATTGACGCGCTGCGTTGCATCGGAGTCTATGTCACCCACAGCAACGGTACGGCGGCCACCATCGGGGGTGATGTAGACGATTTTATCGCTCATGCGCGTGAAGGCCGCGGCCTGAAGCTGCTTGCCGCTGCGCAGCACGAGTGTGAATTCGCCTTCATCGGGCAAAGGCGCTGCGGCTTCGGCCGGCTCAGGTTGCGATGGCGGCTGCTCAGCCATCTGCTGTGGCGCCGGCTGCTGCACGATGATGATGGGCTGCTGGGCCTGCGGTTGCTGGTCCGCGTCAACCGGAACGACGTAAGAACCGCCGCCATCGAGAAGGAAAAATCCGGGAGAGAAGCGCGTGGTCCTCAGCAGCCTCTGGGCAACAGCCAGGCGTGCTTGCGTTGCGGGATCGATGAGAGCCTTGATTCCCAGGTCCTGGTTCAGCGCCGCCAAATGTTCAAAGTTGAAGCCGAAACCCGGAAACGGATTCAGCAAATCCTGGATGGAAAGTGGATCGCCGACAAATCCGAAAGAATCGTTTGAGTTGCGCGTCGCCGAGGTTGAGGCGGCGCGATTGCCTGCCCCGCGATTGGCGCCGGAATGCACCACCACGGGGTTTGCAGAAACAATCCGGCCGCGAGCCGCAGTTGGCATGCCTGCCATGCGGGGCCCGCGCTGCGCTAACACAAGTGTGGGAAGCATCAGAATAAGCGCTGCGGCCAAACCGACTTGGCATCTCAACTTCAAGACGACCTCGCCTTCACCTTATTCGACGCTCTGACCAGCCGCACGGTTGCATGAATTATACGCCCGTCAGTCAAGCGGAATACCTATCCAGAATGCCAGATTCTGAATTGCTGCCAGAATGGTCTGTGAACACACCTCGGGCGGAGCCGGGGACGGGGCAAGTTTCACCTTTCCTTTTCCCTGTGGGCGGGATGTGCTATAAAAGTCCGTCCGAAGGACACCCACGGATGGCACATCCGGGCGCGTCTGTACCGCCGGCCCAACCAACTGAGACAAAGTCCGTTGGGCGCGGGACTGAGCAGAAAACGGAGTATGCTTCCGGCTATTGCCCGCAGTGTTCGGCACGGCTGGAGCCGCGGAGTTGCAAGCTGATCTGCTCGTCTTGCGGCTACTATATGTCCTGCTCGGATTTTCACTGATTACAAGATCCGCGGCTTAGACGCCGGCGGCCAGTTCCAGGACACAATTCAAGAACGGATAAAGAGTTTTCCAGGAGGCGTGAACGTGGCACTGAGAATGACGGAACGAGACGTGAATGGCGTGACGGTGGTGGATATCGAAGGGCGCGTCGTGCTGGGCGAAGAAAGCAACGCCTTTCGCGAGAAAATCAAGGGCCTGCTGGCAGCGGGCAAGAAAAAGATCGTGCTGAATCTGGCAAATGTGAGCTACATCGACAGCGCGGGGCTTGGCACGCTGGTAGCCACTTTCCACAGCGCACGCTCGCAGGGCGCCACGCTTAAGCTGGCAAACCTCGGCGCCAAGTTCAAGGAAGTGCTGCAGGTGACCAAGCTCATGACTGTCTTCGACACGTACGACAGCGAAGACCTCGCCGTAAAGAGCTTCACCACGTAGTTCGCCGGGATATTGTCGCGATGCGGCCCGGCAGGAATGCCGGGCCGCTCGCCGGTTGTTCCGTGCGTCAAACCACTTACCCTTCTATTCGCCCTTCGACTCGATAGATAGTCAGTCCGCTCAAGAGCTTGGGGTAGAAGTCCGTTGATTTTTGCGGCAAGACATCGCCACCGAGCGCGATATCAATCACTTGCTGGACGCGCACAGGATTCAGCAGGCAGGCGAGCTGTGCTTCGCCCCGGTCTACCGCCGCTACGGCCGCATCCATCTCGCGCTCGTAGCTGATATTTTTTTCAGCGGCCACCGCTTCCGGTGTGATCCCCAGGCCGTCGCCGAGAATCAGGCGGTGCAACAAAATCACGTCGAGCCCGCGCTGCGCTTCCGACAAATCCGGCAGCAAGTGCTCGAGATCCGCATCACGGCGCAGCAGGAACAGGTAGAAGGGTCCGCCCCGGGGGTAGATGCCGATCGCCCGCCGCCCGTGATTTTGCCCGACGAGATCTCTGCGAAACTCCGCATAGGTTGTGGCGCGCTCTTCCGCATTCTGAAAGGGGTAGGAATACCAGTCGAAGCTTCGCGCCAGCGCTCTGCGGAAGCGCTCGAAATCAAAATCCGGGAGATCGCGGATGAGGCGGTGCGTGGGGAGGATCGTGAGGCCCTTCGAATGCGCGTTGATAAACGTCATCATCGCGAATTCGTGCGCTGCAAGCGGATCTGGCTTGACCATGCCCGCACGGCATTCGTTGCGGTAATTCAGCGCGGTTTCAAAGCGATGATGGCCATCGGCAATGATGAGCTTTTTGGCGCTCATTTCCTTCTGGACGTTGCGGAGGAAGGCTGGGTCGGAAACGGGCCACAAGCGGTGCGTCACTTCGAATTCGTCGTGAAGCTCAAGCGGCGCACTTCGCCGGCTGATTTCATCGAGCCGCGTCTCGATTCTCCGGCCTGGATCATCGTAGAGCATGAAAAGCTGCCCGGTTTGCGCGCGCGTGTGGCGCAACAATTCGATGCGGTCGGCTTTCGGCGCGGAAAGAGTTCTTTCGTGCCGATAAACGACGTGGGCCTCATAGTCCTCGATGCGGCCGAGGGCGATGAACCCGGTGCGCACGCGGCGGGTCTGCGTTCCGGGCACGAGAAATTCCTGCGCGTACACGTAAATTCCCGGGGCCGCATCCTGCACCAGAATTTTGTTCGCGATCCATTCTTCGACCTTCTGCGTCGCGCGCGTGTACACATTGTTTTCCGGCGAATCGCCCGGGAACACCCGTCCCTTTTCGATGGCGATTAAATTGTAGGGGCTGGCGGCGTAATAGCGCTCCTGCATGGCGGGAGTGATCTTGTCGTAGGGTTGCGTGAGCACCTGGTCGAGCGAGACGCGCATGGTGTCGTACCGGAGGGCGCGGAAGGGATGAATTTCAGCCATGTGGGCCTCGGGTGAAAAAGCGAACGCCGCAAAAGAGAGTCATTGTAGCAGCCGGCGCCGCTTGGGCAAAAAGCCGCCGGCGATATTTAGGGGCGCGCGATCGCCGGGTGACAACCTAATGCATCCCGCATAAAATAATAGTTTCACGCGGCCGCTGCTTTGGTGCTCTGAGGAATGCCTGATAACAGCAAGCTTTTTTCTGGTGTGCGCGTCTTGATCTTCGATCTGGACGGCACGCTCATCGATTCTAAGCTGGACCTGTCCAATTCCATCAACGCCATGCTCGAACACATGGGGCGCGCGCAACTTCCCCCTGAAGCGATCTACAGCTTCGTGGGCAATGGAGCGCCGGTGCTGGTCCGCCGGGCGCTCGGCGGGGGTGCTACGGATGAGGAGGCCGACGACGG
>WNFE01024616.1_pt1 | contig 12643 bp, 11 predicted proteins | sample 5400451 | NCBI WGS metagenome assembly WNFE01 (sample SAMN13153344, study PRJNA577476) | soil metagenome | isolation source: 200 cm saprolite under Douglas fir tree site 2 hole 2 | place: USA:California | collected 2015-04-18
GCGAACTGATCCACATGTCGGGCACCGACTTCTACTACGAAAGCATGGTGACGCTGGCCGAGCGGCTCTCAAAGATCGCGCCTATGCCCGGGCCGCACAAAATTTATTACGGAAACTCCGGGACCGAGGCCATCGAGTGCGCTTTGAAGCTGGCGCGCTATCACACCCAGCGGCAGCAAGTGATCGCATTCTTCGGCGCTTTCCACGGACGGACCATGGGCGCGCTCTCGTTGACCGCCTCGAAGCCGCAGCAGAAGCGCCGCTTCTCGCCGCTCGTGCCCGGGGTTACGCACGTGCGCTATCCCGATGTGTATCGGGGTTGCGCGGGCGGCCCTCCGGACGCTGAGAAATTCGCGCTTGGCTGTGCGCGCTATATCGAAGACCAATTGTTTAAAACCATTCTCGCGCCGGAAGAAGTCGCGGCCATTTTTGTCGAGCCGATCCAGGGCGAAGGCGGATACGTTATCGCACCAACGATCTTCATGCAGGAACTGCGCCGCATCTGCGACAAGCACGGCATCCTGCTGGTGCTGGACGAAATCCAAAGTGGCATCGGCCGCACGGGCAAATGGTTTGCGGTTGAACACACCGGCGTGCATCCCGACATGGTTTGCATCGCGAAGGGCATAGCGTCCGGGATGCCGCTCGGCATCACCATGAGCAAGGCCGAGATCATGGACTGGGTGCCCGGTTCGCACGCGTCCACTTTCGGTGGGAACCCCGTTTGCATCGCCGCGGCGCTGGCGACGCTCGATGTGATCGAGAAGGAAGGGCTGCTCAAGAACTCACAGGAAGTCGGCGACCACATGCTCAAGCGCATGGCCGGCTGGCCAAGGAAGCACAAAATCGTCGGCGATGTCCGGGGACGCGGCCTGATGATCGGCGTCGAGATCGTGAAAGACCAGAAGACACGCGAGTATGGGGCGAGCGAGCGCGACCGCATTGTGGAGTTGGCGTTCGAGCGCGGCGTTTTGTTTCTAGGCTGCGGCCCGAGCACGGTTCGCATCGCGCCGCCGCTCATCGTTACCAAGGACGAAGCCGACGTTGCCATGGATGCGCTGGAAGAATCGATCGCTGTCGTCGAAAAGAACGCGTAGTCGTTGGTCGTTGGTCGTTAAGTCGCCGGAGGTACGCCATGTGGAACGGGACTGTGGAGTCGATTCACGTCGCCTCTGTTGCCGAAGGGCCGCCGCAGTCTGTTGCTCAGGCGGTGGCGATTCCGGGCGCGGGGCTGGAGGGTGACCGATACGCGCTGAAACTGGGCACCTTCTTCAAGCCCGAGCCGGATCACGAACTCACGCTGATTGAGGTGGAGGCGATTGAGGCGCTGCGGCGGGACTACCGCGTTGAGCTCGCTGTCGGCGAAGCTCGCCGCAACATCGTGACTCGCAACGTACCACTGAATCATCTGGTGGGCAAGGAGTTTGCCATCGGCGATGTGCGCATTCGCGGCATCCGCCTGTGCGAGCCCTGCGATCACTTGCAGAAAGTGACGGGGAAATCCGTGATCAAGGGCCTGCTGCACCGCGGAGGATTGCGGGCCCAGATTCTTACGCCGGGTACGATTCGCGTCGGCGACGTGGTCACACTCCTGTAGAGACGCGGCTCGCCGCGTCTCCGCTGGCACCGTCCAGTTTCGTATCAGGGTATCGCTTTAGCGATACCGCATGCCCTTCGAAATCAGATGCCCTTTTTGGGGGGCTGGGCATCGGCAGCCTGAGACCGGGCAAGCCCCGTCTCTACACATCTTGCACGCTCTGGAGAAAGGATGGAACGTATGGGCGACAGCACACTGCGCGAACTCGTATATGGCAAAGGCGCGCACGTGGATCCGGTCGCTTGCGTCGAAGATATTTCGGCGGAGCTGGCAGCCCGGACCGTGGCGGAATATCCGCACTCCATCTGGCAGATCGTGGAGCACATGAACTACTGGATGGACTACGACCTCGGCAAGATCGCGGGCGAGAATCGACCTTACCCAGGCAAAGCGATCGAAGGCTGGCCGGCGCATCCAAGTCCAGCCGCCGAAAGTCGCGCGATTAATGACGTCGAGGCGTGGCAGGCGACGACTCGCCGCTTTACCGATCTACTGGCCGAGCTTGCGCGCCTCGCGGAATCCAATACGGCGGCGCTGGAGCGAAAAGTTCAGCACCTGGGTCCAGGACAGTCTCCGCGTGAGTCCACCGTGCGCGCGATGCTGTGGCAAATTGCGGCGCATAACAGTTATCACGCCGGCCAGATTGCATTGTTGCGGCGCCAGTTTGGCGCCTGGCCTCCTGAACGAGGCGGCGATACCTGGTGAACTTTACCCTGATAAACGACAACGGGTAAACGGCACCGGTAGCGCCGCGATCCCCACGCGCCCACTCTGCATAAGCAGAATTCATCAACCGAAATCCTTATTGGAAGGAGGCCTCTCGATGCCACGCTTTACGTCTCGCACTCTTGTCGCTCTTGCATTCACCCTGGTGGTTTGGGCCTCGGCCTTTGCCGGCATTCGCGCTGGCCTGCGCGGTTATTCGCCTGCGAATCTCGCCATCGTGCGTTTTCTTGTCGCGTCCCTGGTGCTCGCGATTTATGCCGGGATCGCACACTTTCGCCGTCCGGAGTTGCGCGACGTTCCGGGGCTGATCCTGACCGGCGCCATCGGGATCACTTTTTACAATCTGGCGCTCAATTACGGAGAGACGCGCGTGACCGCGGGCGCAGCCAGTCTGCTGATTGCCTCCACGCCGATCTGGACCGCGCTGGCGGCCCGACTCTGGCTTCACGAGAAACTAACAGCGATCGGATGGTGTGGAGTCTTCGTGAGTTTCGCGGGAGTCGCGCTGATCGCCAGCGGAGAAGGCGAAGGCATCCGCCTCTCACCGCAGGCGCTGATCGTTCTCGCAGCCGCGGTTACGTCCGCGCTCTACATGATTATGCAGAAGCACTATCTGCGCAGGTACAGCGCGCTGGAATTTACGGCCTACTCCATCTGGTTCGGAACCGCGCTGATGCTGCCCTTCGGCAACGGCCTGCTGCACACCCTGCGCACCGCTCCCGCCTCGGCGACGCTGGCGGTTATTTATCTGGGGATCTTTCCGGGAGCGCTCGCCTATGTTGGGTGGGCTTACGTTCTTTCGCACGGCGCTGCCGGACGCACCGCGACGCTGCTCTACGTGATTCCGATCGTGGCCATCGGCATTGCATGGATCTGGCTGGGCGAGGTGCCGAAGTTGCTCTCCGGACGCACCGCGACGCTGCTCTACGTGATTCCGATCGTGGCCATCGGCATTGCATGGATCTGGCTGGGCGAGGTGCCGAAGTTGCTCTCCCTGGTTGGCGGCGCGATCGCGCTGGGCGGGGTGGTGATGGTCAACACCGTTGGGAAAACGGGAGTCGGAAAAGGAAAGCTGATAGAAGTTGACAATGCATCTATCATGAAGGTATGCGTGTGATGCTGCAGGCACAATTCCATCTCTTCGGCGTCCTCAAGAAAGAGAACGGCTTGTACATAGCCCATTGCCCTCCACTGGACATTACTACCCAGGGAAGGACTGAGGCTGAAGCCAAGAGGAATCTTGCCGAGGCATCAGAACTTTTTGTTGTGAGCTGCTTCGAGCGGGGAACGTTTGAACAAGCACTCCGAGAGCTCGGATGGCGCGTTGTGGCAGGCCGCCCTGTGCCCCGACAGGGAAAGCACTCCGTAGTTCCGCGCAAAGGCGGGTTCCGCTTCCAGGTTCCAGTTCCTTTTGGCTTTGAGAAAATCGATGTCACGCCTAAATCCGCTTCCTTGGCACAAACTGATTTGCGTGTTTGAGCAGATCGGCTATCGGCAGGCAGGCCAGAAGGGTAGCCACATAAAACTGGAAAAGCCTGGCGTTGCTCGGCCGTTGATTATCCCAAAGTATGCTGAAGTCGGGCGAGATATTATTACGAACTTGATTAGAACGGCTGGAATCACGCGGGACGCGTTCTTGTCTCTCCTGGAGAATTGTTAGCGGGGCGCACGGGCAGCGAATTGTACCGGACGCGCAGTGACACAGATCACATAATGCGTAGCTCGTCCAGGCTAGGGTGAAAGTGGAGCATCTCCATGTTCGCCGGACGCCTGACCCAAGCCACACTACGCGCGTTGGACTGGCTGGCAGCCCGCACGCTTTCGCCGGAGGACACGCCAGCGCACCAGCGTACCGGACGGCGCGGCGAGGAGGATGGCTATTTCTACCTTCGCCGGCAGGGTTACACGATCATCGCCCGCAACTACCGCTCTCCGCATCATCGCGGCGAACTCGATCTCGTGGGCTGGGAGCGGGACGTTCTGTGTTTCATAGAAGTGAAAACGCGGACGGCGCGCGATCTCAAGCCCGCCGAAGCGTCCGTAGATCGCGATAAACAAAGGGAGTTATCGATGGTCGCCCGAGACTTTCTGCGCCAGACGCCCACTTCGTGCCAGTGGCGGTTCGACGTGCTCGCCGTATATTATGACCACGGACACAGCCAACCCTCATTCGAGCTGTTTCAGAATGCGTTTCCCGTGTCGTACAATCGTGGCTTTGCGAACTCCTATTGAAAGGATTTAGTACGTGCCTGAATTAAGAAAAGACCCTATCGTGGGCCGGTGGGTGATTATTTCCACGGATCGCGCCAAGCGTCCTACCGACTTTGTGCGCGAACCAGTGAAGATCAAAGGGGGATTCTGCCCCTTCTGTTATGGCAATGAAAGCAAGACCCCGCCGGAGATCCTGGCCTATCGCCCCAGCGCCAATGGCAATACTCCCCAGAAAGACAGTCCGGGTTGGACGGTTCGCGTCGTTCCGAACAAGTTCCCGGCGCTCGGCATCGAAGGCAATTTGAACAAGCAGGCCGAGGGCATGTTTGACAAGATGAATGGCATCGGCGCCCACGAGGTCGTCATCGAGACGCCCGACCACAATGCCACCCTGGCCTCGCTTCCCGCGAAAAGAATCGAAGATGTTCTGTGGGCCTTCCGCGATCGCATTCTCGATCTCAAGAAAGACCGGCGCTTTAAGTACATTCTGCTGTTCAAGAACCATGGAGAAGCAGCAGGGGCTTCGCTTGAGCACTCGCATTCGCAACTGATCGCGTTGCCGATTTTGCCCATTTACGTGGTGGAGGAACTGCAGGGAGCCAAGCAGTATTACATCTACAAAGAGCGCTGTGTTTTCTGCGATGCCATCCGGCAGGAAAGCGAGAGCGGCATTCGAGTCGTGGCTGAGAACGAAGATTTTATAACCCTCGCCCCGTACGCTCCCCGGTTTCCCTTTGAAACCTGGATACTCCCCAAGCGCCACGAATCCGCCTTCGAGAACTCGTCGTCGCACATGTTCGAAAATCTTGCGAAAGCGCTCAAGCTGCTGCTGATGAAAGCGGACCGCGTGCTCGATAATCCACCGTACAACCTGGTCGTGCACAGTTCGCCGGCGCAGGATCCGACCAACGAGTACTACCACTGGCACATCGAATTCATGCCTAAGCTCACCAAGACGGCGGGATTTGAATGGGGAACCGGTTTCTACATCAATCCCACACCGCCCGAAGAGGCGGCGAAGTTTTTGCGCGAGGCGAGCGTGGAAGATGCGGCCCTCGATACGGTGGGCGTCCGCTGAGTTTTGCCGATCGTTCTACAATCTTCGGTCTTCCGTAAATGTGTAAATTATGTAGGTCGAGACACTCTCGTCGAACCTCGCTGACCGGCTGGGGCGCGCTTCTCGTGTATTCTTGACGCCAACCTGCGCTAGAACTGTATGCGACGCTTCCTGCCGATCTTTCTGTTTGCCGTGATGACTCAGGCTCAAACGCCGCCTGCGGCGCTGATTGCCAACGTTCCCGGGCACAAAACCACGAGTCTGAGTGGAGCGTGGCACATTATTGTCGACCCCCTGGAGTCGGGCCTGAACGCGGAGTACTACCGCAATCGCAAACCGAAAGACAAGAGCGACCTCGTCGAGTATAACTTCGACGCGTCTGAAACGCTTACCGTACCCGGCGACTGGAATACGCAGAAAGAAAAGTTGCTGTTTTATGAAGGGCCGCTTTGGTATGAGAAGTCGTTCACCTACTCGAAACGCGAGCGCACGCGCGTATTCGTATATTTTGGCGCGGTGAACTATCGCGCACGGATCTACTTAAATGGCGAGGCACTGGGCGAGCACGAAGGCGGTTTCACGCCCTTCGATTTCGAGGTGACGAAGCTGCTGCACAACGGCGATAACTTCCTCGTGGTCGAGGCCAGCAACCAGCGCCGTGACGACGCGGTTCCGGCCTTGCACACGGACTGGTGGAATTACGGCGGCATCACGCGCGATGTAATCCTGATCGAAACGCCAGAGACCTTCATCCGCGATTACTGGATTCAGTTGGCGAAAGGATCGCGAGATCAAATCGACGGCTGGGTTCAACTGGATGGAAATCGCGGGCCGCAGCAGCGCGTGTCGATAGAAATAGAAATTCCCGAAGCCGGGATCAAGACTTCGGCGATTACGAACGCCGATGGTCGCGCCGGATTTCATGCTCCTGCCAGCTTGCATCTGTGGTCCCCGAAGAGTCCAAAGTTGTACGACGTTCTGATCTCCGCCGGCGACGATACGGTTCACGACTCGATCGGATTTCGCACCATCGAGGCTCGAGGCTCGCAGATTCTGCTGAACGGGGAGCCGATTTTCCTGCGTGGCATCTCGTTGCATGAGGAGGCGCCGGTCCGCGGTGGGCGCGCGTACAGCGTGGATGACGCGCAGGCGCTGCTCGGATGGGCCAAGGAACTTGGTTGCAACTTCGTCCGGCTGGCTCATTACCCGCATAATGAGAATGAAATTCGCCTCGCGGACCGCATGGGCCTGGTGGTGTGGTCGGAAATTCCCGTCTACTGGGATATTGCCTGGAAAAGTCCGGCGGCGCTTGCCAACGCCCGCTTGCAACTGCGGGATATGATTGCCCGCGATCACAATCGCGCCGCGGTAATTTTGTGGTCACTCTCGAATGAGACCCCTGTCGACCCGGATCGGCTTATCTTCCTGCGAACCCTGGCGGAAGACGCTCGCCAGCTCGATCCGACACGCCTGATTACTTCAGCGATGAACCGGGTGGAAGACGACGGAGCGGATGGACACATTCTTCGCGACCCGCTGGGCCAGTTTCTCGATGTGTTGGGGCTGAACGAGTACTTCGGATGGTATTACGGTCGTCCCGAGGACGCGGATCGTCAGACCTGGACGAGCATTTATGACAAGCCTCTGATCGTAAGTGAGTTTGGCGGCGATGCGGCTTATGGGCGCCATGGCGCCGGCGCGGCCCGCTGGACCGAGGAGTACCAGGCCAGTCTGTTTGTACATCAACTGAACATGGTGAATAAGATCCCGCATCTGGCGGGGCTCTCACCCTGGGTGCTGATGGACTTTCGTTCACCTCGAAGGCCGCTGCCGGGGATCCAGGATTACTTCAACCGGAAGGGACTGCTTTCGAACACCGGCCAGCACAAGCAGGCCTTCTTTGTGCTGCAGAAATTCTATCGGGACAGGCAAGCCCACGAACCGTGACCGTGTGATTGTTACAACGGGTGATTTTGAGATTGCCGATGGAGCGCCGGGCGTCCCTGCACGGCTGGACGGGCGAGACGCCCGTCGCTCCATCGTATGACTTATCGCGAATCACGCGACTAGACGCCGTCGTGAGCAACAATCAACGATCAACCCTGGGTGCGATCCAAAACCTCCGAATGCCACGCCATCTGGATGGCTTCCAGCTTGGCTTCGTTTGACTTCGCGGGGTCGTCTTTGAAGTCGGGGAGCGCGATCACATATTTGTGGAGGTCGGTGAAACGAACCGCCAGCGGGTCGATTTCGGGATGGATTTCAGAGAGCAGAATCCCGATGTCTTCAGAATCGCTCCAGGTAAGTTCTTTCGCCTTATCTCACCCAACCCCGATCTCGGTTTCGCTGAAAGCTGACGGCTGAAGCTGCTTCTCTAATGCTCTTCCGAAACGTAATTCCGGTTCCACGCCGGGATTTCCACGACCAATTTGCCCGGCTTCTTGATTACGGTCTGGCAGCCAAGGCGCGAGTTTAACTGAAGATCGGCGGCCATGTCGAGCTTGTCGGCTTCGTCGTCTTCCATCTCTGAGATCAGGTCGGCGCCTTCTTTTACCCAGACGTGGCAGGTGGTGCAGGCGCAGTTGCCTCCGCAAGCATGATCGAGATGAATGCCGAAGTTCAACGCTACGTCGAGCAGCGACTCTTCCTTGCCATGGTCTTTGTACGGCAGCTTGCCGTGTTCAAACGTGACGGTCTTGCCTTCGGGCAGAAAAGTGACTTGAACCGTGTTTTCGGAGGGAGCCTCCATCGTGGTCGCTCCGCTTCCCTGTGTTTTCTCTTCAGACATGTAAGAACCCCATGTTTCTCTTAATCAAATTCCGCCTTCGCCATCGGATGACCGGCCTGCGGCCCTTCCTCGAGATCGGTGTCGTCCATGGCTTTTCCCTTGAGCGCGGTCGAGACAGCCGTATCCATCATCAATTCGGCCAGTCGCATGGTCGCCTCGTTCAGCGCATCGATTCCGCTGCGGATCACGTGATAGTCATCGCCTTCTTTTATCGAAGCCAGAGATTTCTCCAGCGCCTCGGTATTGTGCCGTTCTTCATTCGAAAGTTCCTGCCAGGCCCGATTATTTTTTGCCTTCGCTAGCGCCGCCAGGATCGTGTCCGCTTCGCGTCGCGCTTCGATGACCTGCCGCTGCCGGAAATCCTCCTCGGCGTAGTCGTACGACTCGAGCAGCATGTTCTCGACCTGTTCGTCGGTGAGTCCGTAACTGGGCTGGACGTCGATTTCAGCCTCTTGACCGCTGCGCTGCTCGCGCGCCGAGACGCGCAAAATGCCGTTGGCGTCGATCAGGAACTTCACTTCAATCCGGGGCATGCCGGCGGTCATCGGTGGAACGCCCTTCAGATCGAACCGCGCGAGCGACCGGCAATCCCGTGCCAGTTCGCGTTCGCCTTGCAGCACGTGAATCGCGACGTTCGTCTGGCCATCCACCTGGGTCGTGTAGTACTGCGTTGCCGAAGCAGGTACGGTCGAGTTGCGCAGGATGATTTTATCGGTCACGCCGCCCGCCACTTCGATTCCCAGAGAGAGCGGGGTGACGTCGAGCAGCAGCATGTCTTGCGTGATTTCGGAGCCACCGCCTAGAATATGCGCCTGCACGGCCGCGCCGAGCGCAACCACTTCGTCCGGATTCAAATCGGTGTGCGGCACGCGTCCAAACAGCTCCTGCGCCAGCCGCCGCACCTTTGGAATGCGCGTCGAACCTCCGACCAGCACGACCTCGTCGATTTGTTCGGGCTTCAGGCCCGAGTCTTTGAGTGCCTGCTTACAGGGACCGACCGTGCGGTCAATGATCGGCTGGATCATCTGCTCGAAAACTTCGAGCGAAATCTCCCGCTGATACTTTTTCCCACCGGGCAAATCGACATCGAGCTTCGCCGAGGACTGCGACGAAAGCGCAATCTTCGCCTCGATCACGGCCTTGCGGATGCGCTGCACCGCTTCGCCGCTGCGCCGCAGTTCGAGTCCGAGATCGCCGCGAATGTCGTCGAGCGCGATCGCAATCAGCAGATTATCGATGTCGTCTCCGCCGAGATGCGTGTCGCCATTGGTAGCAATCACCTCGAAAATGCCATCGTGCAGCTTGAGAATCGAGATGTCGAACGTGCCGCCGCCCAGATCGTAAACCGCAACTATGCCGTTCTTCTTCTTGTCCAGACCATAAGCGAGCGATGCGGCCGTCGGTTCGTTCACCAGCCGCAGAACATTCAGTCCCGCGATTCGGCCGGCATCTTTTGTGGCCTGCCGCTGCGCATCGTTAAAGTACGCGGGGACGGTGATGACGGCCTGAGATATAGGCGCTCCGAAAAAGCGTTCGGCATTGCGCTTCAGTTGGCGCAGCACCAGCGCAGAAATCTCGGGCGGCGTGTAGGTTCGCTCACCGATCTTGATGCGCAGAACCTCTCCATGCTGAAGATCGTCCGCCAACTGAAAGGGAAAGAGCTTCAGCTCGTCCTGTATATCCTCAACGCCGCGTCCCATCAAACGCTTGATCGAGTAAACCGCCCGCTCCGGCGTTTCGATCAGATATTTGCGCGCACCGTTGCCCACTACAATCTGGTTCCGCTCGTCGAGCGCCACCACCGAGGGCACAAGGTTCAGCCCGTCTTCCCCGGGGATGACGACAGGGGAATCCCCCTGCATGTAGGCCACGAGCGAGTTCGTGGTGCCGAGATCGATGCCGACGATGGTGTCAGTTGCCATTTGGTAGAAGATTGCAGAGGTCAGAGGTCAGATTGCAGAAGTGAGAGCCAAGAGTAGGTTTGGTTTTCACCTCTGCAATCTGCCCTTCGACCTCTGACCTAGTTTTCCATTGCCTCATTCACATCCCGTACCAGGTTCCGGATATAGTTCCTGCGGTTCAGCACATCGACCATCTGGTCGAGGATCTTCCGCCGGTCGGCTTCGTTCCCGTTGTCTTCACCTCGACCGTCGATGGCTTTGTCCCACTTGTTCCACTCGGTCTTGAGTTCGTTCAAGAGCGCGTCGTATTTTTCTTCCAGCGAAAGCTTGGCCTTGCCGATTTCCTCAAGTAAAGCGGGATCGTCTTCGCCCATCTTTTTCTGCACACGCAGTTCTTCCAGATGCATATTGAGTTCGAAGACTTCTTCCAAAAGATCGGGAGGCACGACCTGCTTCTTCAGTTCGCCGGTTGCGCGAGCCTTTTCTGTCGCTTGTTTCGATTGCTCTTCCAGTTCGACCCCTTCCAGGCGCAACAGATATTCCGTGCGCTTGATCGGGTCTTTCAGCGTGCGGTATGCGTCGTTGAGCATCGAACTTTGTTCCAGGCTCCAGGCGCGTTCCCGGTCGTCAGCCTGCCCGAACACGTCGGGATGAAGCCGGCGACTCAGCGCGTAGAACTCTTTTTCCAGCGCGGCGATGTCCAGGTTGAGCTTGCGCGGGAACCCAAAGAAGGTGAAATAGTCGACCGGAACCGGCGGCTGAACTTTGCCGCACGAACTGCAGAAGTGCACGGCGCGCATCGCGCCGCACGACCAGCAACTCGGGGTTGCGCCTCCGGTGGCTTGCCCGGCCATGACCGGCACCGATTTTGATTCCGCATTTGCCATATAAAATTCAAGGCGGGCGCGCGGCCCGCCCTCTAACCACTGGTTGTGTGGTGACGGGCTCTGGCCCGTCTGGACGGGGCGGAGCCCCGTCACCACACGATCTCTTCTACGAGAAAGAACTCCCGCAGCCGCAGGACTTGGTCGAGTTCGGGTTCACGAACGCGAATCCCTGCTGCATCAGGGTTTCGTGGTAATCGAGAGTCATCCCGTGCAGATAGATGAAGGACTTCGGGTCCACAAAAACCCGCACATCTCCGAACTGAAACACACGGTCGCGCTCGCGCGGTTGGGTATCGAACCGTATGTTGTAACTCAAGCCCGAGCATCCGCCGCCCTGCACGCCCAAACGAAGTCCACCTTGCTCCGGCGAAACGTTTTCTTTCACCATCGCCGAGCGAATCCTCTTGAGCGCGTTGTCGGTCACCTGGATGCCCTTGGCCGGAGCCTTGGGCGCGGCCGGTTTGACGGCTTGGTCGTTCGTCGCGAGCGTTGCGAGATCTTTGACTGCTTGATCCATAGTTGATTCTGCTTTCCCGTAGAGACGCGGCTTGCCGTCTCCTTTCCCAGCGGGAGACGGGGCAAGCCCCGTCTCTACGGGAACTGAGTTACTGCGCCGCCTGCACTGCCACGGGCTTCGCGACTTCCTGCTTCTTCTTCCAGTCGCCGATCGCGGCCCGGATCGCATCCTCGGCCAGCACCGAGCAGTGAATTTTTACCGGCGGCAAGGCCAGTTCCTTCACGATTTCGGTGTTCTTGATTGCGAGGGCTTCGGCAACCGTCTTGCCCTTGACCCACTCGGTCGCCAGCGAAGACGACGCAATCGCCGAGCCGCAGCCAAAGGTCTTGAACTTGGCGTCTTCGATGATGCTGGTTTGCGGATTCACCTTGATCTGCAGCTTCATCACGTCGCCGCACTCAGGAGCGCCGACCAGGCCGGTGCCCACATCGGAATCCTTCTTGTCCATGGAGCCGACGTTGCGTGGATGGTTGTAATGGTCGATCACTTTATCGCTGTATGACATTTGTCTTCACCCCTTGCTAAAGTCGAAACTTTGAAACCTTGAAACCTCGAAACTTTGAAACCTTGCTTCTAGTGCGCTTCCGCCGCCCACTTCACACTCTTCAAGTCCACGCCCTCTTTCGCCATCTCATAGAGCGGCGAAAGTTCGCGCAGACGCAGCACCGTCTCAACCACGCGGTCGCCCACGTAATCGATCTCGGCCTCCGTGTTGAATCGCCCTATGCCAAAGCGGATCGAGCTGTGCGCCAGATCGTCGCCGGTGCCGAGAGCCTTCAATACATAAGATGGCTCAAGTGTCGCCGAGGTGCATGCCGATCCGCTGGAAACCGCGATATCGTTGATGCCCATCAGCAGCGACTCGCCTTCCACATAGGCAAAGCTGATATTCAGATTGCCGGGCAGACGATGTTCCATGGAGCCATTGATATACACCTCGTCAAGCCGGCTCATGATGT
>WNFE01003973.1_pt1 | contig 12635 bp, 6 predicted proteins | sample 5400451 | NCBI WGS metagenome assembly WNFE01 (sample SAMN13153344, study PRJNA577476) | soil metagenome | isolation source: 200 cm saprolite under Douglas fir tree site 2 hole 2 | place: USA:California | collected 2015-04-18
AGCAGGGTTTCAAAATTCAATTCATAAAGACTTCCATCAGGGATGATGATGACCTGGGAGTTCTCCGGGATGAGCTTCTGTGCAGGCGCAACCAGCATCTCATACAGCTTTTGTCCATGGGGATTCGATGTTTCCCTCACGTCTCGTGGCCCCGCCAGCGCGGCACGATAGCTATGTACAGTCTGTTCGATCTCTGACTGCGGGGGCAACTCAAACATCTTTGTTTGGGAAGATGTAATCGCCCAAAGGTGAGAATGCCCAGGCGAAAGCCGGTAGGATAAGATTACTGTCTTCGTGCGCTTAGCGATCTCCTCGGGGCGAAATTCAGCAGAAATAACTGAATCTGTGTTTTGTTTTAATCCAAGCCCTTCAGTAAGGGTCCGAGCCCGATTCAGCTCTACAACGTGCAGAGCTTCGCTGACCTTCTTGCGGCTTAACAGAAAAGCAACATAGTCGTCATAGAAACTGACTACGCTTGAAAGAAAAGTCAGCTTGTATTCTTCCCTTTTAAAAGAATCTCGGGCCTGACTGATTGTCGCGAGAGATTTACGGAATTCCTGGTCTGCCAGTGAAGGCTGGTCAAGAGTTGCATAAATATCTGCCAGCTTGGCCTGCGCGAGCCAGCGCAGGGAAAAATCATCGCTGGAACCACTAATCACCCGTTGCAGCAACGCTTTCGCCTGAGCCAACTCCCCCTGCCCGGTCGCAATTCTTCCTTCGATGTACAAGTAGCGGAGCTCCGACCCAGGACCTTTGTCGATGCGTTCAAGCTCCAAAGCCTGCCGGTTGTAACGCTCCGCATCATCCAAGCGTCCCGTCTGTAACGCCGTGACAGCCAAGTTATAAAGACAGAAGACCCAGTCGGGCCGATCGTCCAGTGGCTGGGCCATCATGAGGGCCCTCTGGTAATAGCTTTGTGCCTCCTCGAACTCGCGCCGGTCGTAGTGAATATTCCCTATGTTGATCAATCGTCTGAGTTGATCTTTTTGGAGTCCCAACTGGGCAGAGAGCCTTTCGGCGTTGGTAAACAGCTCAAGGGCTGCATCCAGGTCTCCCATGTTGTGATAGCAGAAGCCCAGGTTACCTTGCGTCTTGCTTATCAGAGCACGGGCACCAAGCGATTGTGACAACACTAAGGAAGCCTGAAACCAATCAATGGCTTCGCCAAAGTGCTGCCTCTTCATATCAACAAGACCAAGGCTTCCTAGGGCCTTGGCTTCAAGAAAAGACTGATGTCCCTGCCGAGCAATCTTCAGCGCACGCTGGAATTCAGGCTCTGCGGAAGCAAAATCATTGCGTCCAAGGAGGAGTGTTCCCTTGCTGAGTGCGACTTCTCCAATGAGTGTTGGCTGTTCTGTTGAAGCCAGTCTTTCAGCCTCAGCCATATACTGCGCGGCTTGTGGAAACTGTTCCTGCGAACAGCATGCTAAACCCTGTATGATTTTGCGGCGAACCGCCGCCTCATCGGTGGAAAGCGACGCTGGCAGTTCTGGATCCAGCAGAACCAGAGCATCTTTGCTTGCTCCCCGCCACAAGAGAACCTCAGCCTGAAGCACACGGAAGCGCCCTGCCCAATCGGGGCTTATCTTCGCATATTGCTGATATGCCTGATCCGCTTCTCTTTGCGCAGCTAACAGGTCGCCATGCTCAAATTTCAATCGCACGGCTTGGTACACATCTCGCTGAGAAGGCTGCGAGTGGTTACAGGCCGAAAGACCTGCTATCCATAGAAGCAGGAAGACCCACTTATGGGTATGTCGAGCCATTGCCTGAAGTGCATCCCACGGTTACCGTGCCCGCCACAGGAGATCCCAGTTCCACCCGCAACATGACAAGACGGCGCGTATAGGAAGAGCACAGGAATTGTGCCAGATGAATTTGGCCAAACTGAGGCAGCGCCAGCGTGCAAATAAACTTATTGTCCGCACTGGGTAATACCGGTTTTAGTTCATGGCAGGGTGACTGCCTACCCACTTCAGCAGCCGCACCATATGATTTCAGGGGTTCTGCAGCAGTACCAGGTGATTTCTTGAAAACATTTTTTACCAGTGAACGAACAATCATGCCTTTCTGTTCTGCAACTCCACACTTCTTCTTGTAATCCTCATAGGTAGGGCATTCGCAAGAGAGGTTGGCATCAATCTCTACGTCAAATTCGTACCCGTTAACGCGCAGGTCTTCGAACTTGGCTATTGCAATAATCTCCGGCGCAGGACTGGGATCGAGAGGTTTGTTTTCATCTACCTTAGGGACAGGGTGGTGCGTGGTGATGCGAGACACGATCTTTTTCGCTGTGACCATGTCCAGGATATTCAAGTCTTCAATCGTGACGGAAGCCAGCGTGTCGAAGCTGCCATCAGTTTCGCTTTGACTCCCCGTAACTACGGAATAGGCAGTCTTGAAAGATATGATCTCCCTAAACCGGAAGTCCTCAACCCGAGAGGAGCCAAATCCTCCGTCAATGGGCAACACGCTTGGCGCCTGCGTCTCCAAATTCGCTTCGAACGGCCGGGTTATTTTGCCGCCCAGCGCCATAGCGCTTGCGTTGTAGTAATGCACATATCTCTGTTTTTTTGGGTCAATCATTGTTTTGTTGTTCCTTCGTTCTTGGATTCAAAACTAAAAGCATACTCGGCAATGTCGGTGCCGGTGCCCGAGGGGCTGTTCACAGCTCGATTGCCGCGGATGACCAAAACATATTTGCCTGGCTGCAACAACGAGCCCGGCACGAAAAGCGGCACACCTTCCTTTTTTGCCATCTCCGTCGTGACCGGCATCGACCACTTTGTCGAGCCGGATTCAGACTGAATAATACATGTATAAGAAACAAAATCTGGGCTGGTCGGAACGTCCACGTAAAAAATAAGGGGCTGCTTTGGCCCGGCACTCACCACGAGAGAATTCGCTCCCCGGGAGCCCTGCTGGATAAACGAAAAGGACGCCAGCGCCTGCGGCGCACTGTTTTTCGCAAATTCACCCTTCAATCTCGGAATGGTCACTGCATTTTGATAAATGAGTATTGCCAGGATGGCTGCCACTGCCGCAAAGGAATAGGCGGGCCGCATCCACGAAAACCAGCCGGAATAACCATGGACTCGATTTGCCGCTGTGCTGAGAGATGAATCCTCTTGTAAAATCTCTTTGACATTCGCTACCAGCGCCGCGCCCGTCTTTATATCTTCTGCGCAGTCGGAACAGGTGAAATAGTGTTCTTCAAAGACTTCGCGCTGCTCGGGCGTGAGCTCTCCCAGCAAATAACTTTCGGTCAATTTCTTTGTCACCGCTTCAGTATGGTCCATAACCACATCCCTGTTGAATGGTTGTTCATAATGTCAAAACGTTTCATTTATTATTTGTATTCTCTCTGACCATGCTTTCTTGAGATTGGCCGGCAAGCTTGCTCTCAGCCTCTCCCTCTTCCGCACTGGGAATAGTTGTTTTCAAAGCTCAAACGCTTCATTACGAAAGTAACCATCAGCGTCCTTGTCCCTGTTTTGATCAAGGCCCGTCTTTCTTTTTGTTCTTGTTTTTGTTCAAAGCATCTCTGAAGCTTTGCTTTGCCCGGTGTAAAAGCACCCGCAAGTAGTCGCGATTCACGCCGAACTCGCGGCATACTTCGTCTTTGTGTCTTTCTTCTATAAAAAGCGCATACAGAATACGTCTATTTTTTTTAGGGAGCTGATCCAGAATTTGCCTCACCTGGCGCTGGGTCTGTTCGGTAACCAGCATTTCGTCCAAATTAACCCGCTTGTCGGGAGGATCCACAGGGTTATCTTCCAGGTACACATTGCGCGAAGAACTGCGATAGTACTCCAAAAGCACATTGTTGCAAACGGAATTTACGAACGAACCCAGGCTGGCTGGGTTGCGGATTCCCCCTTCCTTGCGCAATGCGGTGAATACACGAGCGAATGTGTCCTGACAAAGGTCCTCAATGGCCTGCGGAGAACGCAAGCGGCTGCGCAGTTTGATGAGCAGAAGCTGCTTAAAATAGGTCACAAAATGATCACACGTGGCCCCATCTCCAGCGCGTAGGCGTTGGAAATAGTCGTCGTCAAAGGATTGCAGCTCCAAACACCCCTCCCCATTAATTAAAGGTTAAAAGCACCGATTATAGCGGCGCAGGGTTACCGGCAAAAGATTCGAATTTGGCCAACAAACTCGGATATACTTCCGCGTCTGTCTCACGGTATTACCGCACGTTAAGAAGAAATTGCGCGGACGACAAAAGGCAAGTTTCGTAAGACATTCGCCCTGCGCTTCCTGGCCATACAGGACTGTAAAAACTTTTAAAACAGGATTGTATCAACTTATATGAGATTTTGGATTCCTAAACGGGAAAATTGTCTCAATTTTTCCTGAAATGAGAATTGCCGCGACCCCTCCGGCACTGCAGAATTTTCTTCAATTTGGGCTTAGGATATGTCTTCCTTGTCGCGTCACGATTAAATTTCGGTAAAAATGTAAAGCTATTGTTAACTTGAATTGCATCCGGCGGATCTACGAAGCTGACGAGGCCGTCGAGGGGCCCTCTGTCATTCTGAGCGAGGGCGTAAGCCCGAGTCGAAGGAGCCCCAGAATGTGCCGGTAGTCCATACTGCCGCAAGGCATTCTCTGAAGGATTCGTGCCGTGGACTGGCGGTTGGCAACTAATCTGCTAGCTGGTATCACTCTGGCATCAAAAGATTGCTTTCTTAGAAACTGCGGACCATCATTGTGCTAGACGTGTATTTACGTTACGCATTCAAGAATGCGGGGCTTTTTTGTAGTCCTTCAGATCTTTGAGAATTCGTTGTCTGTAGATCGGAAGCATGAACCTTTGGCGTCCTTGGATCTTGGAGCTGCAACTTGGAAGTGTCTTTAAGGAGCTGTCCAGCTAGTCCCCCACCTGAAAGCAAGTTTCCCTAGTAAATACAAGCATATCGGAGTGTTTTGGGGGCTGCACCGACCAGCTAGCAAGTACCCCCATCCCCACCTGCTTCGCCATGTCGGACGAGCACGAGGATGCTGAGGCCGCGAGGCCAAACTCTGAGGCAAAGCGAAAGGACGATGAGTTTGGAGCTCTCAGCAAGTCACCCGCTTAAAAGCAGGTTTCCCCAGTAAATACGCGCATATCAGAGCGTTTTTGGGGGATCCACTGACTAGCAGCAAGTCCCCCCATGCCGGACGCGCAATCTGTATAGACAAGGGCCGTTGGTCCCCACACCAACGGCCCAGATTGTTTTAAGACGCAGGCTTTCCTGTTGCCTTACGGCCCAACCGTGATGTAGTCCATGTCCGGACCGAAGGCGGTGTTGTTGTACAACTTCACGTTGTTCGACCCTGCCTTCAACGTAACTTTCACCGCGATGCCGGGGGCGGTTGCAGTCCAGCTTGTGCCCGTTGCCGACACCGAACTTCCCGTCCCGCCGTTCACACTGTAAAACAGCGTGCGCGTACCGCTGACCACCGGAAAGATCGTCAGCGTATAGGTACCTGCGGTTGAGACCGTGATGTTATTGATCACCAGGGAATTCGACGTGTTACTTCCGATGAAGCGCACTCGCTGCCCCCCCGAGCAACCCGCACAGGCCGCCACGGCAACTGCACCCGAAAGCGTATTGCCGCTGGCTTCGGCCTCGTACTTGGTGGTTGTGACTGCACTGTTCACCACCAAGGTTACCGTGGTGCTGTGGCTGAGGCTGCCGCTGGTGCCGGTGATCGTCAGTGTGTAGGTTGCCGGCGTCGTGGTGCTGGTCGTCGAACAACTGACCGTCGAAGATCCGGAGCCACCGCTGATCGAAGGCGCACTGCAACTTGCCCCGCTGGGCAGTCCGCTTACCGCCAGACTCACCGTCCCGCTAAACCCATTGCTGGGCGTTACGGTTGCCGTATAGCTGGTGCCGCCACCGGCCGTTACCGTCTGCGATGATGGTGATGCTGAGAGCGAGAAATCCGGTGGAGGCGGAACATTTACATTCAATGTAACTGTTGCGCTGTGACTGAGGCTGCCGCTTGTGCCAGTAATGGTCAGTGTATAAGTCCCTGCTGCTGTCGAACTGCTCGTCGGACAATTCACCGCTGCCGAACCCGATCCACCACTGATTGAAGCCGGACTGCAACTCGCCCCGTTTGGCAGACCGCTCACACCCAGACTTACCGTTCCGTTAAATCCGTTGCTGGGCGTTACGGTGGCCGTGTAGCTTGTGCTTCCGCCGGCGGTCACGGTTTGCGAAGCCGGCGCCGCCGACAGGGAAAAATCTGGCGGGGTAACTGAGCCACAAGCACCGCTGTAGCCTATATTCGCCGCCGCAGTTGTACCCAACCGGTCGCACAACTGTGCCAGATACAAGCTGGATGGCGTGACGTGCGTGCCCAGAGATTCGTAAATGCCGTTAGGCAACGTGGAAGGACCACCTGGAGCGCCAGCGGTAACTTCTGTTCCCACGCAGCCGATGCACCAGTTGTTTACGCCCGGAGGCTCTTGAACCAGGAAATCTGGACTGGTAACGTTCCAGGCTACGGCCCATCCTGCATCCCAACCCTGGCCAGAGCCAAAGTTGCCGCGATCGGAAAAGGCAATCCCTGGAGTTCCGGACGTACCCCCCGGGAACTGGCTGCTATCAGCCAATATGCCCGTCGCCCAACGCTGGTGGGGAGCAAAGCCTCGGCTGTCAGAGTTGCTATTCAGCAACACAACCGGACCGGTTACCTCGGCCTGAACCACGTAGGCCCACACACCAGTATTGCCCTTGGAAGAGCACTTGTTTAGCAGGATTCGCGTACCACTGATGCCGAAGTCGGCCGGTCCTGCCGAATGGGTGAAAGCCAGGCTGTGAGTAATGGTGACATTGTCGAGTGTGATCTGCTTGGTGCCGCCACCGATGCTGATGCTGTTGTCGGTGTCGTGCACGATGAGGTCCTGAACCCATCCGTTGATGACAGTGTTCATGGACAAAGCCTGAAATTGTGGCATTGAGATATCAACATCCGCAGCAGGCGCCGTGACGCTGAGATGTTCAACTCCGACTTGAGCGATGCGGCCAGTAAATGTGTACTTAATGATGGAGCCGCCGGGCGGATTCAGAAGACTTGAGTCAAAGGAATCGGTGATGGGAGCATCCACGGTGATCTGGTTACCGTTGATAGCGGCGATGGTGCGGTCAGTCTTAATCAGCGTACCGATCGAGATCCATGTTTGGGGCAAGCCGTTGCGCGTCAGGGTATCCATGTTCATGAAATGGACCCAGGGCGCTGTCACTGGCCGTTGAACAAAGATTGTGTCGCCCACATTGAAACCCGAAGTGCTGTTGACATTGAAAGAAAGCGTGCCTGAAGGGACAAACGAGTTAGTGATTGAAGCAGAGCTGCCCACCGTGGTTGCCGAACCAGAACCGCTGATGGAGAGCAGCAGGTGAGGCGATCCGGTCATATTCAGATTGCTGCCGCCTGTTCCTGAGCCGCTGCCCCGCAGCACGACGCCGCCGGCCGTGATACTGATTGTGCCGGAGACATTGTAAGTCCCAGGCTGCAACATCACTGCGCCTCGGAAACCATTGGCATCCGGCGTAAGCGCGGAAACCGCGTTGATAGCAGCCTGGATGTGTGAGGTGTTGTCACCACTGACAGGACTAATGGTCTGGGCCACGGGCACGGCTGGCAATTTCACGCCACCGCCTTCGTATCCCGCATAGGAATAATCCAGGATGCGGTTGCCGTTAGCATCCGTCTTATAGTGCAAATGGCCATCCGAGCCGGTAAAGACCCAGGTGGAAGTCGACTGCCCAAAAAGCGCACAAGGGACTATCAAAAACGCGACCGCTAGATGTAAATAAAGTAAAACTTTTTTCATCGTAGATTCTCCGTTGCATCGTGGTTTTTATTTGCATTGCTTAGAAATAAGGGTGAGCCCAAGTGCGCGCGCTATGACACACGAACTAAGGCTCACCCGGTTCCTCACAAGGCTTTTATTGCGCCGTGAAATTACACACTTTCAGCGTGCCGCTGGACGTGCTGTTCACCAGAGCACCCCAATGGTCGAGACTGGTCACCGTGTTTTGTTCCGTGCGAAAAGCAAAGTTCGTGCCCACTGTCTGCTCCGAACCGCCTGCGGGCGTCACGAACACAGAATAGGTATGAGCAGTAACATTGATTGCCAGCCGGAAGTGATAGCTGGTTCCTCCCGAATATTGGATTGTTGAGTTGAAGTAACCGCCGCCGTTGCGTGCCTGTATGACTCCTGAGGTGGCAAAGGCAACAATGTTGGCAAATCCGGTGAATGCGGTCTGCGCTCCTTTCGATACTCCTACGGCTGAGCTCTGGCCCGAAACGGATGGGGTGGCATCAAACACCGCCGTAAAGCTTCCATTGTGCGAAGGGAAGGCAGTGTTGTTCCAGGTGCCATTCGCGGTTGCGGTGGTGCAAACCATCGCCGAGTTCACCGTGAGACTGACCTGAGTGCTGTGGCTAAGAGTGCCGCTGGTGCCGGTGATCGTCAGTGTGTAGGTTGCAGGCGTCGTGCTGCTGGTCGTCGAACAACTGACCGTCGAAGATCCGGAGCCGCCGCTGATCGCCGGTGCGCTGCAACTGGCCCCGCTCGGCACGCCGCTAATCGCGAGACTCACTGTCCCGCTAAACCCATTGCTGGGCGTTACGGGTGCCGTATAGCTGGTGCTTCCGCCCGCCGTTACCGTTTGCGATGATGGCGATGCGCTCAAAGAGAAGTCCGGCGGAGGTGGAGCGTTGACCGTCAAGCTAGTCGTCGCACTGTGACTGAGAGTGCCACTGGTTCCCGTAGTGGTCAGCGTATAAGTTCCCGGCGGCGTTGTGCTTGAAGTCGAGATGTTCAGTGCCGCTGATCCCGAGCCTCCGCTGATCGAGCCCGAACCACCACTGGCCCCGCTGGGCAATCCACTGACACCCAGACTGACTGTCCCACTAAATCCATTGATCGGTGCAACCGTCGCCGTGTAGCTAGTTCCGTTGCCGGCGGTTACCGTCTGGGATGCGGGCCCTGCCGACAATGTGAAATCCGGCGGAGAAGAATGAACACTGATCCAGTGTTTCATCCAGAGAATGCCCGACGTCATGATGGTCGAACCCTGCTGTCTTCCCGAAGCGATGGCAGCGTTGGCTATCGGCTTGTAAATGGCCGTGTTGTACGGCGTCAGAAAAACCCATCCGGGGAGGAGATAGTTCTGAGTCGTGCCGCCCGACCGGTCAACCCGGGTGAAATACATGTTGGTACCGCCGGCGATTTCATGGACTACGGTGTCAGCATAAGTTTTCATCTGCTGCGCAGTAGCATCGGAGTATCCGGCTGGGAAGGCCCGGGTGAGGCCCCACATATCGTATTGGCCGTGGCCAACATCCTCGCCCGTCGTTCTGCCTAGGACATCACCGAAGTTTCCGTAGCCCCAGTTGTAGACGGTGGTGCCGTCGGGCGCAGCGTAAGGTGATCCATTCTGCGCGAACTTGTCGGTAGAGTTCTTGACGATGGTGGTGTATGTCGCAGCCAAGCTGGAGTTGTCCCCCAGGATCACGTGGCACTGCGCCAGCCTCTGGTAGGCATTTAACAGCATCATCTGCACGTTCCAGGCATTGACGTTATGAAAGCCGGACTGGTACCCCAGTGACGTGCTCGGACGCCTGATCAAGAGCGTATTGGGATCAATGAAGTACTTCGTGAATGAAGTGCTCATCGTGAATTCCAGCATGGAGACGTATGTCTTTGCCCGGGCCAAATAGGTTGTGCCGAAATGATTCGGATCGCCGTCGGGCACCGTATCGTTCCAGATGGAGGGCGTTTTCAAAATGTTGTAGGCGGTATAGCCCATGTGCCCAACCGTATCCCCAACCTCACTTTCGTAGTAGGTAGGGTTGGAGCAGGTGGAGCAGTTCGGCGGCCAGACAGGCTCGACATTCCCGGTCCACATCACCCGGTGCTCGCCGAGAGGAAGATCGTTACGATGAATCAGCCAGGTATCGTTCCACCGGATAGCAAGATTGAGCAATTGAGTGTGCTCCGCGCTCAAGCTGGGAATGTCACCGGTAATCACGTACAGGTCGTTCATGGCCTCGAGCGTGACTCCGCCCGGGCCGTCGGCGAGATAGTTGTGGCTGGTTCCTGGGTCCTCAATGGTTGGTATCGGAAGAGCGGTCACGTTGTTGATGAACGTATCAACCTCGTGCTGCGTCACCTCGCCATCCAGGCTGTCAATTACATACTGGGCGTGCACGCGTGTTGCGGCCCCTAACCCCAGGCATATGCAAACTGCAACTGCTATCCAGTGAAAAACATTGCTCTTGGATTTTTGTGTTACGCAACTCTTTTGCCGGGTTGTCAACTGTCTCTGAGACCAAATCATGTATCCTCCGTTGTGGTTGCATCTTTAATAGATCCCGCTATCGCCTTTAGCACCCCTCATCTCCGGGACCTGCATGGGGGCTCGCTGGTGCCACAAATATCGAGTAGATATGAACTGTCGACATTGCGAACCCTGGTTAAGAGGATGCGGTCTAGCTTGTCTCCTAGACCGCATCCCTTACTTTGGGTCATTGGTCCGCACACCAATAACTCCAAACCTCTTAAAACTGTCTATTTATGTTTTCAACGGATGCTGGCGGGTCTGGCTTGAAACGCGGATATCCCACAGAATCCCTGGCGCGCAGACTTTTATACCTACGCCCATGGCCTCGGCAAGTGAATTTACGGTATAGGCAGTGGCTTACTCGTAAAGGTTGGCAAATATTGTGGTTAAGACCAGGTTAAAACAATGTCAAGACTTAGGTTAAAGACCACTATTTAGGAGGGATTTCTACTTCCAATCTCGGGGTGCGATAGGTCACAACCGAAATATCAGCGGGCGCCATCGGTCGTCGCGTAATTCTGAGCAGTGCTTCGAAGTATGGAAAGCTGTTTTTCCCGATACTCTGCGTTTTGTCGCCGTTCTGTAGAAGGCGCCACCGAAATTTCCACATGTAGTCCTCAAAAGTCAGAAAATCACCGGCAGAGGAGTAATCCTGCGGGCTCATTGGTCCTGCTCTGCTCCGGTTGCCCACGTATCCACGGGATAGTAACTTCCCGATGCGCCATCATACTTCCACCGCAGGCCCACTTGTTTGTCAAAGAGCTGTATCCAGGGATTCGAATTTCCATTGCCCAGCAGGATTGCGTTGTACATCTGCAATCGCCTGCGGGAATATTCTTTGGGAAAACGCACTATGGTGTGCGCTGAGAATAGCTGCGACATCCGCGAGAGTGTCCAGAAAAATTGGATCGTCGCATTGCTGGAAGACCCTTTTAACGCCATAGATTCCGCAAAGTCCCGATCTACTTTCGCAACTGCCGGCATCTTGTCCGCCTTGTGCATGTAGTTTCCATTGAGATAATCTTCAAGGCTGACCGGCTGATGTAACATCTGCTGGTAAAGCTCCAGCGCGGAATCGTCCAGAATGACATCTGTGGCGCCTGCTCCCTCTGGAACCAGGATTTGCGACCAGAATTGATGCACCGTGGGCGCCAGTGAGCGCTCCTGTAAGCTTGGGCGTAGAGAAGACGCTCTTGGAGCCGGAACGGGCACAGCTTGCGCCGGGCGAATGAAATGAAACACTGCGAGCGTTGTTAAACATCCAAACACTGCTGCCAATATTGCCGCAATCCAGATCTTCCAGTTGGACCTTAGTGGGATGACTGGCTGTGCAACAGCAGGCGTCGCCCCAGGCGCAGTTGCAGGTGACGGCATCGGTACAGCTGCAGCAGGCCGCTCGCGAAAAACCGGAGCATAGTTCCCTTTCACAATTTCTATGATGATCGGTTCGTCGCGGCCTTCTTCTTCAAAATACTGTTCCAGTCGTTTGCGCAGCAGTGAAGCATGCACGCGCGCAATATTGTCGGTCGCGGTATCGTAATCCCGGGGGCGCTCGAAAACATTGCATCCAATCTCCTGCTCGCCGATTTCCTGGACATCATCATCCAGAACGCGGCCGCAAACATACAGCAACAGGTCATGCAACCGGGCAGACTTATTGAAGTAGCGGCTCGAGGCAACTCGCTCCACCAGTATTCGATGAGAATCCGTCACTTTATTGTCGATTGTATGGTGGCTCGCGATAGAACCCATATGGGGAAAGCAACTCCTCGGCTGGCCACAACTCGAGGCACGGTTGGGGAGAATAGCAAACGTTCAACCTATTTACAACCGGATTCAGCCTGTGAAACGCTGGTTCGCAGGTTGTAATATCGCTTCCCTTCCCCGTGTCAAACAAAAATTGCCAAACAACATCTTTAGCGGAACTTGAAGTATTTTGTGCGAGTGTGAGTGGAGCGCGTGCAGCCGATTTCACATGGATATTCAGGAGCGCTAAGACCCTGGCACATATGAGCCTTTTACGCGATTATCCGGTTTCAATTGCCAATTATCTCTGTCGCTAGATGCAGATAGGATATAGATATTAGATTAATGACTACATATGTATGGACTGCCCGGTTGGGCGCCCTGACGGCGCTCCTTGTCATCGCACGCCTCTTCTATATAGATGATACCGGCTTCAGCGTCATTTTAGCTCTGCCCGGCATCCTGTTTCTTATCAATCTGCTGGCTTTGCCGCGAAAAAGAGCTCTGGCTTGGGCGGTGGTCCTGGGATGCATTGCATTT
>WNFE01002917.1_pt1 | contig 12634 bp, 13 predicted proteins | sample 5400451 | NCBI WGS metagenome assembly WNFE01 (sample SAMN13153344, study PRJNA577476) | soil metagenome | isolation source: 200 cm saprolite under Douglas fir tree site 2 hole 2 | place: USA:California | collected 2015-04-18
CGCCGAGCGCCCCTATTCCCGCATGGTGCTGCCCTACTACCTCGGCGCTTCCATCGCCGAATCCCATGTCTACACGGCCACGCCCGCCTCGCTCGCGGCGTGGAAGGTCAAGCCCATGCTCGGCCGAAGGGCCAAGTCGCTCGATGCCGCGGCCCGCAAGCTGACGCTCGACGACGGCGCCACCGTCGAGTACGACGACTGCCTCATCGCGACCGGCTCGCGCGCGGCGCGGCCGCCCATCGACGGGGCCGAGGGCCCGGGCGTGCATTCATTCTGGACGCTCGACGAGGCGCGCGCCGTCATAGCCGGCGTCCAGCCCGGCACCAAGGTGGTCATGGTGGGCGCGGGCTTCATCTCGTTCACGATTCTCAACGCCATCCTCGCGCGCGGCGCCTCGCTCACGATCGTCGAAGTCGCCCCGAGAATCCTGCCGCGCATGGTGGACGAGGCCTGCGCCAGGGTCGTCGCGGCCTGGCTCGAGCGTCACGGCGTGGCGCTGCGGGTCGGCGCGACGCTTACGAAGATCGAGGAGTGGAAGGGCAGGCGGAAGCTCTCCTTCAAGAAGGGCGAGCCGCTCCTGGCCGACGTCGTGATCATGGCGACCGGCATCAGGACCAACCTCGAGTGGCTCGAGGGCTCCGGCATAGAGGTCTCGTCCGAGCCCGGCGGCGGCGTCCTCGTGGACGATCACCTGCGCTCGACCGTCAAGAGCGTGTACGCCGCGGGCGACGTGGCGCGCGGCCCGAACCTGCTCACCGGCACCCTTGAGGTCCACGCCATCGAGCCCACCGCGCAGGAGCATGGGCGCGTGGTCGGCGCCAACATGGCCGGCCGCGATCTCGCCTACCGGGGCAGTCTCATCATGAACATCGTCGAGGTCTGCCACCTGGACATCGCCTCCTTCGGCCAGTGGGACGATCCGAAGGCCGAGGTATTCACGGCCACCCGCGCGGACCGCTCGCAATACCGCAAGCTGCTCTTCCGGGGCGGCAAGCTCAACGGCGCCATGATCTGCGGCCCCGCGAACGACGTCTGGTCCACGAACGACGTGGGCATGCTCAAGGGCCTCGTCTACTCGGGCGCGGACCTCTCGGCCTGGAAAGCGCACCTGAAGAAGAACCCCTTCGACATCAAGCCCGCCTACCTCTCGACCCGCACGGCCGGAAAACTCCTGCCGCAGACGGTCCTCGGGCGGGCTTCCCAATCACCCCAGCTTCCCCACCAGGTGATGGTCCAATGAGCCCGACAGCGACGGCAAGCCGTCCCGCCACGAAATCCGCGCCCGCTCCCGCCTCCGTGCCCGGCTACGCGGGCAAGCTCCTGCGGGTCAACCTTTCGACCGGCAAGATCTGGAGCGAGTCGTGGGCGAAAGACATGCGCACCTACGTGGGCGGCGTGGGGCTGGGCGCCAAGATCCTGTACGAGGAAGTCGGTGCCAAGGTCCACTGGGACCATCCCGACAATCGTCTCATCCTGGCAACCGGACCCCTGGCCGGGCTGCCGGTTTGGGGCACGGGCGGTCTCACCGTCGTGACGCGCGGCGCGCAGACCGACGGAGCGACGTCGACCCAGGCCAACGGCTTCTTCGGGGCCGCGCTCAAGTACTCGGGCTATGACGCCATCATCGTCCAGGGGCAGGCCAAGAAGCTGTCCTATCTCTACATCAACGACGACACGGTCGAGATTCGCGACGCGGCGCACCTCAAGGGCAAGGACACCTGGGAGACGCAGCAGGCCCTCGAGGCCGAGCATGGGCTCTCCGGCCATCGGCTCTCCGTCTACTCCATCGGTCCCGCGGGGGAGAACCTCGTCCGCTTCGCCGCGATCCAGGGCGACTACGGTCACGTCGCATCCAAGAACGGCTGCGGCGCGGTCATGGGCAAGAAGAAGCTCAAGGCCGTGTGCATCGTGCGCGGCACCAAGTCGCTCACCCCGCATGATCCGCGCGGCCTCGTCCAGGCCGCGGACGACATCGCGCACGACCTCAAGACCGATCCGGGAACGTCGACGCTGTACCGCTTTGGCACGCTTCCCGGTGTCTCGAACCTCTACAAGCTGGGCGTGCTGCCGATCAAGAACTACACGACGAACCTGACGACCGTGGACATGACGACGTGGGAGCCGGCCAAGCTCCGCGCGGGCTTCGACCATCGCGGGCACCAGTGCAACGCCTGCGGCATGCGCCACTGCCACATCCAGGTCATCGGCAAGGGCCCCAAGGCGGGCGAGCTGGTGGATGAGCCCGAATACGAGGGCTGGTCCGGCGCCGGCTGGCAGATCGGTCTCACCGACAAGGAAGCCATTACCTGGCTCAACACGCGCCTCGACCGCGCCTGCCTCGACGTCAACGAGTTCGGCTGGGTCTGCGGCTGGGTCATGGAGTGCATGGAGAAGGGGTACCTCACCGAGAAGCAGGTCGGCTTCAAGCTCGCGTGGGGAGACGTGGACGGCGCGTACCGGCTGATCCAGATGATCAGCCATCGCGAGGGCTTCGGCGACCTGCTGGCTGAGGGCGTCAAGCGCGCCTCGGAGAAGATCGGTGGCGAGGCGGCCAAGTGCGCGGTCTATACGAAGAAGGGCGCGTCTCCGCGAGGTCATGACCACCGGGGGCGGTGGGAAGAGATGCTGGACACCTGCACCTCCTCCAACGGCACCATGGAGAGCGCGAACGCGACGCACCAGACGGAGATCGGCCTGCCCGGGCGGATCAACCCCTTCAGCGGCGAAGAGGTGGCCCGGATGGTCGGCGGCATTCTCGGGCGCAAGCACTTCGAGGATTCGCTGGGCGGCTGCATCTTCACCTTTCGCACGCGCGTCGAGATGCTGGCCCGCGCGCTCTCGGCCGCCACGGGCTGGACCTATACCCTTGCGGACGCGATGCTCCTGGGCCGCCGCACCGCGGCGATCTTCCGCGCCTTCAACCTGCGCTGCGGCATCGGGACCGACGTCGAGTACCCGTCGGCTCGCTACGGGTCCAGGCCCGTGGATGGGCCGGCCAAGGACCACAACGTCATGGACCAGTGGGAGCGCATGCGAGAGGTCTGGTACGAGACGGTGGGCTACGACATCAAGACCGGCAAGCCCACGCGCGAGACGCTCAAGAAGCTCGGTCTCGACTGGCTCGCCAAGGACCTGTGGCGCAAGTAGGCTCGACGCCCGGGCTCGCCATCCCCATCGAGGTCACCACGTGGGTGACCAGGCACGTGGGCGGTGACGGCTCGGGCAGCAAGCTCTTCACCGAGCCCTTCGCCCCGGGGGAGACGGTGCGGGAGGTCCTTCGGCGCTGGTCCGCGCGCCTCCCCGAGCTCGACGCGGCGCTCTGGAGCCCCGACCACACCCAGCTCGGCGAGCACATCGAGGTCGTGATCAACGATGCCGTGCTGGGCGTCACGCACGAGCTCGACTCTCCGCTGAAGCAGGGCGATCGCATCACGCTGCTCGGGCAGTTCATGGGCGGCTAGTGCCGGGCCGCACCGCGCGCTGGCCGCTGCCGGCGGCCTCGCTTCTGCTCGTCGTGCTCGTCGCCTGGTACTACCTGATAGGTACCCCGCAGTACTCCGTCTATCGCCTGACCGGAGCCCTCCACGACCGCGACGCGACAGGGGCCGAGCGCTTCATCGACGTCAATCGCGTCGCGCAATCGGCGAGTGACGTGATCGTGGTGGACTACCTGACCCGCGAGCCGAGGGCGGCGAAGGCCCTCGAGGCCCTCGGGCAGGGCGGGGCGCGTGCCACCGCCGCGCGGGCCCTCGAACCGCTTGTGGCCTCACGCGTGCGCGCCGAGATCAAGAAGATGGCGGACCGAGGTGGCTCGGGGCCGGGCGGGTTCGTGTTACCTGCCGGCATCGTCGCGGCCTTCTGGGAGCCCCAAGTCGCGCGCGACGGCTCAGACGTTTGGCTCACGTACACGGACCACCGCGGAGGCCAGACCAGATTCAAGGCGACCCAGCAACCCGACCGGTCCTGGATGATCACGGAGTTCGACCGCGAGTGGGTCCGACGTCATTTAAGGGATGCTCCAGCCGGCTAGATCCTCTGTTCGGGCTCGGTTTTTCGGGGGTTTGGGCAGTTCTGGCTTGACTCCCTGCGGCGCCTTGTGTTACTTGACCTTGCGGGCTCGGCGCAGTTCCCCCACTCTTTTGTCCCGCGCGAGGGTCGACCATGGCGCAAACCGTTGGAATGATTGGGCTTGGAATCATGGGCCGCCCCATGGCCAAGAATCTCCTCAAAGCCGGCTATCCCCTGGTTGTCCACAGCCGCAGCGAGGGGCCCGTGCAGGAACTGGTCGGCGCGGGCGCCAAGGCGGCCGCCTCTCCGAGGGACGTCGCGGGGCAGGTGGAGGTTCTCATCACCATGCTGCCGAACTCTCCCGAGGTCGAGCTGGTGGCGCTCGGCCGTGACGGCATCATCGAAGGGGCCAAGAAAGGCTTGCTCTATCTCGACATGTCGACGATTTCTCCTCTCGTGTCGCAGAAGGTCGGCAAGGCTCTCGGCGCCAAGGGCGTGCGGATGCTCGACGCGCCCGTGTCGGGCGGCGAAAAGGGCGCCATTGACGCCGCGCTGAGCATCATGGTGGGCGGAGAGAAGGCCGACTTCGACGCCGCGCTCCCCATCTTCCAGGTGCTGGGCAAGACGATCACGCATCTGGGGCCGCTGGGCGCGGGTGGCTTCACCAAGCTCGCCAACCAGATCATCGTTGCGATCAACCTGACGGCGCTCGGCGAAGCGCTGACCCTCGCAAAGAAGGCGGGCCTCGATCGGGCGCTCACCCTCAAGGCGCTCGGCGGCGGCCTGGCCGGCTCGAAGTGCCTCGACCAGAAGAGCCCGAACTATGTCGCGGGCACGTATAACCCCGGCTTCAAGATCGACCTGCACTTCAAGGACCTGGGTCTCATCATGGAATCCGGGAGAGCGCTCGGCGTTCCACTGCCGTGCACGGCCGTCGTCCAGGAGCTCTTCAACGCGATGCGGGTCAAGGGCAAGGGCGGGCTCGATCACTCGGGGGTGATCACCCTTCTCGAAGAGCTGGCGGGGCTCTCGACCCAGTCATGAGGGCGACGGTGGACCGGCCGGGGCTCGACAACCAGGGACGCACGCCGCTCATCAAGATCCGCCGTGTGCGCAAGGGCGACCTCGCCAAGGTCCGCGACGTCATCGAGCAGGCCTTCGGCGACTTCTTCGAGCGGCAGATGGGCACGCGGCCGCGCCAGGTATTCGGCGGAGCCCAATACGTTCATCACCGCTGGCTCATGGAGCCGTGGGGGTGCTTCGTCGCCGAGGAGGGTGACGGCAAGATCGTCGGGGCGGCGCTCGCGGTCATGTGGGGCACCATGGGGCTCGTGGGACCGATCGCCGTGCTGAGCAACTACCAGAACCAGGACATCGGCCAGCAGCTGCTCACGGCCTGCCAGGGCTTCTTCGCCGAAAACAAGGCGACGCTCGAGGGCGTCTCGACGTATCCATACAGCCCGAAGCACATCACCATGTACCAGAAATTCGGCTACAAGCCCAAGGGGCTCGTGGTGGTCGCCGCCAAGCCCATGGACCGCCGTGAGATCGTCCAGGCCACGCGACCCCCCCGGCCCGGCTTGGGCGTGCGGCGCTATTCGTCGCTCGAGGAGGCCAGGAAGAAGGCCGCCATGCTCCGGGTGCGGCGCATCACCAACGGTATCTGGCGCGGGATGGACCTCGGCAAGGAGATCGAGATCGTCGACGGGCTGGCGCTCGGCGACACCCTCCTGCTCGAAAAGGGGCGGGAGGTCATCGGCTTCGCCATCGTCCACATGCCCGGCGTCAGCGAGGCTCCGCACGGCAGCGTCTACGTCAAGTTCCTCGCGGTGGACTCCCGGCAGCGCAAGCCCGAGAACCTGCACGCTCTGCTCGCGGCCGTCGAGGAGATGGCGCACGCCGCCCAGCTCCAGCGCGTGGTGGTGCCCGTCTATACGTACTACTGGACCGCGTACCAAACACTCCTCGAGCGCGGCTACCACCCGGACTTCACCATGGTTCGGATGAAGCGCGGCAAGCAGGAAGACTACGAGCACGCGGACGATCTCGTGCTCGACGACTGGCGCTAGGGGTTGGAGCGGATGATCCGCAGACGGCGCGCGAGCCTGCGGGCGTGGGCGCTCACCGCCGCGCTGCTCGCGTGCGGTCCGGCCACCGCGGCGGCCCATGCCATCATCCTCGAGTCCGAGCCCGCGGCGGGGGCGAAGCTCGGCGAGCCGCCCGCGCGCATCTACCTCCGCTTCAACAGCAAGCTCGAGAAGCGTCTCAGCCGAGTCACCCTCGCCTCGGCCGACGGGCGGCCCGTGCCGCTGCCCGCGGTGGCCAAGGGCGGCGAGATGCCTGACCGGATCGTGCTCCCGCTCGGGAAGCTCCGCGCCGGCGCCTACGTGGTCCGCTACAAGGTTCTGGCCGCCGACGGTCACATCACGGAGGGCGCCCTGCGCTTTGCCGTGCTCGAGCCGAAGTAACGCCGGACCTCGCGGATGCTCAAGGGGTCGGCGACCTCCGAGGGCACCGTGGCCTACCGCGCCGCCCAGGGCGCGGGGACGGCCACCGGCCACTTCCGCGAGTGGCGCGGGTTGTCGATCTCCTCGCTTGGCATCGGGACCTACCTGGGCCCTGACGACGACACGACCGACACCCTGTACGAGGCCGCCGTCGAGCGCGCCATCGTGTCGGGGATCAACGTCGTGGACTCCGCCATCAACTATCGCGGCCAGCGCAGCGAGCGGGCCGTGGGCCGGGCGCTCGGCCGCCTCGTGGGCGCGGGCGGTGTGGCGCGCGCGGCGGTCGTGGTCGCGACCAAGGGCGGCTTCCTTCCTTTCGACGGGCCCGCGCCGCCGGGGCTGCTGCGATCCGGCGATGTCGTTGCCGGAAGCCACTGCATGACGCCGCGCTATCTGGAGGACCAGATCGAGCGCAGCCGCGTCAACCTCGGCGTCGCGACCATCGACATCTACTATGTGCACAATCCCGAGACCCAGCTGGGCGAGGTGTCGCGGCCGGCCTTCATGCGCCGTCTCCGGGCGGCCTTCGAGTTCCTTGAGAGCGCGGCGAGGGATCGGAGGATCGGGCTCTACGGCACGTCGACCTGGAGCGGCTTCCGCCAGCCGCAGGCCGCCCGCGATTTCCTCTCGTTGCCGGATCTCGTCGCGCTGGCCGAAGAGGTCGGGGGACCCGAGCACCGCTTCCGCGTGGTCCAGCTGCCGTACAACCTTGCCATGCCCGAAGCCTTCACCCTGCCGAACCAGGGCGCGGGCCGCGCGGTGGTCCCGCTGCTCGAGGCGGCGCGCCAGCTCGGCGTCTACGTCATGAGCTCGGCATCGATCTACCAGGGGCAGCTCGCGAAGAATCTCCCGCCGGTGATCGCGCGGTTCCTGCCCGGCCTCGGCACCGACGCCCAACGGGCGCTGCAGTTCGCGCGCTCAACGCCCGGAGTGGGCACGGCGCTCGTCGGCATGAAGACGGCCGACCACGTCGCCGAGGCCGCGCGCCTGGGCGCGGTGTCGCCGGTGCCCTGGGAACAATTCCAGAAGCTCTTCGCGCCCGCCTGAACGGCTCCGGGGGGAAAACGCTTGAAATTCCCCCGGGGCTCGGCTAGCTTGGTACGTCGCATGATCAAGAAGATCCATCACGTCGGCATCGTAGTCGAGAGCCTGGCGCGCGCCTGCCGCTTCTGGCGAGACGCCCTGGGGCTTCCCCTCGCCAGAGAAGCCGAGATCGCCGACCAAGGCGTGCGTGCCGCGCTCCTGGCGGCGGGCGACAGCGAGATCGAGCTCCTGGAGCCCACGAGAGCGGACACGGGGGTGGCGCGCTTCCTTGCCAGGCACGGCGAAGGGCTGCACCACGTCTGCTTCGAGACGCCGGACGTGGACGCCGACCTGGGCGCCCTCAAGGCCCAGAACGTGGCGCTGCTCGACCAGACCCCGCGGCAGGGGCTGGCCGGGCGCATCGCCTTTCTCGACCCGAGCGCCTGCGGAAGCGTGCTCGTGGAGCTGGCGACGCCGCCGCACGGCGAGGCATCCGCTGACTCTCCCGTCCGGTTCAAGCGACTCGTCATTGGCTGTCGGGATCCCCAGGACATGACCAAGACCTACCAGCAGCTCTTCGGGCTGCCCGAGGTGGCCGTGAACGACGGCCCGCGCAGCTTGCTCGGCTGGTCGGGCGGCGGCACGCTCCTGATGGTGCCGGCCGTGGAAGTCGGCGGCACGCTCGGGATGGCGGCGCTCTCCATGGTCGCGCCGGAGATGGCGCCCCTCGTCCAGCGGCTGCAGAAGGTGGACGCCGTGATGTTTTCCGGCGCGAGCGAGATCACGCTCAAGCCCGAAGCGGCGAACAACGTCCACGTGCACATCTCGCGCTACCACTTCCCGTAGCCCGCGATCGCGCCCGTGAGAGAGCACGGCACGGTGCCGCGGCCGCGCGATCTCGGCGACACCCTCTGGCTCGTCGGCCTGTGCGCCGCCCGCGCCTTTGGCTCCACCATGGCCATGGCCTATCCGGCCGTGCTCTCCGTCGTCCAGGAGGAGTGGGGGCTTTCGGCGACGGCCGCGGGCTCCATCTCGTCCGCCTATCAGATCGGCACGGCCGTCTCGCTGGTCGTGGTCTCCGCCCTCGCGGACTACATGAATCCCCGCGTGGTCTTCATCGTTTCGGCCGGCCTGACCGCGGCCGTGTCGCTTCTGATCCCCGTTCTCGCTCACGGGCACGTCTCGGCGCTGCTCCTCTTTGGCGCGGTCGCGGTCGCGGTGGCCGGCATCTATACGCCGGGCATCATGCTGCTGGCCGAGCGCTTCGAGCCGGCGCGGCGGGGCCGAGCCGTGGGCTGGTTCCTCGCGGCCTCCTCGATGGGCTACGTGCTGGCTCTCCTGACCGGCGGCGTGGTGGTGGCGCGCGCCGGCTGGCGGACCGCGCTCTTCGTGCTCGGCCTGGGCCCGGTGCTCTGCTTTTTCCTCTCGCTCGTCCTCTTCCATGGCGACCGGCCGCGCCCCGCGGCGCCTGCCGGACCGCGGCGCTTCTCCCTCGACGCGGATCTGTCCGGCAACCGTCCGGCTCAGCTCATGATCGCCGGCTATGTCTTTCATTCGTGGGAGCTGCTCGGCATGTGGGCGTGGACGCCCGCCTTCATCACGGCGGCCCTCGCCGTCCAGGGGACCGCGATCGAGCGCGCGGCGGGCCTCGGCGCCTCGCTCTCTGCCCTCTTCCACGTCATGGGCATCATCGCCTCCGCGACGGGCGGGGCGCTGTCCGATCGCTGGGGCCGCACCGCCGTCATCGCGGGGATGATGCTGGTGAGCTCCGCGTGCTCTTTCGGCTTCGGCTGGATGCTGGCGGCGCCGCTCCTCCTCATCGTGATCGTGGGCAGCGTCTACGGCTTCTCCGCGCTGGGCGATTCGTCGGTATACTCCACAGGGATCACCGAGACCGTGAAGCCGGACCGCCTGGGCTCGGCCCTTGCGGTGCGCTCTCTGCTCGGCTTCGGGGCGGGCGCCATCGCGCCGCTCGTCTTCGGCTGGGTGCTCGACCTCTACGGCGGGCGGAGCGCGTCGGTGACCGGCTGGGGCTGGGCCTTCGCGACCCTGGGCGTGGGCGGTGTGCTCGGCCTTCTCTCGATGCTCTGGCTCCGCACGATGCCCGAGGCGCGACGACTGGCGGGCGGGAAACGTTAGTCCCTGATCAAAGAAGTTCGAGCCGAAACGCTGCCGAGCTCTGGAGGCGCGAGAGCGGTGAGGCGAGGGCTGAATAGACGTTCGAGCCGAAACGCTGCCGAGCCCGGGAGGCGCGAGAGCGGTGAGGCGAGGGCTGAATAGGAGGCTTCATGGCTACCGTGCTCTTCATCGTGAAGGCGACCATCCCCCGGAAGAGAGAAGCCGCGTTCAACCGCTGGTACAACTACAAGCACTGCCCGCAGTTCCTGCGTTACCCCGGAGCGGTGAGCGCGCGCCGCTACAAGGCCATCCTGGGCGAGGACACGTACCGCTACATGGCCGTCTACGAGGTCCAGGACGAGAAGACCTTCCGCGCGCTCATGAAGTCGGGCCACATGAAGGCGCTCAGGCGCGACTACGACCGCTGGTTCGGCAAGGTGTCGGAGCGGGCCCGCTTCGCTTACACGCAGGTGTGGCCATAGCGTCTCCACGGAGAGTGCGCGGCCTCGGGGCGGGGCGACGCACCCGGCGCAGCCTCGAGAAGGGCGGCACGGGGACGGCCGGCGCGCTCAACGAGATCCTTGGCGCCTGGTCGGGCGTGAAGATCACGCCCATGTTCGGGCGCTGGGGCTACTTCGTGGGCCCGCGCCTCTTTGCGTGCTTCCCGCTTCGCGCCAAGGACACGGACCTCTGGATTCGGCTCACGCGGGAGGACCAGCGCCGGGCGCTGGACTCGGGCGCCTTCGTGCCGCACCCGAGGCTGGGCGGGAAGGGATGGGTCATCCGGCACGTCGAGGGGCTGCGGGATGCCGGAGCCACGCTGTCGTGGCTCAAGAAGAGCTACGAGACCGCCAGGCAGATCGTCGAGCGAGAGAACCGGGAGGAGCCATGATACTCGTCACCGGATTCGAGCCCTTCGGCGGGCATCCCTCCAATCCCTCGGAGGAGATCGCCAAGTCGGTGGACGGCCGCGTCATCGGTGGCCTGACCGTGCGGGCCGCCGTCCTGCCCGTGCATCACGTGGAGGCGGGGCGGGCCGCCGCGCGCCTCCTCGGCGAGCACGATCCGCTCGCGGTGCTGCACCTGGGCCTGGCCGCCGGGCGCGCGCGCCTCGCGCTCGAGCGCGTCGCCGTGAACGTGATGGACTACGAATGCGCCGACAACGCAGGCTACCAGGCGCGCGGCGAGCCGTGTGAGCCGGGCGGTCCCGTCGCCTATTTCTCGACGCTGCCGCTGCCGGCCATGCTCGAGGCGCTCACACGCGAAGGCATTCCCGCCTATCTCTCCAACACCGCCGGCACCTACCTCTGCAACCAGACGCTCTATGCGACCCTCCACGCCATCTCCACGGAAAAAAGGCGAGCCCTCGCCGGTTTCATGCACATTCCGCTCTCGCCCGCCATGGTCGCGGCCTCCGGCCTCGACCAGCCGAGCATGGATCCCGGCATCGGCGTGCGCGCGGTGGACACGGCGCTGCGGGTCATCGCCGAGCGCCTCGGCGGGTAGTTCCCTCAGATTTCCTTCGCGTACTCCTCCCGCTGCCGGCGCCAACTCTCCATCTGGTGGCCGAGGTACGCGTCGGCAAGCGCTTCCGTGTGGCCCGCCTCGGCTTGCCGGCCCAGCGGCCGCAGCTCGGCGGCGTATGTCTTCAGGACGTCGTGTGGAGCGAAGTCGAGGGCCGTGCTCTCCGGTGGAATGGTATAGAGGGTGGCGCGAAAGCGGTCAGCCCATCCGGCGACCTGGGCCGCGTCGGCCTCGCGCCTGGCTCCGGCAAGAAACGCCGCGTAGCTCGCGAGCCGCGACGTGACCTCGACCCCCTGCATGAGCTCCTCGATGGCAACCTTCCTGGTCGGGTCGTCGTCATAGCGCTTGGCCCTTTGCAAGTCGGCCCACGCCTCCAGCAGCCGGTCCTGGGCGATGCCCGCCATGGCGCGCCCGACGTAGGCGTCGACGTAGAGCGGGTACAGCTCCAGAGCCTCCGTGAATTCCCGGACGGCGCCGCCAAAGTCACCGGAGCCCAGCGCGCGAAAACCGTAGGCGGCATAGGTTCTCGCGAGGGGCCCCTGCGCGGCAACCGGTGTCGCAGCGAGGGCGAGTCCGATCAGGGCGAGGATGCGAACGGTCCTAAACATCGCGCGATGGCGCCTGGTACTCAGGCACGCTTCGCCAGGAGGGCAGCGATCGCGCGTACCGCGCCGCCTCTCACGACTGCGGCACCGACTTCAAGAATTCGATCACCGCCTTGTTCACGTCGTCGGGTCGCTCCTGCTGAACCCAGTGGCCGACGCCTGGATAGAGGGTGACGCCCCGCAAGTCCCGCACGAACTGGCCCATCATGGCGGTCAGCTGCTCGGCGGTGGCACCGCGGATGACGACGTCCTTTTCGCCCGCGAGAAAGAGCACCGGCTGCGCAACGCGCGCGCTGGCCAGTTGCGGCGTCGTCTCCCAATTCCGATGAATGTTGCGGTAATAGTTGATGCCGCCCCTGAAGCCTGCTTGTTTGAATTCGTCGACGAAGTAGTCAAGGTCGGCCTGGGTAAGCCATGACTGCGCGCCCTTGGGCGCGCCCAGGCGCGGAATCCAGCCGCCTGCGGCGCGCTTGGGATCGGTCACTGCCGGCGTCTCGCGCGGGGCGTTTGGCGAAACATAGAGCCGGCTCAGGATGCCGCGCGGGTCCGCGTCGAACTCCGTCTCGGCGACGCCCGGTTCCTGGAAATAGAGCATGTAGAAGAAGTTGTCGCCGTAGGCCTTCTTCAGGATCTCGATCGGCGACTCGGACGGGCGCCCGCGGTAGGGCACGCTCATTGCCACCAATCCGCGGAATCGATCGGGGTAGAGCAGCAGACAGTGCCACGCGACGACGGCGCCCCAGTCGTGCCCCACGACTACCGCGGACTTCTCGCCGAGTGCGTCGAGGAGTCCCGCGATGTCGGCGGTCAGCTTCCGGATGTCGTAATCCTCGACCGCCTTGGGCGCAT
>WNFE01002918.1_pt1 | contig 12633 bp, 13 predicted proteins | sample 5400451 | NCBI WGS metagenome assembly WNFE01 (sample SAMN13153344, study PRJNA577476) | soil metagenome | isolation source: 200 cm saprolite under Douglas fir tree site 2 hole 2 | place: USA:California | collected 2015-04-18
GGCTCAAGACTGAGGATGGCGGTCCCATGGACGTCGGCGGCGCCACCCTCGCCGCGGCGGCCATGCGGGCCGGGCTGATCGACGAGTACGCGATCGTCACCCACCCGGTCCTGGTGGGCGGCGGCACGCCGTTCTTCACCGCCCTGGACAACTGGGTGAACCTGAACCTGGTGGAGACCCGGACGTTTCCCGACGGCGTGCTCCTGACCAGGTACAAGACCAGGCGCTGAATACCCGACCTCGGATCGGCGCGGGCTCGGGCCACCCAAGGATCCCGTGGCCGTTAGGGGATCGGCTTGCGACACACGCCGACCCTGCCAATTTCTTGACTCATGACAAATGCGGACTCCGGCTCGACGCTCAATCATCGACCGGACCAGGTCGTCGCTGGCTCTCGGTCACGCTACGGTAGGGTGCCCCCGATTCGGACAAGCGCGGAATTCGCTACAAACAGTGACCCCAACCAACCGAGTCGTTCTGAGTTCCTCCTCCTTATGGAGTCGGTCCTCAGTTCTCCTCTGTCGATCGGGGCCGAGGTGACGCTAAATGCTCCTGGCCACGCGGTCAACGGCCATGTTCGCGGGATAGCCAGGGCAAACCTCCGTAGCTAAACTCGCCGACTCCACGATGAATCCTTACCCGCTCGATGAGGTCCCGCGCCGAGCCGCCCGCACCTTCCTGATCACGTCTGCTCGCTCTCGACAATGGCATCCGCTCACGGTCCGTCGGCGGTCGACGCCATCTGCGCGGGGCCCGATCAGCGCATCGTATTCGACGAAGTTCCCTGCGCTTCTCACGCCCACCTGATCCGCAATGAGGCGCCCGACAACAAGGCAGGCCGCCTGTTGGGCGATAAAAGGCACCGCCGGCTGATAGCCGTCGGCGTCGCTGTCAACCAAACCTACCGCCCGGGCAAGCCCACACACCGGCTTTCCGAGCATCGGTTTCAGCAACGCCTCCTGTTCAGGCGTCTTGCCCTGCAATTCATTGGCCAGTAACGGGTCATCGCCATGGCCGAGTCGGTCGATGCTGAGGCCGGTTAGGCGGGCGAGCTGCCTGACGGTGTCATCCTCCGAGCGCGGCGGGAAGAAGCACATCAGGCACGGCCCATCCTCGGCTACCACATCGTGCATGCCGACAGCAGTGTCGCTCGTGCCGCCATCTATTAGCCGATCGGGCCAGAGCCGCTGCAGGCCACGGCGGGCCGCGGCGGAATCTAGGCCGGCGAGGACCACCCGTGGCCAGACCACCTCCCCCCTATCCACCATGGAGGCAAGATCCTCGACATTCGCGTTAAGCGTTCGGACCCGGTAGCGCTGGAGGTGGCGGCGCACCAGGTTCACCTTCCAGGGTCGCCCTCGGACCGAGGCCTCGTCTCCAAGCGAGTAGGTCGACAGGTTCTCCCGTGCAAACCGTTGCCGATCGATGACCAGGAGGTCCCCCGTAGCATCGAGTTCCTGCAGGATGAGCGCGATGGCGGTGCCGATCGCCCCGCAGCCCGCGAGCGCCAATCTGAGCTCCAGCGGGGTGCTCTGCATCGGCGCCACGGTCAGGTCGGCCGAGAGCGAGACCGGACACCAAGTGAGATGGGAATGGTCGACTCGCCGTCGGTCCAGTACGCCAGCCAGGTCCTTGAACACCTCGCCTGCTGCCATCGCGGCAGTAAAGACCGAGCCGAGTGGGTGGGCTCGTCGAGCGATGTGCAGCTCGACTCCCGCATCTCGCGCGATGTGGGCAGCGTACCCGTCAGGCGCCACCCTGATGGCGCCGGTATCCGCGGTCCTCGCACCCACGTGCACTCGGATGACCTCCGTCGCCAATCCTTCCGCCAGCATTAGGCCACGACGCGAGTCGATCCGGACGACGCCGGCCCGGATCGACTCAACTAAGTCCTCGGAAAGTCGCGCCGGCTCCAGCACCAAGTTGATGGGAAGCCGGCGCAAGGTCATCGCCAGGACGCGGGCGGTCAAGAGCGCGCCTGGCAGTGAAGGGTCGACGCTCACGACGACGGTCGAATGCTCAAGGCGCTGGCGGAGGGTGTCCTCGGGCACCCCTGCCGCCCGGGATCCTAGCCGGAGTGGCCGAGAGTCGTCATGCTTCGCCACGCACCCCCTCCTCGTCGAACCTGACCACCATGACCTCGCTCTCAACCAAGGTGCATGACGCGGTCTCGACCCAGCTCGCGCCGTCAAACAGCCACCAGCCCCACCCGTTCGGGACAGATGGCGGATCGCGAAACTCAGGAACAACGCAGCTGATGAACCCGCGAACATTGAACCCCTCCCGCCGATCGATCAGCGATAAGTCCCGCCCGATGCCGTGCGAGTGGAACTGAGCAGGGATCCGCAGGCCACGCTCCTCGGCCCAGGCGAAGAGCACGTCAATGGCCGAGGCGCTGACGCGGAACCAGCCCCACGCCCTCTCGATCCCCGTTTCCCCGGCCATTGCGACGACGCTTACCGCTTCCGGATCGTGCGATGGCGCGAGGAGGAAGCCACCCGTCTCGACCCCGTCATCCCGGCCGTAGCTGGTCACCTCACCGACGATTCGAGTGACAGCAATGCTCGGGAGGCGCAGGCCAGCAGGGGCATGCATCAAGCAGCCCGACCGGCGTACTTCGTGTCCAGGTCGTCTTGGAGGACGGTGACAACCCAGAGGAATCCGTTTCCCGTCGTCGGCCACACCCATTCCGCGTGTGCTGCGAATCCTTCGGCTGTGAACGGCTTGCAGATCCTGCTCGGCGGCTGATATCCCGGTATCGACGGCCAGGCCCGGGCGCTGCCGACGGCGCCTCCGACAGCCTCCGCGAACAGCACTGACGGAGCATGGTGTGGGTATACGGTCCACGCCAGACGGACGTAGAACCACTCCGTCGGTTGGGAGATCGGCCGCAGCGTGAGCCAATACAGCCCAGCCACGGCCTCGTCCCTCACGATCCCGCCGCCGTTCTCACCAACGAACGCAAGCACGGCTGGCTCGTCCTCATCGAGGGCGAGCCGTGACTCGAGATCCATCAGCCCTGAGTGATCTCCTTGACGAGTCGGAAGCTCACCGCCTCAGCCTCGCCCGCCACCTGGCCGATGGTGGTACCGGCGTCCTGCTTCGCGCCATGCGCAGTCAGGTACCAGACCACATTCGGCTCATCGACCGCCCCGAAATGCGCCTTCGCCTGCGTGAGGACTTCGCCTACGACCGTGCTCGACGTAACGTCCTCCTTGAGCGGATCTCCCTCCTTCCCGAGTGGGAAGGTCACCGTGACCTTGATCGTTGTCTGCGTCGTCATCAATTTCTCCTCCGGCCCCGTGGGTTCCGGCCAGGGGGCCTGTTACAGTGGTGTTGGAGGACGGTCCTCCAACTTGATGTTGGGTAGTCTACCCAACATCGTACCAGCCCAAACCGGTTCGGAGGCAACGAATGTCAGCTCCCGAGGTAGACGGTGGGTCCCTCACTTTCGGCCGCCGCATCCAGGAGCTCCGCAGGAAGAGCGGTCTTACGCAACGTCAGGTGGCTGATAAGCTCGGGATCGACTTCACCTATCTCTCGAAGCTGGAGAACAGCCGCGGAGATCCGCCCGGCGAGGCGACAATTCGCGGGCTCGCACGACTGTTCAAAGCAGACCCTGATGAGCTCCTGGCGCTCGCCGGCAAGATTTCAGCCGAGGTCCGTCAACGGGCGGCGGATGACCCTGAGTTCGCACTCTTCTTGCGAAGCCTGCCCAGCCTTCCCGACGATGTCCTGCAGCGCCTCTACCGCGACGCACGCCGGAAGGCACCGCGGCGATGACGTTCATTCCCGAGGCCCGCATCGAGAATCGGGCGGCGGAGGTGTGGCGTCGCCACGCGCTCGAGCCCAACTTCGACCTTGAGGTCCTTCTGGACCGCCTGCAGCTCGGTCTGCTCTGGGACCGTTTACCGATAAACGTCCTGGGTGCGCTCCATGCTCAGGAGCACCTGGTCATTCTTAACCAGGATCGTTTACGTGAGTTTCAAGCAATGCCCGGCCTCGAGCGGTTCACGATTGGCCACGAGATTGGTCATGCCATTCTCCACGCTGAGGATTCCTGGACTGAGGTCCTGCCTCTGATGGAGTCGGGCAAGACGTGGTGCCGCGACGGCTCCTCTGACCCTACTGAGTTTCAGGCCAATCGATTCGCGTCCTACCTCCTGGTGCCCACCGACCGCCTTCTTCGCGTCTTGCCTACGTCGCCGTGGAGCGGATGGTCACCCATTTACCGATTGGCCGAGACGTTTGGGATCACCCCAACTGCAATGATCGTTCGCCTCGAGCAAGGCCAGCTCGCGCACCGGGACGACGCCGGCAAGCCCGCGTCGGGGCCGCGTGCCCGCGACCTTGCCGGACAGGAGACCCTACCGGGAATCTAGCGCCTGTCTAAAAACGAGCTAAGCCGTCGCCTACCTCGAGTAATTGAGACACTCGCCGGTCGCGACAACGAGTGCGACTATCGCACCTCGAAGCCAGGTTCGTCGCTCGGGACCTCGAACTCAACAGCATGGCCATCCCGAACGTAAGAAATCTCTGCAACCCTCTGATCAGTCAAAGCGAAGGGGTTCGCCGCCCACGGGTTATGCGCTGCAGCGAGCTGAACCGTCCACCCGTTTTGGCTGAGATGGCTATGAAGCAGCCACACCGCAGACACGATGGTGTTTCGCACGGTGCCCTTAGTGTTCGGAGTCAGACATCCGGAGAAATTCACCAGGCCTTCTTGGATGTGCAGGGGGAGACCGTCCACCAACTCAACGCGAACCATCGAATCGCCGAACAACGCGGTGCATAGCGATTCGGCGTCGATCAGGGGATCGTCGGTACACAGCACAACTACGAAGGGAATGCCGGCATCCTTTAGCTCCCGATAAGCCCTCGCCTTCTCCTCGACCGCCCTACGGATGTGTTCGACGCCTGGCGACCAACTGCTTTCTATTCGCGTTTGGATGATGCTCATCTCGCCGTTGGTGCGATACGCGTCGCCCACCAACCGCGCGTTCCCAATTTCGATGTCGAAATGATGGTTCTGGGTAGATGCTTCGAGGTGCGCGGTAACAGCCTGCCGCATCGCGGCCAGTCGGATACCTTGCAATCCGACGCACGCGGCCCAGTCGATCACGACAACCCATCGCGCCCTGATTCTTGCAAGTTCATGCAGGACGGCCCGGCCTTTTCGCTCGGCTTCGGGCATTTCCTCTTCAAGAGTCCTCACTTCGAAAACTACTTGGCTGCCGCGTACCATAGCTGCGAAGTCTGGATTCCCACGACTGGGCAGCCCCGCCGGCTCGCGGACCACATTACCTACCAACTTCTTGATCGCCTGCCCCGCTAGCAATTCGTAAAACGCGTACCGTGAGCTCTCGGCGTTCTTCGGTGCCAGAAGTCGCTGTCGGATCTCGCGGCGAGCGGGCTCGTTGATGCCGGCCACCCAGCGATTGATTGTCGCCCTCGCCTTCGCTGCTCTAGGCGTATCCAGTAGCAAGTGTTCCTGGAACGTGGAAGCAAATGGATGGACCGATGCAACTAATGGGGCGTCTTTGAAGATCGAGGCCTTGATTACGCTCGTGGCGTACAACACGAGCTCGCTCACAAAAGCCGATGTCTGCCTCTGCACCTGAGCGACACTCCGGATTGCCTTGTGAATCACCTCGGGCACTGCCTTTCATTGACAGGCTCACACAGTCGCCACATGTCCCAGCATATTGACGATTTCGAGCGCAGCCCCGGCCTTCCTGAAGCACTAGCGTCAATGCCCGACTTGGGCGACGCGTCGGCTCGATCGATGTAGGGTCAATCAACAATCCGCCTCCAGGGGGAGGCGATTGCCCCTCGTGCCTCACGGTCCCGAACCGTGAGCGATCCCCGCTTTTAGGCCAGCGACTCCACCCAGGCCCGGTGCAGCGACCCGTAGCGGCCGCTGCGCTCTCGCAGCTCCGCGGGCGGGCCGTCCTCGACCACCCGCCCCCCATCGATGACCAGCACCCGGTCGGCGATCTCGACCGTCGACAAACGGTGGGCGATGATGATCGCCGTCCGGTCCCGCAACAGCGTGCGTAGCGCTCGCTGCACCAGGCGTTCCGATGGCAGGTCGAGAGACGAAGTGGCCTCATCGAGGATGAGCACCGCCGGATCGGCGAGGAAGGCGCGTGCGAAAGCCACCAGCTGGCGCTGGCCTGACGACAGCCGGACCCCGCGCCTGCGCACGTCGGTCTCATAGCCGTTCGGCAAAGCGCTGATGAAGTCGTGAGCTCCGATCGCTCGCGCCGCCCTCTCCATCTCCTCGCGCGTGGCCTCGGGACGTCCGAAAAGCAGGTTGTCGCCGACATTGCCGGAGAACAAGAAGCTCTCCTGCGTCACCATCGCGACCGCGCGGCGCAGGTCGGGCGTGGCGATCGAACGCAGGTCGACGCCATCCAGCGTCATACGCCCCTCAGTCGGGTCGTAAAAGCGCGCCATGAGCCGCGCCATGGTGGTCTTCCCCGCTCCTGTTTCGCCGACCAGCGCCACGATCTGCCCGGCCGGGATGCGGATGTCTATGTCGTGCAATACCGCCTTGTCGCGATAGGCGAACGTGACATGGTCGAAGGCCAGCGCGCCCTTGATAGCACCCATCTGCACCGGCGTCGCGGGCTCCGGCACGGTCGGGCTTTCCTCGATGACCCCGGCGAGCTTCTCAAGCGCGGCGCCGGCCGCCTGGAACACGTTGTAGAACTGCGACAGGTCCTGCATCGGCTCGAAGAACTGCCGCAGGTAAAGGACGAACGCGGTCAGCAAGCCCAACGTGAGCTGTCCCTGGACGACGAGGTAGCCGCCGAACAAGAGCACCAGCGTGGTCGTGAAACGGCCGAGCAGGTTGATGGCCGGACCGAATGTCGAGGCGAGGCGGTTCGACCAGATGTTGGCGTCGCGGTACCGGCCGTTGACGTCCGTGAAGATCTCCTGGTTGCGCGGCTCGCGGCGGAACGCATGCACGGCCCGAATTCCGCCCAGCGATTCGACGTAGTGCACGATCACGAGGACGATCGCGCGGCGGACCGCTCGGTAAGACCGGGCCGAATTGTTCCGGAACCACCACGTCAAGGCAAGGACCAAAGGCATTGCGATCAGCGTCACCAGGCCCAAGCGCGCATCTAGGCGCAGCAGGATGAAGGTGATCGCGACCACGGATATCAGCGACGTGATTACTGACGTCAGGCCGGTCGCCAGCAGTTCGTTGAGCGCATCGATGTCGGAGGTCAACCGCGAGATGATGCGGCCCGACGTGTACCGCTCGTAGAACGAGAGCGAGAGCTCCTGCACGTGGCCGAACAGGATCTTGCGGAGGTCGAACATGAGGTCCGCGCCGATGCGACCCGAAAGGCGGAGGAACGCATAGTTGGCGATCGCGTTCGCCACCAGCGCCAAGAGCAGCGCGCCGACGATGGTCGCGAGCGCGGTGAGATTGTGCGGCCTGATCCCCTTGTCGATGCCGAGCCCGACCAGGTACGGCAGCGACAGGTAGGCGGCGGACCGGATCGTGATCAGCGCTGCGGCGACGAGCAGCGGGCTGCGATAAGGTCGGGCCAACGTAGCAAGCAGGCGCCGGCTGCGGCGCCGCAGCAAGCCGGCCACGTTGGCTGAATATTCGTCGACGTCTTCGGATGCGACTCCGCGCCAGCGGTCGGCCGGGGCGACGGCGCTCATGCGGTCTGTGCCCTCGACGCTTCGTACTCCTGCGACAGGAGCGCGCGATAGAGCTCATTCGACTTCAACAGGTCGGTATGGGCGCCGACGGCTACGACCCTGCCACCGTCGATCAGCGCGACACGATCGGCAAGGGCGAGGGTCGACGGCCGGTGAACCACCAGCAGCGCGGTCACGCCCTCAAGCACACGAGCCAGTGACTCCTCGATCACCGCCTCGGTGTGCACGTCCACCGATGAAAGCGGGTCGTCGAGCACGAGGACCGGCGGATTGCCAAGCACGGCACGGGCCAGCGCCAGCCGCTGCCGTTGCCCACCCGACAGCGTATAGCCCTGCTCCCCTACCCGGGTTTCCAGCCCCCACGGCAGGTCCCAGACAAAGCCGGCCTGCGCGACGTCGATCGCGCGCTTGAGCTCTTCGTCGGAGACCACCGGCCGTCCCATGACCAGGTTTTCGTGAACCGAGGCCGAGAAGAGGATCGGGTCCTCGAACGCCACGCCGACATGTGAACGTAGCGAGCGGAGATAGAGGTCGCGCACGTCGACGCCGTCGAGAAGGACCTGGCCTTCGGCGACGTCGTAGAGGCGCGGCAGCAGATACGCCAGGGTGGTCTTGCCGCTCCCGGTTCGCCCGACGATGCCCACCGTCTCCCCCGGCTCGATGACCAGGTTGAAGTCGCGCAGGATCCAGTCGTCCGATTTGGGGTACTTGAAACCGACGCCGCGAAATTCGATGCGGCCTTTACACCGATCCATTGAGTGGGCCCCCGGACGGTCGGCAATCTCCGGCCGCGAATCGAAGACCTCGTTCAGCCGGTCCGACGCGGTCTGGCACTCCTCGCTCATCGAAAGCACGTAGCCGATGGCGTCCATCGGCCACGTGAGCATGAAGATGTATGTCATGAAAGCGACGAGTCCACCGATTGTCAGACTCCCCTGGACGACGTTGAATCCGCCCAGCAGAAGCGCCGCCACCAGCGAGAGGTTCGGCAAGAAGTTCAGTTGCGTCCACAGCTCCGAGCGAGCTTTGATGCCCTCCAGGCTTGTGCCGCGCACGAGACGAGCCTGGTCTTCGAAGCGCTTCTGCATCAGCGGCATGCGCCCGAAGGCCTTGATGATGCGGACGCCCGTCGCCATCTCCTCGATGATCGTCGTGAGGTCCCCCTGCTGGTCCTGGAGGCGGCGCGCGATCACCTTGTACTTGTCATGGAACTTCAAGCTGAAGTACGCGATGGGCAGCATGCAGACGACGACCACGATCGTCAGCACCCAGTCCAGGCTCAGCATCAGCACGACCACGACCGCGAACGTCAGGAAGATCTGCAGGAACCAGATCAGACCGAAGCTGACGAAGCGCCGGACCGTGCTGATGTCGGCGATCGCCCTCGACAGCAGCTGACCCGACTGCCAGTTGTCGTGGAACGAGACCTGCAAGTTCTGCAGGTGCGCGTAGAAGTCGTTGCGGAGGTCGGTCTCCATGTGGAGCGAGGCTATGCCTGAGTAGTTGCGGCGCAGGTATACGAAGACGAACTCGAGCAGCCCGATCAGCACGAGCAGCCCCGCCAGCGGCAGCAGCTGGCTCAGCTGATGATGGGTGATCGGCCCGTCGATGATGTACTGGATCACCTTGGGGATCGACGCCGCCGTGGCGAGGCCACCGAGCTGAGACACGCCGAAGACGACGACGAGCCCGATGTAGGGCCGCAGGTACGGGACGTAGCGCCGCAGCGCGAGGAGACCCAAGTTTGCTTACCTCATTGCACCCCTTTTTTGGGCGCACCAAACCACACGTTGGCGGGGGTCAGTCAGTTTACAACGCCGGCTTTAGCCGGCCAGGTCTCGAATCGACACGATCCCGATCACCTCGCCGTCCTTGACCACCGGCAGGTGGCGGAATCCTCTGTCGAGCATGGTCTTGAGCGCGTCTTCGACCGGCTCTTCAGGTCCGACCGTCACCGGGTCGGCCGTCATCCACGAAGAAACCAGGTGCGCCGGAGCGTCATGGGCCTGCGATATCGCGCGGACCGTGTCCCGCTCGGTGAAGATGCCATCGAGCCGGGTGCCGTCCATGACCAGCATGGAGCCGACTTGATGCTGCGCCATCAGCGCCACCGCCTCGCCGACGGTGGTCGAAGGATTGACCGTGAAGAGCGTCTCGTTCATGACCTCCTTGACGGTGGCCATAAGCGGATTCTATGCCTGGCCCGGCGGCATTGGAAAAGCCGCGAGCAGCGCGGTCGCGGCAAGGACGAGGAGTACCACGCCCCCCTCGGTGCGAGCAGCCGGCAGACCACGCTTCCAAACCAGCGCGGACATGGCGACCATGACCATCACGCCGGCCGTTTTCGCGCTCAACACCTGGCCGTACTGAGTCGCCCAGAGGTCGCTCAAGCCGCGCAGCTCCTCCGTGGCCCGAAGCACCCCGGTCAGGGCGGTAATCGCAAAGGCGAGGAAGGCGACGCGGCCGAAGCGCTCGAGCATCACGCGTCCCTCCCCTCCCCGCCACCCGGTGGGCGGTCGCAAATACGACAGGACGAGGATGCCGCCCGCCCACACTCCGGCCGAAAGCACGTGAAGCGCGTCGGTGAAGATCGCGCCGGCAGCAGGATTCGCCGTGGCCGCATGGCCCGCAAAGGCCAGGGCAGCCGCGGCGAAGATTCCCGGCACGACAACCCACGGACGGCCGTTGAGGCAAAGCGCCAGCGCGATGCCCTCAGCCAGGACGCGCGCCGCGACCACGACGGTCGGCGGGCTTCCGTGCAACGCGTGGACGATCAGCCCGCCGAGCCCCCCGATGAGCGCGGCCAAAAGCCAGCGATCCATCCGCGGTCGCGCCCAATGCAGCGCCGGGCGCATCCCGGCCAGACGGCGCACGACCACGACTCCGACGAAGCCGATCAGGCCGGCGAGCTCGAGCCAGCGCCATGCGGCCTGCGTGAGGTCGTACGCCGTGGGGCTCACGGGATCGTCGAGGCCCAGGTCGGGTTCGTGATCGCGGTGAGAATGTGGTCTTCCCAGCGTCCGTTGATGAGCAGGTACGCGGGCGCCCGGCCGTCGATCTTGAACCCGCAGCGCTCGAGGACGGTCGCGCTGCGCGTGTTCCGCGGCATGTAGCTGGCTGCAACCCGATGCAGCTTCCAGGTGTCAAACGCGAACGCGACCGCGGCGCGAACCGCCTCGGTCATATAGCCCTTCCCCTGCTCGCCCGCCGCCAGGTTGTAGCCGAGGACGCACGATTGGAAGGCGCCGCGGTGAACCTGGGTCAGGTTGAGGTTGCCAATGATCCAGCTCGGCGTAGCGCGAGGGAACAGGAAAGCGCGGAAGCCGGCGCCCGATGCCATCTCCTGCGCGCGATTGCGAACCTGGTCTAACCACAACGCCTCGTCGAGGAAGTCGGACGCAAACACCGGCGAAAAGGGCTGCAGGTGATCGCGATTCTCGCGGTAGTAACGAATGACCTCCGGCACATCCGCAGCGTCAGCGAGGCGAATGACGAGTCGCTCGGTTTCGATCAACTCCTAGGTGATGATGCCGCCGCCCAGCACTCTCGTGCCCGAGTAGAGCACCGCCGCCTGACCCGGCGCCGCGCCGAGGAAAGGCTCGTCGAGCACGAGCCGGCCGGATGCGTACGTCGCAGGGATCGGCTGCGCGTGGTAGCGCAACCGAGCTTCGCACCGCAGTGGCTCATCGACTCGACCATCGATGAAGCTCACGTCGCGAAGCGCGACCTCATGCACCCCCAGCTCATCCTTCCGGCCGACCACCAAACGATTTGAAGGAGCGTCGATCTTGATCACGTACCAGGGCCCGGCTTCGCGTAGGTCGCCGAACCCGCTCCTCTGCCCCACCGTGTACAGCGCGGTGCCACGATGGCTGCCGAGCTCGCGACCGGCCGAATCAACCACCGCGCCCACTCGGACAGGCAGCCGCTCGGACAGGTACCGCGCAGTGTCGCCGCGGGGCACGAAGCAGATCTCCTGGCTCTCAGCCTTGTCGGCGACCGGGAGGCCGAACTCTCGTGCGTGCCCGCGAACTTCGCGCTTGGTCATGCCGCCGAGCGGAAACGTGATCCGCGCCAGCCGCTCGCGATCGAGGTGATAGAGCATGTACGACTGGTCCTTGGCGGGATCGACCGCTGTGTGCAGCTCGGATCCGTCCGCGCCGGCGACGATGCGCGCGTAATGGCCCGTGGCCAGCTTCTCGAAGCCGAGATCGAGCACGCGCGAGAGCATGAGATCGAATCGGACGAACGCGTTGCAACGGATGCAGGGGTTGGGCGTCCGGCCCTCGAGGTAATCCTGGTGAAACGGCTCGATGACGCGTTCGCCAAACTCCGCCTCGAGGTTCCAGCAGTAATAAGGAATGCCGAGGACGGTCGCCACCCGGCGTGCGTCTTCGACGGCGGACAGAGAGCAACAACCGCCATGCTTCGCTGAGTCCTCGGTTTCGCCTCGCGGCCATTGTTGGAGCGTGATGCCGACGACGCCGTGGCCCTGCGCCTGCAGCAATGCGGCCGTCACGGAAGAGTCGACCCCGCCCGACATCGCAACTGCGATCCTCACGCGCGCGCCTCCAGGATCTGCTCGGCAACGATCTCCGCATCCTCGCCCACGCCGTGGAGGATCGATGACTTCAGCTTCCGCATGAAGTGCACGCCCATGAAGTACAGGCCGGGGATTCTGGTGCGGCCGTCGGTCTGGATGGGGAAGCCCATGTCGTCGAAAATTGGAAACTTCACCCAGCCGTACTCCGGCCGGTAACCGCTGGTCCAGATGACGCTTCCGATTCCTTCCCGCGCAACGTCGAGCTCGGTCCGCGTCTTGATTCGCATCGGCGGAGGAATTTCGTAGGCCGGCGTAGGCAAACCCATCCTCGCGCAGCACATATCGATGTATAGCCTCACATCGGCCCAGCGGGCGTCCCCGAAATCGACACTTGCGGCGAGGTC
>WNFE01002919.1_pt1 | contig 12633 bp, 16 predicted proteins | sample 5400451 | NCBI WGS metagenome assembly WNFE01 (sample SAMN13153344, study PRJNA577476) | soil metagenome | isolation source: 200 cm saprolite under Douglas fir tree site 2 hole 2 | place: USA:California | collected 2015-04-18
TGGCGGAGGCATCGGAAATAGCCGCGCGCCACGGATGGATAGGGCCGAGCGTCTACCAAGGAATGTACAACGCGATCACGCGTGCGGTCGAACCGGAATTATTCAAATGCCTCGGCAATTACGGCATCCGTTTCCATGCTTACAATCCGCTGGCCGGCGGCGCCTTCAGCAAGAGTTTTGGCGCTAGCGGTGCGGTAACCGCCGGCTCGCGTTTCGACATCTCACATGTTCAAGGCAAGCTATATCGCGATCGCTATTGGAACGACGCCTATCTCGATGCTTTGGCGGAAATTCACCGGTCGTGCGAAGGCCATGGTCTCGATGCGGTCTCCGTAGCGTTGCGCTGGCTGATTCATCACTCCCAACTGAGCGCCGAACGCAATGATGGCGTCATCATCGGCGCCTCTTCGCTGGAACAACTCCGGCACAATCTTACGGCCGTGACCGAAGGTCCGCTGCCAACCGATGTCCTGGCTGTAATCGACGATGCAGCCCTCAAGGCCCAACCGAAATGGCCACCCTATTTCTACGGCGTTTAGGTTTCAGTCCTGGAGCGAAGTGAGCCACGCCAAGGCGCGCGTTCCTTCGTCGGACGGCGCGAGAACGTCTTGATTGATGGTGTCGCGATCTCTTCAAATTGTTCGTCGAACAAAACTCTAGAGTTCATCGCTATGCAGTAAACTGCCTTGGCTAAAGAACAAGCGCTTCATCGCGCGGGAATAAAAAAGCCCCTCTAAAACAAAATGTTTTCAGGAGCTTTTCGCGTCTGGTTGCGGGGACACGCAACACCCGATTCTTGCGATTGGTTGAGAGATCAATTCCGAAGCTGGCTGCATAGTGCCAATGCGGCAGCCCTCCGAAGACAGGTCACACGTTCGAATAGTGTCGGGCACGCCATTCAGAACAAAACTGCGAACGCGCGGGCGCTTCTCCAAGACGTTACCTATGCGGCGGCACACCGAGGCTCTGACGGAATGCTCGCTCGGCTAAGTGGCAGCTGCGCTGCGATTTTGCTGAATTGATTAGCTCTTCTGTCCGATTTGCCCCCAGCCGCTGCACTCTTTCAATGTCCGCCTTTGGCCCGACGCGAACCTCCTGTAGGGTCCGCTATTATGTCGGCAGCTTGGGGTAAAGCGGGCTGCCTGTGTTGACCAGGAGCGATTGTGACCGATGCTGTCAAAAAAAATACCCTGCGTAATCGGCTTTGGTATTGGGAAGCGGTTCTCGGCGAGAGGCGGGCTTACCCCTGGCTATGCGTAGCCATCTGGCCGACGGGCACCGCACACTATGATCAGCTCATGCTCCCTGGCATGAAACAACGCGCTTTCGGATGACCATCTTGGTAGTAAGGCCAAACCATCGTGCGGCCAGCGCGGTTCGGTCCATCGACCACAGCTTCCTTCGGAACATCAACCCACTCGCCATCGATGCGCACGCGATAGTGACCATCCCTGCTTTCCCAATCGGCATCATCTACGCGCTTCGCATCACTACCATCGCAGCACGGCCCCTTGCCACTGTGCAAGCTCTCATACCAACTGTTTAACTCAGGGCGCTCATGATCATGAGCGCGAGCTCGACCGATTGTAAAGATCGGCAGTATGACAGCAAAAACCACGAGCGTTGCATACCGAAAGTCACTATTCATTTCACACCCACTCCATGCTTTGATCGTATCCGCTGTTCAAGCCCAGCTTGCATCACCAGGCTATTAGCGGGCTTAGGAGATCGCGTGCCTTCCGGCTGCTTGTCGATCATCACTTCATCTTTCACGACGAAGGCCCACGATTTGACCGATCGCGGCGAAATTTCTCTTCTTTGTGCTTGAGAACGATCGCTGCGAGGACCGTGTGCCAACGACATGGGGTATGTTTGCAGATATCTGGGCTGGTAGAGGTAAGTCCGGCCGATCGACTCACCATCGAGCGGCAGGCGCGCAAAGGTCTCCAGCTGTTGGGGGCCAATCTCGTCATCATTAAATTCCGAAAATAGGTGCGAGGGTTTGCTCGTCAATGACATGACATTCATCATATCGTCACGTTATTGAGAGGTCGCCGTGTGATTGGGTGGAGCGGCTGTTGCCACTGACCCCATTAGTGAACAAGATCGGCGCAAAGCACCGGCGCTGAGAGCATCCACTGAATGCCGCCAAGAGGCACCGCCGTGGCCACTTTTGAACAGGCTCGCATCGGTTCGATTAGTAAGCTTTGCCATGGGACGCGCCGATCGGCATTCCGCATTGTTGACCGCTATGTTTATGAGCGTGTACGCGACTTCCTTGCCAGACGGCACAAGGTGGCAGGGCGCGGGACCCTGTGAGGTCGTCTATGGAGAACGCGGTCCCCTGCGCCTCGAGCGCGTTGCGCCCTTTGGATTGATTGGAGTGGTCGCCGCATTGCTGATCGCTGGAAAGCCGCTCGGCTTCGTTGCGATCTTGGGTGTTCTTGCCCTCGTTGGCATGATCGTTCGCAATTCGGTGATTCTGGTGGACCAGATCGATACGGAGATCGCGCACGGGCGGGCTCCATGGGACGCCGTGATTGAAGCGACCCTGCATCGATTTCGCCCGATCCTTCTCACGGCGGCCGCCATTCTCGGCATGATCCCGATCGCTCCGGCCGTGTTTTGGGGGCCGATGGCCTATTCCATCATGGGCGGCCTAGCGGTGGCGACGATACTGACGCTTGTATTTTCTGCCGGCACTTTATGTGGCCTGGTTTCGTATCAAGGAGCCTCCGTCGCAGCAAGTAGAACACGCCGATTTTTCCGACCAGCTTCAGCAGACCTCCTTGCATCGAGTTCTCTAGTGCGGATGCGTCAACAATAGGAGCGGATGATGCCAAACGGCTGCGGGGCGTTGGCTCATGAGCATCTTGACTGTGCTGCTGTCGCTGTTAGTAGCTTCATCTAGCTCTCGGTTGGACACTCGGAAATGGCACTGACGTGCTGACCTCAAGGTCAATTTCAGTGCAGCTGCCGCAGGCTGAGCTCCTGAGTTAATGAAGCGAATGGAGTGACTTGGACTGACACTGATTTGCGACTGCTTGCCAACAGTGTGGTCACGGTGAACGATCATGTTCACCAGCAGTTCGACTAACGCGCGTTCTGGATAAGCAGGCGGCTCTCGTGCTGCCGCCGGCCCTTGACTTTGATCTTCGGATTGATTTCTTCCTGCTCGATCCAGTCGAGTACGGCGCCAGGAGCAGTCATTCGGGCTCTGGCTAATACTGTCATCGGGGGTCGCGGCGTAACCGCAAAAAAACTCGTGCCGACTATCTGGTCCACGATGATCTCGACATCATCGAAGAGCATTTCTGCGCGAAGCGCACCGAAACCCTAATATCGATTGCTTATGGTAACGCTACGGTAACAGCTTGAATGCTCAACTAGCTAACAACATTAGCAAATGGCGCGCCCGAAGAGATTCGAACTCCTGACCCCCAGATTCGTAGTCCGGGTCGGGCCATCGAAATCATTGAGGTCTGTTACCGTAAGAACTGCCTACCTCTGGAATCCCTCAGAAAATCCAGCCTCGCTGCGATAGGCGCGTTACCGTACCGTAAGCACCGCCCTCTAATCCAGGATATGTTCGATCCGTGCCACGGGCCTGAATTGATTTCGGACAAATTCCCAACCCACGCGATTTTGCTTGTGGTTAGGAATTGGGCGGGCTCGTTCGGCCTGCCAATGATTTCAATCATCGCTGCTGTGCCTATGGCGCGCCCGAACGGGATTGAGTGGCCCGAGATTAGCGTCCTCGAAATCCTCTTGATACCGTTCCGAGGATTGTTTCCAGCATGCGAGCGAAATTAGCAACATTGCTGGATGACGAACCGAACAACGTGACCACTAGTTGCTTACGCTGCGCAAATGTCGGCCGAAGGCGCAATCCAACGCTAGATCTTGAGCAGCTTGATACTTCCGCTTCGATCCACCCCAGCGCATGAAGATAAAGCTGAACGCCTTGATTTGACAGGCGCGTCGGCAAGACTCGGGCGAACGACATCTGCGCACTGGATGTTGAGAGCCTGGTAACATGCCCGGAAATGACGTTATAGTCCAATGCGAGTTGGGCCACTTCATCGACCGCGAACACTGCATCCGCGCGGGGTAGCTCGAAGCAGACCAGAAACGCGATAAACGCGATGAGCATTGCGATTCCGGCCCAGATCAAGTTGAAGAAATCGATGGCGGAAATCTCACTCGCCGCATATGGCGAGACAAACGCCCAAACGATGCTCGCAGCAGAGCTCAGCGAGATCAATCCGAAGACGGAGGCGAGCTTCCAGTGCACCTGCGGCACAGAGCGGTCGCCGCCCTTGTCCGTAACCTTGAACGGCCGCCCGAACGGCTTAACGATAGCGCTGAGAAGCGTGGCAGAAATCGCAAACGCCGTCACCGCATGGGTTGCTTCCATGAAAAAGGGAAGCGTACGCGACCTTGAAATCCAGCCCATATAGATGATCTGGCTAAGCAAAGCCGGCACTCCATATCGCAAGAATGCAAGGTAATCCGCCTCGAAAGCTGGAATCCCCGCAAACCAATAGATGGGAGGAGCAACCAGCAGCAGGACGATGAATGGCTTACACAGCCAATTCAACACACCATGCAGATAGTGCCATCTCTGAATGAAGGTAAATCCCGAGCCGAACAACGGCCCCTTGCGAAGTAAGGCCACCTGAATCGTTCCAAGGCACCAGCGAGCCCTTTGCGTGATGTATTCAGGTATTCCCTCTGCCGATAATCCAATGCTGAGCCTCTCGTTCAGCCACCAGGTTTGGTAACCCCTCGCCAGCATGGCATAAGTCAGATTTATATCTTCGGAGATCGCCTGGTTCGGAAATCCCCCTATCTCGGCCAAACGATCGCGGCGAACGACAAACGACGTCCCGACGCAGAACGCACATCCCCACGCATCCTTGGCCGGCTGAAATACATCGAAAAAGAAGCGCTGGTCGTCGACCCAACTTTGCGCGGCCAGCAGATTGTGCTGGATTGGATCGGGATTGTAATAGAACTGCGGTGTCTGAACTACGGCGACCTCGGGACTAGACAGCAATCCGACCGCGCGCTTGAGGAAATCGCGACGGGGAGCGAAGTCCGCATCCAGCACCAGAATGACCGGGGCATTGGTCTCATTTGCGGTGACCGCGAAACCGTTGTTCAGATTCCCTGCTTTGGCGTGCCTGTTGTTGTCCCGGGTGACATAGCGCGCACCGGTAGCCGCACAGTACTCGCGGAGCCATCCTCGCCTGGTATCGTCCAGGACCCAGACCGTGAAATCCGGATAATCCAATGCGAGAGCCGTCAGAATCGATCTCTCAAGAATCTCGAGCGGTTCGTCATAGGTGCAGATAAAGATATCGACGGGAGGGAAATTACCTTCGCGTTCCATTCTGTCTTGCGCGGCGTCGGCCTGGGCGGACCGATCGACATTGCGAAAGAGAATGACGATCGACATCATCGTATAAACGATGGCGAGTGCTTCGAAGGCAAAGAAGAAATACTGCCATAGGTTCTGCGCGGAGAATGCGAATGCCGGAAGTGTATCGTGCCAGCGCCACGCGACGTATATGATCAGCAGCGCGCCCGCGGTCGAGCCGAACAAGATCCGGTCGCGGGCCAGTTGCGGATCAAGCAGCCGCTTCAGCACAAGTAATCCGATCAACAGCCCAAGGTCGATCGACAGGATTGATGAATTGTCCGCAGCGGTTTCGAACATCACTCGACCCTTCTGCCGGTAAACGGATTCCACGCCAGCGCCGCCAGCGTGGCCCATGCGGTCGCTCCGAGATGAGGGCGCCTGAAGTAGAAAAAATCCGCTTCGGTCTTCGTCGGGTCGATCGAAAGCCCGGTGGACACTCGCGCCTCTCGGGTCGCGTTAAGAAAGCCGGATGGTGTCCGATCGGCCGCCAGCGTCCTGAGCAATTGCGCGCTCCGTCGCGGATCTCCGGCAATCCGATATGCCAACGACGCCTGCGCGGTCCCTTCGACCCAGAGCCCGTCCCGGTCGCCGTTAAAGTCGAAGCCATCCTTCACAGCCAGGTGGGTCGCCGCAAAGTTCAGGGCCGCTCGCCATTGTGCCTGCGCATCCGGGATTGCCATCCACGGCCAGAGCTGCACGTCCAAGGCGAGCATCCCACGATCAGCAAGGCTACCGTCGGGTTTGGTCCCTAACAGGAAATGATCTTCGTCGGAGGCTCTTTCGAGAGATTGCCGGGCCTGAGACGCCGCATCTGCATATTTTCGGTCTCCTGTCAGACGGAAAAGCCAGGCGGTGGCCGCATATACATCGGCATTATGCTCGGTCGATATCCAGGCGAGCGGCACCTGCTGCGGATCGTAACCGTGGAATCCTCCACGGAATCCGCTGCCCGAGGAGACGTTCGCCATCACCCAATCGATCAGGTGCTCGGCGTCGACCAGGAAGGATTCCTGCTTGGTTGCCTGGTGCAATGTCAGGAGCGCCAAGGCTGCCCAGGCGACATTGCCTGTCAAGGTGCCATCCTGCGCCGCGTCTTCAGCCCAAATCTTCTGTTTGTCGTCCCACCACCCTGGCAATGCCGGAGCCTCGTCGCCCACAGGCCCAGCGCGATAAGCATTGCGAACGCGGCCGTCGGAAAAGCTGCGATCGTTGCGGGCCGCGCGGCTCAACGCATTGCCGATCAGGGTTGCGCTGGTGACGTCTCCGCAGGCAACCAGGGCGACCACGGCGAGCGCGTTATCGTACACAAAGGCCGTCGAGGCGAGGCCGGCGGGCAAGCGGCTCTCGTCTTCGCCGGGCTCGTAACTGCGGACAAGAACCGCGTTTGCGCCGGCCGCCTGCGATGTGACTGCACCGGTTAAGGGAGCGCAATAACTTGCCCGCTCAGATTCCGCTCCTCTGCTTGCCGCCACGGAACCGGTCATCATCGCGACGCAGAGGACGCTGACAAGCGATCGCTTCATCGAGCGACGACAGTATCCGTCCGCGACGTCCAATCCTTCGGATCGGGCGTCTGACGCAGCGATTGCGGGGCGGAGCGGAACGCCGCTGCCAGTATCGCAAATCCCGTTTCGCGTCTCCTTTCGTTACGATCGTCGGCTCGCTGGAAGGGAGATTTCTTGTTGCTCCACGACGTGATGAGCGTCTCCACCCGACGCCAGGTAACCGACATGGAAGGAACGATACCGTCGTCCTTGGTGACGGTGACCCACTGACCGACATCACAGGATGTCGGCTGTTCGTGCTGGGCTGCGACTTCGGGACGGACCACGCCATCCCCCCGGTCGTCAGGCGCGAGGATCGCATACAATTCCCGCCGCTCGGTCTGCGGGAAAGGGACGGCGAAGCGGTCGTCGATCTTGTCGCTCGTCTTGGGCAACACGGCCGTCACGATGCCCGCCCCGAAAGAAGCGCCATCAACGCGGACGCGGGTCCCGACCTTCATGCTGTGGCCCTGTCGATACGAGAAGATCGCGACAACGAAGCGCTTGTTGCAATCGACCAACGACGCCACGGAGTCGCCTGCATTCACATGCCGGCCTGGCGAAGCACCCACGCTCAGGATTTGGCCGGCGCTGGTAGCCCGCACCTTGGCTTCAGCCAAAGTCTCCAACCTCTTCCGTTCCGCACTTATGAGACGCTCGTGGTCGTCCAGAATTGCGGACAGCTCCTTTTCCTCGACCTCCATTCTCTTTTCATCAAAGCCGATGTCCCGCCGTTTCTGAACGAGGGTGCTGAGTGCGATGAGATCATCTCCCACATAAATGCCCTTTTCCAACGCATCGAGCTGCGCAATCTTCTGATTGAGCTTGGCGTTTTCGGCGTCCGCGTTATGAAGCGCGGCTGAATACTGCTGAGCGGTTGGCTTGAGCATATAAATGCTCGCGGCATCGCGTGAGACCATATCGGACTGCCGATCGACCAGCGCCTTCTTCTCTGCACTTAAGGATTCCGATTCCGCCACCCGCGCGCGCAGTTCCGTGATCTGCGACTGAAGTTGCGCCTTGAGTTGTTCAGTCTCGGCCGCGATCTCGGAGTCGAGCGATTTCAGATAGGCGCGGTCGGTCTCCTTTTTTCCCTGCGTGGCCGCCAATTTTTCCCGGGCATCTGCGGCTCTCTCCTCAAGCGAAATGAGAGTTCCGCGATCCAACCGAACGTTCGAAACCTGTGCAAGCGAATCCCCTGCTTCTACAGAGCGGCCAGGACTTGCCGCCAGAGATTCGATTTCTCCGTCGATCGGCGACGTCAACAGCGTGATGGGAGCATTCACCACCGCCCTGTCGGACTGGTCGGCGACAATCGGGGGAACGACGGCCGTCAGCATCAGAAGCGAAAGAATGCTCGCCACCACCAGCGAGGATGCCCGGAGGATCATAGCGTGGCGATGCGCTTGTGAAACAGGGCCGGCTTTTCCAACAGAAGTGCGGTCGACGTTTTCAGGCATTACTGGCTCCCGGATCAATGATGTCTCAGAGAGCGCAGCCTCCCAGTTGGTTTTTCTCGGTCACACCTCTTTGAGAGATGTTCCGTTTCGTAGCCAAGACTAACGCAGTATTTCTGTTCTATCGCCAGAAAGCGCGCAACACAAAGTCCCGTGAGAGCATCACGATCCCTAGTCTTGCTCCAGCCTCTTAATCGGCGGGCGCTGGCAATAGCTGGGAAGGGGAATTCGGTTTGTTGGATTTGTTCTAGTGCAATCCGTCGTTTTGCCGGCTCGAACTCAAGTCTGCACCCTTGGCCGGAGCTTTTTTGACATGATCACAAAAATTCGAAAATTCCGTTGCGCCAAAGACGTTGTTGCATAGCGTTCAAACGGTCGGCTCTGGACTCTCCCTGCCAACGCGACTGAATTTGTCGAGGTGCTCAACCGAGCTATTCAACGCGACATTGCCTCGGCTTAAAAACCGTTACGCGCCGCCTGTTGATAGGCTCGCAGAAACTTGCGAGATCACGCCCTACGTTTGGGCGCATCCGGACGCCGGGAGCATTAGCAACCGCGGCAAATGCCGTTGATCATGCGATCGAGCGCCGCGTTCTCCTGGTTGACTGGATCGTTGGGATCCATCAGGTTTTTCTCCGGGGGCACTTGATCAGCGCGCGGTTGGCGGTGCCCGACCGGCGCCTCCGGCAGCAATTGCCGGATCGAGTTCGTCGATGGAGGTGCGGCTGGATTTCGCGAACCGGAAGTCTGCGCAATCGCCACCGAAGTGTCGACCAAGGCCAGCAACGCTATCGTCGTGATAAACTTTCGCATGATGGGTCTCCCGAGTAGGGGCCCCCTTGCACGATCAGGGTGAGGGACAGCTCGATCACAAGGTGCGGCAAGCCTCACGTTTTGTTCAGACGCTCAAGCGGACGGGCGGTGCTTCGCGGCCTCTCTTGCGCATATCGTTCAGCATTTTCACGATTGCGGGAAAGAAATTGCTTACCGTTCACACTAAATGGATTGGACGTTACGACCAGCGCGGCGTCAAACTACAGCATGGGTCAGACCTATAGATCTGGGCGATGTGAGCAGTGCGGCGGCTTGCTGGTGCTGGTCGTCGGGCGTCGCCATGCCGCTGGCATTGAAGAAATCCTCGTATTGGCGAATGCGGCGCGCGGCTCTCTCAAAGTCCATGGGAGAGATGCGTGCGACGAGCGGCGAGGTGAAGGTACTCAAGCGGTTTCTCTCTCGCACTGATGAGTTAGTTGACCGTGTTTTTCTCAAAAACAAGGCTTCCTCCGGTAGGTTGAAGCTCGATAACCGGCGGCTTTCCGCTTTGGGTCGATGCTGTCGAAAGAGGGCTTGACGAGGGCGGCATGTCGAACCCGGAATGACGAAGGTTGGCTCATGGCGATGTCCTGGCGTCCAGCATCAGCGGCTACGAACTGCTGCAAAGACGTGCACGCGGCACCCCTGCGCACCAGAAGCCTGCATTTTGCAATACTCGGGCTTGCTCGACGCCGGGACCGCACTGATGGCATCCGGCTTTACGGTCGTTACGAACACCACGAAGCACAGCGCTCCGATGGCGAACGTGGCGAGACTCAAAACGTCTTTCATATCAGCTCCTATCCATTTTCCATTTCGCGCGGAACCGGCGCATCAGCAGCCGGTTCTGTTGCCAATTCTGATGCCGCCGGATTTTCGTGACCGCCACCTGCGCGATCGGAATGAGCGCTTGCCGCTTGCGACCGCGATAGCGGCGGCATGGCTTTGCGTTGTCGCGCGCCCCTGGCACGGCGCGACGCGACGACCCGGTTGGCTTGTCGTTCGCGTTCCGTTAACGGAAATACCAGAAGGAATGATGAGAATTGCGCGCCAAAACCGTATTCAATTCGACCGCCGAGACTCTTGGTCAGATCGCTCACTACCTGGAGGCCTCGCGCCGGCTTCAAACGCGCCGGAAGTGATCCGTTGTCGGCAACGATGCAATCGACCACTGGGTCTGCGAGCGTCAGCTTGATCTTGATCGCTCCGTCTCGGCCGTCAAAACACGCGTGTCGCGCTGCGTTTGTCACGAGCTCATGGATAGCCAAAGCGAGGCGCCAACAGCGCTCCGATTCAAGCGGCAAGGTGTCGGCTACAAGTGCGAGACGTATCCCAATGGGCTCTAAAGAGGATCGGCTCATGGCGAATCCGAGCTTGCGAATGTATTCAGCGGCGTCGACCAGTCCGCCGCGATCCGGAATCGTCAAAACGCGATGAACGTCGGCATGCTGCTCCAGCAATTCGACGACATTGCTCAGCGCAACCTTGACCTCCGGATTCTCCGTGCGCACTGCGGCGGCGGACACAATGTTGACTGAAGAGATGAGTTCGTTGTGGAACCGGTGAGTCAGCTCGCGCAGAAGCGTTCGTTCATCGCGGTCGTGAATAGGCACAAAGGTGGTCACGCTAATCTCCTGCCTTCATTGCTGCATACGCTTCGAGGGGTCCGTGCTGCTCGGCCTGGGCGAAGTTTTGACTCGGCAAGACGTCGGGCTCGGGACTGACGCCTGCGGCAGGTTGCAATCTCGAACGCGTGGTGTCGAACACCACTCTTTCAGGCCATTTACGGTCCGAACGGATCCGGAGATTGATCCTCTCATTCAGGGGAATCTCAGAACGTGGCGCATGGACAGCGGGAGCTGGAAAGCACCAATCTCCGGCAAACAGCCCCACGAGAAGGATGTTTCCTACCCACGCATGACGTAGCGGCATGGCAAGGGCCCTCAGCGGCCGTGAGCGGCTTGCAATTCGCGGCGACAGGCCTCGCTGAAATGGCGCAACGGATCCATTCCATCGAGCACCTCAGGCAAGTCGACGAATGTCTTGTTCGGCGAAAGATAGGTTTCGATGATCAAGCGACCTGTCTTCTCGGCTGCTTCGATGACTTCGTCGCTCGACAGGATTCTCATTCGGCCTATGAGAGCGTACAGGTCGACGAGTTTCGAAGTCTCGGACGTGTCGTTGACGAGTGCATCGGCATAGAGCCTGGACGCTTCTTCGACGAAGCTCCTGTAGAGCTCTTGACATTGGGACGTTGCCCGCGACCTTCGAAGCGCGCGGTCCTTGCGGCGCTGGGTGAACAAGCCGGTCAGGACTGTAGCCAGGGTGCCGGAAGCCGATCCCGGAAACGCCGCAACCGCGTGAATATACGTCAGGTCCATTGATGCTCTCCTCGGCATGGCGCTCATTGAGTCACCTTTGTTCGTGCCTTTGAAAGGGCTGCGGCCGCCCCGTTACTCAGCTGCGACTTCGCGCGGAGCGACCGTCTCCGGACGCTTGGTGCGCAGTCGCACCTTCTGGACGGTCCACCGGCGCGGCATCGTCGGGCGTGTTGATCATCAGGCCGGTCGCGCCAAACGCCTCTGCATATTTGATGTAGTCGATCGGGCCGAAATCGGTGCCGGAGGCGCGGCCATACGGCATGCTCTCGAAAGCGGCTTTCATCAGTACACCCAGTTGGAATATGCGCCGTGCTCACCAGCGACCATCTGTATCGACCCTATTCGATCACCTCGCCGGCGACCGCGGATTCGAGAACGAACTCTCCGCCAGCCTCCACGGCGAGCTCTGGTCCGGTAAGAGCGCACCTGGCGTGAGGCGCCCGGTCGGCCCTCGCCACGCGCAAGGCGGGCGGCTACCCCTAATTCCGCCGCTATCACGCGACCCGCTCGGCCCGAAGCTCCCAGAATCCAGATCGCGCGGGACGCTTGCCCGTGCTCCGCAAAGGCGGCGGTGTTGGCACACGCCAACACGTCGTCATTTTCATTGGCGTTTCATTGGCGTCTCCGTGCGTCATGGACGAAACCTTGCATCGCCTTTAGCGAGGCCACTAGCACGCGCCATCGGCCACAAAGGCGCATGTCAGCGGTCTGGGAATCGTACTGTGCAACGCGCTCCCGGAGTTCGCTCCACACTGAAGCTCCCACCGAGCCGTTGCGCGAGCGCCCTGACCAATCTGAGGCCTAACGAGCGAGTACTGCGGTTCTCCAAATCGAAGCCGCGCCCCTCGTCTTGCACACAGAGCTCGTATAGTCCCGGACGTCGGCTCAGGCCGACCGTAATGGAAACTCGCCCATGCTGGTTGCCGCTGTATTTTGCCGCATTCATGAGCAGTTCATTGATGATCAACGCCAACGGCATCGCTGCCTCCTTGGGAAGATTGCCGCAGGTCGTT
>WNFE01002922.1_pt1 | contig 12626 bp, 16 predicted proteins | sample 5400451 | NCBI WGS metagenome assembly WNFE01 (sample SAMN13153344, study PRJNA577476) | soil metagenome | isolation source: 200 cm saprolite under Douglas fir tree site 2 hole 2 | place: USA:California | collected 2015-04-18
CATCAGTTGCTGACGCACGTCCACGTTCCTGTCGTGTACCAGACGACCGCGTGGCTGCCCACCGGGCAGGCCGCCGTGTGCTGCTGTAGAGTCGTGGCGTTAGGCGTTAGCGCCTTCACGAGGTAGCCGCTCGTGCTGCCGAGAATAAAGGCCACGAGCAGTGCGGTGATAGCCGCCAATCTGGTAGTAGAGAACGTCGGTCTCCTCAGAGCAACTGTCGTCTGCATTGCGTCTCCTTTTGATTCCGTTTGTCCAATTTGCCTTGGACTGGTCATGCTGCAGATACGCGATCTGGCCCGGAGATAGTTCCGCTGAAATTCAGGGAACTTTTCGCCCGGGTCATCGCGTAGATGGTGCAAACGGATGACATCAACGGCAGGCGCCGACCTCATCACCAGGGCAAAGAACGGTGATCGGCTCGCCTTCGATCAGCTGATCGGGCCACTGGTGGACCAGGGGTTTCGGCTTGCGTACGGGATGCTCCACGACCGCGGGGCGGCCGAGGATGCGGTGCAGGAAGCGGCCGTTCGCTCATGGCGGAAGTTAGGCAATTTGCGCCCGGGGACCGAAATGCGGCCGTGGTTTCTGGCTATCGTCGCGAACCAGTGCCGGAACACAGCGCGAGGGCGTTGGTGGTCGGTGTTGCGACTCGAGCCGACGGTCGGATCAGTATCAGCCGGCTTCGAAGACCAGTTCGTGCGGGGCGCCGATGTGCGTGCCGCGCTTCGCAAGCTGGCGCCGGAGCACCGCGAGGTGCTGGTGCTGCATTACTACCTCGACCTTCCGCTGAACGAGGTGGCCGCGATAGCGGGCATCCCGATCGGCACCGCAAAGTCGCGCATCAACCGTGGCATCACGGCGATGCGCCCCTTTTTTGAGCCGATGGAGGCTTTCACGTAATGGACGAATTGATTCGGGATCGGATGCACGAGGCGCTCGAGGTCGAACCGCCGCCGTTCGGCCTGCGTGCGCGCGTGATCGGGTCCATCCCAATGGATGAACGGTCTGCGCAGCCTCCTCGCAGACGATCATTCCAGTGGGTCGGCCAGTGGGCGCCTAGTCTTGTGGCGATTCTTCTTGCGGTAGCGATAATCGCCAGCTTCCTTTACCTGCGCGGCGCGGTCATCATCCCGAGCCACCATGCAGGACCGCGCGCGGCACCAACCGTGCGCGTGATGGCTCCAGATGGTGTGCTGGTCACCTCAGACGGCACCGTATTCTTTTCGGACTACCTGAGCGGGTATGTCTTTCGATTGACGTCGAAGGGCAGCCTGGTGATCATCGCCGGCAGACCGCAGGCGGCCATGCTCAGCGAAGGCAGTGCCGGCGACAATGGGCCGGCCACTGGCGCTTATCTCTTTGGGCCGGCCGGCCTGGCCGCCGATCGCAATGGCAATCTCTTCGTCGCCGACGTAGTCGGGGAACGGATACGAAGGATCGATCAGCGTGGCGTCATAACCACGATCGCCGGAAGTGGACGCGCCGACATGCCTTCACCAAACTTTTCGGGCGACGGAGGACCAGCGACCACAGCCACCCTGAACCATCCGGTTGGGCTCGCCTTCGACAGTGCCGGCTCGTTGTACATCGGGGATTCGGGCAACCATAGAATCCGGCGCATCGACACCAACGGAACGATCACCAGCATCAACCTATCGTCCTGGTCGAAATCGAACGTCTGGAGTCCCCGCGGCCTCGCATTCGACAAGGCCGGCGCGCTGTATGTCGCGGACTACTTCGACTGCCAGATCGTGCGCATAAGCGCAAGCAGCGTCGTCTCGATCGTCGCGGGGACGGGAACATGCGGATACGCCGGCGATGGTGGACCGGCCGCATCAGCCCAGCTTGACGGCCCAAGCGGCATCACGTTCGACTCAGCGGGCGCTCTGTACATCGCCGACACCAACAATCACAGGATCCGGCGCGTTGACGCGCATGGCGTCGTGACGACAGTCGCAGGAACCGGCGCCCGCGGCTATGGCGGAGATGGTGGCCAGGCCACCACGGCCGAGACGGGCTACCCGAATGATGTCGTGGTCTCGCCGTTTGGCCAGTTATACATCGCCGAATCCACCTGCTCGTGCGTAGCTCCGACTTCGGCGGGCCGGCTCCGTATGGTTCGGCTTTCGAGCGGCACAATCACGACCGTGGCTTACAGCGACTCCATTATTACGTGGTAATTCGGAACCTGAAATCGATCAACGCGGGCGGGGGTGGCCGAGGAGGAAGCTCGATGGCGGGGCCGTTCATCTTCATCGCGACTAACAAGCTCAAGACTGGAAAGCTCGAAGCTGAAAGGCGGCGCGTCCCGGGGTTGGTTGACTTCATCGCGGCCAATGAACCGCGCCTCATCGCTTTCAACGAATACGCGAACGACGAGGGAACCGAGGTGGGAGTCGTACAGGTCCATCCCGATGCGGACTCTTTCGAGTTCCACATGGGTGTCGTCCGCGAGCGCGCCGCTAGCGCTTACGAAGAGACGCTAGACGCCACAACCAGCGTCCAGGTTTTCGGAGAGCCGACCGAAATCATCTTGGACATGCTGAGGCGGGCAGCCGGAGGGGGAGTTCAGTTCACTGTGAAGCAGCATCACCTAGGCGGGTTTACACGGTTTGATTCGAGATGAGATTCGCTGGGCCATGTCAGGGTGAGCGCGTCTAGCAGGTCGAGATCCCCGGGTGAGTGACCGCATTCAGTGAGGTAACGAGCCAGCTCGCTACGGTGCTGCGTCCCGTGGTTTACGACATGGGCAAGGATCAGCCAGCGCGGCACAGCGAAGTCCGGGCCTGTGGCCAACGATTCGGACAGAGCGATGTCATCGAGGGACTCCACGTAGCTCCGCAAGCGCTTGTCCTCTTCGAGGCAGAACGCATGGATGGCCGGCAGGTCGTCGAGCACGAATCCGTGGTCCCATACGTAGGTTTCCCCGACCTTGTTCCCGATGCAGAACTCCCGCCAGCTCCAGTCGACGTCGACAAGATGTCTGAAGGTCTGAAAAGCACTGTCGTGATCAAACTTCTCGGTTGCGCACAACTCCTCGTCCGATAGGCCGGCCGCAACGGTCAGGATGCGGTCATTCGCCCACGCGTGGTACCGAACGAATGCGAGCAGCTCGTCAGAATTCACAAGCTCATCCTACGAATCGGCTGCCGGAACCTGATGAGCGCTCATGGTGTATGGGAGCCATGATCGCTCGCACTGCGTGCTTGGTGGTCGCCGGCGTCGTGGTGATCGCCTGCAGCTCACCATCCGGCGACGCAAGTCATGCCCTTACCTCCCCAAGCCATTCTGTCGGCACTTACTTAGGCAATCTCGGGACGGCTGGCTGTAAGCCCGCCGCTGCTGTTCACGGTTGGCAGAGCCAGGGAGGATTTCCAGAGGTCGGCATTGATTCGAGTCGAGGCAGTTTCTGGGCGCTGTTCTTCACGCCGGTTCCTCCACCAAGGGGCAAGGACATCAAGGTGGTCTGGAGGATGACCGGTACAGGAGAGTTCACGTTCGAGGCTTCAGACGCTGATGGAACGACAGCTGTTTTGGTTTGGGGCCCGACGGCTCACAGCAGCTCGAACTGGACCCATCCCGGCGACGAGGTCGGGACCGGTTTCAATTTCCCGCATGCGGGATGTTGGGATATTCACGTAGCCAGGTCCGACGTCTCCGGCGACCTCTGGCTCGAGGTCGCCAGTTAGCCAAATCAGGGTGTCAGAGGGACAATGGCGGCACCTCGATGACGCAATGGACTGGCGACCAACTCGACAGATTCGCAAGAGCGGAGGAGGTGCAGATCGCGTCAGTCCGGCGCGACGGCGTGCTAAGTAAACCGGTGACCGTGTGGGTCGTCCGTCAAGGCGACGACATATTCGTCCGATCGGTTAGGGGGCGCAGTGCTCATTGGTTCCGTGGCACCCAAGAGAGGAACGAGGGCCGGATACAGGGCGCCGGTGTTCAGCAGGATGTCACGTTCGTCGACGCTGACCACAACATCGACGACGAAGTCGATACCGCCTACCGGGCCAAATACCGCCGATACGCCGGAAGCATCCTCAACAGCGTGCTGACCCCTGAGGCGAGATTGACAACGATCAAGCTCGCGCCGCGCTGAATGGGCACCGCCTGATCCCGATCGAGGCAATGGCTACGCTCCGTGATCATTGAGGGACTGCTCGTCAGCTGGATCCCACACGGGCACCTCCCCCTCCGCCCACAAAAGGCCGTGATGTCGCTCGATGATGTGGCGGACACTGGCGGGCGTCTACTTCAGTCTGCCGCAGGCAGCGGTGTAGGTGTCGCGGTCAGCTCGTTGAGCTTTCGCATCGTGTTCGCGCTGCGGACAGTGATGTTCTTGTAGAGGGGCGTGCCGACGATTCTGTTCATCTGGCTCCTGCCCACGTTCTCGCGATCGACGCGCCAGACGACGGCCCCAGGCGTGTACCTGAGCTCATCGACGCCGGGCTTGATCGGGAGACGGTCGAGGATCCTGCGATCGTCGAGCTCCTTCCATAGCAACAGGACATAGGTCCGCATCGTTTTGTCGTCGACCCAATTACGCGGAATCGCGTCGACCACTTTCTTCAGGGTCTTGTGGTCCATGACAAGCACCTTGATCGCCATGCCCGTGTGCTGCTCGAGCGCCTTCTCGATCCGGGCCGCGAGCTCGTGAGGCCCCGATGCTCGGGTCGAGAAGATGACGTTGCCCGAGTTGATGTAGGTCCGTACATCTGACAGACCGATGGCGACGAGGGCCTCTTTGATGGCCGCCATCGAGACGATGCCCTTGCCCCCGACGTTCACGCCTCTCAGAAAAGCGACGTAGGTCATCGACGCTGAGTTTGGAGACCGGTCAGGACTGGCGCGTATCCTTCACCACGGGCTTCAGGTCGCCCTTCAGCGCATCCTCATACGCGGCCCACAGGACCCCGTACGCCTCCACCAGGCCCGCGGGGCGGGGCTGGCTCAATGCCGCTTCGAAACGCTTCGTGTATGCATGGTCGCCCAGCTCATCTCGCAGCAAGGCCTGAGTCTGCGCCTCCCATTTCGACGCCGACGCGAGGTCCTTGCGCTTCTCAATCATGAGCCGGCCCCGGTTCATCATCTCCTCCAGGCGCGCGACGAAACCATGCCGGTCGAATCCCTTCGGCGCGCGGGGAGGGCCCTCGTGGCTCACTGTCTTCCATTGGACCGGGCGGCTGTATGACGGGGCCGACGCGGAGGGGCGCCAGCCAACGGCTGCCCGCTGTCGGTCGTATGCCGCACGCTTTGTGCTGTTGGTCAGAACGTCGTGCGCCAAGTTGATCAACTTCGCGTGCTCGAGCGCGTCCGGATGGTTGCCGCGGTCAGGGTGCCAGTACTTGAGTTGCCGCCGCCAGGCGGCGTGCAACTCAGTCTCCGTTGCGTCAGGCGGGACGCCGAGCACGAAGTAGTAGTCGGCTAATGGACGCCGGTCGTTAGGCGAAGCCGCACCTCCTTCGTCTCACACGCAGAACCGGGCTGTGGAAGCGCAGTCTCGCACGGCGGCCCGGGCTTGTGGCAAGCACCCTCGCCAGTGGGATGATGGTTGTGGGGACAGCCGTCTTTCGCAACCTTTGCGCGACTTTGCCCACCGCCTTGTACCCCTGCTCCGTCGCGCTTAACTCCCTCATGCGAGGAGTGTCACGCATCAACCGAAGTAGCTGCAGCGCATCAGCCGAACTTGCACATCGTGATGGTGCTCGCGCAGGGAGTCTCGGGGCATCTCAGCGGCTGTCAGGGTGTGTCTCGCCTGAATTCGGGGTATGACGCACTCGTCTCCACCGCGTCTCCCGATGCGTCACCGAGATTTCCGGGCGAAGCTGTCAATGAAGCTGTCAATCGACCCCAAGCCTTCCTTAGAAGGTGGGCCGAAGGTCAGGGGGCTCACATAGCACCTAGCTCAGCGGAAACCAAAGCGAGCGCCGCTCGCGAGCCAATCGGAACGATGATGGGTGAGCAAGAACCATGATTGGTGACCACGACGACGTCCTGACCGACCCAGTTCGCGGCTGGACCTGGAGCTTCGGCATAGACGATGACCCGGCGGAACCAAACTCGGTGCTCTTGCCGGGACGAGTCGATGGTCCCGCATCAAGCAGGGATGGATGTAGCGCGGTCGGACAATTTGCCTCTCAGTCAGCAGCGGCAACCGCGGCCGACGCCCTCGAGGGGATATGTGTCGCGGAAACCGTCATCCTCCCGGGTCAGCCCTACCCTTGGGATGACGGAGCGGACCGAGATACCGTGCCCGCCGTCACAGATCGGCTGACGGCCGCGGGCGCCCGCGATGCTTTCATCACCGACGCCGACACCGGCTACATGCACTCCATCGACATCCGAGCGCATTGTGAGGATCGAGATCAGGCGCTGGCCATTGGTCGCCAGATGGCTCCGATCTCACCACCGTTCAATGAAGGACTGATCAAGCCTTGGGCTCCGGGTCGCAAGCTCACCCAAGACCAGGTGAGAGCGCGGATGTATGTCGCGAGCCTCGAGCGCTCCGATCGGCAACCGCGAGATGAGCTGGAGTCGAAGATATGGGCGATCTGGCGCGGATGGAGAGAGGACCAGTTGAGAGCTGCAAATCAGCATGTGGCCGACCCCACTGGTTTGCATGTGACTACGGTGGGGGACATCAGGGCGGCCATGCTGAAGCACAAGGTGGCTCTGGATGTCTTTCTCGGGACCGAGACCGAGGAATGGGGTTCACCCTGGTATCTAGGCTGGCAGGTAGTCATCGAGAACAACGATCTCTGCCTGTCGTCCGTCTGGTGTATGCACATCGCCACAGGATTTCCCGCGCTGGTTCGCTGGCTGAACGAGAGCGGTGTGAAGAGCGCCAAGTATTCCGTCTACAACCGTGCGCGGCCATAACAGGAAACACAGGGAGTCGAACCCTGAACCTTGGGATTAAGAGACCCTCGAGAAGGCGTCTCAGGGAGGATCAGAGAGGGTCAGAGCGTCTCACCTGAACTCGGATTTATGACGCAACCGTCTCAGAGGGTCTCCAGGAGCCTCAGGGAGTCTCACGGTCAAGGTGTCAAATAAGGTGTGACATCGGCAAACCGAAAACATGAAGTGACAGAGGGATCACGCTGACTCAGGTGACGCGGCGCGTGACCCAATACACGGCGAACCCAAGCAAGGCGGCGGTCAGAACCAGCAGGATGCCGCTCTCGATCGACTGGAATGTCCAGAAACGATCGGCTGGTTGGTAGTACTGAACGATCGAGATGCCATGGTCCCTGAGATAGGTGATGGCATCCGCGGGCGACAGGTTGGCTATCTGAGATAGAGCGTCAATCTGGTTGATCGTTTGGCCCGAGGCATCTCGAAACGAAGGCTCGTCCAGCCACCACGCGGCCGGAGTGGCTCCAAGAGTTCCGTTGAGCGAATTTGGATCGTGTGAGGTGAACAGGACGGGGCTCATGTAGTGGGCGCGCGCAAATACGGCCAGGCTGAACCGGGTGGCCACGACTCCGATCAGCGTCGCCGCCATCGCTGGTATGGACCGTCCGATCACCGCGCCCGACGCGACGCCCAGGGCCAGCGCAAAGGCAGTCGCGGCCACGGTCAATGGTGCCTGCTGGTCGAACCAGTTCCAGTGATTGGCCTGCGATCCCATGGAGTTGATGAGGATTACCTCCAGGATGCCGACGAGAGCAGCCGCGCACATCAAGAGAATGAACAGCAGACTGAGTTTCGCGATGATCCAGCGTGTACGTGTCACGCCTTGCGTCCAGGCGAGCCGGAGGGTGCTGTTCTCGATCTCTCGCGCGACCAGGGGAGCTCCGACGAAGGCGCCGGCGAGAGCAGGAAGTACTACCAAGCCGTACTGAACGAGGTTGAATCGCATGATTTGCTGTGCAAGTAGGCCTCCTGCATTGTTCGGCAAACAGAAGTCGGCGTTGCGGGCTCCGGCGGGGCATCCCGGATGGCCGGCTTCGTAGATGACTATTCCGAGGCAGAGGACGATGGCCGCAACCAGCAGCAGCGACCACACGCCCTCGAGGCGATGCTGCCTCCAGGTGACCCAGATCATTGCCCTAAGCGACCTCGAGCTGCGGCTTCGGCAGCGTCCCGGCCGCTGGCACCGACAGGTACGCGATCACCAGCTCCTCGAGTGGCACCGGTTCCTCTCGCCAGCCGTTTGGCAGCGTCGACACCTTGCCGCGAACCCACAGCGAGCTCTGTCGCTCGGCGTGCTGCGCCCTCACGACCTCTACTCCGGGCGGTCGGTCACCTTCATGGGTACGGGGCCCAACGAGGAGGCGGTGTGCGGCGAGCAGCTCGTCGATGTCGCCCGCCACTTGCACCCGACCGCCATTGATGATCACCAGGTAATCGCAAACGCGCTCGAGGTCGGCGACGAGGTGCGACGATAGCAGGACACTGGTTCCGTTCTCGGCCACCGCTTCTGTGAGACCTTGCATGAACTCGCGCCGAGCCAGCGGGTCGAGTCTCGCAACGGGCTCGTCCAACAGGAGCAGCTCCGGACGCTTGCCGAGTGCCATGGTGAGGGCGACCTGCGAGCGCTGACCGCCCGAGAGCCGGCCGATCTTCCGGTCGAATGGGATGTTCAATCTTTGGAGTCTGGTCTCAACAGCCTCCTGGTCCCAGTGCGAGTTCAACTCGCGTCCAAAACGCACCATGTCGGCGACGGAGAAATCCCCATACATAGGTGTGTCCTGGGCGACGAAACCGACTCGATCGAGCAGGAGCAGTGGATGCTCTTGGGGGCTCCTTCCGAACACGCGTACCTCACCAACGGTCGGACGGAGCAAACCCGCGGCTAGGTGTAGGAACGTCGTCTTTCCGGCTCCATTGGGACCCACCAGCGCGGCGATCCGCCCTGCAGGCACGCGGATCGAATAGTCTTGGAGTGCCCAGGTTCGCCCATATCGTTTGCCGAGTCCGGTCGCCTGAACGGGCGAGATCAAGCAACCACCTCCTCGGCGTTTTCCCGCAGGACGTGCGCGAATAGCGCCGCCAGCTGGCTGTCATCAATATCGCGAGCCCGTGCCTTTCGAATCCAGCGCTCCAGATCGGCTCTGAGCAAGCGGTAATTGGCAGGCGCGACCGCTGGCGGAATTGTGGCAGTGACAAAAGTTCCGAGCCCGGGTCGGCTGAGCACGAGTCCGTCGTTTTCGAGCTCGCGGTAAGCGCGCAGTACCGTGTTCGGGTTCAACGCAACCTGGGCGGAGACCTCTTTGACGGTGGGGAGGCGGTCGCCGGATTTCAGGATTCCGAATAGCAGAGCCTGCTGGACTTGCTGGATGAGCTGCACGTAGTACGAGACGCCCGACGTTGGGTCGAGGTGAAACTCAACTAGTGCCATTGTGTCAGCAGATTAGCACAATAGCTGTCGTCAATCAACACCTTGGGGCACGCAGTTGGTTCTAAATCTAAGTAAGGGGACGCCGGGCTAGACGCCCAATAGCCGAGGATGGGATTCCGTGTCCCGTGCCATCTAGTTCTGGTCCATCCGACGGGATCAGAAGTGGCCTACTCTTCCCCGATTGGCGGGGGGTTTTCCACCGTGAAGGTGGCAGATAGTGTGTCAGGCACTGATCAGGCGCAGGCCGACCTCGACCAGATGAGACTCCGTGCATCGCATAGAGACTCTCTGACACTGCATGTTGGTGGTCGCGCAGGGAGTCGAACTTGAACCTTGGGATTAAGAGGGGATTGACCTTCTTTGTCTGGATGTGCAGGACACGCCGGGACCTGCCTCACGTACTCAGCGCTCTGACGCGCTCGTGTCACAGAGTGTCCTGGCGTGTCACAGACTGCCCCCCGTAGGCTGTCAAATAAGCTGTCGATGCGGTTACGGAGCGTCTCCGATCTGACCGCCTGGCCCGCCAGTTCGCGACGCCTGATCTGGGTCTCCAACCTGGCCGCCCGGGCCGCCACTCCGCGGGGGGTCAACGGAAACGATCGGTGGCTTGTCGACGCCTATTTGGTGTGTCGGCGTGCTGCTCTGGAGCGTGTACCAACTGATGAGTCCCAGTGCCAGCGCGATGAGTATCGCGGCGAGCCACGGAATTGGTCGAGTCGTCACTCTGCGCATGTTCTGTCGGAGCTCCATTCGCTCTACCTCATGTCATCGAATGCCCGCGTCAATCGGCACGGTAGGACGGCTGGCAGGCGGCGACACCACGAGAACTACGGGGTTAGCTACTGGTAGTTAGGCGTCTAGACTGGCCTCGGGTTTGGAGCATGAGCAGGAAGCTCGAACTGGGACTAACGCCCCGCGAGTTGCAGGTTGCCCATCTGGTGAGGGAAGGGCTGACCGATCGCGAATTGGCAGAAAGGCTGTTCATCACCCGCCGTACAGCAGAGTGGCACGTCAAACAAATCTTCAACAAGCTGGGTTTCAACTCGCGCGCACAGTTGGCTGCCTGGGTCGCTCACAGCCAAGCAGTCGGCTCGCTGCCAGACTCGCCGGACCGACATGGAGATAACCTCCCCCTTCAGCTGACGACGTTTGTCGGTCGCAGGAGTGAACTGGCTGAGATTCAGGAGCTCCTAGCCACGAAGCGCCTCGTCACTCTTACCGCGGTTGGGGGTGCGGGCAAGACTCGCCTGGCGCTCGAGGTGGCTGCGCAGACACTGGGTACCTATTCAGATGGGGCGTGGTTAGTGGATCTGACTTCTGTCAAAGACGGCCACCTCGTTTCGAGAGTCTTCGGATCAATACTCGGAGTTCACGAGCGGTCGCGCCAACCGATGGCCCACACATTGATGGAACATCTTCGCAGTCGGCGCCTTCTATTGGTGGTCGACAACTGCGAGCACGTGATCGACGATTGCGCCGCACTTGTAGACACCATTCTGCGGTCATGCTCCGGCATCACGGTTCTCGCCACCAGCCGGGAGTCTCTTCGCGTTAGTGGTGAGACGGTCTGGCGATTGACCCCGCTTGCTGTTCCAGGCCCGGCTGCACAGATCGATCTGACTGAACTTGTTCGCTTTGAAGCCGTGCGCCTCTTCCTGGATCGAGCTCATCTGGCGGCACCGGGCTTCGAGATGAATGCGGAGAACGCCCCTGCGGTTGCGGAGCTGTGTCGGCGCTTGGACGGGATCCCGCTGGCGATCGAGCTGGCCGCCGCGCGCACCGGATTGCTGTCACCCGACCAGATCTTGAATCGGATGCAAGATCGATTCGGACTCTTGACAGGTGGCAGCCGGCCTGGACCTGCACGGCATCGGACACTGCAATTAGCACTCGACTGGAGCCACAACCTGATGAGCGATCACGAGCAGACGCTCTTCCGACGCTTGTCGGTGTTTACCGGCACCTTCGGCCTCGAAGCAGCCGAACAGGTTTGCTCCTGGGACGACTTGGATGTCGCCGCCATCACCGGGTTGCTCGGAAGCTTGGTAGACAAGTCTCTGGTGATCGCGATCGATCGAGGAACGGCTGCGACCCGCTTCCGCATGCTCGACACCGTGCATCAGTACGGACTGGATCGCCTGACCGAGAAGGAAGAGTTGGAGCTATTCAACCGGCGCCATTGCGCGTTCTTCACTTCATTCACCGAAGAGGCCTCACCCTACCTCAGAGGTCGAGACCAGGTGGCTTGGCACGAGCGGCTTACCCAAGACATCGGCAACCTGCGGCTGGCCCTCGAATGGAGTCTCAGTCGTGAACCGGAAGCAAACCTGCGGCTGAACGTTGCACTCACTGCTGGCTTCTGGCAAGTCCACGGCCTCATCCATGAAGGCGACGATTGGTTCAAGCGAGCGCTTGCCGCTTACCCGTTCCGCAATGAGCTCCGGGCCCGGTTACTTGAGGTGGGCGTAACCCTCGCCTACTGGCGTGATGACATCGGCGGCGCTTCTGCTCGCTGGCATGAGTGTATGGATATCTACCGTGAGCTAGACGACGAAATCGGAATTGGGCGAGCGCTAGATCGGGGCGCGACGCTGGCCTCGTGGCAAGGGGACTTCGAAACGGCGCACTCCTACTATAACGACGGCCTGGCTAGGTCTCGGGGCGCACAGGATGCGGGATACGTCAGTCCCATCCTCACGAACATGGGGCGGTTAGCCATGAGGGAAGGAGACTATCTGCGGGCGCGCACGTACCTGGAGGAGAGCCTTTCGCAGCTCGAGAAGATTGGTGACCAGCACTCGATAACCTTCACGCGCGGCTATCTCGGCCTAAACGCAATAGAAAGCGGGGACTTCGCCGCAGCTCGATTCCATCTTGAACAAGCTGTTGCCGCAGCTCGAAGCCTGGACTTCAGTTTCGGCATGGCCACAAACCTCATGTACTTTGCCGCACTTGCCGCTGCGCAGTCGCGTCCTGTTCGAGCCCTACGTCTTGCAGGATCGTCGGAGTCGCTTGCTGAATCTGCTGGTGGCACTCCGGTTCGGGTAACGAAACCTCTTGTTGAACGCTGGCTGGAGCAGAGTCGCCGGAAATTGGGCTCCAAGAGGTCGGCCGCCTGTCACGCAGAAGGCCGCGCCATGAGCCGAGAGCGCGCCATCGAATACGCGCTGAAAGGCTGAACCACTACAGGATGCTGCTCCTGTAGGGAGTCGAACCGCTGATGCTTGGAAACGAAACGGGCAGGGGATTGTTGGTCTCCTGTGATGCGGTTCAAGTGATC
>WNFE01002923.1_pt1 | contig 12625 bp, 7 predicted proteins | sample 5400451 | NCBI WGS metagenome assembly WNFE01 (sample SAMN13153344, study PRJNA577476) | soil metagenome | isolation source: 200 cm saprolite under Douglas fir tree site 2 hole 2 | place: USA:California | collected 2015-04-18
GGTGCCGGGGCAGGTTCTCGACCAACTCGTCGATCAGCGGGAAGACCGCCGCCCGCCCGCGATCGATGAAGCTCTGGCCGCCGACCTTGACAACATTGGCCTCGGGCAGGATCTGGAGGGTCGGCTGCGTGTCGAAGGCAGCGAGCCCGGCCTCATCCGACAGACTGCCGCTCACCAGCGCTCGGGTCAGGGCCGAAACCTCGTCTTCCATTTTGTCAGCTCCAAATAACTCGTTATAACGTTTGCCGCGGGAAGCAGTTCGCAAGAGCAGCTACTGGTTTTCTCTCCGTTTCTTCAGGGCAGCGAGGCAGGTGTCCGACAGCTCGCTCTCATGCTGGCGCAGGCACCGGCCGACGCGCTCTTCACCGGCGCACAATTTCGCAACGTCGGCCTGACAAATGCTGCGGATGGCAGACCCGCCCTGCCGCTCGCCCTGCCCCTCGCCTTTGCCGGCGCCTTCACCCTTGCCGGCATCCTGGCCTTTGCCCTTGGTCTCAGCGGCGTCGGCAGCCTCGTCTTTGCTGGTGGCTTCCGGTCTCGGCCGCCCCGGCACGGAGCTGTTGGGCGTATACCACAACATCACTCTGCGATCCATCCCGGCCGTCGCCAATTTCGTCCCGGAATGCGAGAACGTCACGAAATGGATGCGGCGTTGATGCCCGGTCAAAGCCGCGACCTCGTTGCGGCTGGCGACATCCCAGAGCCTAACCATATTGTCCAGGCCCACCGCGGCCAGCAACTTGCCGTCTGGGGAGAACGCGCAGAAGCGGACCCAACGAGTAGCGCCGCGAAACGGGTCCAACTCGTTGCGCGTCGCAACATCCCAGAGTTGCACGTTGTTGCTCGCGCCGGCGGCGGCCAGGAATTTGCCGTCGGGGGAGAATGCTACCGAGTGAACCGGCCCCGTATGCACGTCGATCGTCGCGAGCTCCTTGGCCGCAGCGACATCCCAGAGCTTGATCGTGCCGTCGATGCTGCCTGACGCCAGAACCCGGCTGTCGGGCGAGTAGGCCAGCGCCTTGACCCCTCCCGTATGACCGGCCAGCGCGGCGATCTCCTTGGTCGCAGCGACATCCCAGATTTTGACGATTTGATCGTAGCCTCCCGATGCGAGCGTCTTGCCGTCCGGCGCGTAGGCCATGGCCCGAATGATGTTGGTGTGCCCGCGCAAGGTTGCGAGCTCCTTGCCGCTCGGCACTTCCCACAGCTTGACGGTGCGGTCATAGGCGCCCGTGGCCAGGATTTTGCCGTCGGGCGAGAGAGCCACGGTGACGATCGCGCCGGTATGGCCTTGCAGCGTGGCGAGTTCCTTGCCGGTCGCGACCTCCCACAGCCTTGCTGTACGGTCGTGGCTGCCGGAGGCGAGGATCTTGTCGTCGGGCGTGAATGCCACGGCGGTCACGTAGCGCGTATGACCCACAAACGACGCCTGCTCCTCGTTTTTGACCGGATCAGGGGGTTGCGGAATGCCGAGCTTGAGGACCTCCGCCACATCCCACAGCTTGGCAAGCCCGTCCATCGTAGCGGTCGCCAGCACCTTGCCATCCGGCGAAAATTTGACGCTGCGGACGCGATCGCCGATATGGGGGACGCTGGCCAATGGCTCGCCGGTGCCGGCGTCCCACAGCTTGAGCGTGTCGTCCAGGCTTCCCGCAACCACGAGCTTGCCGTCCGGCGAGAAGGCTACGGACAGCACCTCGTTTTCCGTCCCCTCGAGCGTCATCGTCTCGGCGCGCGCAGCGACGTCCCAGAGCCGCACCGTAGTATCCATGCTGCCGGTGACAAGCGTCTTGTCGTCGGGCGAGAACGCAAGACCCCGCACGCCGTGCTCGTGGCCGGTCAGCGTCGCGAGCTCCGTCCCGCTCGCGACGTCCCAAAGCTTGACAGTGAAATCGTTGCTGCCCGAGGCGAGTATCTTGCTGTCATGGGTGAATGCCAGCGAGCGCACCGCCCCGTTGTGGTTCAGCTGTGTCCGTGCCCGGCCGCTTGCCACCTCCCACAGCTTGATCGTGTTGTCGTGACTGCCCGAGGCTATGATCTTGCCATCCGGCGAAAAGGCCAGCGAGCGGATCATGTTGCTGTGGCCGCGAAACGTGGCGAACTCCTTCCCGGCAGCCCAGTCCCATAGTTTCACGGTCGAATCATAGCTCCCGGTGGCGAGGGTTCTACCATCCGGCGAAAAGGCTACACTCTCGACAGTGCCGGAATGCCCGGTGAGCGTGACGAGTTCCTTGCCGGTCGCCGCTTCCCACACCTTGGCGGTACGATCATAGCTGCCGGTGGCAATGAACTTGCCGTCCGGCGAATAGGCAACCGAGGCGAGTGCTAGCATGTGCCCCTTGAGGGTTGTGCGCGCTTGCCCAAATGCCGGGTATGCGATTTGGGCCATCACAGCAAGCACAAGCAGAACGCCGGCTCCCCGAGTTGCCATCCTCCAGGCAAATTTCAACCCCAAATCGCGCCTCCTGTAGTATCCGGCCCGGCGCCGAGCGAGCGAAGTCAGTCTCGCGGGACCAGATGAATTGCCGATGCTTTGAGCAGAGCGATAACGTGCTCTCCTTCGCGCAACACGAGTTCCTGGCAGGCTTGATTGGTAACCAGGGCCTTGAGCGGAAAGCCGCAATCCAGGCTGACCCGAACCATCTCGCCTTCGCGGTCCAGCGCTTTCACCCGCCCCGCCAATTGGTTCCTGGCGCTGTTCTGGCTCAGCGGTGCGCCCTTGTCCAGGATCACATCGCCGGCATGAATGCAGACATAGACCTCCCAATTGAGGCCGGCCGGGGCCGAGGCGACCAGTTGGGCGGGTCCAATCTGCACGGTTGCCAGACCATCGCTCACCGCAACGATTCTTGCCCGCTCGACTGTGTCCACCCCGACGATGCGAGCGACCGCGAGATCGGCGGGTTTGCTGAAGACCTTCTCGACGGGACCGCTTTGCCGGATGCGTCCCTCATCGAAAACGACGATGTAATCCGCCAGGGAAAGCGCTTCGACCCGATCGTGCGTCACAAGTACGGCAGGAATCCCGAGCTGCGCCAGTGAGCGCCGAAGCTCGCGCCGCAGCTGCTCGCGCAGCGGTAGGTCGAGCGCGGAGAGCGGTTCATCGAGCAAGAGCAGGCGCGGGCGACAGACGAGCGCCCGCGCCAGCGCCACCCGCTGCCCCTCGCCGCCCGATATCTGTCCCGGATAGCGATGCCCCAAGCCGGACAACCCGAGCAGCTCAGTGATTTTCGTGACCCGCTGCTGTCGCTCTGCCCGACTGAGAGCCCCCAAGCTATACGCGATGTTGTGAGTGACGTTTAGATGGGGAAACAGCGCGTGCTCCTGGAACAGATAGCCGATCCGGCGCTGCTGCGGCGGCAGAAAGATACGGCGGTCGCTGTCGAACCACATCTCATCGCCCAAGCGGATATGGCCGCGCTCGGGCCGTTCGAGGCCGGCCAGACATCGCAACGTTGTCGTCTTGCCGGACCCGGATGGGCCGAACAGCACGGTCACCGAGGCGGGGCTGGTCGGGCACCGCAGATCCGCCCGGATCAATGGTCCGGCCGGAAACTGCTTTTCGAATTCAGCGATCAGCTCGACCGTCAAATTGCTGCTCCCTTCATCGGCCGAAGATAGGTCACCGAGAGGGCGAGGAATGAGACACCGAGCAGGAGAAGCGACGTATTCGCGGCCTTGGCGTAGTTGAGCGCCTCGACGTCATCGTAAATGGCGATCGAAATGGTCCGCGTAACCCCCGGAATGTTGCCCCCGACCATCAGAACGACGCCAAATTCCCCGAGGGTGTGGGCAAAGGCGAGGACGAGCCCGGTGAGGATCCCGGGCCAAGAAAGCGGACAAATCACGCGGAAGAAGGTGCGGAGGCGGGACACTCCGAGGCACCAGGAGGCTTCGACCAAACGCCGATCTATCCCCGAGAATGCGGCAACAAAGGGTCGGACCGCGAAGGGAAAGCTGTAGATGATGGAGGCGAGCAACAAGCCTTCGAACGAAAACGGCAATGGTCGCCCGACCAGCGTCTCGTAGGTTTGGCCCAGCGGGCTTTGCGGGCCGATGGCGATCAGTATGTAAAAACCGAGCACCGTTGGCGGCAGGATTATCGGCAGCGCGACGGCTGCCTCGAGCAGGAACTTGAGCCGCCATCTCGTCTCGGCGAGCCAATAGGCTAACGGCAACCCGACGAGGAGCAGGATCAGCGTGGTGAAAAAGGCCAGTTGCAGGCTGAGCCAGATCGCCTGGAAATCCATGCCTTATTCACCCGGGGAGCGAAACCCGTAGCGGTGTAGGATTTCCTTTCCCGCGTCGCCAAGGATGAAACTGCGCAAGGCCTCGGCCGTCTGCTGATCCTGCGTCCAGGACAGTATCACGCCGCCTTGCTCGAGCGAGGGATAGGAGTCGGCGGGAACCTCCCAGCTGCGTCCCTCGTCGCGCAGAGGCGCCGCCGCGGCCAGCGAGTGGCTGATCAGCCCCATATCGGCCGCGCCGCTCTCGACGAACTGCGCCGTCTGGATGATGTTCTCGCCAAGAACGAGCTTGTCCTTGACCCTTTCGTACACCCCGAGCTTATTCATCGCGGCCTCCGCGGCCCGCCCGTAGGGCGCGTGGCGAGGGTTGGCGATGGCGATTTTTCGCACCGAGGGATCGAGCAGGGCCTCGATGCCGAGTTTCTCCAGCGCAATCGGAGACGCCTTCCGCACCCAGACGACCAAGCCCCCCACGGCATAGGAAAACTCGCTTTTTGGGGCGGCGAGGCCTTGCTCGACCAAACGCCGCGGGTAATCCAGGTCGGCGGAGAGAAACAGGTCGAACGGCGCCCGGCTCGACAACTGCGAGTAGAAGTTCCCGGAGGAACCGTAGGTAACCTCGACCTTGACATCGGGGTTCTGCTGCTGAAACGCGGCGACGATGTCGGCAAAGGCGACCTTCAGATCCGCGGCGGCAGCGACCCGCAGCGTTCGGGTCTCTGCCGCTTCGGCCGGGCGCTGGTAGCCCGCCGCGGCGGCAGACAAGCCGATCAATAGGAAAACCGCTACCCGCGCGAGCCGCGCCCATAGGGCGAGCCTCTCGTTCGAGCGCGAGCACGGGGCGATCGGCTGCGTCCATCCCCTAATCATGGCCTCCAAACGCTGATAGCCCGCCGCTAATTCCCTCACCGGTTAAATCGCAACTCGGCCAGGGCGAGGCGCACCTCTTTATCGTCGAGCAGCTCGACGAAACGCCGGACGGCCGGCCGCTCGGCACGCGCCCGGGGCAGGATGAAGTCGTAATGTTCCTCCTGGACGGGCAGAAATCCGAGCCCGTACTGCCGCGCGACGCTCTCGATCGCGACGCCCCAATCGACCCGGCGCTGCGCGACCGCAACCGCCACCGCATTGTGCGATTTCGGTTGCGACCAATACCCGGCAGGCCTGGCGCCTCTCAGCAGGACGCGGTCGATCAGGATGCGGGTGCCGCTGCCCGCGTTGCGGTTGATCATCAGGTAATCGGGGTCGGCGATCGCCGCCGCGACGGCATCGAGCGCGGAGCCACAGCTGCTCAACAGCGGATCGTCGCGCCGGAACACGACGCCCTGGAGCCGCCGATAGCCGGGCACGAGTTCGAGATCCGCGCTCAGGAACGGCCGGTTATACTCACCGCTCTCGGCATCCATCAGATGGACCGGGGCGATATCGCACTCGCCGCGTTTTGCAGCCGCGAGCCCGCCCGTGCTTCCGACGTTCAGCACCTTGACCGAAAGCCCTTCTGCCTGGAGGCGCTGCAGCAGCACGCTCAAGCCGACGCAATCGCTACCGATCACGGCCAGATCCGCCGGGCGTAGGCCGCGGCCGATCAGCTGGACCTGAACCGCGGCGCCTGCCGGCACCGCCTCGACATGCTGGTCGATGACGATGAACCCGTCGGCCTGGCTAAAGGTGGTCACCGAGCCCGAGCCCTTGACGATGGGATAGGCCGCCAGGCCTGCCCCGTCCGCGTCGGAGCGCCGCACCAGCGACACCATCGCGAACTCGGTGCGCCCGCGCTCGGAAGTGATGCGCATCGGCAAGGTGGCGGGCACCGCATCGCGTCTCTCCGGCGCCAAGCCGGCAAAGGCCCGGATGACCGGCGCGACAAACTCGTGGAAGGTGAAGATCGCGGAGGTCGGAAACCCGGGAAGCACGACGACCGGCTTGCCCCCGGTCACCGCAAGACAAAGCGGCTTGCCCGGCTTGAGCGCGACGCCATGCACGACGATCCCGGGATCGGCGAAGCGCGAGAGAACCCGGTAGCAAACGTCCCCTGCCCCTTTCGACGTGCCGCCCGAAAGCAGCACGATATCGGCCGAGGCCAGGCCCTTGTCGACAAGTCGGGCGAGCGTGTCCTCCTCATCGGCGCCGATCCCCAGCGGCACGGCCTCGCCCCCGGCTTCTTCGATCGCCGCAGCGAGGATCGCGCCGTTCGAGTCATAGACGCCACCCGGCGGCAGCGGTCCCGGTGTGCCCGGCATCACGATCTCGTTTCCGCTCGAGATCACGGCGACCCGCGGCCGCCGATATACCTCGACGGTTCCCTTCCCAATTGCCGCCAAGGTGCCGATTTCCCGAGAGGTTATCGCGGTCCTGGCGTGCAGCGCCGTCTCGCCGCGCGCGATGTCGCTACCCGCGAAGGCGATGAATTGGCCGGGCGCCGCGGGGCGACGCAACTCGACGGTCATCGTCCCGTCGGCATTCTCCCGCGCCTCGGTCTGCTCGATCATGATCACGGCATCGGCGCCGCGCGGAACCATGCCGCCGGTGGCGATCAGCGTCGCGGTGCCCGGGGTTACCGGGATGTTCGGCTCGGTCCCCGGGGTCAGGATCTCGCCGTTCAGTTTCAGCAATCGCGGCTCGCGTTCGCTCGCGTTTGTCGTATCGGCGGCGCGCACCGCAAACCCGTCGACGCTCGCACGGTCAAAGCCCGGGACGTCGACCTCGGCAACCGCCGATGTCGCCAGAACCCTCCCGCGCGCCCGATCCAGCGGAACGATCTCGCTGCCCAATGGCGCGAGAACCAAATGCCTACGAAAGCAGGCTGTCGCCTGGTCGCGATCGACGACCTCGAGGAACTGCTCCTGGCGCGCCAACCGGCGCAACGCCGCGGCGATCTCCTCGGTCGGATGAAGGGCGGTATCCATGGGCGACCTCAAACGTCACCAAGACCCGGCTTGGGCTTATTATATAGGTAGACGCGCGCGCGTGCCCCCGGCGGGAAGCCCTCGCTCGCTTCGGGAACGAGCACGAACCCATCCGCCTCCGCAATCGTCGGGAAAAGACCCCCGCTCCCGTCCGGCGCAGCCGGTGCAACCGCCTCGACACGATTATCGCCCGTGACGAACCGCACCGGCCACACTTCGAGAAACCCTATGCTCGACACGATCTTGCCGGCGGTCACGCAATCGCGCGCGGCATAGGGCAGTTCCGGATTGCGTCCGGCGAGGCGGCGGACCACGCGGCCAGCAAGCATCTCGTATGCCCAAAGGCAGGCGGTCGGCGAGCCGGGCAGCAGGAAGAGCGGCCTTCCTCGAATGCGCCCAATGCCGGTCGACAATCCCGGTCGCAGCGCAATGCCGTGTGTCCACAAGCCATCGCCGTCGCCGTCGCCGGGCCGCCCGAGCGCCTCCAGCACCGGTTCGTCATTCGGTCCGAGACCGGATCCGCCGACCACGACCACCAGATCCGCGTCGGGTGCATCAACCGCATCGCGAATGGCCCCATTGGAGCAGCGGTCGACCGCGCAAGGCTCGAGCGTGCCGCCGTCCCGTTCGACGAGGCCGCGCAACATCGCTGTGTTGGCATCGAAGACCGCTCCGGTCGGCAACTCTGTCCCCGCCTCGGCGAGATCGCGCCCGGTGAGGATGACGCGGACGCGAGGGCGGCGAACGACATCAACCGCGCCGATCCCGCCTTCGGCGAGCAGCCCGAGTTCGGCCGAGCCGAGCCGTCGCCCGCCGCGGAGCAACAGAGTGCCGCGGGCAAACTCGTTCGCCAAACGCTCGATGTTGGCGCCGGCGGCGACCGGCTCGATGAGCTCTAAAATCTCGCCCGCCACGTCCTCTTGCCCATAGTCGCGCAGCACCACCGCGTTCGCACCTGTCGGCAGCGGGGATCCGCATGCCACCGCTGTCGCGCTTGGCAAAGTCGATAGCCAAGAACCACTGATCCGAAAGGTCAGAGGATTATAGATGCTGGCGCCGAGGGTGGCCTCGGCGTCGACCGCGTACCCGTCCGCAACGGCCCGATCGAAGGGTGGCGCATCCGTTCTCGCCTTGGCCTCACTCGCCAAGACGCGGCCGGCGGCCCGGGCGATCGGCAGCCGCTCTGGGCCGAGATGTCCCGCGAAAGCGCGGTCTACCCAGGTGATCACATCGGCAACTGACGTCAGCTGAGCAAAGCCCACAACGGTATCACTCTTCGGATGCGTGAGATTGATCCGGGTACTGGCTTGTCCAGCGCCGCTGCGCCCACAGTCGGAAGCGGTCGAGATGGAGATAGATCACCGGTGTGGTGTAGAGAGTCAGCGCTTGGCTCACCATCAATCCACCGATGATCGAAAGGCCAAGGGGCCGGCGCAATTCAGAGCCTTCGCCAAACCCGATCGCCAACGGTACCGCCCCCAGCATCGCGGCCATCGTCGTCATCATGATCGGCCGGAAGCGCTTGAGACAGGCCTGGTAAATCGCGTCGCGCGAACTCAGGCCGTCGCGCCGCTCGGCATCCAGGGCGAAGTCGATCATCATGATCGCGTTTTTCTTCACGATCCCGATTAGCAGGATGACCCCGATCAGCGCCATGATGCTGAACTCGGTGTGGAAAAGCATCAGCGCCAATATGGCGCCGACCCCGGCGGAGGGCAGAGTGGAGAGGATGGTGATCGGATGGACGTAGCTCTCGTAGAGGACACCGAGCACGATATAAACGGCCAGCACAGCAGCGGCGATAAGGATCGGCTCGTTCGCCAGCGACTCCTCGAACACCCTCGCGGCGCCCTGGAAATTTGCCTGGATTGTCGCCGGCAGGCCCAGGCGTCGCACCGTATCCTCGATGGCGGCGGTCGCCTCGCTGAGTGCAACGCCCGGCGCAAGGTTGAACGAGATCGTCGATGCAACGAACAGACCGTGATGATTGACGGAGAGCGGTGTGTTGCCCTGGCCGAAATGACTGAACGCCGAGAGCGGCACCATGTTCTCGCGAGACGTGCTGACCGCGGTACCCGTGGTGGTGGCGCCACGACTGGTATTGGCTAATGCGTTGGTGGCTTGATTGCGTGCGGCGTCGGCGGCGAGTTGGGCTGCGGTGAGTGTCGCGCTGCTTTTGCTGCCGGCCGGCGCTTTAGCGACCACCGTCCCGGCGGGCGCGTTGGTGGATTGGGTCCCGGCGACCGCGCCGCCACCGGTGCTGACATAGATCTGATCCAGCGTCTCGGGAGCTTGCCAAAACTCCGGCGCCACCTCCATGATGACGTGGTACTGGTTGCGCGGGTTATAGATCACCGACACTTGGCGCTGTCCGAACGAATCATAAAGCGTGTTGTCGATCTGGCTGATACTGATCCCGAGCCGCGCCGCGGTGGCGCGATCCACGATGATCTCGGTTTCAAGCCCCTTTTGCTGCAGATCGAGATTAACCTCGGTCAGCATCGGGTTGCGCTGCAGCGCGGATTCCACGATGGGTGCCCACCTATAGAGTTCCTGCAGGTCGTCGGCTTGCAGCGTGTACTGGTACTGCGCATTGGCCTGGCGTCCGCCGCCGCCCACACGGATATCCTGCACCGGCTGCAAAAAAAGCCGCGCCCCCGGGATCCGGTTCAGCTTGGGGCGCAGCCGACCCATGACCTGCTGCAGCGATACCTTGCGCTCGGCAAGCGGCTTCAGCGCTACGAAGACGAAACCCGAATTGGTCTGACCGTTGCCGGTGAACCCGGTGACATTCGCGATCGCCGGATCCTGCCGCAGGATCTTCTCAAAATCGGATAGTTTTTTTTTCATCAGCTGGAACGAGATGCTCTGATCGGCCTGTATTCCGCCGACCATTAACCCGGTGTCCTGGTTCGGAAAGAACCCTTTCGGAATAATCACGAACAGGTAGATGTTGAAGCCCAGCGTCGCGAGCAAAACCAGCATCACCAACCCGGGCCGCCGTAGCGCCCACACAAGCGAGCGGTCGTAGCCGTTGAGCATCCAGCGAAAGCCAGCTTCCGCCGCTCGCAACAGCCACCACTGCTCGGGCTCGTGTTTTTGTCGGATGATGTAGGCGCACATCATCGGCGTCGTGGTCAACGATAACACCAGAGAGATCAGGATCGCTATCGACAGGACCATCGCGAACTCGCGGAACAGCCGCCCAATGATGCCTCCCATCAACAGGATCGGTAGGAACACGGCGATCAAGGAGATGCTCATCGAGAGCACCGTGAACCCGACCTCGCGGGCCCCCTGCAGCGCAGCCAATCGGCGCGGCATGCCAGCTTCGATGTGCCGCGCGATGTTTTCGACGACGACGATGGCGTCATCCACGACGAACCCGGTGCACACCGTCAGCGCCATCAGCGAGAGGTTGTCGAGGCTGTAGCCAAACAGGTACATCCCCCCGAAGGTGCCGAGCAACGACAACGGCACCGCGACGCTCGTGATCAAACTGGTACGGGCGCTGCGCAGAAACAGAAACACCACGACGATCACGAGGCCGATCGCGATAATCAGCGTGCGTTCGACATCGTGGAGCGACGCGCGGATGGTCGTGGTTCGGTCGATCGCAAGGTGGACATTTATCGCGCTCGGAAGCGATGCCTGAACCTGCGGCAGAACGGCGCTTACGCGATCGACCACGTCAATGATGTTCGAACCGGGCTGGCGGTAGAGGATGACCAGAACCGCCGGTTCGCCGTTCGCAACACCCTCGTTGCGCAGATTTTCGACAGAATCGACGACCTCGCCGACATCGATCAGGCGTACCGGGGCGCCGTTGCGGTAGGCGATAACGAGCGGCCGGTAATCCGCAGCATGGTTGGCCTGGTCGTTGGTGGCGAGTTGGTAACGCCGCTCGCCGTCCTCGATCGCGCCCTTCGGGCTGTGCGCATTGCTCGCGGCGAGCGCTGCGCGAACGTCCTCGAGACCGATCCCATATTTGAACAAAGCGAGCGGGTTGAGCTCTACCCGCACCGCCGGCAGCGAACTGCCGCTGATGACGACTTGGCCAATGCCATCGATCTGCGACAGCGCCGGCTGCAGCACCGTCGAGGCGACATCGTAGATCTGGCCTCGCGTCAGCGTGTCGGATGTTAGTGCCAGGATGACGATCGGTGCATCGGCCGGGTTGGCTTTGCGATAGGTCGGGTTCTGGCGGAGGCTCGTCGGCAGGTCGGCGCGAGCCGCATTGATCGCGGCCTGGACGTCGCGCGCGGCGCCATCGATGTTCCGCTCCAGCCCGAACTGCAGGACGATTCGGGTCGACCCCACTATGCTCTGCGAGGTCATCTCGTTGACATCGGCAATCACCCCGAGACGGCGTTCAAGCGGGGCTGCGACGCTCGTGGCCATTGTTTCGGGGCTCGCCCCGGGCATCTGCGCCTGCACCACGATTGTCGGAAAGTCGACCCTCGGCAACGGCGATACCGGCAGCTTAATAAACGCAAGCACGCCGGCGAGCGCGAGGCCGACGGTCAGCAGCGTGGTAGCGACCGGTCGTTCGATAAACCGCGCCGACAGGTTCACAACGTCTCGCCTTGCGAGCTGGAGGTGCCGTCCACCCTACTGCTGCGCGAAATGGGTGAGCCAGGGATTACTCCGCCTTCCCTGGGGTCCCCCGGTCCGGACTACCGTCCTCGCGGTGGCCACGGCCGCCGCCACCACCTTGCCCCCGGCCGTGGCCGCCGCCTTGTCCGCTGCCGGGTGTATGCGGTGGCTGGGCACCAGGCGCGGCGGTGTCATCGGTAGATGCCACGATGGCAACCTTTGTGCCCTCGTGCAGCCTGTCGGCCCCGTCAACGACGACATTATCGCCCGTCTCCAGCCCTGATACGATCATTGCGCGTTGTCCATCCCTCGCGCCGAGCCGGACCGTCCGCGCCACGACCGTATCATCCGGCCTGACGACATAGACGAAGTCTCCGTCCGCGCCGTGCTGGATCGCAGCCGATGGGACAACATTAACATCATGAAGGCTTTCGACCAGTATCCGCACGTTGACGAATTGATTTGCGAACAGCGCCCCTTCTTCATTGTGAAAAATTGCCCTTAATTTCACCGTGCCGGTCGTCAGATCGATCTGATTGTCGATCGCGTCCAGCACTCCTGCCGCGAGTTGGGTGGTGCCGGCACGGTCATAAGCCGTGACCGGCACCTTCGATGGTCCATGCAGCCGCTCGGCAACTCTGCGAAGACCATCCTCGGTCAACGTAAAAACGACCGAGATCGGCTGCAGCTGGGTGATTATGGCAATCCCATTTGGATCCGTCGGCTGGATGTAGTTCCCCGCATCGACCAGGCGCAGACCGATTCGGCCGGTAACTAGCGAGACGATGCGGGCATAGGTCAGGTTGAGCTTTTGTGCATTGACTTGTGCCTCGTCGGATTGGACGGTCCCCTTGGATTGAGCCACGAGCGCGATCT
>WNFE01002924.1_pt1 | contig 12625 bp, 6 predicted proteins | sample 5400451 | NCBI WGS metagenome assembly WNFE01 (sample SAMN13153344, study PRJNA577476) | soil metagenome | isolation source: 200 cm saprolite under Douglas fir tree site 2 hole 2 | place: USA:California | collected 2015-04-18
TCCAGTATTTCAGGTTGTGCCGCGACTCGTGGCCTGGCCGCGCGAAGTTTGAGATCTCGTATTGCCGCACTCCTGCGGCATCAAGCCGCCCACGTGCCGTTTCGTATAAGTCCGCGGTGAGGTCGTCGTCGGGAACGAAGTGTGCGTGGTATCTTGTACCGCCTGCCATCAGCTCACGGCCGAGCCGGGAATCGTCGTCCACTTCCAGCATGTATACGCTGACGTGAGGGGCGCCCGAAGCAATGGTCTCGGCGAGGGAGAATTCCCAGCTCTCGGCGGTCTGGTGGGGCAGCCCGGCAATCAGATCAATGTTGATATTTTCTATTCCGGCGGACCGCAGCCGCGCGATATCATCCCTGACCGTGGCGCGCTTGTGCAGACGTCCGACAGCCGCGGCTTCGGCATCCACGAACGACTGCACCCCCAGGCTGACGCGGTTTACGCCGCAGCGCTGCAGGGTCTCGAGCATGGCGGCGGTCAGTGTGCCAGGGGCGCATTCGACGGTCATTTCAGGGTTGCTCTGAATGGCGAAATTTTGCGAGACCGTGACAAATAGCCTTTCCAGTTGGGTTATATCGAGTATGGTAGGAGTGCCGCCGCCCAGGAAGATAGAGTCAACGGCGGACTCGAACCGTCCGCCCATTCTTTCCGCGGTTTCCCTGGCGCGCTCGATGTCCGAACATACGCGGCCTACGTAGCGCTCAAAAACGGTGCGGGAAAAAACGTCCGAGGCGAAGTTGCAATAACTGCATTTGGTGCGGCAGAACGGCACGGAGATGTACAGGCCCAACGGCATGGCGTTTATTATCCCATGCTGCAATAACACGGAGGACATTCCTGGCATCTCACTGCCTGTTCTGGGAAAATAGCGCAATTGTGAAGCCCCTCGAGTTCTTGAAAATGTCATTTTTCTTTCATCCCAACCCGACAATTAGGAAAACATGATTCCTCGTGTTGTCATCACCGGACTAGGTGTAGTCAGCCCCAATGGCATCGGCAAAGAAGCTTTTTGCCTCGCCCTGCTCGCGGGAAAATCGGGAGTGAAACGTATTTCCCGCTTCGATCCGTCGTCCCTGCCGGTACACATCGCTGGCGAAATTCCCGAGTTTGACGAGTTCGCCTGGGTAGACGCACGCGAGCGCAAGCATGTTTCGCGCGTAGTACCCCTGGCCGTCGCCGCCTCCACGGAAGCGATCAAAGACGCTGGCCTTGATCCGGCCGCCATGTCGATGGACGAAAAGCGTGAGATTGGCGTCATCCTGGGCACCGGGGGCGGCGCGCAGGAATTTTCCGAGGAGCAATACCGTCTCTGGCACAGCGGGCACGTGAAGCAGGTCAGCATTTTCTGCATTCCCAGCGGCACCATGGGCACGATTCCCAGCGAAATCAGCATGCGCTTCGGATTTCGCGGCTACAGCCACGTAGTAACCGCCGGCTGTACCTCTTCAACCGACGCGATTGGATACGCCTACCAGCATATTCAAGCGGGCGTGCTGCCCATGTTTCTGGTGGGTGGCGTGGATTCGGCCATCACGCCAGGAATCATCAAGGGCTATTCGTTGCTGCGCGCCCTCACGCAATCCTGGAATCACGCTCCCGAGTGCGCGTCACGGCCGTTTTCCGCCGACCGTGACGGCTTCGTCATGGCCGAAGGCTCGTGGATGTTTATCCTCGAGGACTACGATCATGCCCGCGCTCGCGGCGCCCGAATTTACGCCGAGATCGCCGGATACGGCTCGACCTGCGAAGCGTTTCACCGGGTGCGCATGAGCGAGTCACCGGAAGAGCCTGCCCGCGCCATCACGCTCGCAGTCGAGGAAGCCGGACTTCAGCCGGAAGACATTCAGTACGTGAATCTGCACGGTACCTCCACCGAAATGAATGACCGGGTGGAAACCCGGGCGCTGAAACTGGCCCTCGGCGAGCATGCGAGAAAGATCCCCATGTCCGGCCTGAAATCCCAGATCGGACATGCCCAGGGAGCCTGTGGCTCGGCAAGTCTCGCGGCCACATTGATCGCGATGGAGCACGGCAAGATTCCGCCCACCATCAATCTCGAACGCCCCGATCCCGAGTGTGATCTGGATTACGTTCCAGACGTCGGCCGCAGAGCCCAAATCGAGCATGCCATCTGCAACTGCGTGGGATTTGGCTCGAAGAACTCGGCGCTGGTACTGAGAAAGATCGCGTAAACCTCGATCTCACCACGAAATACGTAGGGGCGGGTGTCCCACCCGCCCGGCGGAGCGAAGCTCCGCAAGACTCTGACCCGCTTATATTCATGGTTTTAGTTCCGACCCTTGGCGAGCTTTGCTCGTCCGCTCAGATGGGGACATCTGGGCCTGCGTGGTTCGACCTGCCCAAAGGTTTTCCATCCTGGCGTCTTCTTTCTCCATCTATTTAAGGTATCTTTAAAGCTATCCGCCGATGGCCCAAGAAGAAGAGGTACTAGGTAAAGCCTATGACAGCCGCCTGATGAAGCGGCTGCTAAGGTATTTGCGTCCCTACAAATGGCAGACCGGGATCGCTCTGGGCTCCATTCTGCTCAAAGTCGGGGCCGACGTCCTGGGGCCTTATCTCACCAAGGTGGTCATCGATCGTTACCTGGCGCCGGTTCCGGGGTCGCACACTCCACTTGATCGCTTCCTGAGCAGCAAGCCTCTGGTCGGCATCGCCCAGGTTGCAGCCATCGGCGTGGGCCTGCTGATTTTCAGCTTCCTGCTGGATTATCTTCAGATTTATTTCATGCAGTGGGCCGGGCAGATGGTGATGTTCGATCTGCGCAGCCAGATTTTCCGCCACCTGCAGCGCATGCACATCGGGTTCTACGACAAAAACCCGGTCGGACGCCTGGTGACACGCACCACCTCGGACGTGGACGCGCTGAATGAGATGTTTACCTCCGGAGTGGTCTCAATTTTCGAAGATGTTTTCGTGCTCGCCGGAATCGTGTGGTTCATGCTGCGGATGAACCGGAACCTGGCCCTGATCACCTTCGCGGTCTTGCCCTTGATCGCCATCGCCACCAAGATTTTCCGCGACAAGGTACGTGATTCATACCGCCGCATTCGCACCGCCATCGCCCGGATCAACTCCTACATGCAGGAGCACGTCAGCGGCATGGTGGTGTTGCAACTGTTCAACCGGGAAGAACGCGCCTTCGGCAAGTTTTCCGGGGTGAACGCCCTCCACATGGAGGCCTTCAAGGACGCGATCATGGCCCACGCCGTTTATTACCCGGTGGTGGAAATTCTTTCGGCGACGGCCATCGCATGTGTGATCTGGTTTGGCGGTAATGACGTGATCCGCGGCGCGACCACGATCGGCGTTCTGGCAGCCTTCATTCAATATGCCCAGCGCTTCTTCCGGCCGATTCAGGACTTCAGCGAGAAGTACAACATTCTGCAGTCGGCGATGGCGGCCAGCGAACGTGTGTTCAAACTGCTGGACACCCCGGCCGAAATCACTTCGCCCGCGGTTACCAAGACGCCGACCGGGCCCGGGCGGATTGAGTTCGATCACGTCTGGTTTGCGTACCGGAATGCGGCATTGGAAACCGCAGACGGCAAGAACGCGGGCGAGGGCGCCCGCGCCACACAAGAGCTAGTTCCCGGCAATGGCCGTGTGGGGACGGGTCTCAGACCCGTCCAGGCTGAGCAAAGCTCGGCAGTTTCCGCCGAGCCCGACTGGATTCTCCGCGACGTTTCCTTCACCATCGAACCCGGCGAAACCGTTGCTATCGTCGGCCATACCGGCGCCGGAAAAACAACCATCATTTCACTACTAATGCGCTTCTACGACGTGCAAAAGGGCGCGGTCAAGATCGATGGCGTTGACGTGAAAGAGATGGACCTTCCTGAACTCCGTCGCCGTTACGGCGTGGTTCTTCAAGACCCGTTTCTGTTCACCGGAACGGTCGAGGGCAACATCCGCCTGGGCACCGACTGGATTACTGACGCTGACGTCGAGAAGGCCGCCGAAGATGTGAACCTTGCCGATTTCATCCGCGCGCTTCCCCAGGGCTTCAAAGAAGAGGTCCACGAGCGTGGTTCGACACTCTCCACCGGCCAGAAGCAGCTTATCTCGTTTGCCCGAGCGCTGGCCCACGACCCGAAGATCCTGATCCTCGACGAAGCCACTTCGAGCGTGGACACTGAAACCGAGTTGCGGGTGCGCGACGCGCTCAGCCGCATGGTCGAGGGTAGGACGTCAGTGGTGATCGCTCATCGCCTTTCGACGATACAACGCGCCGACAAGATCATCGTCATGCACAAGGGCCAGGTGCGGGAAGTGGGCACGCATCAGCAGTTGCTCGCCCAGCGCGGGATCTACTACAAGCTCTACCAGTTGCAATATAAAGATCAGGAGATTCCGGTTGGTGCCGGTCCGCAAATCACCGCCGGCGCGGACGACTAATCTCGATCTGGCCAAGCGTAGTTCCGTCCGGTGTTTCCGCCTTGCAGACCGCTCTGTTTTCAAAACCCAGTTATCAGTTTCCGGTTCCCAGTTCTCAGTGCTGACAACTGATAACTGAGTACTGACAACTGGGTATTCAAAAATGTTGACTCTTCGAGTTGACGAGAAGCCGGGGAGGTCCCCACGCGTTCCTCCTTTACAATGGCCTGCGTGCGAATCCTTATCTCCGCCGGCGAGGCTTCCGGCGAAATGTATGGCGCGTGGCTGATTGAGGCTTTGCGCCGTCTCGCGGGCGAGGGCGCCCGCGCCACACTAGACCGGCTCAATTTTTTCGGTGTGGGCGGAGACCGCATGCGGGCCGCGGGTTGCGACACTGTGGTCGATTCCAGAGAGCTCGCCGTCGTTGGCATCTCGGAAATCCTCGGTCACCTGCCCAAGATCTGGGGCCTGTTTCATAAGCTGATGTCGGAGGCCGAGAAGCGCAAGCCCGATCTGGCCATCGTCATCGATTCGCCTGCCTTCAACTGGCGCGTGGCGCGGCAGATGAAAAAGCGCGGTATTCCCGTCGTCTATTACGTTTGTCCGCAGTTCTGGGCCTGGCGCCAGGGGCGTGTGCGTCTGCTCCGCAAGTATGTCGACAAGGCGCTGGTGATTTTTCCGTTTGAAGAAAAGTTCTACCGCGACCGTGGCGTGGACGCGACTTTCGTCGGCCATCCCCTGGCCGACCTTCCCCGGCCTGACGTCGATCACGCAGGCTATGCCGCGCAGTACGACCTTGATCCTGGCAAACACTGGATCACGCTCATGCCCGGCAGCCGGGTGAAAGAAGTGCGCATGAATTTGCCTGCGATTCTGGAATCAGCGGCGAAATTGGTCTCGATTTACGAATTTCTTCTTCCAGTCGCGCCCACCCTGGATCGCAGCTTTCTGCAAGCACTGGTCGCAGACAATTCCTCGATCCACCTGGTCCCGGAAGCCCTGCCCGCGCTGGCGCAATCGCGCGCCGGCATCATCGCCAGCGGCACGGCTACGGTCGAAGCCGCGCTGATGGGAACGCCGTTTGTGATGGTATACCGGGTCTCGGACCTGACCTACTTGCTGGGACGCTCGCGGGTGAAGGTTCCGTACTTTGCCATGGTGAATTTGATTGCGGGAGAGGAGATCGTTCCAGAGCTGGTGCAACAGGATTTCACCGCCGACAACGTGGTCGCGAGACTGAATGAAATCATTCCCGAGGGTGACGCCCGGCGCAGGATGATTGCCCGACTGGCGGATGTGAAAGCCAGGCTCGGTGGGGCGGCCAAGGGAGAAATCCATCCCGTGGAGCGCGCTGCGAAGGCAGTTATGACCGTCTCTACACGGGCAAATCACTAAAAACAGCCTAAACCTTGTCCTACCAGCATCTTTTGCGTAACAATCTTCATCTTAGGGATAAGCGTACTTGTTCCAGGAGAAAGCTTTTGATGCCTTTTCAACCTCGGCGCCGGCGTCGAGTCTTCTTACTCTGTCTCGCGTGCTTATTGCTTTTGATGTCGTTACCCACGTGGGCAGCCGACAAGATGCGCCTGCGGGTCGACGATTACCAGATTGACGCTGAACTCAGTCCGCATATCCACAAGATTGTGGCTCGCGCCAGGGTGAGGTTCACTGCACTGGAAGATCTGAGTATCGCCACGTTTGAGTTGCACAACGGCCTGCGCGTGACCAAGGTGCTCGATATCGCAGGCAAGCCGTTAAGCGCCGAACGGGTCACGCAGGACTCGACCGTGCGCGTCCAACTTGCTACTCCGCTGGCTAAGGATAGTTCGACCACGCTTGCCTTCGAATATGAAGGCACGCTCGATTCCGCCGATGACAGTCCGGTGCAGGGCCTCAAGCTGGCTTACGTGAGCGATGACACCAGCTATCTGCTGTATGCCGGGCGCTGGTTCCCGGTGAATGCATACGGCATTAATCGCTTTACTGCCACGATGAACATTACTGTGCCCGCACACATGATGGTGATTGGCAGCGGGAAAGAAACCATCGGCAGCAGTGCAGCGACAAAGCGGCCGGTTGCCGGCGCCTTGCCCACCAAGACCTACACCTTTGCCTGGGAGAAGCCTAGCTTTCCCGGCACCATCGTGGCCGGCAATTTTCAGGAATTCAAAAGTGACGAAGCGGGGCTCGACCTCCACGTCTTCTTCAAGCCTGCCCATCAAAATCAGGGAGCCACTTACGCCAGCACTGCGGTCAAAGAGTTTGCCTATTACGTGACCCTGTACGGCCCGGCGCCTTCCACAACTCTGAAAGTGGTCGAGTTTCCCGACGACTCAGTGCCCGCGGCCTGGGCGCCCGAGATGGCCATTATCTCCAGCCGGGCCGTGACCGAGAAGGTCAACTATCGCCTGCTGGCCAATACCATCGCCCACCAATGGTGGGGCGCTTCGGTCAGCCCCGCCTCGCGGGACGCCTGGTGGCTCAACGATGGCTTTGCCCGTTATTCCGAGGCTCGCTACGTGGAGGAGGCCGCCGGGGAAGCGGGTTTGGAAGAAACGGTCAAGGACATGTCAGTGGGCGCGCTCGCCTACGACACCGTTCCGCTGTCCAGCGCGGGAAAGCTTGACATTTTTTCACCTGAATTCCAGTCCCTGGTGACCGACAAAGGCGCAATGATTCTGCACATGTTGCGCTGGGTGCTGGGAGATCAGAAGTTCGACCAGACCATGCGCTCTTTTGCCGCCAAGTACGCGGGTAAGTCGGCGTCACTCGATGACTTTCGCGCGCTGGCCGAACAGAACTATGGCGACCAGCTTACCTGGTTCTTCTCCCAGTGGCTCGATTCCACCGGCGCTCCCGAATTCAAGACCAAGTACACGATTTATCGCCTGGGCAATAACAAGGGATTTCGGGTAGTCGGACAGATCTCGCAGGACCTCGATCTTTTTCGCATGCCGGTGGAGCTGAAGATCGACACCGACGGAAAAACTGAAGCCAAGCGGATCGAAGTGGTGGGCACCAATTCGGCCTTCACCGTGGAGACCTACGGCAAACCGCGCCGCATCGTAGTTGATCCCGATGACCGGGTGCTGAAAAATTCGTCAGAGGTTCGCTTGCGGGCCTCCATCCAGCGCGGCCAGGGACTGACCCAGCAGGGCGACCTCGCGGGAGCGCTGCTCGAGTTCAACAAGGCGCTGGAGGTGAACAAGAACAGTTCGCTGGCGCACTACCGCATCGCCGAGGTTTTCTTTCTGCAGCGCAATTACCAGGCAGCGGCGAACGCCTATCGCGACTGTCTCAACGGCGACGGCGAACCGCGCTGGACTGAAGTCTGGAGCCACATCCAGCTGGGCAAGATTTTTGACGTCACCGGACAGCGCGAGCGCGCCACCAACGAGTACCGCCAGGCGCTGCAAACGAACGACAACACCCAGGGCGCGCTGGACGAGGCCCGCAAGTATTTGCAAAAGGCGTTCGAGCAGCAGAAGAGCAACGCGTAGCGGAGGTGCCTTGTCCCCGCGATTGTCATCCTGAGCGGAGCGTTTGCTTTCGTTCACGAAAGCAAACACGCAGTCGAAGGACCCCTATCGGAGCATGCTGCTGCTCGGCGGTGCCAGTTCGCTTCAGCGTCTTCACAGACGCTAAAGCATAATTAAGCGTTCGCGGAAATGCAGGGGTCCTTCGACTTCGCATACCGATTCGTTCCGAATCGGTATGCTCCGCTCAGGATGACAACTTTAGCTAGTACGCCCAGCGCAGCAGGGCAACACCGGCGGTGAATCCGGCGCCTACCGACGCCAGCAACACCAGGTCGCCTTTCTTGAGCTTGCCTTCCTGGCGCGCGGTATCCATCGCCAAGGGGATAGTTCCCGCGGTGGTGTTGCCGTAGCGGTCGATATTGACGATCACGCTCTGCGGCTTCAATCCCATGCGGTCTGCAGTGGCGGTGATGATTCGCAAGTTGGCCTGGTGAGGGATGAAGGTATCGATGTCGCTCCCCTTGAGGCCATTGCGGGTCAGGATTTTCTCGCACAGTTCGGCCTGTTTGCGGACGGCAAACTTGAATACCGCCTGCCCGTCCTGGTGAACGTAATGCATGCGCTTGTCTACGGTTTCCTGGGTGGAGGGGTGAAGGCTTCCGCCACCCGGCATGTAGAGCGAGCATCCGCCCGAGCCATCCACTTCGTGAATGAAATCGATCAGGCCCGCGGAATCATCTTCCGCCGGCTCCAGGATGACCGCGCCAGCGCCGTCGCCAAAGATCACGCAGGTGGCGCGGTCGGTGTAGTCGATGATTGAGGACATCACGTCCGCCCCGATCACCATGACTTTCTTGTGGACACCGGTCGCGATGAACTGGGCTCCTGTTTGCAGGCCATAGACAAATGCCGAGCAGGCAGCCGAGAGATCAAATCCCCAGGCCCCCTTTGCGCCCAGTTTGTGCTGCACCACGCAGGCTGTAGACGGAAAAAACATGTCCGGCGTGACCGTGGCCACGATGATCGCATCCAGGTCGGAGGCCTCCAGACCGCGTTCCGCCAGCGCCCGCCGGGCCGCCTCGGTGGCCAGGTCACTGGTGGCTTCACCCTTGCCGGCGATGTGGCGCTCGCGGATACCGGTGCGTTCAATGATCCACTCGTTGGAAGTTTCCACCATCTTTTCCAAGTCGTCGTTGGTCAGCAGGTGGGGCGGGACGTATGTGCCCAGGGCAGTGATCTTGGCGCGTACCAATTGGCTCACTCGATGAGTTCTCCGGGTTCGAGGCCGAACCCACTATTCTGCCGCACCCACGCCGCAATGTCCAACTGCATGTGCCGCAAAGGTTTGTTTCTGATTGCGTGTGGCGCGGGCACCCTCGCCTGCGGCCTTTGACGCTGATTTCAGATCTCGCGGGCGGGGGCGCCCGCGCCACATGCGGTTACCCGGGTACATGTACCTGGGGAGGAAACCAATCGACGAAACCGCTGGGCCACGGCGCCCGAAAAGCACCAAATGGACCGAATTGGAACTAGTCCCGGAATGGAACATCGGTGACCTTCGCTTCCTTGCGGCATTTCACTACGCTTCACCAGCCACTCGAAAGCCTTGCGGCGCGCCGATTTCGACGCGCTAAGCGAAAGTTTCTTCAGTACCTCGGATCTTCAGGAAAGGGATCAGAGATGATCGGAACCGCAAAGTCTTTTCGCACCAGATTCGCCAGAGCAGTGGTCTTGGCCTTCGCAATTGCCCTATGGTCGGGCTGCGGCGGAGGCATGAAGGTTGGAGGCTCTTCGAGCCCAACCACGAAACCGACCTCCAACGGAATCAGCATCGCTCCTGCGAGCCCGACGATTCGTGGCGGGGACACGGTGCAGTTCTCGGCTACCGTCACCGGCAGTACCAACCAGTCGGTGGCCTGGTCGGTGAATGGAGTCGCAAACGGCAACGCGACCGTGGGCACGATCGACATGATGGGCAAGTATCAGGCGCCGCCCAGCGCTCCGACACCGAATTCGGTGACCGTGGAAGCGATAAGCGCCGCTGACAAGACCCTTTCCGCCACCACTCCGGTGAACCTGGAGAATCCGATTCCGATGGCTCAGACCGTAAGTCCCACCCTGCTTCCGGTGGGGAACTTCACGCTGACCGTGGGCGGCTCGAACTTTGTATCTGGCTCGACCGTGATATTTGGCGGGACGCCGCTGACCACGACTTTCGTCTCTCGCACCCAGCTCACTGCCACCGGGACCTCCACCGCCGCGCAAAAAGGGACGGTGGCGGTCACAGTAACCAATCCTGATCCCGGCAAGTCCACATCCACAGCTTCATTGAACGTGCAGGTGGGCACAGCCGGCAAGGTTACGGTACAAGTGATCCCGGCCACGGCCCAGGTCCACGTCGGAGCTACCGTTAACTTCCGGGTGGCCATAGACGGCGCGGGCACCTTGACCGCGGTGAAGTGGACGGTGAACGGAATCCCTAACGGCAATGCGACTGTAGGCACGATCAGCGCGGGCGGAGCCTATACCGCACCGCTGACGATCCCAAACCCCAACACCATCCAGGTGCAGGCAATCAGCCTGGCAGATACGACCGCCACCTCTTCCGGCACGGTGACGATCAGCAATCCGTTGCCGGTGGTGACCGTGGTTCTGCCCAGCAACATTCCGGTGGGCGATTTCACATTGGTGGTAAGCGGCCAAAACTTTGTCAGTGGCGCCGTGGTGTCGTTCGGCGGCACCTTCCTGCCCACCACGTTTGTCTCCTCCAAGCAGCTCACCGCGACTGGCACCGCGACCGCGGCGCAAACCGGGACGGTCCAAATTACCGTGATCAATCCCGATCCCGGTTCCGCGACCTCGAACGCGTTTGCCCTGGAAGTGGGAACACCGGCCAACGCGCTCACCCCCACTGCGGCCGCGCGTTTGCTTGAGCAGTCCACATGGGGTGTTAACCCGCTATCCCTCTCTCATGTTCAAGCCGTGGGCATGCAGGCCTTCCTGAACGAGCAGTTCGCTATGCCCTCGTCCACCTATCCCGCTCCGGGAGCGAATGACGATATGTCGGTGGTGCAGAAGCGATTCTTCACCAACGCCCTTACCGGGCAGGACCAGTTGCGGCAGCGGGTTGCCTGGGGGCTCTCGCAAATCATGGTGGCCTCGGCGGTCAAAATAAATAACCCCAGTGCGTTTGTGCTCTGGCAGAACATGTTTCAGAACGACGCCTTTGGCAATTTCTCCACCCTGTTGACCGACGTCACTCTGAGTCCGGTGATGGGCCACTACCTGGACATGGTGAACAACGACAAGCCCAGCAACGGCGTAGACCCCAACGAAAACTACGCCCGGGAAGTGCTGCAGTTGTTCTCGATCGGGCTAGAGGAGCTGAATCCTGACGGCACCAAGCAACTGGACAGCTCAGGCAACAGCATCCCGACCTACGACCAGACTGCGATCCTGGGCTTTGCCCATACCTTCACCGGATGGACTTATCCCACCAAACCGGGCGCGACCGCCCGCTTCAACAACCCCGAGTACTACGGCGGGCCGATGATCCCCTTCGACGCCCATCACGACACCGGCGCGAAGATCCTCTTGAATGGAGTCACGCTGCCGGCGGGCGGAACTACGCAGGCTGATCTGACCGCTGCGCTGCAAAACATTTTCAATCATCCCAACGTTGGCCCCTTCATTTCCAGGCAGCTCATTGAGCGCCTGGTGTCGAGCAATCCCAGTCCGGACTATGTGGGCCGCGTGGCGGCGGTGTTTGCCGACAACGGCAGCGGCGTACGGGGCGACCTCAAGGCGGTAGTCACGGCGATCCTGCTCGATCCAGAGGCGCGCCGGGGCGACGATCCGGCGCAGGCGCAACCTAGCGACGGTCACCTCAAAGAACCCGTCCTGTTCATCACCAACCTGCTGCGCGCGATGAATGGCACGTCTGACGGTTCGAACCTGGCGGACGTCGCTTCCGACATGAAGCAGCCGCCGTTTTTCTCACCCACGGTCTTCAACTTCTATCATCCGGATCACGTGATTGCGGGCACCCCGCTGTTCGGTCCGGAATTCGAGATCTTCAACACCAGCACAACCATATCCCGGATCAACTTTGTGAATACCCTGGTCTACGGGCAGCTGAACAACACCACCACCGTGGATATTTCCGGATATGTGCCGCTGGCCGCGACCCCGGACCAACTGGTCACGGCGGTCGCAGCCGTAACGCTGCACGGCCAGGTCTCGAGCGACATGCGGAACACGCTGGTCACAACGCTTTCGGGCATCACAGACAACACCCGGCGCACCAAGGCCGCTTTCTATCTGATTGGCAGTTCATCTCAGTTCCAGGTCGAACACTAAAGGGGAGAACCATCATGGCATTTTCACGAAGAGACTTCCTGAAAAGGACTTGCTGCACTGCGGCCGCTGGATTCGCCGCCGCCAGCTTCAACCGGTTTGGGATGGTCAACGCGCTGGCGCAGACCGCCCAGGACTACAAAGCCCTGGTCTGCATCTTTCTCTTTGGCGGCAACGACAGCAACAACATGATTGTTCCCCTGAGCAGCAGCGGATACGCCTCTTATCAGCAGATCCGTTTGGTGCTGGCGCTGCCCCAGGGCAGCCTGCTTCCCATCACTCCCCCCAGCATCGGCTCGCCGTTTGGTTTTCATCCCCGCTTCACCCAACTGCAGTCTCTGTTCAACCAGCAGCACCTGGCCGTGCTGGCCAACGTGGGGACGCTGGTTCGGCCC
>WNFE01002926.1_pt1 | contig 12622 bp, 12 predicted proteins | sample 5400451 | NCBI WGS metagenome assembly WNFE01 (sample SAMN13153344, study PRJNA577476) | soil metagenome | isolation source: 200 cm saprolite under Douglas fir tree site 2 hole 2 | place: USA:California | collected 2015-04-18
CGGGCGGGCGTCAGTGTCCGCCGACGAAGAGGGGCTCGTCCGGCGTCGGGGCGCGCATGGTAGCGACGTTCGTGAGACCTTTGGCCTTGATCTCGGCTTCGAGCTCCTGCGGCGTGTCGACCGCAAGGACGACTTCGTCGGTCTTCATGTCGATGGCGACGTACTTGCCCGGGTAGCGCTCGAGGTGCCAGTGGCGCGGCATGACTCCATGATGCCCGACTCCGGGCGCGCAACGATCTCGACCACGGATCGTGAGCGGCGAGCAGGACCTCGACGGCGACCACATCGGCGTCGGCCGGGGCCGTCGTGGGGCCATCACGGGGCCGTCAGACGCCGGCTCCAGCCGGTCACTGCAGGCCAGTCCCGGGACCCTCGGAATCTGAACTTCGACAGCTGAATCCGGTAGCCGCTGACCTGCGATCACGTGGGGTCGGCGGCCCCGCCGCTAGCGGCTAGCCGCCGTAGAGGGACGGGGTCGTGCACGGGCAACAGCCGACGCGCTCAGCTGTGGGTAGTTCCTGACAGCCTCACAATGAACCTCACAATGGACGTCGAAATGCTGCACTACTTTTTGAACTACAACGGTGCAGAATTCAGTGCTACAGCCGATGACTGGCTGGACGGCGCACCCCATTTGACCTGCCTATTTGTGACGACAGAGGACGCAAGAGACGGCTCGAATGGGATTTCAAGAGCCTCGCCTTCGTCCGCTCGGCCATCCCTCCAGGACCAGCCATCCCACTTGGAGCTGTCAGCCTAATGACGAATCTGTCGTCGAAGCCGGTCGATCCACTCATCGGCCGCGTGCCAGGCAGCCTCCGCGTCGCGCCGTCGGGCCGGACCGTGTTGACCGGCGGCAGGGTAGGACCCCAGGAACTTCACCGATGGCAGCGTGGCGTGCAGATCGCGGAGGCAGTCGGCGACGAGCTCATCGTCGATATGCCCGTCCAGGTCGATGATGAAGCAATAGTCGCCGAGCGCTTTCTTGGTCGGCCTTGACTCCAGCTTGGTCAGGTTGAGATTGCGGGCGGAGAACTGTCCGAGGATGCCGTGCAGGCTCCCCGGCCGGTCATCGAACTGAAAGCACACGATGCTGGTTTTGTCGTGACCGGTTGGGGCGGGGATGCCGTGCTCGGGTCGGGCTATCAACACGAACCTGGTCGCGTTGTCGTCATGATCCTCGATGTCGGTGGCGAGGACCGTGAGCCCGTACAGCGAGGCGGCCAGGCGGGTCCCGATCGCCGCGGTTCCCGGCGATCGTTCCTCGGCCACGAGGCGGACCCCCTCGGCGGTCGATGTCGCGGCAATTTCCTCGACCCCGGGCAGGTTCGTCGCCAGCCACGCACGGCATTGCGCGGTCGCATGGGGAAACGACACCACCCGTTTGATCTCATCGAGGCGGGTACCAGGCGGCGCCAGCAGGTTCTGCTGCACGGTGAAGATCACTTCCCTCACGATCAGCAGCTCCCGCTCGAAGATCAACGCATCGAGGTTGGCGTTGACAGTGCCTTCGATCGAGTTTTCGAGAGCTAAAAAGCCCAGGTCGACCCGTCCGTCTTCGACCGCCGCGACCACATCCGGGAAGGTGGGCAGGGGGATGACGTCCGCGTCGGCCAGGTCGGGCTCGGAGAGAAGCGCCTCCTCGGAGAAGGTGCCCGGCGGGCCGAGGAACCCTATTCGTGGCCGCGGAGAGGCGAAAGCGCTCACAGTGGGGGCAGGATAGGGCCTGTCATGGACGAATCGGTGCTTCGTCGGTTGCTCGAGGACGTCCGCTCGGGCCAGCGGACCGCCGACGAGGCTGTCCACGCCCTCAGGCGGATGCCGTTCGTCGATCTCGGCTATGCCCGGGTCGATCATCACCGTGCCCTCCGCCAGGGGATGGCGGAGGCGGTGTACGGCCCGGGGAAAGACCCGGAACACTGCGCGGGTATTGTCGCCGAGCTCCTGGCCGAGCCCGACGGGGGACCGGTCGTCATCACCAGGGTGAATGACGAGCAAGCCGAGGCCGCCCTGACCCGTAATCCGGGCGGTCTCCGGTCCGGTTCAACCGTCGTTTGGCGGTCGGCCCGGCCGCGCCGGGAGCGGGTGGTCCTCGTGACGGCCGGCACGGCGGACCTGCCAGTGGCCGACGAGTGCCAGGCGACGCTCGGTGCCTTCGGATTTCGACCGTGCCTGGCCGCCGATTGCGGAGTCGCCGGCATCCACCGTCTGGCGACCGTGGTCGACGACGTGGTCGACGCCGATGCCGTGGTCGTGATCGCCGGGATGGAGGGTGCCTTGGCCAGCATCATCGGAGGTCTGACAGCGGCGCCGGTCGTAGCTGTGCCGACCAGTGCCGGTTACGGTGCCGGCCTCGAGGGCGTGACGGCGTTGCTGAGCATGCTCGCCTCATGCGTCGCCGGCCTGGTGGTGGTAGGCATCGACAACGGTTTTGGCGCCGCGTGCGCTGTCGCCCGCATGCTGGCCCCGACATGACCATGCTGGCCTGGTGGCACTGCTTCTCGGGGATCGCTGGCGACATGGCCCTCGGCAGCCTGATCGACGCCGGCGCCGATGTCGCCGAGGTCCGGTCCATACTTCGTGCGCTCCCCTTTGACGGCTGGCGCCTCGAAGCGCAGCCGGCATCGCGTGGCGGGGTAGCTGCCACCCATGTCGTCGTCACCGGGGACGAGTCGAGCGTGGTTCGGACCCATGCCCACATCGCCGGGCTGCTGACCGAGGCCCGGCTGCCTGACCGGGTTCGGTCACGGGCCCTGGCGACCTTCGCGGCTCTGGCCAAGTCCGAGGGGCGGTTGCACCGCCGCCCACCGGCCCAGGTTCATTTCCACGAGCTCGGGGGGATCGACGCCATCGTCGACATCGTGGGCACGTGCGCCGCACTGGAACTGCTGGGCGTGGACGAGGTGTACGCCAGCCCTGTCGCCACGGGAATGGGCATGATCCGCAGCGCCCATGGGGTCTTGCCCAACCCCGCCCCGGCCGTGATCGATCTGCTCGAGGGAGCTCCGACCTATGGCCGTGACATGCCCGTGGAGTTGACGACCCCGACCGGCGCGGCCCTGCTAGCGGCGCTGGTCGTCGGCTGGGGTCCGCTGCCGCCAATGCGGGTCGAGGCGACCGGGTTTGGAGCCGGCACGCGAGACCTGGACGGGCTCCCCAACGTGGTCCAGGTCGTCCTCGGCCAGGCCGCCGAGGCGACTGGCGGGGCGAGCGACTCGCTGGTGGCCACCGGTCAGCCGGTGGTGCTCCTGGAGAGCAACCTCGATGACGCCACGGGGGAGGTGCTGGCCCACACGGTCAGTGCCCTGCTTGAGGCGGGCGCGCTGGACGCGTGGGTGACGCCGGTGATCGGAAAGAAAGGCCGTCCCGCCCACACCGTGAGTGCTGTGTGCGATCCCACCCTGGCCGACCAGGTGGCAGGTGTCCTGATGGCCGAAACCGGAACGCTGGGCGTTCGGGGCCAGCGGCTGTCGCGCTGGGTTGCCCGCCGGTCTCTACACGAGGTCGAAGTGGACGGCTTTCCGGTGCGGGTCAAGATCAGTCCTGGCCGCGTCAAGGCCGAATACGACGACGCCGCCCGGGTGGCCCGCCGGCTGGGGCGCCCGGTCCGGGAAATCGTGTCGTTGGCAGAGGCAGAGGCGAAGCGCCATGCCCAGCGGGCCGCTCATCCCAGTGGTCCGCATCCCCACGGGGGCCGAGGGCCCGACGACCGCGCCGGCTAGGACCCGTCGACTAGCCGCCGTGGATGCCCTCTCGCACCACCTGCGCCACGGTCAGCTCAGCAGCTCGCAGGTGCTCGACTCCGAGCCGTACGGCGTGGCGGACCACGTCGAGCGCCGTGATCTGCTGGTCACCGACCCGCGCCGTCCTGGTCCACTCGGTTCCATGGACGTTGGCAATGGCGTTGGCGAGAGGCTCGCCGGCCGCCTCGACGCGTGCGTCGACCGCGTCGACCGAGTCTGAGCCGCCTTCGACCGGGGCCGGCACGTCGATCGGTGGGAGGTCAATGAGCGGGTTGTCCTCGATTATGACCTGGCGGAACGCTTCGTTGACCTGAGCGATCGCGGTCGCCGTCCAGGCCGCGTGCTCGATGGCCGACAGCCCCCCGTCGGCCGGCCGGCGATGCAGGGCGTCGTCGGTCCGGCCCTCGTCGGAGTCGCCTGGGGGCCGCAGCGCGGCCCGGAATCGGCGGGGGAACGATCGCAAAGTCGTGGCAACGTCGGACGGGCTGACGTGGCTGGTATCGAAGGGTGAAGAGGACGGTGCCATGTAGCCACCTTGCCACTTGGCAGTAACTTCGAACCATGGCCACCACAGTGATCGGTCCAGGCGTCCTCCAGATCGATACCCTGCTCGGCGGTTGGTCACGGATGACCGCCGGCTATCTCATTGAGGGTTCGCAACCGATCCTGGTGGAAACCGGAAGTCAGACCTCGGTCCCCGCCCTGCTGGAGGCGCTGGACCAGCACGGCGTTGGCGCCAACGATCTCGCCGCGGTCGCCGTCACGCACATTCACCTCGACCACGCAGGCGGTGTTGGCGACGTGGCGAGGGCCTTCCCGAAGGCCACCATTCACGTCCATCCCAGGGGAGCCCGTCACCTGGTGGATCCGTCCCGGCTGATCGACTCGGCCGGGCTGGTGTACGGGCCGCTGCTCGACTCGCTCTACGGGCGGCTCGAGCCGACCCCGTCCGAGCGCATCCACGTCCTGGACGATGGTGAACCCATCCCGGTCGGTCCCAACCGCAGCCTGATCACGATTGACTCGCCAGGTCACGCAAAGCATCATCTGGCCCTGCACGACACAGAGAGCGGGATCCTCTTCGCGGGAGATGCGGTCGGCGTGCGCCTTCCCGACGCCGGCATTTTGCGACCCGCGACGCCACCGCCCGACTTCGACCTGGACCAGGCAATCAGCTCGCTGCAACGGTTCCTTGACCGGCGACCCTCGGATGTCGCGTTGGCTCATTACGGGCTCGTGCCAGACCCGCTCAGCACACTGGTGGAAGCCCAGGACATCCTGCGGCGCTGGGCCGAAGTCGCCGAGGCCGCCTACCGGGAGGGCCGTGACATCGCCGAGGCGCTGGACGAGGCGTTCGGCGCCGAACTGAAGGGGACCGATCCGGCCGAGCGCGAGAAGCTCGAAACCCTGAACGGAATTCACTCCAACGCAGCCGGATTCCGGCGCTGGCTGGAAAAGCGATCCCAAGTCCAGGCGTGATCGACGCGGTGATCTTCGACTGGGGCGGCACCCTGTCGGTTTTCGCCGACGTCGACATGGAGGACATGTGGCGGCTGGCAGCTCGACACCTGGCACCGGACCGGGAGGGCGAACTCTGTGCTCGGCTGGTGCAGGTCGAAGCGGACGCGTGGGCGCGCATCGTCGTCGATCAGCACAGCTTCACCCTGGCCCAGCTCCTGGCCGAGGCGTCCGCCGCGGTGGGATTGGACGTCGCTGCCGCCGTGATCGAGGAGGCCAGCCATCGCCACCTCGACGCATGGACACCGCACATTCGCCATGACCCCGATGCCAGGGATCTGCTCGCTGCGCTCAAGACACGAGGGATCAAGGTCGGGCTGCTCTCCAACACCCACTGGCCGAGAGAATTCCACGAACACTTTTTGGACCGTGACGGCTTAGCCGCGTTCATCGACGCTCGCCTATACACGAGCGAACTGCCCCGGTCCAAGCCCCACCCGAGCGCCTTCTTGGCGTCGCTGCGGGCCCTCGGGGTCGCTGACCCGGACCGGGCCCTTTTCGTTGGCGATCGACCGTACGACGATATCCACGGGGCCAAGTCGGCTGGCTTGAAGGCGGTGCTGCGCCCCAATCCGCTGGTGCCCCGCTACGACGTGCAACCTGACGGCACCATCGGCACGTTGCCGGAGCTACTACCGATCGTCGATTCGTACTGATCGCACCCCGACTGGCAGGGTTTTGGTCATGCGATGGAGTCGTCGGCTACTGGCAGCCGGAGCGCTGCTCCTTGTCACCGCCAGCTGTGGCGGGTCTTCGACCTCGCCATCCCAGGGCGCCAATCCGGCCAATACCGGCGCTACGGTGGACATCAAGAACATCGCCTTCAACCCGTCGCACGTGACACTGAAATCGGGCCAGGCGGTCGTTTGGGTCTTCGGCGACGACAGCACACCCCACAACGTGACCGGTGACGGCTTTCGGAGCGCGAACCGGACGAGCGGAGCGTTCAGCCACACTTTCACTCGCGCCGGGAAGTACGACTATCAGTGCTCCATCCATGCCGGCATGCACGGCCAGATCGCGGTAACTCAGTAGGGAAAAGGGGCGGCGGTGGATCTGAAAGTCGTGCGGTACGAAGTAGACGGCGGGGTCGCGACCTGTACCCTCAACCGGCCGGACCGTCTCAATTCCTGGACCACCCGGATGGCTGTCGAGTACCGGTGGGTCCTGGAAACGGCGGACGCCGATCCGGCGGTACGGGTGATCGTGGTGACGGGCGCCGGACGCGGGTTTTGCGCCGGAGCCGACACCCGCGCCCTTGGCGGCATGTCCGAAGGCGACCGGTATCAATCGCCGTCGCCGTCGCCGTCGCCGGCCGAGTCGAAGCCCGTTGCACGCGAGGTACGGCCCGAATTCGACCACCTGCTGACCTTCATGCTCGGTCTCACCAAGCCGGTGCTTATGGCCGTCAATGGAGCCGCCGCCGGCATCGGTTTCAGTCTCATATGCTTCGGTGACATCCGCTTCGCAGCAGCCGGAGCCAAGCTGACCACCTCGTTTGGCCGCCTTGGGCTACCGGCCGAGCACGGCGTGTCATGGCTGCTGCCCCGCCTGATCGGCCCGGCCCGCGCCGCCGATCTGCTCTTGTCGAGCCGTGTCGTGCTGGCCGAGGAGGCCCTTCAGCTCGGCCTGGTCAACCGGGTCTATCCGGCGGAGGAACTCCTTCCGGCCACGGTTGAGTACGCCAGCGCGATGGCGACCGAGACGGCACCCTCATCGCTTCGGGTCATCAAGGCCCAGCTGTACGAGGATCTCATCGGCTCGCTCGACCGGTCCGCCCGCCGGTCCGTCGAGTTGATGGACGAGATGATCGGCTCCCCCGACTTCGTCGAGGGCGTCGCCGCCCTCCGCGAGAGGCGACCGCCCCGCTTCGGGTGATCCTGACCCGCGGGCGTACTGGGTTTCGTACAGCTCGGCGTACAGTCCGCCCTCCGTGATCAGCGACTCGTGCCGGCCCCGTTCGACGATGCGGCCCTTATCCAGGACGAGGATCTGATCGGCGGCCTGGATGGTGGAGAGCCGGTGGGCGATGACGACCGAGGTACGCCCGGAGAGAGCGTCTGCCAGAGCCAGCTGGATGAGGAGCTCGGTTTCCGAGTCAAGGTGAGCGGTGGCCTCGTCCAGGATCACGACGGCCGGGTCTTTGAGCAGGACCCGCGCAATCGCGAGGCGTTGCTTTTCCCCGCCTGAAAGCCGGTAGCCGCGTTCGCCCACGATGGTGTCGTAACCGTCGGGCAAGGCGGCGATCACATCGTGGATGCGCGCGCCGCGGCACGCCTCGAACAGTTCATCGTCGGTGGCCTCCGGCCGGGCGTAGCGCAGGTTCGCCCCGATCGAGTCGTGGAACAGGTGGGCGTCCTGGGTCACCACTCCGATGGCCTGGCTGAGGCTGGCGAGCGTCACATCTCGCACGTCGTGGCCGTCGAACGTGATGGCGCCCGATGTCACGTCGTACAGGCGGGACAGGAGCGCCGACAGGGTCGTCTTGCCCGCACCGGATGGGCCGACCAGCGCGGTCATCGTGCCCGGCTCGGCCACAAACGAGACGCCTTGCAGTACCGGCGCGGACGCCTCGGCGGACAACGTTGAGCCCTCTGCCTCGAGCGATGCGATCGAAACGGTCGTCGACGCCGGGTATTGAAACCACACGTCGGCCGCTTCGATCCGGCCCTGCACCGGTTGTGGCAGGGGCACCGCACCCGGTTTGTCATCGATCGAACGACGGGCATCGAGCACTTCGAAGACGCGGTCGAACGACACCAGCGCCGTGAGCACGTCCACTCTTGTCGAGGCCAGATCGGTGAGCGGCCCGTAGAGACGGGTCACGTAGGCCGCCAGGGCCACCACCGTGCCGATCTTGAGGGATCCGTCGAGGGCGGCCCTCCCGCCCAGCCAGTACACGGCGGCGGTGCCGACCGCACCGACCAGCGAGAGGGCGGCAAACAGGACCCTGCTCTGCAGGGCGAGCCTGATTCCCGTGTCGCGGACGGCCCCGGCCCGTCCCGCAAACTCGCGATGTTCGGCGTCGGGCCGGCCGAACAGCTTGACCAGCAGCGCCCCGGCCACGTTGAACCGTTCGTTCAAGGTCGTGCTCATCGACGCGTTCAGTTCCATCCGGCGTCGGGACAGCCGGGTGATGCGGTGCGACATGACCCGGTCGAGAACCACGAACGGAGGCAGCACCAAGAGGGCGAGCAGGGTGATGGGCCAGCTCAAGAAGAACATGAACGCCAGAGTCGAGCCGAGGGTGAAGAGGTCGGAGAGCACACTGGCCACCGTGCCCACGGCGTTTTGGGCGTCCATGACGTCGTTGGTCAAGCGGCTCATGAGCGAGCCGGTCTGGGTCCGGGTGAAGAACGCGATGGGCATGCGCTGCACGTGGTCGTACAGAGCAGTCCGCAGGTCGTAGATGATGCCTTCGCCGATCCGGGAGCCGAACCAGCGGTTGACGAGGCTGATCGCGGTCATCAACAGAGCTAGCCCGACCATGCCGGCGGCCAGGACATCCACGCTGTGGAGGTCATGGCGCATGATCCCGTGGTCGATGAGCCGCTTGACGAGGAGGGGAGGGATCGCCCCGATGACCGCCGCGGCCAGGATGGCCAGCAGGTAGAGCCCGAGCATGGCCCGGTACGGCGAGACGAACTGCCAGACCCGTCGTAGCGAGGCGCGGTCCACCGACGCCCGGCGCAGCTCGGCGGGGTCCATTCGCCCCGCTCGCATGTGGTACAAGGGCCTCCTCCTCTCGAGACTACGAACATACGGTCGGTTGGTTCTGTTCCCTGGCGAACTCTCAGGCCGTTCTTGGCCGGTTCTCGGTCGACCTCAGCAAGGTGATGAGCGATCATCGGTCGTCGTGGACCTCACCGCCCGTCGGACCGGGAACCGGATAGAGGTCAGCGGGTCCATCCCCATCAGGTTCGCGGACTGGAACATCCCGAATCCGAGCTTCGGACCGGTGACCACCCAGGACCACGGTGTCCTGGAGTTCCTGCTCGTATTCGCCCACTCGTAGGAGCAGAAAGAAGGCCAGTATCAACAACGTGACTAGCGTCAAGGCCATGAAGGTGACGGGTCTTTGGCGCTACCCCGTCAAGTCGATGCGAGGCGAAGCCCTCGACCAGCTGGACCTCAACTCGCGGGGCGTCGAGGGCGATCGTCGCTTCGGCGTATTCGACCCCATGACCGGCACGATCATTTCGGCCAAGAGGGATGGCCGGCTCCTGGACGCCCGGGCCATGCTGGCCGGCATCGAGCTGACCGTACGCTTGCCCACCGGTGAGACCGCGCTTGCCACCGGTCCCGGCGTCGACGCGGCCCTGAGCGCGTGGCTCGGGCGACCCGTTCACCTGGTCGAGGCTCGGGCCGACGGCCGGGGCACCTACCAGATGCCCACCGACTTCGAGGACGACGAGTCCGAGTTGCACAGCTGGCAAGGTCCGTACGGAACGTTCGTCGACACTGCGCCGGTGCACGTTCTGACGACAGCGAGCCTGCGGGCGGTCGCGGCAGAGCGGCCCGACCTCCAGTGGGAGTTGGCCCGCTTTCGCCCGAACATCCTCATCGACGCTCCGGGCGACGAGCTCGTGGAGGAGAGCTGGATCTCCCGGCATGTCCACCTGGGCGACGTCGAGCTGGTGGTGTCAAAGGCGTGTTCCCGGTGTGTGATGACGACGCGGGCCCAGCCCCGCGGCATCGAACGGCAGCTCGACATCCTGCGCCACGTGAACGCCGCCCATAACAGTCAGCTGGGGGTTCTCGCCCGTGTTGTCCGGGGTGGCCGGGTGGAGGTCGGCCAGTCGGTGGTCGTCAGCGACTGACCGCTGCGGTGCTCGAATGGCGGCCCTCAGCCTTTGAACGCTTGGATAGCCCGCCAGACCCGTTCGGGTGTGAGCGGCATGTCGACATGGCGGACACCCAGGTGTGACAGGGCGTCGACGACGGCGTTTTGGACCGCCGGTGTGGCGCCGATCGTTCCCGACTCGCCGATGCCCTTGGCTCCCAGTTCGTTGAGCGGAGTCGGGGTCTCCATCGGCACGAGTTCGAAGCTGGGCAGCTCGCACGCGGAGATCATGGCGTAGTCGGCGAGATTGGCGGTGGCCGGGTTGCCGTCGGCGTCGTAGCGGACCTCTTCCATCAGTGCCTGCGCGACCCCCTGGGCGATCCCACCGTGCCGTTGGCCCTCCGTAATGAGCGGATTGAGGATCGTCCCGGAGTCGTCAACGGCGATGAACCGTTCCAGGACCACCTGGCCGGTTTCGGTGTCGACGTCCACCACTGCCACGTGGGCACCGAACGGGAAGCTGGGTCCCTGGGGAATGAAATCGACGTCGGCCCGCAGGCCGGCGTCACCAGCGCCCGTTGCTACCTCGGCCCACGTTTTTCCGACGGTTGGGGTTCCGGCCACGTGGAAGCGGGCCGCGGCGGCATCGAGGACGATGTCGTCCGGGTTGGCTTCCAGCAGCTGGGCCGCCACCTGGCGGGCTTTTTCGATCACCTCGGCCGAAGCCTGGCTGATCGCGGATCCGGCAGTCTGCAACGACCGGGATCCCATCGTGCCTTGCCCGGAAGGGATGACGTCGGTATCGCCCTGGACGAACTCGATGTCCTCCAGATCGATGCCAAGCCGGTCGGCGACGATCATGGCGAAGGTCGTTGCGTGGCCCTGACCGTGGCTGAACGTCCCGGCCCGGATAATCGCTTTGCCTTCCGGCGTCACCTCGACGGCCCCGTATTCGCCGCCCGGCAGCGGATTAGTGATCTCAACGTAGGTGGAGATACCGATCCCGAGCTGGTGGGTGTCAGACGTGGCCCGTCTTTCGGCCTGTTGCTTGCGTAACTCTGGATAGCCGGCCCCGTCCAGGGCCAACTCGAGGGCGCGGCCGTAATCCCCCGAGTCGTAGGTCGTGCCGGTTGGGGTGGTAAACGGGAAGCGGTCGTTATCGACCAGATTGCGCCGGCGGACGTCCGCTGGATCGAGCCCGACTTCGGCGGCAAACAGGTCAATGGCGCGCTCGATCGCGGCGGTCGCCTCAGGCCGGCCGGCGCCTCGGTAGGCGACCGTCGGGCAGGTGGTCGTAAGGAACGATCTGGCGCTGAACTCCACCTTCGGAATGTCGTACGTGCCAGAGGCCATCATCCGGGTCATGATGGGCAAGAAGCCGCCCATCTGCGGATACGCACCGCAGTCCTGCAGCACCGACAGCCGAAAGGCGAGCAGCTTGCCGTCGCGTGTTCCTCCCAGCTCAATCTGCTGGACCTGGCCGCGGCCGTGACCCATCGTCAGCATGCTTTCCGTCCGGGTCTCGACCCACCGGACCGGCCGGCCGACCCGCTTCGCGATCCAGCCCAGCATCTGTTCCTCGGTATAGAACGCCGCTTTGGCCCCGAAGCCGCCGCCGACATCGGGAGCTACGATCCGCACTTGCGACGGCTCGAGACCGAGGCTGGTCGCGACCTGGTCGCGCAGGCTATTGGGTGCTTGGGTGGACGCCCACTGCGTCAGCCGGCCGTCCTCGCCCCAGGCGGCAGCAGCGGCGCGAACCTCGAGCGGGCATGGTGCCACCCGGTGGTTCACGATGCGCTGGCGTACGATCACGTCCGACTGGTCGAAGAACTCGTCGTCGGCAGAGAACTCGCTGGTCAAGTCGAGCACTGCATTGGTGCCGAGAGCCTCAAACAGCGCGGGCCCGTCCCCCGCCGTTTCGAGGTCGATCACGGCCGGGAGTGGCTCGTAGCCGACGACCACGAGCTCAGCTGCGTCGACACCCTGAGCCCGAGTCTCCGTGACCAGCGCCGCCACTGGCTCCCCGACGAATCGGACCTTGTCGGTTGCCAGCCACGGCCGGACCAGGCTCGCGTCGAAAAACGGCATTGGCGGTGGTGTCGGCGCGAGGTCCAGATCGACACCGGTGAAGATCGCGATGACGCCTGGTGCCGCCTTCGCATCGGCGACATCGACCGAGAGGATCCGCGCATGTGCCACGGTCGAGCGCACATAGGTGACATAGACCGCTCCCTCGATCGGGAGGTCGTCGACGTAGCTGCCGCCAACAGTGAGGAACTTCGGATCCTCGCGGCGAACGACGCGGTTGCCAAGAATGCTCATAGGCCCAGATGTTAGAGGCGCTGTTGCCGGGCATCGCAAAAGGAGTAGAGCTGATGGAGGATCGAGTGACATGGGAAAGGGCCGTGGCGATGGTGACCGGCGCATCCCGCGGGATCGGGCGGGCCGTGGCGCGCATGGCTGCTCAGCGCGGAGCGCGGGTCGGACTGGTTGCGCGGACCGAGCCAGAACTGGCGGCCGCGCTCGACGAAATCGGGGGGCGGGGAACGATCGCAGTGGCCGACGTTGGTGACCT
>WNFE01002929.1_pt1 | contig 12616 bp, 12 predicted proteins | sample 5400451 | NCBI WGS metagenome assembly WNFE01 (sample SAMN13153344, study PRJNA577476) | soil metagenome | isolation source: 200 cm saprolite under Douglas fir tree site 2 hole 2 | place: USA:California | collected 2015-04-18
CCCCAGACCTTCCCGGTGCGTCTGGAGGATACTCCCGACTATCTCAACTTTCCTGGAGAAAACGGCAAGGTCTACTATGGGGAAGGGCTCTTTGTCGGCTACCGCTCCTATGAGAAGAAAAGAATCGCGCCGCTGTTCCCCTTTGGCTTCGGCCTCTCCTATACCACCTTCAGCTATAGTTCGCTCCGGCTCGGTGCCCAACAAATCGGCCCAGATGAGACATTGCCGGTGGCGATCGATATTACCAACACCGGGCTGCGAACGGGAAAAGAAATCGTGCAGGTGTACGTCCGAGACGTGAAGGCGAGCCTGCAACGCCCGGAAAAAGAACTCAAAGCGTTCGCCAAGGTGCAACTGGAGCCTGGTGAGCGGAAGACGGTGACGCTCTCTCTTGCCCGCGACGCGCTCGCCTACTACGATGACCTGGCACACGAGTGGGTCGCCGAAGCTGGGGAGTTCGAGATCCTGGTTGGGGCATCGTCACAGGATATCCGCGCTACGGCCACGTTCACACTCACGGCCACGGCCCGCTGGCCCTCTTGAAAGGAGAGTCTGTGTCCTTCACATCCTGCAAATCGCACCAGCGCTATGATAGAATGGTTAATGGGGAGATGCTGAAATCAGCACTTCCCTTCGGCGCATAATGCCGAGGAAACAGTGGTTTATTGAGCATAAGAGAACAGTTAGAAAGAAAAGAATGACAACTATCCGTGATGTGGCAAGCAAAGCTGAGGTCTCGATCGCGACGGTGTCACGTGTCGTCAATAGCAATCGCCCGGTTCACCCAGCCATTCGAGATCGCGTTTTGAAAGCAATACAGGAGCTTGACTATCGACCGAACTATCTGGCGAGGGGACTACGCCAGCGCAATACGTGCATGATTGGCTTGATTATTCCTGACAACTCCAATCCATTCTATGCTGAGCTCGCTCGTGCCATCGAAGATGCAGGATTTGCCGCGGGTTATAGTGTGATCCTTTGCAATTCGGATCTCTCAGAGGAGAAGCAGCAAGCCTACGTCGATGTTCTCTTATCGCATCAAGTAGACGGTGTAATCCTTATTAACATGCTGCTCCCACCACTCCAATCCATTGAGCGTATCCTGGCCGAAAATATTCCCATTGTGCTCGCGAATATCGATACACTTGTACCTATCATGGATCAGGTAATGGTTAACAACTATCAGGGAGGGTATCTGGCAGGGCAATATCTGCTACGTCTGAATCACCGGCATATTGGATGCATCACCTTCTCTCAACCCCTTTCTTACGTAACATCTCGTGTTGTCGGCTTTCGACAGGCACTGGCTGAGGTCGGGATCGAACTGACCACAGAGAACTTTGCCATCGGGAATGGACGCTACGAAAGCGGTTACAAGGCCATGCAAGAACTCCACCTACGTTGCCCCGATCTTACTGCCGTCTTTGTCTTTAATGATATGATGGCTCTTGGTGCGATGAACGCGCTTCACACCCAGGGAATTCGTGTGCCCGAAGACCTCTCAATTATTGGATATGACAATATTTTCTACGCCTCCGCATTTGAACCAGCCCTCACCACGATAGCGCAACCCATTGCGGCTATCGGGCAGGAATGTATCGCCCAATTACTCGAACGTATTCAGCAGCCAGAGAAGCAGCCTGCACACATCACACTGCCAGTAGAGTTGATTGAACGTTCCAGTTGTCGGCGCTTACCGGTGTATGACAGTAGAGTAGAGAGCCGTTCCTTTTCTTGATTGTGATCTCGACGAGCAGCGGTGGTTGCGTCGGCTTGAGAGAAGGTTGTGTCAATGTGACAATGAAGGTATAGCACCACTTTGCTGATGCGGGGGCGTTGCCGAAAAAAGCTTGGAGGGGATCATTCTCATCAGTGTCAGCTATATGGTACGTCGTACGGCTCTGTTGCAAAAAGTCAGGTGATCAGGGTTTCGGCCCAGGCAGGGACTAAGGCGGCGAAACGTGCGTCTCACGTTTCGCCGCCTTCTTATTACTTACACCTCTATGAAGTTGCGGGAATCTTCCCAATCAGTTCAAGAATGCGCGTCGGTGGAAGTGGCTGTTGCGTGATCTTCACGCCAAGCGCATCAGAAATCGCATTAGTGATGGCCGGTGGCGCGCAGATCGCCCCGCCTTCACCAACGCCACGGAAATTGACCGGACTGATCGGGGGCGTCTCAAGATGGTCAATCTCGATGGGAGGAATCTCAACCGCCGTCGGTACCAGGTAGTCCATGAAGGTAGCGGTCAGGAATTGCCCGTTCTCGTCATAGATGGCATGCTCGTATAGAACTCCACCAATGCCCTGCGCCGTTCCTCCGCGTACCTGCCCTTCAACGACGGCGGGGTTAATCATCGTCCCACAGTCCTCCACAACGAGGTAGCGCGTAATATCCACCTTGCCCGTCTCCGGGTTAATCTCCACCCAGCAGCAGTGGGTGGCCTGCGCATATCCACCTTCGCCGCCATCATAGGCAAATGTGCCAACAAGTTCTGAGGGTGAGTCAGGTGGCAGGTGGCCGGGCGCAAGGTAGACCAGCATGGCGATTTGCGCAAGCGGGATCGCCTTTTGTGGCACACCACGTACCGAGATGGTGCTATTGGCGATTTCCAGGTCGTCAGGGCTGGCTTCAAGCATTGCTCCGGCAATCGAGAGCACTTGCTTTTTTACCTCGCGTGTCGCGAAGAGTGCTGCACCACTGGCCATAGTAGCAGCGCGGCTGCCCCCGGTACCTATCATGCTAAAAGGCGCAGACTGTGTGTCACCATGCAATACCTTGATACTCTCGAAAGGCACGCCCAGTTCGCTTGCCACCACCTGAGCAAGCGTGGTCTCATGACTTTGCCCGTGTGGGGATTGCGCGGTGTAGACGGTGACCTGTCCTGTGGCTTCGATCCTGACGGTCGCCATCTCTTTTCCCCCTACCCCCAGAGCTTTCATGTAATCTTGTCCACCGGGGGCTGGCTCAATAAAAGTGGCCAGGCCAAAACCGACCAGGCGTCCTTGCGCGCGCAGGCGCTTCTGCTCCTCGCGGAAGTGCGGTATATCTGACAGCTCGACGGCGCGATCGAGGGTCTCACGAGCGCTTACGCGGTCGATCGCGATCCCTACTGCATTCTTATATGGTTGCTCTTCCTTTGTGACGATATTTTTGCGGCGAACCTCCACAGGATCAAGACTCAGTTCTTTGGCAATGATGTCTGTGAGGGCCTCGCGCACCCAGGTCTCCACAGCCCAGGGACCCCGGTAGGGGATATAGGGGGCTTTGTTCGTTGTCACGACGGTGGCATCAAACGCATAGTTGAGGAAACGATAAGGTCCCGGTAGAACCAGGCGCACGATCGCAGTGAAAAGTGCAGGATTGAGCGGAGTGACCTGATATGCTCCAGCGTCGAGCACCATCTTGACTTTCAGCCCCAGGATCGAACCATCGTTTTTGACAGCAGCTTCGAGCGTGAGATCCTCTTCACGCGCGTGCCCACCTGCGGTCAGGTTCTCGCGCCGGTCCTCAATCCATTTGACCGGCCGCCCGGTCTTCAGGGAGGCCGCAGCCACGAGCATATCCTCACGGTAGAGGCCAAACTTCAGCCCGAAAGCGCCTCCAATATCGGGAGCGATCACACGAATACGATGGATCGGCAGGTTCAATTCCGCACCCAGGAAAAACCGCACGGCATGAGGGGACTGCGTCCCCGCGTAATAGGTCAATTCTCCGCTCGCCGTATCATACGCTGCCAGGCCGCCGCGTGTTTCCATCGGTACATTGATGTAGCGATGCTGGCGGAATGTTTCTGTGATGACACGGTCAGCAGACTTGAACGCCTCGTCGATGTCGCCATAGCTAAAGGTATCGTGATAGGAGATATTGCTGCCAACTTCTTCATAGAGCAGAGCGCTGGATGGATCAAGCGCGACCTCTATATTCGGTACAGGTGGCAGGGGATCATAATCAATCTGGATAAGGTCGAGGGCATCTTCGGCCACATAGCGGCTTTCCGCCACAACCATAGCAATGAGATCACCCACCATGCGCACCTTGTCGCTAGCAAGCGCCGTGTGTGCGAGCAACTTGGCTCCCGGCAACGACGCATCGACAGCGATTGGGTTAATCACACCGACGAGGTCAGCCGCCGTAAAAACCGCAAAGACACCGGGCAAAGCGCGCGCTTCGCTCACATCGACCGTAATACGTGCGTGGGCATAGGAACTACGCAGAAATGCTGCGTAGGCCATGTTTGGAAGCTTGATATCGTCAACATAGTGTCCCTGTCCCGTCAGGAAACGTGGGTCCTCGACGCGCTTCACGCTCGCGCCGATCAAGTTGCCAATGCCGCTTCCACCCGTGGCAACAGTAGTATTCACACTTCTACTCTCTTTCTCAAGCACTATAGCAAGATAGCAAGTTTATGCTTGTGCGTTTCCTTCCGCGACCAGAACAGGCTCAGGAGCCCCGGTTGCGTCGCGCATCTTCTCAGAGGCCAGGCGCACGGCGTTCACAATATTCTGATAGCCGGTGCAGCGGCAAATATTGCCGGAAAGCGCCGGGCGAATCTCTTCCTCTTTGGGGTCTGGATTCTCTTTGAGAAAAGCATAGACCGACATGACAAAGCCGGGCGTGCAGAAACCGCACTGCATCCCGTGACATTCCCAGAACGCCTCCTGCACGGGGTGCAGTCTGCCACCGGTCGCCAGTCCCTCAATGGTGGTAAGCTCCTGCCCATTGGCCTGCACGGCAAACATCAGGCATGAACGTACCGCTTCACCGTTGACCAACACTGTGCATGCTCCACAGACGCCATGCTCACAGCCAAGATGCGTCCCGGTGAGTTCCAGGTCATCGCGCAGAAAATCCGCCAGCGTCTTTCGCGGTTCGGCCAACCCTTCCCGATGCTCCCCATTCACAGTGAGTTCAATGATTTGCTTTTTGCTAGCCATAACGTTTTTGTCTCCTTTGGCGGGCTCAATGATTACTTTGCGCGCTGCACGGCTTCGGTCAGTGCGCGACGAACCAGGTTCGTTGCTACATATTTACGATATTCGACACTGGCATGGACATCGCCGGGAGGATCGATATCTTTGACCACCTCCGAGGCGGCAGCCGCGATTGCCTGCTCATCAGGCTTCTGATTGAGCAGCGCTTGCTCCGCACTGGGGGAGCGTGTGGCTGTCGGAGCGACCCCGAAAAGCGCAATACGGGCATTCGAGCAGGCACCAGCGCTATCTAATGCGACGGTCGCGGCAGCACCGACCAGCGCAAAATCGCCATGCCGCCGGGCAACTTCTACGAATGACCAGCCGGTACCGGCTGGCAGCGTGGGAAAATAGATTTCGCTAAGCATCTCTTCCGGCTCAACTGCTGTCGTCAGGAAAGTCACAAAGAACTCGTCAGGTTTGACGGTACGCTTCGCCCCTTGTGCATTCGTGATGGTAAAGGTCGCATCGAGGAGGGTAGCCAGGGCGGGGAGTTCCGCCGCCGGATCGGAATGGACCAGGCTTCCGCCGATAGTGCCGCGATTACGAATCTGTGGATGGCCAATCCATTCGACAGCGGCAGGTAGTAAGGGACATGTTTCTCGCATTACAGATGAGCGTTCGACGGTACGCTGGCGAGTCATTGCGCCGATAGCCACGCCGTTGTCATCAGCACGGATGTAGTCAAGCTCATGCACGCCATTGAGGTCAATCAAGGCTGCTGGCTGGGCCAAACGGAGGGCGAGAAGTGGAACAAGGCTCTGCCCGCCAGCAAGAAGTTTGGCATCGCTGCCGTAGCGGGCAAGTAGACTACACGTTTCGTCCACACTTGTGGGGGCGTAATAGTCAAAGGGAGCGGGTTTCATGGAGACTCTCCTTTTTCGTATATTCTACGATGAACCAGGTGCAGCTGGACACCGAGCCAGACACTACGTGACGGCTACAGCGCCATTTAGCCATGTTATACGTATAACAAAGCTTGATCATAGTATAGTCACCATGACAAAATGCTGTCAAGAGAAAAAAGTCGATTTGGATAAGTAAAGAAGTTATGAGCCTGTTCGCCAGGCGTGCAGGAGATCCAGGATGGTCTGCTCCATAATCTGCTTTGCTCGCTGCTCCCCTTGAGCAATGCGCCCCATCATCGCAAGGGTAATGAGTCCATGGACCAAGCCCCAAATCGCATCGATGGCAGCATCTGGCTCTTCCATCACGACGTGGTTCGTCTGGATCCAAGACTGCAGCGTCTCCCGCAAAAGGGCAAAGATAGCTCGTGCATCTGCAGGAGTTTCGGCATGCGAGAAGCTCACGCCTCCCAATCCATGCATGACCTGATAGAGTTCGGGACAGCGAAAGGCAAAGGCCCAATAGGCGTGGGACATCGCCAGCAGTTGTGCTTCTGGCTGCTCGTGTTGCGCCTTGGCGCTGCGCATCGCAGAGAAAACCTGCTCAAAGCCTTGAGAGAGCAAAGCCATAAGAATGGCTTCTTTATTGTCAAAGTACTCGTAGATGGTGGGTTGACTGTATTCAATACGCTCAGCCACTTTGCGCGTGGTCACCGCTTGCCAGCCTTCCTCAATGGCGATCTGCCGGGCAGCCGAGAGAATGCTCTGCCGGATCTCCTGCCGTTCCCGTTCCCGTCGCTCCTTAATGCCCATTGCAAATGCCTTTCATTGATTAGATGTTTATCATCTATCGGAATAATAGCATCTATCAAGACATTTGTCAAGCCTCCAAAATCAGCAAGATGACTCCCTCAAGAGAGAGCATGACGAGAAAATAGACGAACCGAGGCAGGACTTCAACTGCCTCGCTGCCTTGGTCTCTGGTGAGTCGCAGGCGCGAGAGGTGCGCACTTCTCGCGCCTGCGACTCACCAGGCTATTGAGCTGCGGCTTCCTGAACGGCTGCGGGCTGCTGCAGAGTCTCCAGATCAATCTCGATCGTGACGGTCTCGCTCACCGCAACCTGCCCGGCCTCGACGACCGATCCCCAACCCAGATCGAAGTCCTTGCGGTTGATCTTCGTTTTCGCCGTGAGACCCGCACGTTGCACCCCCATCATCAAACTCTGGCCGCTGTACTCCGCCTCAAAAGTGACCGGTTTGGTCACCCCATGCATCGTCAGATCGCCAGTGACCTTGTATTCTTGCCCTCCTAGATGTTCCACCTGCGTACTCTTAAACGTGATCAGGGGATAGGTGTCTGTGTCAAAGAAATCGGCGGAGCGCAAGTGGGCATCGCGCTGCTCATTGTGGGTATCAATGCTCGCAGCATCCACTTCGGCTTCAACCCAGGAGTTCACTGGCTGACTCTCATCAATATGGAGGTGCCCACGCAGGACATTAAAGCGCCCGCGCATGGTGCTGACCATCATATGTCGGACAGCAAATGAAACGGTTGAATGAATAGCATCAATTTCCCAGGACATAGGGTATCTGCTCCTTTAAAAAATGTTCTCATAAAGATCATGCACCATTGGTGGAGGTGCAGGAAGAGAAAGCGCTGTTTTCCTTTACTATCAATTTGGTACTTACTTTCTCTATAGAAGTTAGTATATATGATAAACTAGCTATTGTCAAGGATCATTCGTGACCACGGTCACCCCTGTCGCGAAGCGGGCCATGGCCGTGCGGAAGTCGGATGGGGTAAAAGGCATGAATGGTCATCTCCAATCACTTGATCGAGCCAACCTGTTCGACGCTGCAACGTTTAGGCTGGACTGGCTTTGGCCATCTCACGGTGCACCACTGGGGCGACCTCGGTTCCTAGCAGTTCGATGGCCTGGGCCACTTTGTCAAAGGGCATCCCCCCGATGTCGATCTGCCCAATGAAGCGCTGGTGTCCAAACAATTCGTGTTGGTACAACAGTTTGTCGATGATCTGCTGTGGGCTTCCGACAAAGAGCGCGTTCTCTTTCCTGGCTTCCCGCTCATACTCCGAGCGACTGAAAGACATGTGCCTGACCCGCTCCCCTCCCAGCGAGGTGAAGTAGTTGGTTCGATACCGATAGAACGTCTCCAACGCCTCCTGGGAGGTCTTCGCTACATGGATATAGCTGGTCACCGCGACTTTGAGCGCCGCCGGATCATGCCCCGCGCTGACCCCGGCACTCCGATAGAGGTCGACCAGGGGTACAAAGCGAGCAGACGCGCCACCAATGATGCCCAGATTCATGGGCAAGCCCATAGTGCCAGCGCGGACCGCGCTCTGTGGGGTGCCACCGACGGCAATCCAGATGGGCAGAGGAGCCTGCAAAGGGCGAGGCGCAATCTGTGCATCATGAAGCGCCGGACGGAAGCGCCCCTGCCAGCTGATGCGTTCGGAGGCGTTCAGGCGTGTCAGCAGGTCGATCTTTTCCGCGAACAGGTCGTCGTAGTCTTTGAGGTCAAAGCCAAACAGCTCGAAGGATTCGACGAAGGCACCGCGACCAGCGATGATCTCGGCACGGCCATCTGAGAGCAGATCCAGGGTGGCGAACTCCTCGAAGACGCGCACCGGATCGGCGGTGCTCAGGACGGTGGCGGTGCTGGTGAGACGGATATGCTTGGTAGCCTGCGCAACCGCTGCCAGGACGACAGGCGGCGCTGAGGCAGCAATGTCGAGTCGATGATGCTCACCAAAGCCAAAGATATCCAGGCCAACTTCGTCGGCCATCATCGCCATGCGGATCACATTTTTCAGGCGCTCGTGCGCACTGATCTTCTGGTGCGTGTGTGGGTCAGGAACGAGTTCACCGAAGCTATGAATGCCGATTTCCACGATAGTGGTTCTCCTTCACCTTTTTCATGAGTTTCTCACTTCCTGTCTTTCTCTTTCGCTGACCGACTGCCTATGGGAGGGAACTCTGGATATCCTCCCGTGAAGGGGCGACGGCCGCCGGGCGGCTGATGAGGATGCCAATGGCATCGACAAGCAGGGCAGCGACTGCCAGCACGCCGAACAATAGCGCCTGCGGGAGATTGATCCCAAAGAGGGTATCCAGCGAATAGCTGCCGGGTCCTATGAGGCCGAGGGCGATGCTCACGATCAGCAGCACCAGTGAATATTCATAGCCCCCTTTGTTCAGCCAGAAACCGTTTTTCCAATGGCTCTTGAAGGTTGCAATAGCCATTGCCCCGAGGATGCCGGCGGCACCGAGGGGTGTCAAGAAGCCCAACGCGACAGAGAGACCTCCGCCGACTTCCCCGACAATTGCCAGGGTGACCCATAACCATACCGGCCTGAAGCCCTGTTTCTCGAAGCCCTGTTTCAACCGGATGAGGCCAGGACCACCGAACCAACCAAAGAGTTTTTGCACTCCATGCCCGGTCAGCGTCAGACCGACCCCCAGGCGGAGAATGAGGAGAGCTATACTTATGGTGATAGTCATGAATGATGTTCCTCTCAATAGTGTTTGTACAGACAAGGAACGAGCAAATCGAAGGTTCCTTGTCTCATCTTATACTTTCTTTATAGAAGTAAGAGTACCATAGAAAATTAAAGTTGTCAAGAAAGTTATTGGCTCTCAGCGGTCATGTTGTCTCTTCTTCGTGCGCATCAGGTCCGGGTCCCAGGCCAAGCAGGGCATGGGTGGCGCCCATACAGCGGTCCATGACGACGGTCAGCCCTGCCGCTTCGGCTACCTGCCGGGCCTCCTCCGAGACGATCCCCAGCTGGAGCCAGAGCACCTTTGCTCCGATTGCTACGGCCTGCCGGGCGATCTCGGGCGCTTCCTGTGGCGGGCGGAACACCTCTACCACGTCCACGGGAACGTCAATCTCAGCCAGTGAGCGGAACACGCGCTCTCCGAAGAGCTAACCCCCGCGCGGGTTGACCGGCAGAATGCGGTACCCCTGGCGTTGCAGGTAGCGAGGGATCTGGTGTGCAGCCTTCGACGCATCAGCCGAGGCGCCCACCACCGCGATGGTCCTGGTTTGGGCGTAGATGCGCAGGAGGCGTTCGCGCTCGGAAGCTTTTATTCTCTTCATAGTTTCACCTCTCTGACTTTTCTTGAATCTTGGTTCGCTGCATCTCGTGCTCTCTGCTCCTCGTATGGCCGGAGTGCGTCATGGAAACGCCATGAGCAGCGTCATAGATTGCCTCCTTTGGGGTCTGGTGTCTTTTTACTTTGACACCTTGTTGGAAAAACATCATGGTGTATTATGAGCATACGGAATGGAGAAACAGGAGTCAATGCACAACCAGAGCGAAGCTGTCGTATAGAAGACAGAACGAGGAGTTCTGTTGTTAAAAGGCGGTAAACTCCCGAGAAATGCAACAACGGAGCGAAAACTGGCGATAAGGGCCTCTCTGAATGAAGCTGGCCTGGCGCAAGCATGGAAGCTCATTCGGGCAGCCAGCCAAACCGGAACCGATCGCGGTCGCCATAGCCTTCCTTGCCTCCGACGATGACAGCTACCCCAATGGAGCCATCCTACTGGTTGACAATAGCTGGTTAGCAGGATAGATGCTCCTTCTGTGCAAGTACTCTACCTCACTTTGTGAGACTCGATGGTAGATACCTCCTTGCCTATCGCGTGAAAATAACCCGAGGTCGCTAAAGAGAAGAGTTGCTTTGCCATATACTGAGAGGTATACGGCATATCATGGTCGAGCCACCAGATCAGCACGCTCATCTGTGCTCCCACCACATAGCAGATCACTATGTCCTTTGACGCTTGTAACCGTTGCTCATCTGGCTGAAACTGCGCCAGAGCTTCAGAAAAGGAGGCAATCTATGACGAGGCTCATTGCGCTTTCATGACGCTTCCTCCTTATACTAGGAGCAGAGAGGGCGGGGCGTGTCGGCTGAGGAGAGGCCCCAACCCCTGCCGGGTGGGCCTTTGCGTGAGGAAACGCTCTCCTTGCTCCTCCAACATGCTCGCTCATCAGGATATGGCTCGCACTTTTTTGCGACCAGTGTTTGTCTACGTGACGACTTGTCACCAACAGGGCCAAAGGAGACACCTATGGACCTTGAAATCACTCTGCACCTCTCGAAAGGAGCTCACACATGAACACTACCGATCGCACAAGCTTCACCCAACCGCATCGGATCGACGTCCATCACCACATTATCCCCCCCGTCTACCTTGAGGCCATGCGCCGTGTGGGAATCGCTGATCCTATTCCTGGAGTCGATTATCCTGATTGGGACGTGCAAACTACCCTTGCCGTGATGGATCGCCAGGGCATCGCTACCGCCATTGTCTCCATCTCCGAGCCTGGCGTCTATTTCGGCAATGTGGCGCTCGCTCGTGACCTGGCACGTCAGATCAACGAGTTCTCGGCCCGCCTGGTCGCCGACCATCCACAGCGCTTCGGTGCCTTTGCCGTGCTGCCCCTGCCCGATGTGAAGGCGGCATTGCGGGAACTAGAATACGCGCTCGATACCCTGAAGTTGGATGGCATTGGATTGCTGACGAATTATCGGGGGACCTATCTGGGCGATGATGCTTTAGATGCACTGTTCGCTGAGTTGCATCGACGCCAGGTGGTGGCGTTCATCCATCCGTCCACACCGCCGAGCACAGATCAACCCACATTCGGGCTGCCCCCGTCGCTCTATGAGTTCACGTTCGACACTACCCGCATGGTGGCGAACCTGCTCTATAGCGGGACTCTGGATCGGTATCCAAACTTGCGGTTGATCCTGTCCCATGCGGGAGGAACGGTGCCTTATCTGACCAAGCGCTTGACCTTTGGGCCGACGATTGGTTCCTATCTCAAGGCGCGTGCGCCCCAGAATCTGATCGCTTCCCTCCGTCAGCTCTACTACGATGTCGCGATGTCGGCCTCACCTTATGCGTTGCCATCGCTGCAGGCGCTGGTTGATCCCTCTCACATTCTGTTCGGTAGTGATTACCCGTTCATGCCTGAGCCCAGTGTCGCCGACAACGTGGCGGGGCTAGCCGATTACAAAGGGTTCGATCAACAAGCACAATGGATGATCGAACGCGAGAATGCGCTAGCACTGTTTCCACGCCTGCAGTCGTAATAGACCTGGCATTACATCGGTGAGAGCGTTTCCTCACTCGTAAAAAGGAGGGGAAACTGAGCTCAGACGAGGTCAGCTCCTTACTCCAGAACATCAGCTCGTGAGACCGGCATTCCTTATCGCGTCCAACATGCCGCTCTCTCATGGCTCAGGCTGGTCTGTGTTCTTCCCGGCCTGGGTGCGTTCTTGTTCCTATCGAGGTCACGATTTGGGGCCACTGCCCATGACGAGGCTCATGACGCGTTCATGACGCTTCCTCCTTAGACTAGAATCGAGAGAGGGCGAGGTGCAGCCGGTGGTGAACAGATCGTTCCGGCTCGCTTTTTTCGCTCTTTCAGTCAATGTACTGTCAACGTGAGAACGCGGTGTCGTCGTTTTTTGACCACGCTCTGTCGTAAACCATCGAGCCTTTTCTGCGCTCTTAAGAGGACCGAGGACGACACACAAAGGGCAAGCAATCACGACACTCACTTCTCACATGTACACCCAAGAAGAGGGGAAAAGAAAGGAAAACGGTGGAATATGAGTCCCTCCAACATCAGCACGGGAGATCGAAAAGCCTTCTATGAGCAGTTAACCGCGGATAATGCTGCCGTACTTCTTGTTGACCATCAGGTCGGCCTTTTCACCGGAGTCGTCGATATTGATGTTCTCACACTCAAGCATAA
>WNFE01003398.1_pt1 | contig 12614 bp, 16 predicted proteins | sample 5400451 | NCBI WGS metagenome assembly WNFE01 (sample SAMN13153344, study PRJNA577476) | soil metagenome | isolation source: 200 cm saprolite under Douglas fir tree site 2 hole 2 | place: USA:California | collected 2015-04-18
TGATGTGGATAACGCGATGACGGTGAGCATGGCGGCGAGCATGGCGATCCACGCGCTGTGGAGTCGGGTGGCGTCGATCAGCACGAGCGGGCGAGCCACTGCCGCGGCACCGAGCGTCATGGTGACGTTGTAGGCGTAGGAGCCGACTACGCCGGCTACGACGACTTCGGAGATGCCGCGTCGTGCTGAGGACCAGGCGAGCACTACGAGTTCGAACGCGGTGGCGAAGCCGACGATGATGAGACCGAGTCGAGTTTGTGTTGCTTCCACACCGGAGATGCGCCGGATGCCTTCGACGAGGACGGTGGCGCCGACTGCCATTGCGAGCACGCCGGCGATGACGTACGGCAGCTCACCGCCGAGTCGACCGTTCGGTTGTGCGCGTGCTTCTGCGAGTTCGGCGGTTTCGCCGAGTGCGGGGGGTTGGTGTTCGAGCCGCCAGATCACCGCGATGAAGATGACGTAGACGCCGATGAGCACGAAGCCGTTATTGCGGCTGAGGTGTCCGTTCCAGGCGAGGATGGTGGCGAGGGTGGCGGAGAGGAGTCCCGCGACTGCGTAGCGGCGTACGCGCGGGCCGAATGGCAGCGGTGCGATCCAGGCGCCGACACCGAGGGCGACGAGACAGATCGCGACGTTGGCGCCGATGACATCGCCGAGCGCGATGGCTGGCGTGTGACGCAACGACGCGGCGACCGAGGTGGCGAGTTCCTCGGGTTCGGCGCCGGCGAGCAAGATCGCCAACGCGAACGCCGAGACCCCGAGGCGCACGGCGGCAACGGAGAGGTGTTCAGCGAACGCTTCAGCGCCCCACACGATCAGGGCGACACCAACCAGCGCGACCAAAAGCCAGAGGACAATCACCGGGACATCGGTCGAGGTTGTTGTCTGCTGCGGCGTCCGGATTTGACCGGATTGTTTCGACACCGCATGAACAGTCGAAAGGTTCCACGTCTGCTTCGATCCCGTTGGAGAAGCTGACGGTGTAGAAGCGTTCTCCGGCGTTGAGCCGGGCGCGGACTTGGGCGATGGTCCAGATGGCGCTGGCTTGATCGGGGTCGGAGCCCGTGCCGGCGTGGGTGATGTGGCGATGTCCAGGGCTTGTGTCGGCGCGATTCACGCAGACGATCCAATTCTCATCCGCCATTGAGGCAGGGTAGCTGTCCTACGATGATGTGTAGTAGCGCCACTGGCGGATGCTCTCAGCGAAGCGGCAACGATGAACCGATGCTGTCGCGATGGGGGGGACCGCAACAAGATGGTGAACTAACTATGACGGTGCGGGCTGCATGCCGGATGGGCTTGGGGTGCTGCCGAGTGGTCCGCCGCATCCGTTGGTGAGGTCGGTGATGTCCGCTACCTGCTGTGCGGACATGTGTCGTTGCGTGATGAGGAACTTGTCGAGTCCTTCGGTCATGTACCACCGCCAGCATTGGCAGCAGCAGGGGCCCTTGTCGTCGGTCTTCTGCATCGCGGTGTCGTAGGTGACCTTGTCGGTGCCGGTCAGTGTGATGCTGCTGTCATCGGCGAGGAGTTGCTTGGCCTGTCCGGCATGGATGTCGTAGGGGTCCTTGGGGATCTCGGTGATGCTCGCGTACCGACGGAGGTCGGCGACCTGGTGTTGGTACTTGGCCATGTCCATGGGGTCGCAGCATGCGCCCTGCATCGGTTGGCCGTCGGGGTATCCGGCAACGGTGGCGCGATCCAAGGTGCAGAAGTTGGTGTGCTCGGAAGCGAGGTACGCGAATCGCGCCGTACTTCCAGCTGTGCGGGTCGCCGAGCTGGCCATCGATGGCGTGGAGTCTGTGTGCTTCATGAGGCCGGCGGTCCAAGCCAGCGCCCCGCCAGCGACGATCGCAACCGCGATGAGGCCTGCAATGAGACGGGGGCTTGACGCCCGAGCGAGCGGCTTCGGTCTCCAGCGCCGTGGCCGCGGTTCGTGTTCGGCATGCTCGCTGCGACGGTCCATAACAACGACGCACTGTAGTAGACTGGTGGTCCAGACGAAACTGCTGTGCCGGGCTGGGGGAGCACCGTTCCGAAATCCCGAGACCTACCGTGGACGTAGTACTGCTGTAAACAGCCGTACGAACCGACGGACGAACCGATGCGCCGACACCAAGCCCATCAAGCTCGCAATATCGCCATCGGCGGGTTCCTGGGCATCGTGGTCGCCGCGGGCTGGCTCCTGCTCGCGGGGAGCGGGTCGACGTCACGATCGACATCAGCAGTATCGGTGCCCACAACTCGCCACATCGCCGAGCCGGTGGGCGCTACGCCATCGGCGTCGGCGCAGATGATTTGCGGACTGGAGGCGCAAAAGGAAACCGCGGGCTTGATCGGCGTAAAGACGACGCAGCCATCTGTTCCGACCTGGATCGACGCGGTGTATGCCTGCCGCTACGCGTACCCCGCTGGTGACATGGCGCTGTCGGTGAAGGAGTTGTCGAATCGGACCGAGACGGATGCCTACTTCGCCGCGCTGCGTGGACTGATCGGGTCACAGAAACAACTCAAGGGCTTCGGTCAGGGTGCCTTCCTCGCCGGCAACGGGAATGCCGTTGTCGTACGCAAGGACTACAAAGTTCTCGTCGTAGACGTGTCCAACCTGCCGGCGCCGTTCGGCGCGCATGCTTACACCCACTCGCAGGTGGCGCAGATCGTCGCCGCCACGATTCTCGGCTGCTGGACCGGGGCCTAGCGAGGCACTGTGAACTGAAGGTGGCTGCAGCCGGCGATTCGTGAGCACGGCCTAACCGAGCCGCTTGACTTACCCGTATATCCGTGTGATCATACGGGTATGCAGACCACATTGGGTGTTGAGGGGAGCGAACCGTTCGATAGCGAGCGGGTCGAAGTGGCGCGTGTTCGGGGATTGAGCAACGAGGATGCGGCTCGACTGTCGAGTCTTCTGTCGTTGCTGTCGGACCCGGTTCGGGTCCGGGTGCTGTACGCGCTCGATCTCGTTGACGAGCTGTGCGTGGGAGATCTCGCGCTGTGCCTCGGCGTGAGCGAGGACGCGGTGGGTTACGGGCTTCGGCTGCTGCGCACCGCGGGTCTGGTGCACACCCGCAAGGCGGGCCGCGCGGTGTTCTATCGGTTGGCTGATCATTTCCCGGAGCCGCTCCTCGAGCACTGCCTGCGTGAACTCATCCACTTGAGTCGACTTGCCTCTGATGACAGCGAATCGGAACGCACAGCCGGCGTATCCCGAGGAGCGCGTTCGTCAATCCGAAATCCTGGAACCCGCCGAGTCCGCGGAACGCCAGTCGCGGTCCCGACCAAGGAGCGTCGGACATGACTCGCATCTACGTCGTACCCGGCATTTCGTGTGACAACTGCCGTGACGCGATCGAGCGCCAGGTCGGCACCGTTTCGGGCGTCGCCAGCGTCGTGGTCGACGTTGGCGCGAAGACGGTCCGCGTAGAAGGCGACGCTGGCGACGCGGCGATCCGGTTGGCGATCGACGAGGCGGGATACGACGTCGAGGAAGTGGGCTCGGGATGACGAGCGTGGCCGAGACGAAGGACACCTCCGAGCGCGTCGACTTCGCGGTCGAAGGGATGACCTGCGCGTCATGCGCTGGTCGCGTCGAGCGTGGCCTCGGGCGACTCGAAGGCGTTGAACGTGCCCAGGTCAACTTCGCCACTAATACCGCGACGGTGGTTTACGACGGCACCGTCGTGAGGCCCGACCGATTCCGCGACAAGGTGTCCGAGCTTGGGTATTCGGTTCCCGACCAGACACATCCCGAACCCGACGACGGGCTCGTAAGCCTCCGTCGGCGAGTAACCGTTGCGATCGTGCTGACGGTTCCGACCCTGCTTATCTCGATGGTTTCCGCGTTCATGTTCTCCGGATGGCAGTGGCTGGCGTTCGTGCTGGCCACGCCGGTGATCTTCTGGGCCGGGTTACCGTTCCATCAGGCTGCGCTGGTGAACCTTCGTCACCGCGCCGCGACGATGGACACGCTGGTGTCGCTGGGTACCACCGCGGCGTGGGCGTGGTCAACGGTCGCGCTGCTCTTCCTCGGAGCCGGCAGCGGTATGGCCAGCGGTGGCATCTTCGACAACGGGAATGGTCATCACGTCTATTTCGAGACCGGCGCCGCGATCGTCGCGTTGATCTTGTTGGGCAGGTTCTTCGAAGCGCGGGCACGGTCCCGTTCAGGACAAGCGCTGCGCGCGCTGTTGGAGCTTGGAGCCAAGACCGCGCGACTCGAGAATGGTGAGGAGCTCCCGATCGCCAGTCTCGAGGTTGGAGACCGGTTCGTGGTGCGACCGGGCGAGAAGATCGCCACCGACGGGCGCGTGGTCGAGGGAGCCTCAGCGGTCGATGTGTCGATGCTGACCGGCGAACCCGTGCCGGTCGACGTCGCAGCGGGCGACGAGGTGTTTGGCGCGACGGTCAACACCTCCGGACGTTTGGTCGTTGAGGCAACCAAGGTGGGCAGCGAGACCGCCCTTGCGCAGATCACCCGCCTCGTCGAAGAGGCGCAAGGCTCGAAGGCGCCGGTGCAGCGGCTCGCGGATCGTGTCTCCGCCGTGTTTGTGCCGGTGGTGATTGTGATCGCGATCGCGACCCTGGTGGTGTGGCTCGCCGCGACCGGCGACTCGAACGCCGCGTTCACCGCCGCAGTCGCGGTGCTGATCATCGCGTGTCCCTGCGCGCTGGGACTGGCGACACCGACGGCGATCATGGTCGGGACCGCCCGCGGCGCACAGCTGGGAATCGTCATCAAGGGCGGCGAGGTCCTGGAGGCAACCCGCGCCATCGACGCCGCCGTGCTCGACAAGACCGGCACCATCACCGAAGGCCGCATGCGCCTCGAACACACCGTCACCCACGACGGGACCAGCACGGTTGAGCTGCTCCGACGCGCCGCGATCGTCGAAAGCGCATCCGAGCATCCCATCGCCCGCGCCATCACCGACGGCGCCCGCGTCCAAGGACTGTCGCTGTCGGAGCCGGCCGAGTTCCGGAATCAGCCCGGTCTGGGGGCCACCGCCACGGTTGATGGGCTCGAGGTCCGGGTGGGCCGGGCATCGTTCGTCGGTCACCTCCCGGACGACCTCGCCGCAGTCGCCGAGGACGGCGACCGGTCCGGCGCCACCACCGTGTACGCCGGCTGGGATGGCGCGGTCCGCGGCGCGTTCGTGATCACCGACACGGTCAAGGCAACGTCTGCCGCCGCCGTCCACGCCTTGCACGACCTCGGAATCAGAACCGTCATGGTGACCGGAGACCGTCAGGCCGCGGCTGACACGATCGCAACGCAGGTCGGTATCGACACGGTCATCGCCGAGGTTCTCCCCGGCGACAAAGTCGACGCCGTGCGACAACTCCAACAGGCCGGACATCGAGTCGCGGTCGTTGGTGACGGTGTCAACGACGCACCGGCGCTCGCGCAGGCCGATCTCGGCATCGCGATCGGAACCGGCACCGACGTCGCGATCGAGGCCAGCGATCTCACCCTGGTATCAGGCGATCTCCGCGCCGCGGCCGACGCCATCGCGCTGGCGCGACGCACACTCGCCACGATCAAGGGCAATCTCTTCTGGGCGTTCGCCTACAACGTCGCCGCCATTCCGCTCGCCGCGACCGGTCTGCTCAACCCGGTCATCGCAGCCGGCGCGATGGGCTTCTCCAGCGTGTTCGTGGTATCGAACTCCCTGCGGCTGCGCCGCTTTCGCGGGTACCGCTCCGCAGGCCCGCGGGTGTCGCGGAATGAGGTTCAGCGGGCTGAGTGAGGCGTTCCCGGTCTCCGTAGCTGACGGCCGCTAGCGTCAGCTACGACACCGCATCGGAGACCCGCGGCGGCGGGTGTGTAGGGAGGAACGCGTGGCCAAGCTACCGATGGGTGAGCTCGAAGCCCAGGTCATGGACGTCTTGTGGGACGCCGATGGCTGGCTCACCCCCCGAGAGGTCTACGAAGCGTTTTCCCGCCGCCATCCGATTGGCTACACGACCGCGATGACGATTCTGGTGCGCTTATGGCAGAAAGGTCGCGTCGAGCGCCGCCCAGAAGGCCGTGCCTACGCGTACTTCCCGACCGCAACACGCGAAGAGCACGTGGCTGCGCGCATGCGCGACGTTCTCGATTCGTCCGCCGATCATGGGGCCGCGCTGACACATTTTCTCCATTCGCTGGCACCCGGTGATCGTGCCCGTCTTCGTCGCATGCTGCAACGTCGGAAGAGCTCATGAGCATCGTGCTCGCGTTCGCGGCGCTCGCACTCTTGGTGCTACCCGCACTGGCCTGGCGGGTGGGTCGCCGGTTGGCGCCTCACGAATGGGCGCGGGTCGCCGTCGGATGTCTCGTGGCCGGCGCCGTGGGATTGGAGGTGGCGTTCGTGCTGCTCGGAGCGCCGACGGTGCTGCGCGCGATCGGGGTGCGAGAACTGGCAGCCGGCTGCGAACGCACCGTCGGCAACTTGTCTCCAGGCGGTCCCGCACTCGGCTGGCTGGCGACCGCATGCGCACTGGCGGTACCACTCCTCGTCGGGCGGGGGACCTGGCGGGCGGTGCGCGCTCGTCGTGGCCTTTACATCGAGCCGGAGCTCGGCACCCACGAGCCGTTCTCGTCATGCGAGCTGGTGGTACTGCCCACCAAGCGGCTCCTGGCCATGACCGTCCCAGGAGACACAGCCCAAATCGTTGTGAGTCAGGGGCTGATCGAGTCGCTCCCCGGCGAGGCGCTGTTCGCCGTGCTTTGCCACGAGGAAACCCACGCTGTCTGTCACCACGACCGCCACATGTTGGTCGCGGCGGCGATAGATGCCGGGTTTGGTCGAATCCCACTCATTCGTCGCAGCACCGCGGTGCTGCGCCTGGCGCTCGAGCGCTGGGCCGACGAGGACGCTGCGACCGTGTGCAGCGCCGGGCGGACGCAGGTACACGATGCACTGACCCGGGTCGGTGGTGCTTTGATGACCGCCCCCGCGGTTGCGGCGTTCTCAACCGAGGCAACGCTGGCCGAACGGCTCGACGCCATCGCTTCACCCCCGCCATGTCCGACACCAACCCAGCGACTGCTCGTGTATTGCAACGCCGCCGCCCTTGCGTCGGTGGCGGCGGTAGGGCTCGGACTGTGGCTCAGCGAAGCTCGCATGATGCTCGCAATGTCCGGGCTGTGTCGCGTCTGACCACCGCTTCGAGCTCCACGACAGGGCTGATACTACAGTGCGTCGTATATGGGTCGCCTGGTCCTGCCGTTCGTCGCGCTGGGTGCCGGCATCCTCTCGTTCACCTCACCGTGCTGCTTGCCATTGATTCCCGGCTACCTCAGCTATGTCTCCGCGCTGCCGGTCTCCGAGCTCGATACCCGCGCCGCGCGGGCGGTCACCGTCAAAGCAGCGATGCGATTCGTCGGCGGATGTACGCTGGTCTTTACGATCCTCGGCGTGTCCTTTGCCTTCGTCGGAGCCACGCTGATTCGTCAAGTTCCGTTGATCGTGCAAGTTGCCGGCGTGGCGATCATCGTGATGGGCCTCGCCATGATCGGCGTCTTGCGTGTGCCGATGTTGTACCGAGAACGGCGCATCGACCTCGCGCGTCTCCCGCGTGGGCCAGGTGGGGCGTTCGGTCTCGGCATGGCATTCGCCGCCGGATGGGTACCGTGTCTCGGACCAGTCCTGGCGACGATCCTCACCGCCGCCGCGGCCACCCGCACGGTGGCGTGGGGCGGTCTGCTCCTGGTCATCTACTCGATCGGTCTCGGGCTGCCGTTCATCGCCCTGGCGATCGGATTTCAGCACGCCAGACGCTCGACCGCGTGGTTGCGACGCAATGGCCGCCGCGTCGAGATCCTCAGCGGATTGCTCCTCGTCGGCGTCGGCGTGCTGTTCGTATCAGGCGCGTGGCAGTCGCTCTTCGTGCCGCTGCAGCGCAGCTTCGCCCGACTGGGTTGGCCGCCCGTCTAGCACCGACCGCTCCGTCACAGCCGGGTGATCGTTCGCTGGAAGCTCGGCCCGAAGCCGCCCCAGTTCCTCGCGCAGCGCAGCCACCTCTTCACTCGAGGCCGACGTCTGCGATGAGGGCGCAGCATCCTGACGGTGCATGCGGCTCATGAACAAGAAACACGCGAGCATGCCGCCGCCACACAGCAACGCGGGTAACAAGGCCGTCATGGGATCCTCCCTGATCTCCTACACGCTGTAGTCTATCCGACTCCGCCACCGAGTCCACCGCTCGGCAGTCGGTCAGTTTGAAGCTCAAGAACCGCGCCCATTCCGTGAGCTTCCTCTGCAGGTCTTGCAACATCGCGCACCGGCGCAGACCCGACTGCGGCGGCAGGCAAGTGCGCTACACCCGCAACGACCACAGGGATCGCCTGTGCCCTGGTCGCTCACCCACCTCGCGGAGCTGCTCGACCAGCCAGAACGGGAGACCTACGCTCGGCGGATGGAGATCTACTGCGCCGAATGCGGTTGCCTGGTCGCGCGAACGGTCCGCATCGTTCCCTGCCATTCCGCCGAATGCTGTTGCCTTGACCTCCCGATCCAAGTCCGGACGCTCGACCAGATCGCTGACCAGATCAGTACGGCGTTCGCGACCAACAATCTCGACATGCTCGGTCGGCTCCTGGCCGACAATGCCCGATGGGGCGATGACGATCATCCGAACAAGTGCCGGAGCCGATCCGACGTGATCGCGACGTTCGATCGACTCCTCGGGGAAGGCGTCGATGGTGAAGTCACCGAGACGATCACCGGGCCGAACGGAATCGCGGTCCTGCTGCATGTCCGCTGGCCCAACCCTGGCGAGGATCGCGGCGTCAACTTCTACCAGTCCTATCTCGTTCGCGACGGTCTCGTCACGGAAATCCAACGGCACGACGATCGCCACTCCGCCATCGACGCGCTTACACACTGACCCGTACCGACCGACCGCTCAGCGCGACGACTTCGGCGGAAACAGGCGGTCGATCGTCTGGGCGAGTCGCGTCTCGGAGATCTGTCCGAGGTAGCGTTCGACTTCTCGGCCCTTCGCATCGATGAAGACCGTGGTGGGGACTCCGAACAGGCCGTAGGCCCTCGCGGTGGTGCCGTCGGAGTCGAACGCGATCGGATAGTGCACGCCCGTCTGGCGGACGAACGTGAGCCCGTCGTCGCGGGTGTCTTGGTGGTCGATCCCCACAAAGGCGATGCGCCCTTTCATCTTCCGATACGCCGCTTGTAGCGCCGGCATCTCCTTGCGACAGGGAACGCACCATGAGGCCCAAAAGTTGATCACCACCGGTCTGCCACGAAAGTCACTCAGCGAGATCTCAGTTGACGTATCACGCAGACTCGGCAAGCGAAACTGACGGGCGACTCCGCTGCTTCGAATCGTCAGAGTGGAGCCTGACTGACTGGACTCCCCGGCAACCAGTCCCGCGACCACCAGCGCCAGCACGAAACCGATAACGACGATCAGGACAACGCGCCGGCGCCGACTGCGGACGATCCGCTCCAGAAGACTGGCGGGGGTCTGCACCGTCTCCGTAGTCATCTCGTCCGCAGGAGAATCGGTCGGCACCATCGCCAGGGAGCGTAGATCGCGCCTCCCGGTACTGCGACACCGTGTCGTTGGTTCTGCTAGCGTCACGGTCCGATGACAAGCAAGCAACGCCGTAAACGTCCCTCGCCCTCGGGTCGGCGACCAGCACCATCTCGGCCCGCGTTATCTCGAAGCCGCCCTTCTGCGGCGCGCAGCGCGCGCCGCAGAAACGGCACGCCGATCGGTGTACTTGCCGTCATCCTGGCGGTCAGCGCCATCGTCACGGTGGTGGTGTTGATCAGCAGCTCAAGCGGCGGAAGCGCCAACCGGTCGGCAGCTTCTGTCACTCCTGCCCGCGGCGACGTCGTGTCGCAGCACGGCATTCACTGGCACCCGCAACTCGCGATCTACATCAACGGCACCAAACAGACCATCCCCGCCGGCGTCGGCATCGGCAGCAAGTACACGAAAAACCAGTGGTATGACTCGATGATGCAGATGACCGATGTCCACACTCACGACAGCAGCGGCACCTTGCACTGGGAAGTTATGGAATCCATGGCGCCTGTCACCAAGCAACACGTTCGCCTTGGTGTGTTCTTCAACATCTGGGGCAAGGCGTTCAATGCCACCCAGATTTTCGACCACCACAACGGCCAGGGCGGCATGGTCACGATGACCGTCAATGGCAAGCCGAACACCGATTTCGACAACTACCTCGTCCACGATCAGGATCGCATCGAGATCCGCTACCAGTAGACAAGCCGGCGCCCTCAAGTGCGCTAGCGGTCGGTCGGCGCAGCGGCGAGTGACGGCAGCATGCGCAGCAAGGGTTCGATCTCGCCGCGGGTGACGACGTTGTCCCAGCGTGCGGCGATGCGGCCGTCGGCGCCGATGAGAAAGACCCACGGCTCGCGCAGATCGTTGCCGTGGGCGGCCAGCCACTCGGACGCCGCGTCGTTCACTTGCTGGTCCGCGAAGCTCTTCCAGATCTCGACATGCACGAACGAAGCCCGATCGGGATAGTCCTTGGCAAGCCTTTGGATCATGTCGGTGATCGGTCCGCACATCCGGCTCGTGCAAAACGCCGGTGTTGAGAAGACGACGACGGCCGGTTGATGGGCTCGGAGCGCGTCGGCGATGGTCGAGCGGTGAAGGTCCGGATCAGGGATCGAACCAGCACTGGCGCGTGAATCAATGGACTGGGGAGTAGTGCCGGGCGACGACAGGGTCAGGTTCTCAGTCGCCAACGCAGCATCGCCAGGCGCTGGTACCAGATGATGATCGAGCACCTCGAAGGCGGCCGTAGCGGTGCGGGCCGGTCCGCCGTTGATGTGGGCTTTCACCGCGACTTGCCAGAAGCCGGGTCGGTCGAAGCTGACTTGCGAGGCATAGACACCGCGCCCCTTGGTCGCCGACAGGATGGTCGGTGCTGTCGGCTCGGGCTTGATCGCGACCCCCGGCACAGCCAGGAAGTGTGCGGTGAAGCGCGCCACAGACGCCGGTCGGGCGACACGTTTCGTAGAGGCACGTCCGGAGCCGAGGAAGGAGAATTGCATCTGCACCGTTCCCCATCCGACGTAGCGATGATCGGCGGTGAACACGCCCGCGATGAACCGCGTGGCTGGACCGACCGCGAGGTCGTAGCTGCCGACTTCGACGACGAGATCATCGCGGCTGCTGGCAACAGCTACTCGCGGAACGCCAACGAGCAGCAGGCTGACTATGACGGCGATGAACAACGCTGCGATTGGGGCGCGTTGTGCCGTTGACTCGCTGGTGCTCATGGAGAGCGTCGGGCGGCGCTGAGCATGTTCTCGAGGTTCGCCACGGTCGATGGTCCGTACTGCGACGCAACGATGGTTCCGCTGGGGGAGATCGCATAGGTTTCGGGCTGGCCTCGGGTGCCGAAGTCGAGCGCGGCGTTCGAGCCCGGATCGAATGCGACCACGTACGACACTCCCTCGACGCGCACGTAGTTCTTGATCGCCGCCTTCGTATCGTCGCGGACGATACCGATCATGGTGAAGTCCGTATCGTTCGCGTGTCGTCGATAGAACTCGACCAGCGCCGGATGTTCCTGGCGACAGGGGATGCACCAGCTGTTCCAAAAGTTCACGATCACGGACTTGCCGACGAGGTCAGCCGATCGGATGTGTGGCCCGCCAAGGGTGGGCAGATCGAAGCTCGGAGCGGGCTTACCCACGAGGCGACTTGTCCGCGTGTCGGCCAAGGGATCGTTCCCGACGCTCAAGGCCAAGATGACCGACAACACTGCGATAGCGGCGGCGACCGCGAGGGCGACCCAGCGAGCACGATGGGTGACTCGGCTCGCCTCTCTCTCTGCCGACGTGGTCACTGCAACTGCTCTTTCTCGCCTATGCCGTCGCTGCCGAAGGCAGACGGGGCAGCGACACCCTCTGCTACGACGGAGCGTAGTATCCCGCCCCCGGGAGCCGTTCAGCGCGACAAGTGCGTCGACGAGATTTCGGGTCAGCGTGCGGTGCGGTCGATCGGTAGCCGGTGCGTTGCTCTGAGCGCTGATGGGTCTCGACGCTGCAGCGACGTGGGTTACGTCACGTTGTATCCGTGGCCTTGGAACGCCGTCCGGAGCAGCTCATCGCGTCCCGGTTCGTACAGGATGCTGTGCATGAGCAGATAACCGAACTTGCGCCGGCGTCCCCTGAGCACGGTGGCGCCGATGACTTCCATGCGGACCGTCAGCGACTCCTTGGGCAAGAACAAGCGACGGTCCTGAGCATCGGCGCGTCCAGCGTGAGCGGTTAGGTGAGGCGGTTGACCACCGCGTTCACGATGGCGGGCCCTTGGGGGAGGCGCGCGTCGAGGTTTAGGAGTTCGAAACCGACCACTGCACGGCCGATGCGTATGGCGACGGCGTCGGCATAGAGACTGAATGTCTGACCCTGACTGTCGCTACCTTGCACAACGATCTCATAGCCGACGTTGGCGTCGCCTACGTTGCCAAGATCCGCGATTGACGATACGACCGCCGTGGCCTTCGAGCCCAGGGCTCGTTGCAGACCGCGCTGCAGACACTCTCCGGCACCGCTCGTCTGAAAGACCGCCAGGTAACGACTGGCGGCCCGGGCGTTCTTGAACGCGTACACCGTGTC
>WNFE01002931.1_pt1 | contig 12613 bp, 9 predicted proteins | sample 5400451 | NCBI WGS metagenome assembly WNFE01 (sample SAMN13153344, study PRJNA577476) | soil metagenome | isolation source: 200 cm saprolite under Douglas fir tree site 2 hole 2 | place: USA:California | collected 2015-04-18
CGGACCCTGCCATGCTCACGGTCTCCCTGCGGCGCCAGCTCGCGGCCTCGAAAGATTCTGGCCAGTCCTTTTGGAACTTGCTTCGGGAGACGCGACGGACGATTCTCCCCAATACCGCTGGGTGCCTCAGTGCACGTGAGGCAGTAAAAACGGCGTGCATGGCACGCGAGTTGTTTCAGACCAATCTCATAAAGCTCGAGGTCATCGGAGACGAAGTCAACTTACAGCCAGATCCGTTCGGTCTCGTTGAGGCTGCGAAAGAGCTCGTAAAACTTGGCTTCCAAGTCTTACCGTATTGCACGGAAGATTGGGTGCTCTGTAGGCACCTGATGGATGCGGGTTGTGAGGTGCTCATGCCCTGGGCAGCTCCTATCGGAACCGGCCAAGGACCACGTAATGCCCGTGCTCTGCGTGAACTGCGCCAACGTGCGCCACAAATTCCGCTGATCATTGATGCCGGCATCGGCCTTCCCTCTCACGCCTGTCAGGTGATGGAGTGGGGCTTCGACGGTGTGCTGTTGAATACTGCTGTGTCGCGTGCGACTGACCCAGTCCGGATGGCACGCGCCTTCGCTAACGGTGTCAGAGCGGGTCGAAGCGCTTTTTTGGCTGGCCCGATGATCGTGCAGCAGGCTGCTACGCCGAGCACCCCGGAAATCGGCCGCCCTTTCGCGTCGGATTCGTCACAATTCCCGCCTTTGTTGTCTCTAGACTCTGTTTGAGACGAAACGAAAAAGAAAAAAAGAAGGTCTCCGTCCACTCAATCAACTCCGACGCGGGATACGGGCAGTGGATCAGACCGTGCAAAGCGTTGCGGCATGCGCGATGCTTCTAAACCCTTCGGGTAAAAAGAAGCCGTGAAGAAACCTTCTGAGATTCAGTCTTGCAAGAAAAGTAGTCTGCCGTAAGCTCGCGGCATGAGGTGTTGCAAAAGTGGCGGAATATTGGGCAATTTTCGGCGGTGTTGGTGCGGATGGCAGACCGCCGGGAGTGCTCCCGATGAAAATTGTTTCACACTATCGAGAACAGGCGCGATGGGTGCATGATCGGTGCTGTTTTTGAACCAAAAAGGAGATTCCGGTTGAGACTTGTTGGAGGTTTAAAGCCGTCCAAGACTTCTTAATTCAGGCGATCTTATGAGAATAGCAACACTGGCCGACGTGGATCTGATCAAGAATATTCTGCTGGTATCGTTTAGGAATGACCCACACTTGACCTGGCTTCTGGAAGAAAGCAAGAACAAGTTTAAGCTCAAAGTCTTAATCGATTACGTTGTGCATCAGACCCTCCGGCGGGGTGAAATATATTTGAGTGACGACAATAACGCGGTCGCGTTGTGGGATTTTGAGCGAAATGAAAGAATGTCATTCCATTACATTTGGCGGAACTTAGCTTTCCTTATCCAGATCGGCATAAAGTCCGTGGTAAGAATTGTGAAATCAGAAGCTCAAGTTCACAATAATTTTGGCAAATATCCGCGTTATTGCCATTTGTATATGATTGGAGTCTTGCCAGAAAAACAAGGAAGGGGATTGGCAAGCGCATTAATGAATCCGATGATTCAGAGGATGAAAGAAAAGTCAATTCCTGTATTTCTTGAGACGGCAAACCTGCGTAATGTCGATATATACAAAAGAAGGGCTTCAAGATCTTCAAAACTCTGACTATCGGGGATCAGAACTTATTTCTGATGTCTACCGAATCACAGAATGCAGGGTCAATTGCTCCCGCGTAGTCGCCAACTCTTCCCTCAACGCTTAACTTTCTTACTGGTGTGTTGGGCTTCCCGCCCGTTAGAAAGTGAAACGTGCGTCCAGTGCTGACAGTAGTGAATATTCGGCTCATAGTCTTGTCCAGCTTGCCCGAGCGTTTCAGGCTCAGCGAACGGGCGGCGGCAAGAAGGAACGAAGAGCGCTGGAAGAATGTTTTGGCATCCCTTTGCGATTCGGCTGGGTCTAGCGCTCATTCTCGGGGCTTTCGTCGGCGCGGAGCGATCCGGCTGCCTTCGGTTCTTCCTTCAGTAGCACCAGTCATGAAATAGATCCGCTAGTCGTCAGTCAAAAGTGAGTGCGAGTGTCGGTCCACGTGTTATTCCACTCACAGGCATCCTCACTCTGCAGTGAGATTCAGCGTTATTGCAGTCCGAGGTCGGCGAGCTGCTTGGGGTTCGCTTCATCCACAGCTAGCAGGTTATGGCAGGCGGTGCAGTCGTTGTCGATGCTCATGCTGCCGTCCTTCGTGTTGTGGCTGCCATCGTGGCAGCGAAAGCATCCTGGATAGTCGTTGTGTCCAAGGTTGTTCGGGTGCGTACCCCACGTGACTTTCATGAAGGGGAACACATTCTGGCCATAGACTGTGCTGAGAGCCTTCGCGGCCCGTTCGACCTGCGATTGCTTCTGCTTCCACACGTCCGGATGCTGAGTGCGATAAAAGTCTTCGAGTCCCGCAGTGATCTTCGACTCAGCATCGCTCTGCGATGCGTAGTCAGCCTTGATGAGCGCAAGGCCCTCTTTGTGCACGAAGGGCAGAGAAGGATCCACCTCGCCCTGATTCATCGCCTTGTTCAGCGCTTTTTCCGGAGTATTGAATGAATGTGCGGCCCGGTTGTGGCAATCGATGCAATCCATCTGGTGTCTCTGACCGCTGACTGGCTGTTTCGCATCCGACGAGAGGTACTCGACGGTCGAGCCGTCGTCATTCACCTTGGCCACCCACGGGATCGTCTGATTTGTCGCATCCGTGGCGATGTACTCGATATGCCCGAGATGCGCGCCGTGAATCCCGGTAAGACGGCCGGACATATCCCGTCCCCGGACATGAAGAAGGACGAGAGACTTGGTCACCGAGTTCTTCTCGTCGTCACCGTACGAGGTGGTCAGCATAAGCTTGTCGCCAATGAATCTTCCCGCGTTGTGGCAATGAAGACAGGTGGAGCTGGCGGCAGGCACTTTGCCGTTGGCCATAATCGGCCGCGGATATTTGCCGACCACCACCTGCGAGAGCTGCTTTGCTCCGTTCAGCTTGGCATGCACATAACCTGGAAGCCCGGAGGCAATGTGACACTCCGTGCAGGCAACCTGCGAATGCGGAAAGACGTGATAACCGGACCACTCCGGCGCCATCACATGACAGCCCTGACCGCAGAACGACGGCTGGTCCATGTAGGCCACGCCGCGATAGCTCGCAGTGCCTACAATCACAAAATTGATGAAGGTTGCTACGATGAGGAAGTTCAGGCCGTTGCGGAAGACAGGATTGCTGAGGTCGACCCGGGGATACTCAGCCGGCAGTTGGCCGGCTGCCCTCAGCTTTCGCCTGTGCAGCAGGATGCCGATCGGGATCAGTATTAGCCCAAGGACAAAGAGCGCCGGCAGGCACAGGTTAAGAATGATGCCGACGTACGGATTGGCTGATCCGCCGTGCCCGAATACATCGATAACCCAGAAGCCGATCAGAATCAGAGCCGACGCCGTGGTAAGCCCGATTCCGATCAGGCTGATAGGGTTGTTCGCAAGAAAAACAACCGGCTGAATCCAGCGCTCTTTAAAACGCCAGGGTCGTACCATCGTTCAGATCTCCCTTCAGTTCACTTCTTCTGGAGGAGGTAGATATAAGCGATAGAGCAAGTTCTAATGTACAATTAGCAATGCTGAGGCTGGTCATGCTTCCTCCCTCCGCGAAATAAACTAATATTGCTTGAAGCGCATCCAACCCGGAGGCGCTCGTCGCAACAAACTCGTTTTAGCCACCGGGCTATTTTTTCTTGCCAAACGACCGTACGTACGCGACCAGATCTTTCACTTGATCCGCAGTCAGCGTCTTGAACGCGGGCATCTTGCCCTTGCCCTTGGCGATCGCATCGGTCAGATCTGCATCGCTCATCTTCTGTACCGTTTCCGATGCGAAGTCATTGACCTTCATTGCTTTTCCAGTGGGTGTCTCGCCTTTGCCATCCGCGCCGTGGCACATCGCGCATTTTGCCTTATACGTCGCTTCGGCTGTGTCGGCCTTCGCGGGTGGGCTCAAGAAGGTGATTCCCGCCAGCACCATGGCAGCTACCACTATTCCTGCGATCCAGTTGTTTGTTTTCCGCATGTTTTCCTCTCTATTGAATGTCAGCGCGCGGTTGGTTTGGCTCCCGAACGCCGTCGAACTTGAAGCCGTTTCATATCGAAAACTGCTATGGCCCGTGGGTTCCTTTTTCTGGCAATGCGAGAATGGTGACTGGCCCCTGTCAGGCTCATCTATCTTGAATTGGTCTTCCCTGTGCAGTGCCGTCACCTCACTGTTAAAACCGGTATTCCAGTGTGGCCAGGATCGTGTGCGCATGGTAGGACGGCTGATCTACGCCAAGGAACAAGTAGCGCGCCGCCGATGTGTCCCCCACAACGAAATAGGGATAGAACGGGCTCGCGACCCCTACTGGATTGGGAGTGTTGGATGTCAAGAGCGGAGTGGTGCATCCGGGCACAGCATTCGTAACCGGAGGTCCATTGGGAATCGGGCTGACGCATCCCATGTACTGGGTCATGGGCGAGGTTTGATAGTCCTTGTAATCCCACTGCTGATAGTGATACTCGATCTTCGGCGCAAGTCTTTCGGTTAGCTTGTAACGAAAGACGACGACAACCTCGTGATTGCGGTTCACTGTCTCCGGGTAGTTCGTCGCAGAATTGGTGCCGATCAAAGCAAACTGGTTTGGACCGGTGGTGATGGTGGGATCACCAAGAGGCCGCGAGAAAACGTTGCCTTTGCCCGCGGAAAGCGAATAGTAAGTCGTGAAGTAGGCCTTTTTGCCGAAATACGTGTCTACTCCCACGGTGTAAATATGCACGGGTTCGCGGGCTACGCTTTCCCAGTCATTGTTAGCGGAATCGCATCCCGTGCAAGTGAGAATGGTGACAGGAGCGCTAACTGGGTTGCGATTTCGCGTAATCATACGCTTGTGGTAATTATCCCGCGAGTATTCGGCAAACAGAGTCACTTGTGTCCCGAGCGCGTAGTCCGCATCGAAGCCATAGTTGTAAGAAATATCCTTTAACACGCCATAGAGGTAGTACGGACCGACAGTGGCCGCGGAGCCGGTGAGGAAATTGAGCGGCGTGGGGCTGTTGGTCCCGCCAGGCCGGTTGAAATTGTCCTGCACGGTGCTTCCGAAAGCAGACAGCGTGAGCTTGTCTGTGGGGCTGTATTGAATGAGGCCGTCAGCGCGGTTCCGCAAGCGCGAAGCCTCGTCAAACCTTCGTAGGCAGCGTTGGTCGGCTGTAAAGGAAACTGTAGTGGTATCGGTGCAGGCCACGAAATTGCCCGTGACCGGATCGCTCGAGTTGTCGTCCCGGTAGGTATCCGGTTTGCGGTCGGAGTGCCTGTAAGAAGCGCGGAAGAGCAAATCCTTGATGGGAACCCAGTCGACCGCGGCAAGCACTGTATTCTCAAGAGAGTGGTCCACGTCGCGGTGCGAACGGTCCATCCATTCGCCCTGATAGCCGACCTTCGCCGAACTCTTCTTGGCAAAAAACCACGTTCCGCTCACTTCCACGTTCTTGCGATTGAATCCAAAGGGCGTGTTAGTGACAGGACCAAAAGGGGCCGTCGCCGCGTCACCCTCGACGGGGGTAAAGGTCCTCACTGGGGTGTCATTGTTGTAGTCGTAGTGACGATAGGTTGCCTTTAGCTCGATAGCTTTCCAGGCGGTGGTTACCAGGGTGTAGTTCATCGCCAAGGTTTGCTTGCTGCCGCCAAGGTTAGAAGCCGGCAGGGATGCCAGAGAAGTGCAGCTTTGCGCCCCCGTGCCGCACCCGGTCGTATCGGCTGAATTGGTTGTGTAGGGAAGAAAGGCTTGGTTCTGGCGTAGCCAGCCTGGGCTGATGCTGGCGGTGAAATGCAAGTACTTCGTAAGGTCAGTAGTCCCAGCAAAGTTGAGGTAATGCGCCTCATTGTCCGGGTACAAGCTCATTCTTCCTGTGAGGGGATTCGTCGCAGTCTCGTTAGTAAGCCTGAAAGGATTATCCCAGGTCATGCCGTGAATATTGTTCTGAAAGAAAGAGCCGACATACGCAGCTCGAACTCCCCATGAGCGCTTCCAGTAATCGGTGCCTACTTGAACTAGATTATTGAAGTAGTTGATGATTTCGGGGAGCTCCATGCCAAACCCCGCGGTGGCGGTGGCGCTTGGGCCGCGATTCATGATTAATCCAATCGGCCGCAATCCTTTTTGGCTTTCGCGCCAGAACAGGGCGTTCAGCCCCCAATGGGGAGTAACATTGTAAGAAGTCGAGATGGTTCCAGCCTTGCGGATAATCGAAGGGGTGATGAAATTGAAGTTGGTGACCACACCCTGGCCTACGTTGGCGCCGGTACCGGCAAGCAGCGAGGGAAGATTGGACGCCGTGCTGGCCTGCAACGCGGAACGAATCTGCGCAGGAAAACTCCAGACACCGAGAGAAGTCTGCGTATAGAAGGTGCGAGTGGTATCGCTGTACGTGTGTGGGATTTCGTCGTAACGGAATTGAACCTTAAACTTACCGTACCGGCCAAACGTTGCCAGGTAGCTTTGGTCGCGGTAAAGAGTTCGCTGCGATTTGAGCGCCACGTATTGTTCAGAGTTAAGGATATTGTCGTAATGAAGATCAAAACGGCGAACATAGAAACCGTCGCGCATATCTCGGTACTCGCCGAACTTGGAATTCTTCAGCGATGGATTAAACGGAGTGCCACAGCCCAGGCACTGGCCGGTCTGCAGGTCGGGGCGGCCATAGACGTCACCGGTGGAAACTCGCACGCCAAAGTCGACGCTGCCGTGATCCGCCTCGGTTTCCTTGGTTTGGTCCTTGTCTTTGTCCTGCGTTTTCTCCTGGGCGAAGAGCCCGGCGGGAGCGAGGAGCGCGAAAATTGCCAATGCTGCGAGGTGTTTTGAGAATGTCATGTTCGTACGCTCTCCCTTCCTTAACGCAGGAACGCATTGCCTGACGGGTGATTCGAGCCGTGAATATAGGAATGGCAATTCGTGCAACCGCGGTTGAAATTCTTGATCGAGCTTAGCGGTTGCGGCTGAGTGGGATGCTGGCTGCTGTCGTGACAGGAATCACAAACCCGCGGCATGCGCACCTTGAGCAGTTGAGGATTGTTGCTGCCATGCGGCTCGTGGCAGTTCGCACAGTTTTCCATAACCGGCGGGTGTTCCCAGATGAAAGGCCCGCGGCGCTCGGTGTGGCAGCTCAAGCAGTTTTCGTTGGTCGTGCTTTGGATGAGTTGCGAGGGATTGGGCGACCCATGCGGATTGTGACAACTAGTGCAGGTAACCTTGCCTTCGCGATACGGCATGTGCGAGGAGCGCTGCAATTGCGCGCGCCGCATCTGATGGCATTGCAGGCACAACTCCGGCTGCGCTTTTTTAACACCGCGATTCTCCGTAAGAGGCGCGTTGAAGCGAGTCTCGGAAGAAAGCGCCGGGTGCAATTCTTGCTTCACTTGATGGCAGTCCACACAAGCCATGCCCCTGGATTCATGCGGGCTGCCCTTCCAGAACATGTGGTCCCCGCGCTTATGGCATGTTTCGCAGGCGGCATTCTGCTCAGCTACAGAATTCGGTGAATCCTTGCCGAAGCGAATCGGAATCGTATCCTTACCGCCGCCTGCTTCCACGTGGGCCCGGCCAGGTCCATGGCAGGATTCGCAGCCCCGGGCTTCCTCCGGAGTATGCGGATGTGCCATCGCCTTGCCCATGACCGTGTTCTTGAAGCGGCGATCCTGATCCTGGTGGCAGGCAATACAAGTTTCGCTGCCGACGTAGTCGCCATCTGCTCCGGAAGGCGCCGCAGGCTTGGCTTTTTCCTGTGCCGCCTGCTTGAGTTCGTCTTCCCCTGGCGAGGTCGTACTGGCGATGGTTACCAGGCCAAGCGAGAAGACGAACACCAGGATGGTGAAAAGTTGGCTCTCGAGAATGCCTGCATTCCGCATGAGAATTCCTCCCTGACCCCAACGGCCTGAGGACCTTACGGGAGCTAAGCACAAAATAATCCTGGTCAACGATGACACTAGTGCTTACAAGTTGAAAAAATGTCTTCCAATGGCCTGGTAGCCCTCCTCGAAGGCCCAAATATTGATCGCGCTCGACCCGACGTCGTCAGGTACAGGCAGCGCCTCGGCGTCCTTTGTCATATCGATTGATTTCAGATAGCCGCCGCATGAATCACAGACCTCGACTCGAATATGCGTCCAAGCGTCGAAGGTGAAAACCGGCAGCTTGGACGCGCGCTGCTCCCCGCAACGCAGACATCCGAGGCGCGGTACCGGCCATTCGCTTGAACAGATGGAGCAAACCGCAGACCGCCGTCGCCCCATGCCTTCTTCCAGCGCGATCGAGCACAGGATAGGAAAGCCACAATGGGGGCAGCGATCATGCGTGGTTTCGATCTCCTTGTGCGGCAGGGCCGCAAGCTCGGTCGCATAGACTTCGAGGACGAGCCGCGCCGCAAAGTCGTGGGGATAATACAACTCCTCGGACTGATACCACAGAACCTCGAGCCGAGCGAGAGATTGACCCGCAGTCTCAGATGTCTCGTTCGGCGCGACCTCCTGCGCGGCCATGTCCAGGAGCGGACACAAAGGCTCCGGGTTGAAATACGAGAGAAGCGAACGATTGCTGTCTGTGCGCGGTATGGCGAGCGTCTCGACCAATGTTGAACCGAGTCTCACCTGGAGCGAAACCAGCTCACTGTATCTGGCGAGCAGCGGATTCGCTGCTTCGCAATTCAGTTTCTTCGCGCGCTCCCAGTACGCGGCCCAGATCGTTTTTCCCCCAGCACGAAGTGCGGGATCGAGGAGGTTGCTAGCCATCGGCGCGTTCTTTCGTGACCCGCGCGAGCCATAGGCGATGATGATGGTGGGCCCAGGAACGCGTTACTTCCCCGGTAATGATCTGGCGGAAGCCCCCCTTCACAAGAAAGATTCCCATGTAGAGGTGGATCATCAGTCCTCCAATACTTACGAACGCGCACGCCGCGTGCAGGATGATCGCGAGGAACTTGATCCATTGCAGGTTCCAAGGTACGTACTCCGGAAACCAAAGCACGATGCCTGAAACCACCAGTCCTACGCCAGATACCATCATCATCCAGAAGAAGATTTTCTGGCCTGCGTTCCACCGGTCGATGGGCGGCAGGTCGTCATCATGATTGGTGATGTACGCTTCCATTTTTTGCATCCAGCCCCCGTCCGCCTGGTTAAAGCGCAGGTCGCGCCGCCACATCCACCACATGTAGACGAGGAACACGAAATAGAACAGGCCGAGGACGGGGTGAAAAAGCCGCATGGAGGCCGGGCCGCCCAGAACAGACGACATCCAGAAGAGATAAGGAGTATGCAGGGACAGGCCGCTCAACACTAGGTAGACGCAAGTGACCGCAACTATCACATGAACGGCACGCTCGTGGAATGTATAGCGACTGACGTGCGCCGGATCTAATTTGCGCCACCGGATCTTGATCATTTAGACTTCTCCGTGCCATGAGCTTCTTCGTCGCTGGGATCGGGCTTCGGTCCGAAGAGGAAGAAGTGTGCGAGCATCCCAATGAGGCCCCCCACCATAGCCAGGCTGCCCAGCCACTTCAGCGGTCCCTTCCATAGGCCAACCGCTGTCGGGATGCGAGGATCTTTCGGCAACCCGCCGTATTGCTCGGGACGAGTCACGTCGTGCAGAACATAGATCACACCGGTACCACCAACGCCCGGAGGATCATAAACCCCGGCGTGCTCGTATCCGAAGTGCTCTCGCAACTGCTCCGCTCTCTTGTGCGCTACGTGGAGCATCTCTTCTTTTGCTCCGAACTGCAGACATCCGGTCGGGCACGACTTGATACAAGCAGGCTGGAGCCCATGCTCAACCCGGTCCGAACAAAGCGAACACTTGAATACTTTCTTCGTCGCCGGGTTGAACTTCGGCACATTGAACGGGCAACCGATCGTACAGTACTGGCACCCGATGCATTTGTCGTGATCGAAATCAACGATACCGTTTTCGTATTGGACGATGGCCCCCTCTGCGGGACAGGCGGCGAGGCATCCAGGGTCGGCGCAATGCATGCAGCCTTGCTTTCGCAGCAGCCATTGCAGCGTTCCGTCTTCGCGCTCGACCTCGTTCATCTTGATCAACGTCCATACGTTCCAGGACGTGTCGGGCATGGTCTGGAGGTCGTTTTGAAACACCGTGTCGGCAAAGGGGAGATCGTTCCATTCCTGGCACGCAATCTCGCATGCCTTGCAGCCGATGCAAGTCGTCACATCGATCAGCTTGGCGACTGTCTCCTCGCGAACGGTTCCTGTGCCCGGAACGGGTCCAGCGTGCGCGGAGATCCTCTGTATACGGCGTGCCTCTGCGCTCATATGCTGCTGACCTTTTCGACCTTTACGAGAAATGTCTTGTACTCGGGCGTTTGCGCATTGGCATCGTAGCTCGTCGGCGTGATCAGATTCACAAGAGTGCGCGAGGTGCGCCCCGCATCTTCAGCAATCCCGCGGAAGCCCCAACTGAAGGGAATTCCGACCTGGTAGACACGTTTTCCGTTCACCTGGAGCGCCCGAAGCCTCTTGGTGACCATCGCCCGGCAAATGTGAGCGCCCCGGGGAGTGGAGATGCGGATGGGATCGCCGGCTCTGATCCCAAGATCCCTGGCCATCTGTTCATTGATTTCGGCGAACGGTTCCGGTACCAACTCAACGTTGGCAGGATTGTTCTTGGTCCAGAAGTGGTAGGTCTCCGTGAGACGCATGGTAAACGCGACCGCCGTATAGCCTTCGGCGGGGGTGCCGAATTTGTCGAAGGGAGTTTCCACTTTCTTGCCCAGGGGGGTCGTGGGCACAGCCGGGTGAAGAGCATTCTCAACCGGAGTCTCAATGGGCTCGTAGTGCTCGGGGAACGGTCCATCCACGAGGAGCGACAGTGGCGCAAAGAGCCGACCCACCCCCTCGTGAGTCATAATGAAGGGCCCCATGTGCTCTTTGGGAGCGGATGTCACATTGAAATCGACGACGTCATAACCCCGCCATCGACCCGCCGCTTCATCCCACCAGACAGGTGCTCGCTTGGGATCCCAGGGCTTTCCTTGTGGATCGCAAGAGGCCCGGTTATACAAGACTCGCCGGTTCGCCGGCCAGCTCCAGGCCCAGTTCGGGTAGATTCCAAGGCCTGACGGATCTTCCGTGCCGCGCCGCTTTGTCAGCGCACCGCCCTCTGGCCACGAGCCACAGTAAATCCAACATCCACTTGCAGTGGAGCCATCGTCGCGGAGCCAGTTGAAACCCGGCAATTGTGTTCCCGCCGCGATCGTGCTGCCTCCCTCGGTCACAGGTGCGAGCGCCCGTCCGTTCAACTCTTTGGCCAGTTCTTCCGCGCTCGGCCGCTCCGGATTCGCGTAATCCCAGGTAAGATTCAGAATCGGGTCAGGGAAAGCGCCTCCCTCGGTCTTGTACAGCTGGCGCACCCGCCAGAAGATCTGCGCGAGAATCTCCAGATCGATTCGCGCATCGCCGGGTGGTGGATTTGCAACATCCCTCCATTGCAACAGGCGGGATGAGTTGACCATGGTCCCCGGCTTTTCGGAGAAACCGGCTCCCGGCAGCCTGTAAACGGTAGTGCCGATCTTGGCCTGTTGCTCCGTCGTGATGCCTGGGGCGCGCCAGAACTCGCTGGTTTCATCCGGAAAAATCTCGCACACCACTAGCCAGTCGAGCCGACGCAGTTCGGCGAGAGTCCGATTCACCGATGGTCCCAGCGCAAGGACGTTCATGCCGAAACTGAAGCCCCCCTGCACCTTGCCTTCGATAGCCTCTTGGGCGATGGCCCACCAGCCGCGCCCATCCGGGCGCTTGGGCATGTAATCGTACGCCCATCCGTTCCCAGCGGTGGCGGCTGGACCATAGAGGGCCTTTTGCAGCGAGACGGCGAAGCGCGGCGTGTTGCTCAAGTAGTTCATCGACTGCCAGTCGCTCGGCTTGGAAGGCCTGGGCGTGGTGCGCTTCATCCAGGCGGCAAAGCTTCCGTCGCCCGCGCTCGGCGGCGTGAGGTAGCCCGGCAGGCTGTCCCAGGAGATTGCGACGTCCGTCGCGCCCTGCACGTTGGCGTGTCCTCGCAATGCGTTCACGCCGCCGCCGGGGCGTCCGACGTTGCCGAGCAGGAGTTGAAGAATTGAGCCGGCACGAATGGTCTGCGAGCCCGTAGAGTGGTGCGTCCAGCCCAGCGAATAGATGAGCGTGCCGGTCTTGCTCATGTCGCCGTTGCGGCGAATTCCTGCGAACTCTTCGGCCACCTGCTTGAACCTGGCTTGGGGAACGCCGGTGATCCGTTCGACCATCTCCGGCGTGTAGCGCGAATACTGCCGACGCAAGAGCTGAAAGACGCAATGCGGGTCCTGCAGGGTGGGGTCCGCCGCTACGTTTTCCGGCAGATGCCCTGGTGTCGTCGCTCCTGACTTCGCCTGATAGTTCCAGGTGGTCCGGTCGTAGTTTGAGTGCACTGCATCGAACCCGGAGAAAAGACCCTCGTCCGCACAGTGAAAGTCCTTGTGCACTATGAAAGAGGCGTTCGAATAGTTCAGCACGTACTCGCGGGCGTAAA